>Ga0302238_1001753_pt1 | contig 16799 bp, 15 predicted proteins | sample AAG_UR_Asn_MG_FD_193527 | JGI IMG/M metagenome (GOLD analysis project Ga0302238, IMG submission 193527) | Enriched activated sludge microbial communities from anaerobic digester in WTTP, New Holstein, Wisconsin, United States - AAG_UR_Asn | ecosystem: Engineered > Bioreactor > Anaerobic >...
CCCGTTTCTCCGATCAGGGCTAGGCGGGGCTAGCAACGGCTTTGATTTCCGGTATCAGGTGGGTTATGGTCTCGCACAGCTTTTTGCGAGGTTGCCGTGGCCCTGGTGATGAAGAGCAAGGCTGTAGCCGGTTTGTCTGTGGCGGCGCTGGGGATTCTGGCGATTATCGCCTTTCGTCTGCTGGGGACTCCTAACAGCATGGAGCCTGCGCCTGAGCATGAGGATTGGTTGGAGGCGGCCTTTATCATCGAGTCCAGTTTCGAGCCTGGGGATATGATTCGTCTTGAGCCTTTCTGGATGACTGCGGGGCGTGCCTATTTCGGCGACATAGATGGCGGGAAGCGAACTCCGTTCCGGATTCTGGATGTTCACCGGACGTTGGAAGTGCCTTGGCTTATGGCTTCCAAGCGGCTGTGGGTTGTAGCGGCGGTGGAGTCCAAGGTGCACTATTGGGTAGACCAGTTCCCCGGGGCGCAGCTTCTGGAGCGGTGGGAGTTGGAGAACCTTGTGGTTTCATTGATGGGGATGCCGGAGCAGGGCGTTGCGATGATGGTACCTGCGGAGTTGGACCGGGTTGAGGTATTGCGGCACAACAGGAACGGCCTGGTGGAGTGTCGGCGCAGCTCGGGGCAGACGGTTTTCCGCTGCGGCAAGGATGGCAAGAGCGACGTACCGGTCGAGATAAGGCAGATTGCCGGGGGGCCCAGGAATTGCCTCGTTGTTAAGCCGCTGGCTGACGAGGAGCCCACTGTGGTTCGGATGCGGTTACCACAGGAGGAGGGGAAGTTCTTCCTGCGGTTTGGGAACACGGTGGAGGCTGGGCGGCAGAAGGATGGCAGCAGTGTCATGGTTGTGGCCAGTCAGGATGGCGACGAGGCTGGCGAGGTGGAGCTTATCCGACGGGACTATGACCTGCATGAATTCGTATTTTCGGGTCGTGAAGATATAGAGTCCGTTGTGGAGCTTACCATTACTGCATCGGACAATCGGAAGCGAGAGGTATGTCTGGACGGTGTCTTCGTGAGGGCTCCCCATTGCGAAGGGGAGAATGAGGCTTTATGCAGGGCGAGGCCCTGATGGGGCTTGGGAGAGGCTCATGAGTAAACCCATTCTGGTGATAGCAAAGAAGAGCATCTACGAAGTCTACGGCCTTGAGCGTCGGGAGCCTCATTTCTTGCAGTTGCTGCGTTCGGACAACGAGTTGGCGAAGGATTTGATGGCGGCCAACGAGGACAACCGTCGGGCGGTGGAGGCAGTGACGGGGTTTTTGACCAAGGAGGGGCTCTCGTGGGAGTTCGGGGCCTACTACGGGTCGGTGGTAGACGGTCACTACTCGATGGTGGTCTCGGTGGGAGGCGACGGGACGTTATTGGCGGCGTCGCACAGGGTGGGCACGACGCCGATTCTGGGGATTAACTCCAGGCCAGGGGTGAGTGTAGGTTTCTTCTGTCCGGTCTCCTGGAGCAATTTTCAGTCCATGTTTCGAGACATACTGAGCGGGAAGCATCCTGCCAGCTCTCTCATGCGCATGGAGGCGTTGATAAACGGCACCAGGGTTGGTCCGCCGTCGCTCAACGACCTGCTCTTTTCGGCAAGAAGCCCGGCGTGCATGACGGTTTACAGGATGGAGTTTGAGGGACGGGAAGAACTCCAGAAGAGTGCAGGTATATGGATCTCAACACCAGCTGGATCAACGGCAGCAATAATGGCAGCAGGGGGCCAGGGGATGGAGTTGTGGGAGAGGCGTATGCAGTTCCTGGTAAGAGAGTGTTACTGCGTGCGAGATATAAGAGGTCCACTGCGATCCGGGATGTTCGAGCGAGGGCTGAAGATCACCAACCTGACCCCTGAGGCTTCGGTCTTCGTGGACGGAAGCCGGATGATCCACAATCTTAACTACGGCGACGTGGTAGAGCCGGTGATTGCGCAGGAGCCGCTGTCGATCTATTTGAAGCGATAGGACCACGGGCGGACACGTATCCCGGACGACGGGCGGACACGTGTTTGGGGTGACGATGGCGCGGACCACGGGCGGACACGTGTTTGGGGTGACGATGGCGCGGACCACGGGCGGACACATCGGTCCACGGGCGGACACATCGGACCACGGGCGGACACATCGGTCCACGGGCGGACACATCGGTCCGCCCCTACATACGGGCGACGGGCGGGGACATGTGGTGGACGACGGACCACGGGCGGACACGTGTTTGGGGTGACGATGGCGCGGACCTTTCTCCTTGTTTCAGGGTCCGAACCGGTGTTATCATCCTGCCCATTAGTTGCTCTTGGTTTGGGTGCTGTTAGCATTTGAAACGCTAGAGCTGCAGGGAATTCGTGGGGCTTGGGGAGATGGAGCGATACTGTCCACAGTGCTTCGGTGTCTATGATTCCAGTGTGGATATTTGCCCTGAAGATGGGACGCCGCTGCTTGTTCGGGCCGAGTCGGACCTGATGGGCAGGATTATCGACGGGCGTTATCGAATCATGGGAAAGGTTGGCTCGGGTGGGATGGGCGTGGTCTACAAGGCTGAGCAGACCTATCTCAAAAGGATAGTGGCTCTGAAGGTTCTTCGGAACGATACTCCCGAGGATCAGGCTTTCCAGAAGCGGTTCTTGAACGAGGCACGGGCCATCGCTGCCCTGACCAACAGGAACACGGTAACGATTTTCGACTTCGGGGCCACGCCCGAGGGGTTGCTCTATTACACCATGGAACTCCTTGACGGTCGGCCGCTATCGGCTGTGATTGCTCAGGATGGGCCATTGTCCCACCGGCGGGCCGTCGGGTTTGTAGAGCAGGTGTGCGAGTCTCTTGAGGAGGCGCATGAGCACGGAATCCTTCACCGTGATATCAAGCCGGATAATATATTTATCAGAAAAGATAAGAGAGGTACTGAGGAAGTCAAAGTTCTTGATTTCGGTATTGCGAAGCTGCTGGGGGATGGCAACAACTCAACAGTGACTCAGGCCGGTATGATTGTGGGTACGCCTCAGTATCTAAGCCCGGAACAGGCCGTGGGAGAGAAGGCCGTGCCTGCCAGCGACCTTTACTCGCTGGGCGTGGTGTTGTTCGAGATGCTGGCGGGTGTGCCGCCCTTCAGGGGTGAGACTCCGCTCAAGACCCTGTGGGCCCACATAAGGGAACCGGTGCCCAGCGTGGCCAAGTTGAACCCTGGAATCTCCATTTCTCGTGACCTTCAGGCCTTTCTGATGCGCGCTTTGGCCAAGGATCACAAGCAGCGGTTCAAGTCTGCCGGTGAGTTCCGAGAGGCGCTGCGCTCAGCCGCTGCGGTCACCACCGTGGACTTGAAGACCACGCGACTTCCCTCGCTTGCAAACGATGGAATGCAGGGGGGTGGGGCCGCAAGAACCCGGGGATTTGAGCAAGATGAGCAAGATCTTCCAACACTTGACATCGACAGCCAGTCGCTGGTGGAGCGGGGGCCGCAAGGACCGGTTGGACCTGCCGGAAGCGTGGCGGGGTCTTCTGGCCCTGGCGGTGCTGATGCCAATGGTCTGCTTTCCGACGACCAGTTCGGTGAGACTGCGCTGCTGGCCGACACACCGCAACCAGACACAGGAGGTCCAATTCAAGTCGCTGCGCCCGCCCGGTCAGCACCCTTGGCCGGCAGCAAGGCACCCCACGTCGCTGCCTCGGTCCCTCCGCATGTTGGTTCCGCCGGTAGCACCGGTGAGACATCCGCTTGGGGCTCAGAGCATGACGCCACTGCCAGCGGCTCAAGGAAGCCCATTGCGTGGATAGCGGCCATTGTGCTTGGAGCTGCGCTTCTGGCGGGCTTGCTTCTCTGGTGGGGACCATGGAGGGGGTCACCGGACCCTGACCATTCCCATGCAGGTACCGAATCGAAGGAGGCTGTGGCCGAGTCGAAGGAGGCTGTGGCCGAATCGAAGCGTGGTGTAGCCGAATCTAAGCAGGCCGTGGCCACGGATGCCGAGGTTTCTCTCTCTGCGGACGTGGTGAAGCCACAGGATGTCGGGGGAGGGGCCGATTCCGGGGCAACGACAGGCGATGTCGTGGCTTCTGGGGAAGCCCATGGGGTGGCCGCCTCTGTGGAGAGCGATGCGGATGTGGTCTCGGCACTCTCGGCCGGTGATGTTCGGCCGGAGATCAGGGAGATAGCTGCGACAGATGTGGCGGCAGATGTGGACGACGACGCTGGAGCGAAGGACGCGTCAGTGGCGGCGCCCGTGCAGGCGGCAATGCCAGAGGACAAGAAATCCGAAAGCCGGTCAGGTGGCCGCAAGGATAGAGGTGCCGACAAGATAACTGCCGAGGTGCCGGTGAAGGCTCCGCAGAAGAGCCCAGAGAAGGCGCAGGACAAGGCGCAGGACAAGGCGCAGGACAAGGCGCAGGACAAGGGCACCGAAAAGACTCCCGAAAAGACTCCCGAGAAGACTCCCGAGAAGACTCCCGAAAAAGGCAGCACGAAGGGCGCTTCGGATGGTACCCCAAAGGGCACCCAGAAGGGCCAGGAGAAGGGCCAGGAGAAGGGTACGGAGAAGAGCCCGGAGAAGAGCCCGAAGGACGACGAGGGTATCGGGGATCTGAAGTTCAAACCTGATGCGAAGGAGAAGTCCGGGGTTGAGGGTGACGAGAAGAAGGCTTTGGAAGAGTTGAAGTTCTGATTGACGGAGGATGCGATGGTGCCGTTGGGGAAACTGGTGATGGCGACGCTGTTCCTGTTTGCGATGCTACCGGGGCCTGCGAATGCGGACCCCAAGGAGCAGTTCAACAAGGGAGTTGAGCTGGCGGAGCAGGGCGATTTCTCGGGGGCGGTGTCGGTATTCGTCGGGGTCATGGACAAGTTGCCATCGGCCGAGCGAGGCAGGGCTCACAAGGCGTTGGGGTTCTGCTACCGGAAGCTGGGCCGGTTGCCCGAGGCGTGGCATCACCTTACCAGCTATATGGCCGCAGGAAACAAGAGCGACGAGACGGCAGCGCGTTGGCTCTCGGAGGTCAGCTCCGAGCTTAGTGCCACGCACAAGCTGGTGCAGTTCAAGTGTGCAGAGTCCGATGCGTGGTTTTCGGCAGGTGGGGAGGGGCGCTACCCATGTCCTGGGTCGTGGTGGTTCAAGCCCGGGAAGTATGAGGTGGAAGCGGGGGCCGGGTCGAAGTCCGTTATGGTATCAGTTGAGGTGAAGGGAAGCAGCGGCGAGAGTGGCCCGGTGGTGTTGGTGGAGTTTCCGCCGGAGTTGCCATTGGGGTCCGGGGGGAAGGGCCCTCTGGTCGACCAGAAGCCATCGGGCAATGCGTGGCCGTGGGTCACGGTGGGCACGGGCGCTGGAATGATGGTTGTTGGCGGTATTCTCCACCTGGTGGGATACGACCGTAACGAGTCTCTGCGTGACAAATACTCGAACCCCGTAACCTACCCAGACGGGGTTCTTGCCCAAGAGCTGTTCGACGACGCCTATTCCAACGAGGTGAAACCACTAATAACCTCCACCTACGTGCTGTACGGCGTGGGCGGCGCCACGGTTGTGGCCGGACTGGTTTGGATGCTGTTGGACGATCCCGCAGAGCAAAGCGCCTCGGCATTTCAGTTGGTACCGATGTTCGGCCCGGGGGAGGCTGGAGCTCAGATTCAGGTGGGGTTCTGAGGGCGCGCCCCTTGGGCTGATGACGCCGTTACTGGCTGGGAAGTAACCAGGAGGCTCAGTTATGTTTGAGTTGAGAGCAAATCTGAGGGGCATTTTTCTGGCTTTGGGCACGGTGTTGATGGTTTCTTGTGTCAAGCCATACGACAACGTGGGGGTACGGGATACGGCAGATTCAGCGGGCCTGGATTACCAGTCTGACCACTTGGGTGCCGACGCCTCCACTGATGGCCTGACCGGGGCTGACCTATTGGATGCCTCGGACCTCTTGGACATCATGGCCACAGAGCTGCCTTCTGAGTTGGCGGAGCTTCTGGATACCATGGACATTCCTGACGACGCTGACGGTGATGCGGATGCCGCCGAGATTGCTGACACGACGGACCAGAAAGATGCCGGCGACCTTCTGAGTGACGGCGACCTTCCAGACGGCGACCTTCTGAGTGACGGCGACGGACTGGACTTGGACGAAGTCGGCGAGTGTGACGATGGCAAGTGGGAAGACGGCAACTGCGTACCGCTGCCTTATTGCGGCGACGGCTTCTGCAATGGTGACGAGACATGCGAGAGTTGCGACCCGGACTGTGGATGCCAAGGCAACACCGTTTGTTGGGATAACCAATGCTGCACCCCTGTCTGCGGCGGCAAAGAGTGCGGAGATGACGGCTGCGGCGGCACGTGCGGCACGTGTGGCGGCCACTTCGAGTGTGAAAACGCCCTATGCGTATACATCCCGTGGTGCGGCGACTCCGTATGCAACAGTGACCTGACCGAGAACTGCAACACCTGCCCAGGCGACTGCGGCTGCACCACCTGCGGCGAGATCTGCGTGCAGGGCGCCTGCCAATACACCGCCTGCGATGGGAAGCAGTGCGGCGATGACGGGTGCGGGGGCACCTGTGGTACCTGCACAGGCCTCCAAGACGAGTGTATTGAAGGTGCCTGCATCTGCCAACCGGCCTGTGACGGCAAGCAGTGTGGCAATGACGGCTGCGGCAGCATCTGCGGCAATTGTGCCAGTGGTCAGACTTGTAAAACAGGGTTGTGCGTTACGACTGGGTTTGTCTTGATCCCCACCGGCAGCTTCTGGATGGGCAGCCCGGACGGAACGTGCCCCACGGGCTACACTGGTTCCTGCACATCTGAGTTGGGACGTTCCAGCGAACCGCTGACGTATGTACAACTTACCCGAAGCTTCGAGATGCAGGCACGAGAAGTAACGCAGGGAGAATGGAAGGCCCGATTCGGAGGGACTAATCCCAGCTATTTCCCGTCGTGTGGGGATTCCTGTCCGGTGGAGTATGTGACGTGGTTCAGTGTGTTGGAGTACGCCAATTCGCTATCAACGTCGAAAGGATATCCCTCTTGCTACACGATTACCGGTTGCTCCAGCGGGACAGCGGCGGCGGGGACGCTGGATGGTTGTACTGTGACAGTGACTGGTTCCGGAGGGAATCCATGCAATTGCACGGGCTATCGTATGCCGACGGAGGCAGAGTGGGAGTATGCGTACAGGTCGGGCAGCACGACGGCGTTCTACCCGTCGTCGGGGAACAACGGTAGCATCACGCAGACGGGGACCAATCCACTGGATCCAAACCTGGACAAGATCGGGTGGTACGGCGGCAATTCGAGTTCCAAGACATGGCCAGTGGGGGGCAAAGCACCGAATGCGTGGGGCTTGTACGACATGTCTGGGAACGTGCGGGAGTGGGTGTGGGATTGGTATGCGAGTTACCCGAGTGGTAGTGTGTCGACGCCGCTGGTGGATCCGTTAGGTGGTGGAAGCGGCTCGGACCGGGTGGGACGCGGGGGCAGTTGGAGCAACGACGCCCAGTACTGTCGGGCGGCGAATCGCAGCAGCAACACCCCCGGCTACCGCAACCGCAACCTGGGCTTCCGCGTTGCGAGGACGTTGGTGCCATAAGGGGTCTTGGCTCTTGGGTCTTAAGGGAGGTAGGGAGTGTTGTAAGAGGTAAGGGAGTGAAGGTGTGCCAGGCGCACCCGCCCCCCAGGGCGTAGCCCCAGGGGCGGATCAGTGCGGCATGGCAACACCGTAACGGACTGGGAAGTAACCGGGAGCCTGGAGCGGAGGGGCCGCCGTCGCTTTTGGGACGGCGGCCCGCGCGCGATTTTTTTTGGGGGCTAGGAATATGAAAGCGAAAGGGTTTAGTATTAGGTATAACCCCGAAGAAAACTGCTTCGATACATCGAGATTTGATGAGTTTGGTGTGCAATGGTCCTCCACGATGGCCCACTCTTCACTTGTTGCCCCTGTCGGGCTCCAGTTGCAGGAATTCGTTGACGAGCAGGTGGAAACCGGTGGAGGGGTTGGCGTCGAGAAAACGCAATTCTTCCGATGAGGGCCGCCCAGACGAATCACTTGGCAACCGCTGGCCACCAAGGGCTCTTTGCGTGGCAGTTCGGATCGCCGCTAGTTCCAGCACCTGCCTTGGGATTGATGGTTTGGCGTAGGTCGGGCAGACCTTTCGTAGCGCGTTGAGACATTTGAGAGATGTCTCGAATGGTGATTTGCAGTCATGAAAGTGCAGCAGAAACCAGTACTCGATGCAGGGGTTAGTTCCAGCCACATGCCATCTGCCCTTCGGACTGCTTCCTTCAAGCAGCTTCTCCAACTCTACCCTGGAATCTGCCATCTCCTCGTGTGGTTCCCGATCCAAAACCAGCCAAACCTGTTCAAAGCCGGTTTTTATGGGTGAGGCCGCACGCCTTTGGTAACAGGCCTTGGCCAATCTGACAGCCTGTCGGACGGTAGTCCTGGTCCCAATGTCGAAGACCGTAACATTAGCAGTCAGGTGAGCGCTCAGATGCGCTTTCAACTCCTTGATATAGTTCGCCTCCGTATCTCCAGCCGTCACCACCAGGAGTACCTTCTTCTGTGGCCTGATGTCATGCCGGCGAGCCAGCGACTCCTTAGTACCTGTTGCTCGGCCTCTGCTGTGGGTGCTCATGGGGCCACTCCAAAGCCATCCAAATCCGGTATGGCTCCGTACACACCCGATAGATAGCGTCTCATGAAAGGGTCGTCCTTCCGGACGCCCTTGTACTCCGCCAGCGAGAAGAGCGAAGCGGCCCCGTCATTGCCCTTCTGCGTGAACCAGATCTGATCTCGCCTCAACAGAGTAGGGTCCAGTAGGGTCACATCATGCACCGTTCCAATTAGTTGAGCCCCTGCCGCCACATGCTCCTTCTCCTGAAATAGCCTCAGAATTGCCTGGGTCAGCGCCGGATGCAGCGATCGATCCAACTCGTCCACAACCAAGATGCCGTCACCGGAAAGTGCGTCGTACAGTTGCGTGGAGAGGGCCAGGAGACGAAGTGTTCCATCCGACTCAGCTACCTCGGGCAGAACGAACGCCTGCCGCGGCCCTTGCGACTTGTGGAGGAAGAGAAATGCCGGACCCAAGGCAAGTCGCTCGCCGGCCCCCAAAGCCTCTTCGGGGATCTGAAACTGCTCCTGCATGGTAGCCAGAACCCTCTGCCGCTCCTCACTGCCCAAGGCCGGGAAAGGATGAAGCCCCACTATGCCAAGATCGGCCCCCGTGACCAGTCTCCTTAAGAAGGCCAGGAAGGGCCCTCCCTGCTTGGCCTCGGTTACCTCCGAAAGGGCACGCTGAACGGCGCTTCGCAGCGAGTCGGTCTCTGTTGGGAAATGCGTCGCCATCGAGACTAGCGTGTTGACACGGCGAAACCACGCCGCAACCGTCCGAAGTTGAGAATGCTCCCACGTAGCCGCAACTCCAAGGAACGGGGCCGTCGCCGGCGTCCTCTTCGAGAGATCCTGATTCGGGCCCTTCAGATGTGAGCCGAATTTCCAGATGAACTGACGCTCAGCACTTGACCATACCCGCTCATACCAAAGCTGGGCGTGATTCTTCGGGTAGGCCGTGAGACGTTCCAGCGTTACTTGACCGTCTGCCCCTTCAGCCTCGAATCTGTATCGCACCGAATCCTGCACAAAAGTCACCGAAAACGCCGCTGGCTCAATGGTCCAACTGGGGGCATGGCCCCCAAACCGCTGCCCAAAGCAGAACCTCCAGGTCATGCGACTGTTTTCAGGATTCGTTATCCACATCTGCAGGCCTTGCAGTGCCTTGCAGAGCGAACTCTTGCCCGAACCGTTCGGCCCAAACACCAGCGCACTTCGAATCAGTGACATTCCCTTGGGCAACCCAGGTGGTGCCTGAAACAAGTTGGTGCTGGCCAGGTACGCTCCCCGCTTGTCCTCCTCGGCCACCATGCTGAGCGTTTGCCACTCCCTGAAACACGCCTGATTCCGGAATCCAAATTCCACCAACATTGGGCTGCCTCCCTAATTTCTAACGCGATTTTGCGAATTTCGGGCGAATAAGGCAAGACTTTTGGTGTCGACAAGCAGAACAGTCTCCAGACAGCGCCACGGCTGCACCGGGAGTGCGGCTGCGTGCGAGTGAATACGGCACGCATCCGAGTGCCCCTGTTTGAGGGGCCGGGTCAGGGTTGGAAAAGGTGCCTTCGTTATCTTCCTGCCAGCCGCCGCAGTTGGCGGGCGAGGTAGAGCGGCACGGAGAGCAGCCGGTACGAAGGGTTGCCCGAAGGGGGCGGGGCCCCCGGGCGTTTGGGATGGGCCATGGGAAGCTTGACCTCGTGACAGAGGGTGGTTCGCTGTTCAGGCGGATGGCCAGGTCGGTCCACCTCTGTGGAGCGGGACTCCTGGTCCCAACTGGTGTGTCAAAACACAAGGCAATTTCTGCTGCTGGCGTGTCAAAACACAAGGCAATCTGGTCTTGAAGGCCGCCAGGTGGCGGTCGGGCCAAGCTGGATCGTGTTACAGGCCCAACACGGCCGCTCATGTGTCTAGATCCGCACTGCGGCCTTGGAGGCAACTGGAGCCAGCCTCCGTCCCCATACCGGGCTCCGTCCCCAAGCCAGCCTCCGTCCCCGAGACAGGCACCGTCCCCAAGTCGCCCCCCTACAGCTCCGTGCCTTCACGCAGGTAGTCCAGGTACTCCTTGAACACGACAGCGCGATTCTTCTTGCGCTCATCGAGGGGCTTCAGAACCTCGGCGGCTTCGAGTACACGCAGGGCCTTGGCGGCGGCCGGTCTTGAGCAGTCGATCAGGCCTACTACTCGGTTCACCGTCAAAATCGGGTGTTCGGGCAGCAGTTCGAAGAGGCGAATGCTGATCACCGTGGCGTCGTTGCGGGCCACCAGGCGGGCTCGACTCTGAGCGACGATAGTGTGCAATCGCCGCGCCGTGGTGACTGCCTCCTTGGCCACAACAGCGACGCCTTCGAGGAAATACTCGAGCCACCCCTCCCAATCACCATCGGTCCGTACCGCGCCCAGTCGGCGGTAGTACTCCTGTCGGTGAAGCTTGAGGAAAAGGCTCAAGTAGAGGAGCGGCCGTGACAGCAGCTTCCAGTGGCGCAGCAGCAGCGTGATGAGCAGTCGCCCAAGCCGCCCGTTGCCGTCGAGATAGGGATGCAGCGTCTCGAACTGAACATGGAGCAGACCGATGCGCACTAGCGGCGGAAGGTCGCTTTCGTCATGGATTGCCTGCTCGAACTGGCTCAGCAGGTCGCCCAGTCGGCGCGGCGGGGGAGGAACGTAGTTGGCATTGCCCGGCCGAGTTCCACCGATCCAGTTCTGCACGCGCCGAACCTCGCCGGGCTGCCTCTGGGCTCCGCGAGATCCACGCATTAGCCTGCGGTGAGTCTCGGACAGAAAGCGCATCGAGATCGGAAGTCCTGACTCGCTGCCTAGTTCTTCCCACGCGTAGCTCAACGCCGAGACGTAGCCACACACCTCTTCCACGTCAGCGTCGGTCGGCTCCTCCCCGAACGCCTCTACCTCGAATAGGTCCATCAAGGTGGCCTGGGTGCCTTCGATCTGGGCCGATAGAACCGCTTCCTTGCGAACGAAGGCGTATACGAACCACTCGATGGAGGGTACCAGATCGCCAGCCAAGTCGAGCAGCCGTATCTGCTCTTCAGCCCGTGCAAGCAACAACCCCAGTTCGCCCGTGAGGTCCAGTGGAGGATCTTTAGGTGGCAACGGAAACGGGATGAAGGCGTTGACTTCTTCCCCGGCCACGCTGCTGTGCTCGTACTCTCCGGTCGTCCTCTTCATCGTTCACCTTCGAAGCGATCGTTTAACCACCAGACGCAAAAATAAACGTTCGCTTTGTTTGTGTCCAGGCAAATAAGCGTTCGCTTCATTTCGGCGTCGTTCCTCTGGCCTTCCTCGACACCATTGCCCCCGTTCCAGAGTAGCGATGGGAAGAACCCGCTGGTGGCCGACCCAAAGGGCTGCTGAGGTTTGCCCTACCGGTGCCCGCAGCTAGAGGCCCCCAACCAGCCGCCGGAGGTCTTCGACAACCCGGATTCCCCTTTGACTTCCACTAGAAATCGTGTAGGGACCAGATGGTACCTTAAGCATCTGAGAGGGCGTTGTATGAACGGTTTCACAATGGTTGTTGTAGTGGCCATGGCGCTGTCCGGCAGCGGGGCGGGGTGGCCGGATCTTTCTCAGCCGGGGGTGGCGGTTGGTGGTGGGGAGACGGATGCAGCGGTGATAGTGGTAGCGGAGGATTATCCGTACCTCCCGGATGTAGAGGGTGCTGTGCGTGGCCTGGCAACACCGTAACGGACTGCGAAGTAACCGGGGCCTGGAGCGTTAATTGCGTGGCTGGCTTCCCTTGCTGTTACCATGCCCTGTGCCATCACCTCAGCCTGCTTCCTAAGCGTTGCTCACCATATCCGGCTATGCCCCCGTCCTGTACTTTCTTTCTTTGCGTAGCCAATACCACCTGGCCTTGGGCCTAGGCCCACCCAATAGACGAGAGGAACTGTCGCATCCTCTCACGCACAGTGGACTCATTTATTACAGTATGAGTATAGAGAGAGTTGTACACTGATGCGACCTCTGTAGGTCCCTCACCATTGGCTGTGAGGTAGAGTTCGCATAAGGTCGTCCGTGCTTTGGCAAACCACTTCGCGGGGAAACCAGAACTCTCTTCCATTTCGCTGAGCCAAGCCGCCATTTCAGCCCATCGAGACCGCCAAAGTAGCACAACATCAAAAATGTGAGTTTGGTCCCCAGGCCTTTTGTGGGGCCTCCTGTATGCTCTTGCCAGAGTCTTCTGAACTATGAAGCTGACTGGATTAGGCAGGAGAAGACACGTGCCGGGATCGGCCGCCAAGAGCGGGATGCTTGACACTTCAATGGGAATTGGTGCGTACAGAAGCAACTGAAGGTACGGCAGCGCCTGGGCGGATAGCCCGGTCTGAACACTGACGGTTCGCCGGTCGTGGCCTCTGACCAGTGAAGACCCAATCCTGGGAGTGAGGAACTCAATATAGACCGGGGACAGCGGAGAAACAGAACTCCCCGCGTGATATCTGCAGACAGGAGGCTTGGTTTCGCCTGCCATCACAACGTGAAAGCCAGCTTCAAGCAGCATGTCGTGCAAGAATGGGGCGGTGTTGTCGAGTCTGTTTGGGACTGTCCAGTCGATATCGAAAGTGTGAATTGGATCCAGAGCATAGGCGCCTCGAAGCTCGGGAAGGTATCTGTACAGCAGCGGAACAAGTCCTCCAGATAGGACGAGGTTCAGGCGATACCGCCCCAGCGCTTCCACACAGCGGCCGAGTTCTGCAAATGCTGGGTTCTCCGGGGCCCCACTTATCATCTCTGACTCCTGGGAATTGAGGAGAGAATTCGGTCCACCAGGAAGCCAGCTTGCTCCACGCCTCTAGCGTTAGAGTGCACGACATCAAAGGCAGCCTGGAGGATGTCCACGGTTGGGAGATCCTCAGTTCGCAGCTTGCCTGAAAAGATTGATCTCGGCCTTCTACAGTCCAGCAGGACCAGGTCTGGTGAGCGCAACCCCGCATCCTCTACGTCCCATCCCAACTGCCGCTCTGCCCCGCCTGCAGGCGCATGAATCTGTAGGATGCCTGGGGTGGCGTGGAGAAGCTCAAGACGCTTGCACGCTTCGAACCCTCCCACAAGCAGTTCGACCCCGGCCGGTCCACCAGCGAAGGCCTCGGTCAGTGTTGCTGGCGCCCTCGGGAACCACACTAATGGTATGGATTTGTGTTGTCGGGTCCTTTCCCATACCAGCCAGGAATCAAGGAGCTCCTCGGCCCTGACCAGTTGCAGGCCAGATACTGCACGTCGCAGAAACCCCCGTTCTTCAAAGGTCCGAACGAAGCGGTGAGCGGTCTCAATAGAGACCCTAGCTATCCGGTGCAGGTCGGTCGGGGTTCGTGGAGCCTCTGTGGGTCCGCCCCAATACTTTTCTCCAATACCTCGCAGCATTAGGATCTTCAACATCAGGCTGTTCAAGTCAGAGAAAAGCTCAGCGCTCTTGCGTCCGACCGCCGGTCCAGAGCGCACCGATGCATTGAAGCTCACCTCTGTTCCAAGAGAAGGAATGTGAAGTCGCACCGAACCACTATCGCCGAAGAGTCCCCACTCCCAGTCGCCCAAGTGCGACGCCATGAAGGAAGCAACGGCCTCAACGGCTCTTGCACCCACAGAAGGAGCACCAAACAGCAGCACCGGTCGGGACGATTTCTTGATGGACGTCAACTGAACGGCAACCACAGCTATTCGTCCCAGAAGGTCACTCAAGCGCATTACGGGCACATAGCCTACAAGCAAGAACCGTCCCTTACCACCCGTCTTGAGCCACAAGTCGACGCCTGTGACGGCCGCCAAATCCGGTGCCAGAAGCCCTGGGGAGATCACTTCCAAATGCTGTCCAGGGATATGCTCCTGCAACAACATTCTGACCTTCTCTTCCAACGATGCGCCTTGCATTGTTCCACCGTGCAGTTGAATTCAACTGAGCAGTAGTATCGTCGGGAGCCAGGCGGGTGTCAAAGGGAAAGTGACCGCACTCGGGGACGGAGCTGGAGGGTGGCTTCGGGGACGGCTCCGGGGACGGAGCCCCACGAGAGCCGCAGGGGAGCTCCCCGATTACTGCGGCTGCCGGAGCTGAACTCCAAGGTGGTGCTGGTGCAGGGCGCTGGGCAGGTGGGTAGAAGAACCATGCTCAGGCACATGCGTCCGGATCTGCTGGCTGTCGTGTTTGACCCGGTCATTGCCGCGCCCGATTCCGCTTTGACTTCCACCATAAACCGTGTATTGACCAAATGGTACCTTAAGCATCTGAGAGGGCGTTGTATGAGCGGTTTTACGATGGTTGTTGCAGTGGCTATGGCGCTGTCCGGCAGCGGGGCGGGGTGGCCGGATCTTTCTCAGCCGGGGGTGGCGGTTGGTGGTGGTGAGAAGGATGCGGCGGTGATTGTGGCGGTGGAGGATTATCCGTTTCTTCCCAAGGTAGAGGGTGCGGTAGCGGTGGGTAGTGCTTGGTTTTCGTACTTGGAGGGTTCCAGAAAGGTTCCGTTCGTGCTGACGAAGTTCAACAGGGATGCCACTCGATTGCAGATTCTCAAGGCAGTTGAAGATGCTGCCGGTCAGGTGAAGAAGGGCGGTCGGCTTTGGGTGGTGTTCATAGGTCATGGGGCCGCGTCGAAGGATGGCTCCGATTTGCGGGACACCGAGCAGGTGCCGTTGCTTGAAGAGGGCGGCATCGAAGCCTTCATCCGTCGTGAAGTGCTGCCCTATACGCCCGACGCCTGGATCGAGGGCTGAGTTCGGCAAGGGGTTTGATGAGCGAAACCTCCGCTATATGCGAGCGTTTCATGCTGGCTTCCCAATTTGGAACGCGCTGCGTTCCGAATTGAGTTGGACCCACTATCGCTCGCTGCTGCGTGTCGAGGACAGCGCTGCCCGACTCTGGTACATGAACGAGGCAGCGGACCAGAATTGGAGCAGTCGGGCGCTGGACCGACAGATTGGTACCTTGTATTACGAACGTCTATTGGCCAGCCAGGACAGGCAGCCTGTGCGGGATGAGGCAGCGGCCAACACAGCCAAGCTGGCTCTGACCCCCAGGGATTTCATTCGGGACCCGGTCATGCTGGAGTTTCTGGGATTGCCCGATGGCGGCCGGTTACTGGAGTCGAAATTGGAGGACGCCCTCATCGGCCACCTGCAATCGTTCCTGCTGGAGCTTGGCAAAGGATTTGCGTTTGTGGCCAGGCAGCAACGCATCAGTACGGAATCCAAGGATTTCTACTTGGACCTGGTGTTTTACAATTACCTGCTGAAGTGTTTTGTGTTGTTCGACCTCAAAACGGACGAGCTGAGCCACGAGGACATCGGTCAAATGGATATGTACGTTCGAATGTACGACGACCTGCGCCGCGGCCCCCAGGACAACCCCACCGTCGGCATCATCCTGTGCGCCCAGAAGGACAAGTCCATCGTCCGCTACTCGGTCCTCCAGGATCACCAGCACCTGTTCGCCACCAAGTACAAACTCGTCCTACCGTCCGAAGACGAACTGCGCGCCGAACTGGTCCGCGAGCAGCAGTTGTTGGCCGAACGAGCCATCCAGCGGACAACCGACGACAAGGGAGCACGGGCATGATTTCCGACCTCAAACCATATCCGGAGTACAAGGAGTCGGGACTGCCGTGGTTGGGGAAGGTGCCGGCGCATTGGGACACGCTTCGAATGCGACATACCTGTGAAATGCGTGTCAGCAACGTCGACAAGCATTCCAAACCAAACGAACAAGCAATTCGGCTTTGCAATTATGTTGATGTATATAAGCATGAAAGGATTACTGAACATCTGAAATTCATGCCTGCCACTGGAAGCAGCGACGAATGCTACCGTTTTCGTCTGTGCAAGGGCGATGTCCTGATCACGAAGGACTCAGAATCCTGGAAGGACATTGGGGTGCCGTCGCTGGTGGAACACGAGGCCCCGGATTTGGTCTGTGGATATCACCTTGCCATCCTGCGCCCCCGCGCGGGACTCCTTGGGGCATACCTCCATAGAGCGCTTCAATCGCCCCTCATTGCTGCACAGCTTCACGTGCAGGCCAACGGGGTGACTCGCTACGGTCTATCGCAGGGAGCCATTTTGGGCGTCTCCATCCCGGTCCCCACTCCCACCGAACAAGGCGCAATCGTCCGCTTCCTGGATTGGGCGAACGGCCGCCTGGAGAGGGCGATTCGGGCCAAGCGGAAAGTGATTGCGCTGCTGACGGAGCAGAAGCAGGCGATCATTCATCGGGCTGTGACCCGGGGAC
>Ga0302238_1001755_pt1 | contig 16793 bp, 12 predicted proteins | sample AAG_UR_Asn_MG_FD_193527 | JGI IMG/M metagenome (GOLD analysis project Ga0302238, IMG submission 193527) | Enriched activated sludge microbial communities from anaerobic digester in WTTP, New Holstein, Wisconsin, United States - AAG_UR_Asn | ecosystem: Engineered > Bioreactor > Anaerobic >...
GGGAGGATCCGGGACAGGGACCCGCCGCCCCGTCAGGGGCCTGTCCCGCCCGGGGAGGGTCCGCCGGCGCCCGCCGGCGCCGGAGCCGGAACCGGGCCTTCGCCGGGACTGCCTGCCGGAACCGGGGCGGAAAGAAGGGGCTCATCCGAAAATTCCCGTATGAAGCCGGCCGCCCCCGCCGCCAGCGGAGCCACCAGAAGTTCGTGGGTGGGGCTCCCCGTCAGGGTAAAATTCCGGGACACCGTGGAGAGGACTTTTCCGCCCCGGTCCATCACCCGCAGCTCCACCCGGTGGAAGGGACCCTTCAGGCTTATCGTGTCCCGCTCCCGGGCGAAGATTTCGATCCCCCCGCGGCGGTCCACAACGATTTCCGCCGCCGCCGGAGCCGGGTACCTCGTTCCTCCCAGGTCCACCGCGTTGTTGTCCAGAATCAGGGTGTACCCCCTGCCGAAAATGAAAAGATACACTCCCAGGAGAACGGCGACGGCCACCGTCAGGGATCGGATGAGAAGCCGTCTCATGACTCTCCCCCTCCCGCCGTCTCTCCCGGAGAAGCCCCGGCCCTCCCCCGCTGCCGGCGCAGGGCGTACAGGACCAGGGCCACGGAGATGACCCCGTAGGAGATGAAAACCCGGAAATACTCCCCCAGCATGGCGGAGCCAATGAGGTTTTTCCCCGCGGTGGGGGAGATGATGAACATCAGATGGAACAGGCAGACCCCCAGGAAGACATTGGCGATTCCGGCCCGGGAAACGGAGGCGCCCCCCACCAGAAGGGCGGCGATGGAGAACATCCCCACCTGTTCGTGGCTGTTGTAGGTGTTCAGGGTCCCCACATTCTGCAGATAGACGATCATGCCGATGCCCGCCAGAACCGTCGAGATGACTATGGACAGGGTCCGGGTCCGCTCCACGTCGATCCCCGCCGCCTCGGCGATGGCCATATCCCCGCCGACGGCCCGCATGTCCTGGCCCAGTTTGGTCCGGCGGAAAAGCAGGATGAAGAGGCACATCCCGGTTATCACCAGGACGGTGACCAGGGGTATGGAAAAGGGACCCAGCCGGACCAGGATCAGGTTGTCCAGGGCCTGGCGGATCTCCACCAGATTGACGGCGTTCCGGATGCCGTAGCCCCGGGAAAGAACCAGAGCGGGGTTGCCCACGGGAATGATCGAGCCCATGCCGTAGAGCACCATGAGCTGGTAGATGCCGTTGGCGAAAAACGCCAGGATGAAGGAGGTCACCATCTCCCGGCCCTTGGCCTTGTTCAGCACGATTCCGGTGAGCCAGCCCACCAGCGCCGACAGCGGGACGGAGAGAAGCATGGCCAGCGCCACGCCGTGGACGCCGGTGATGTGGTGATTGATCACGAAGAGAAGCCCTATCTCTCCGGCCATGGCGCCCAGAGTCATCCCGAAATTGAGCCCCATGCCCGCCATGATGGGAACCAGGAGCGCCAGAACCAGAAAGGAGTTCCGGGCCAGGCGGACCAGGAGCTCCTGGATCAGATAGACCGCGGAAAATCCGGAGAAGGGGATGGCCACGGCGCTTATCAGAACGAAGAGCAGCGGCACCGCGTTGTCCATCAGAAAAGCGGCGGCTCCGGCGCGGGTAAAACGCGGATTTTTCATGACGCCCTCCTGGTCTTCCGGGTCAGGGCGTACAGGATCATGCCGTTGGACACGACGATCCGGATGACCTCGGACATGTCGGTCTGGATCAGGCTGTTCATCACCGACGGTGTCATGGTCAGGATTCCCTGAAACAGAAAGGTCCCCACCAGAACATTGGGGATATCCGCCTTGTGCACCGAGGCGCCGCCGATGAGGATCGCCGCCACCGCCGGGAAGGCCATGTAAAAAGGCCCCATGTAGAGCTGGATGAAGCCGAAGCTCTGCTGGTATACCAGTATCCCCACGGCCCCCAGCCAGGTGGACAGGATCACCGAGATCGTCCGCATCCGGTCCACGTCGATCCCCGAGGCCCGGGCGTACTCCGGGTTCGAGCCCACCGCCGTCAAGGCGGTGCCGGTCTTGGTGCGGAAGAAAGACCAGACCAGGAGGCACATGAGGGCGAAAAAGAGAAACATCCCCACGGGAACGCGCAGATCCTCGCCGATCCGCAGGGCCAGAAAATCGTTAAGAACCCATAGATAATATCCCTCGACGCTTATGGTCGTGCGCAGCCCCGTGCCCCCGTATCCCCATATCATGTTGGGGCTTTTGAAGGGCAGGAGGAGCCACATCATGCACATGAAGGCCACCGAGGAGAAGCCCACATAGGTGGCGATCATCATTTCGCTGCCCTTCACCCGGTTCAGCAGCCGGCCGTAGCCCCAGCCGAAGACCACCGCAAAGGGAGTGGCGAAGGCGATGGCCGCCAGGAACGCGACGAAGCCCGACAACCCGATCTCGATGGTGATGACCCCCCCCAGGAGCCCCGCGACGATTCCCAGGGGCAGTCCGAAATTCAGGCCGCAGCCGGACTGGATCATGGGAACCATGGCCAGGACCAGAACCCCGTTCATGCCGAACCGGATCAGGGTGTCGCTGATGGAGGAATCCAGCCGGACCCTGGCCGCTGGGGTGGCCAGAAACAGGCTGAGCAGGAACAGAGCTATGATGATCCGGGGCCAGCCCGTTTCGGCGATGAATTCCCGTATCCTATCCATGATGATTTCCGTCCTTTCCGGCCTTCCCCGCCATCAGCATCCCGAACTCGCCGGCCCGGGCCGAGGGGGGCAGTATTCCGGCTACCCGCCCCTCGTCCACGATGGCGATCCGGTCGCAGACGCTCTTCAGTTCCTCCAGTTCCGAGGAAACCATGACGATGGTAGTGCCGTACTCCTCGTTGTGCATCCGCAAGGTGTCCAGAACCAGTTTCTTCGCCCCCACATCGATCCCCCGGGTGGGTTCGGAAACGAAAAGCAGCCGGGGCCGGGAGATGAAGGCCTTGGCCAGACAGACCTTCTGCTGGTTTCCCCCGGAAAGCTCCTGGGCCCGCTGCCCCACCCCGGTGCATTTGATATCCAGCCTCCGCACATACTCCTGGGCGGCGGCGGCGATGGCCTTGTCGTCCCGCCACCGGACGAGCCCCCCCAGAAGGGGCCTCAAAAAGCGGTTCTGATTCTGCATGGCGGTGAACACGATGTTCCAGTCCAGGGGCTCCTCCAGGAGGAGGCCCACTCCCCGGCGGTCCTCGGACACAAAGGAGAGTCCCGCATCCAGGGCCTTTTTCGGGGATCCCAGGGGGACGGGGGAACCTTCGAAGAGGACCCGTCCCCCGGCGGGGAAGAGCCCCATGATGCCGTTGGGGATTCCCAGTTTCCCCTGGCCCGCCAGGCCGCCGATGCCGAAGATCTCTCCCTTGCGCACGGAAAAAGAGACCTTCCGGACCGTTTCCCCGGGCATGTCCACCCAGAGGTTTTCCACCTCCAGCACGGTCCCGGTGGACGGGCTTTCCCTGTTCCGGACCGCCACCGTCCCCACTTCCCGGCCCACCATCTTTTCCGCCAGGACGGCGATGTCGGTTTCCGACGCCTCCGCCTGGTGAACCAGACCCCCGTCCCGGAGCACCACCACCCGGTCCGCCACCTCCAGGACCTCCTTGAGCCGGTGGGAGATGAAAATGACCGCGATCCCCTGGTCCGCGAGTTTCCGTATCGAGGCCAGAAGAATCTCCGCCTCCGACTCGGTCAGCACCGCGGTGGGTTCGTCCAGCACCAGGAGCCGGATCTTCTCCCGGTCCAGCTCCCGGGCGATCTCGGTGAACTGCTTATGCCCCACGGGCATTTCCGCGACCCGCATTCCTTCGTCGATGGAAGGCCCCCCCAGCCGGGACAGCGCTTTTCGGGCCCGGTCCCGCATCGCCGGACGGTCCAGGGTCTTGAGCCGGTCACCGAAGACTTCCACCAGGGGATTGTATGTCACCGACTCACGGTTGAGCAGGATGTTCTCCGCGGCGGTGAACTCGGGCAACAGGGAAAACTCCTGGTGCACCATCCCGATGCCCGCATCCAGGGCCTCGAAGGGCGAGGCGAAACGGACGGGGGCGCCGTCCAGGAGAATCGTTCCCCCGTAGCCGCCGGTGGAATGGATGACGTTCATTCCGAAGAGGATCTTCATCAGGGTGCTCTTTCCGGCGCCGTTCTCCCCCACCAGCCCCAGGATTTCTCCGGGCCGGAGGGAAAAACTCACCTCCTTCAGCACCCGATTGCCGAAAAAGTCTTTCGAAATGTTCCGGAGTTCCAGAAAAGGCGGAGATGACTTCATGGGAGCCTCGAAGAAAAAAATGGGGCGCCTTTCCGGGACGTCCGGAAGCGGCCCGGGCGCCCGGAACGATCCGGACCCGACCGGGGCGCCCCGAGGCGTCCCGGGACGCCTCGACGCATTCCGGGGTATCCCGGAAATCCTGCCTTACCGTATGGTGGAGTATTTTTCCGGGACTTCCACGTTGGTGGTTCCCAGGTAGCCCTTGCCCATGATGTAGGTGTCCTGGTAGATCAGGATGTGATTCTTCGCCTTCACCTTGGTGGCTATGTCGTTGTAGAAGCTGCCGTTCCACTTCGCGCCGGGGGTGTATTTATTGTAGGCATCCATGATGTCCGACAGCTTGGTGAGTTCCGCCTTCTTTTCGATGACCCGTTTGGCCAGTTCCCCCAGGCCCGCGGTGGTGGTGAAGCCGTAGGAGTAGGCCCAGGTTCCGAAGCGTCCGGCCCCGCCCTTGGCGCCGATTTCCTTTTCCACCTTGTCCAGGATGGCCTTGAAATCTCCCTGTTCTTTGGAAAGATCGATGCCCAGGGCCCCGGGATAGCCCATCAGCGGAGACGGGAGGTCCGCTTCGACGAACATGCCGCCGTACTGCAGAAGCTGCTTCAGAAGAGGCTCGGTGTGGGCGTCGTTGGTGCAGAAAAAGGCGGTTTCCTTGCCGTACTTCTTGACCCACTGGGGGACTTTTTCCAGGATGAACTGCTGGGCTCCGGCGACGCCCACGTCGCTGGTGGGGTCCGGGGCGGTTTCGAACACGAACTTCACGCCCAGGTCCTTGCAGGCCGCCTCCATGATGGCCCGACGGCGGCCCAGGGTTTCGTACCCCATGTGGCGGGGAAAGGAAATGTGGACGAAGGTCTTGGCGCCGAGTTTTTTCGCCGAATCGATGATCAGATAGCCCCGGGAGACGAAGTCGGCGTTCACCGCCAGGTCGGCGGCGCTTTCGATGACCAGCGGGTCTTCGTGGGGTTCGCCGGCGAGGAGGAGGATGTCCGGACGCTTGTCCTTTACCCGGCGAAAGCCTTCGGTGGTGCCGGGAACGGCCTGGTTGACGATGATCGCCTTCATCAGGGGGTCGTCCGCCAGACCCACGATCTGGGAAATGGTGGTTTCCATCTCCTGCATGAAGTTGTCGGGATAGGTCAGGTGCTGGATGATGCCGCCCTGCTTGACCTCGCCGTATTCCTTGATGAGAGCTTCCGCGCCCCGCAGATCGTCCTCGGACTGGGATACCGTCCCGGTGACGATGCCGATGTGGAACCCCTCTTTCGCCGCCGGTGCGGCGCCCGTCCCCTCAGCCTTCTTGCCGCAGCCTGCCAGAACGAGGGCAGTGACGGCAAGAACCGCGAAGAGAGTGACGACAGTTTTTCTCATAACCATCTCCTTTTGCGTTGACTCTGGATACTGCAAACCGGTCCCATTATATGTGCGGTTTCGATTTTTTCAATAACGCGTTCCGTCGGTTGACGGCCGAGATGTTCTCATGTCCTGACGCCGTACCCCACGTAGCAGAGACCCTTGTAGAAGCTCTCGTGACAGCGGAAACGGGAACACAGATCGTGGAAACTGATCTGATTGGAAACCATTTTCCGCAGGAGGAAAACGTTGTAGGTGAAATTGTATCCCGGCATGATCCCCTGCATATCCTCCAGCCGGATCCCCGAATCCTCCAGCGCCCGGGATAGTTCCCGGGGCCGGATGAAGTGCTTCCATTTGTGTATGTCCCGGGGAATCAGGCGGGTCAGGGGAAACTTCTGAAACAGAAAGATGACGATGAACCAGCTGAGCAGAGTCCTGTTGACGGTTTCGAAAAAGAAGTAGCCTCCCGGCTTGAGCACCCGCCGGACTTCCCGGACGATAGTCCGGAAGTCCTTCACATGCTCCAGCACGTCGAGACAGAAAACCATGTCGAAATGGCTGTCGGGAAAGGGCAGTTCTTCCCCGAACCCCTCCTGATAGTCGATGCGCAGGTCCATCGCCGCCGCGTGCCGCCGCGCCGCCCGCAGGGTGGGCGTGGAAGGGTCCAGGCCCGTCGTCTCGAGGCCGAACTTGGCGATCTCCTCGGTGAGGAAGCCCCCGCCGCAGCCCACATCCAGCACCTTTTTCCCCCGGTAATCGTAGGAAAGATGGACCAGATGCTTCATGACGTAGGCAAAACGGACGGGGTTCATGGTGTAGCGGATGATCGCGAAGGGCCCTTCCTTTTCCGACCACCAGCTTTCGGCTTCCCGGTTGTAATAATCGTTATCGATCATGATTTATCCAATACGATCATACGCCGGGAGTGCGTTAAATGCAACAGAATGTTGCGCGGAAGAGGCGGCCCCTCAGGGTCGGGAGGCCCGGCCGGTCCAGGAGGGCTTCCGGCTCCGGAAAGTGACGTCCGGGTCGAGTTCCCGCCAGGAGATGCTCTTCCCCGCCGCCAGATCGGGCGCCCGGGTCCAGTCCGCCGCCAGGTCGGGGAAGAAATCCCTCTCCGTCAGTGCGCCCCAGTCGCCCCTCTCCCCTTCCCGGAAAAGCGTTATCAGGGAGGGGGGGTCCGGGTCACCTCCCAGCGACACCACCCGGGCCTGGTACCCCATCCGGACCAGGACATCGTAGGCCAGCAGAACCAGGTCCGCTCCCCGGGCCGTTTTACGGGACACGGTCTCCTCGGGAAGCAGAGCGGCGCCGTCGGGATCGACCCGAAAGCCTTTGGCGATGAGGTGGTGCAGATTTCTCGGGAAGCTTCCCTCCATGGAGCGGACCCGGCGGACGAAGGCCAGGTATGCGGCCTCGTTCTTCTCGATGGGCCGGTAATGGTAGAGGGACAGGGCCGTCTTCGTCTCGATTTTTTCGGGCAGGTCCCGGAGCAGTCCCTTTCCGTCCCGGATCCCCCAGAGGGGCTGATCGGTGTTTCCTATCAGGCCGGCGACGACCATGGCTTCGGGGAAGGACAGGCTGTCTTTCCAGGGTTCGATGAGGTTTTCCGCGGAATGGATCCGCAGAACGAAATTCTCCCGGTAGGCCCGGCGCACCAGGTCCCCGGTTTTCCGGTCTCCCGCATAGAAGCGATTCACCACGGCAAGGATCTCCGGCCCCGGCTCTTCGGCGGAAAAGCTGAACCGGAGCCCCGCCGCGTCGTCGTAGTAGTGAAAGATCTTCCTCCCTGCCGCGGGACTCAGCCAGAGCCAGGCCTCCGCCAGCCGGCGCTCCCGGTAGCCGGTGAGGAAGGTCTCCAGGGACCGGACGATCCGGGGATCGATGAGGACCGCGGTGAGAAAACCGTCGGGGTCCGGGACGGCCAGAGTCTTGACCGCGGAGAACTCGGAAAAAGGAAACGCGAGGATCCCTTCCCGCCGGGGAGCGCGGCCGAACTCCCGGGGGTCGGCGTCGGCGTAGATCTCCACCACCTCCCGGGAGGCAAGGGGAATGGGGGGGAGGCAAGCGATGGCCGCGGCGAGGGTCAGGATTCTTTTCATAGGTCCGTTATATTGTAATCCCGGGAGCGCTCCGCCGCAAGCCCGCGGGCGCTCAGACACGGGAATGAACGCCGCTTTCGACGAAGGCCCGGGCCATGGCGGGGTCGAACTGCCGGCCGCTCTCCCGCAGGATCTCTTCGATGGCCTCTTCCTTCGTGCGGGCGCTGCGGTAGGGACGGTCGGAGGTCATGGCGTCGAAGGAATCACAGACATTGATGATCCTGGCGAAGGGGTCGATCTGCTCCATGGCGAGTCCGTCGGGGTAGCCTCTCCCGTCCCACCTTTCATGATGCTGCCGCACCGCCCCCAGAACGGGAACGAAGAACTCCACCTTCCGGAGGATGGAATGCCCGATATCGGGGTGCGTTCGGATGACCCGGTATTCATCCTCCTCCAGCGGCACTTTTTTATTCAGTATGATCTCCGGGATTCCGATCTTGCCGATGTCATGCAGCAGGGCGGAATACTCCAGCATCTCGATGCCCCCGGCTTCGTATCCGAGATGCTCCGCCACACCCACCGACAGGGCCCGCACCCGCTGACAATGGCCCCGGGTATAGACATCCTTGGCCTCGATGGTTTCCGCCAGGACCTGGACGGTTTCGATGTTGACCTGCCGGATCCGGATATAGGCGGCCCGCAATTCCCTGGTGCGCTCCTCCACCATCATTTCCAGCCTTTGGCGGTACTCCTCGTTCTTCCGGGCGAGCATTTCGTTTTCCAGCAGCGCCTCCCGGTGGCGGATCGCCCGGGAGACGGTCTCCCGGATCTGCTGCAGCCTGGCGGGTTTTACGATATAATCGAAGGCGCCTTTCTTCAGGGATTCCAGCCCCGATTCCAGATCGTTCAGGGCGGTGAGCATGACCACCGGACTGTGGGGCCGCAGCAGCTTCAGCCTGGGCAGGGCCTCGAGACCGGTCATCTCGGGCATCCGGATGTCCAGCAGCATGCAGTCAGGATTGACGGCCGGGTCGGAAAGGAGCTCCACCGCTTCCCGTCCGTTCCGGCACACCCGCACCCGGAAGCCCGACGATTCCAGACCCAGGTTCAGAACCTTCTGCATCGCCGGATCGTCATCGACGACCAGGATCATCCTGCCCGGTTCAGCTCCGACCATCGGCGCGTCTCCTCCCGAAGCCCAGGAGAAAGGGAACCCGGGACCGGTAGCCCTGATAATTTTCGAAAAACCGGGGGAAATAATAGACATCCTGGACAAGAACCAGCAGGAAGTCCAGGATGACCAGGCATGCCGCAAAGGGAAGCCCTCCGCCCCGCCGCGCCAGGAGAAGCCCCCCCATGAGACCGACGAACCACAGAAAGCCGGGGTGGCGGGAGAAACCGTAGGTTCCCCCGGTGAGGGCCGTGCGGGCCCCCAGGCCGCGCTTTTTTTGCGCTCTGGGGATTTCGATGAAAACCGAATACAGGAGAAGAGCGCCGAAGACGAGGCTGATCAGGACCCCGGCGGCGGCCTGAAGATCCGGGGTCGCCGCCTCCCGGACTCCGGGCGCGGCGAACCCGGCTATCGATCCCGCCACCAGAAGGTACCCCGCCAGGGCGGACGGCTCCGCCCCCTTCAGGGTTCGGAGCCGGAGGAAATCGGAAAGGAAAAGGGCGGCGAATCCCGCCGTCGCGATGAAGCAAAGTGGCATACTATACAACAATATGATATATTATCTAGAAAATTTCCATTTCTTCGACCGGAAAAGGATATTTCATGATTCTGGATTTTACGACGATCATTCCCGCTGTGTCGTTCATGATCTACATCCCCTTCATCGTTTTCGGCCTGTACCATCGGATACGGGAAGCGGTGAGCAGGCCCTTTCTGCTGTACATGTCCTCCATGGCCCTGTGGAGCCTCGGGTCATTCATGATGCATGCCGACACCGGTCTGGCCTCTCCCCTTCTCTGGAACCGGGTCATGCTGGTGGGCCTCCTGGCAGGACCCATCCTGATCTTCTACACCCTGCACGAGCTTTCCAACTTCAAACGCCGGGGCTATAAATACTTCCTCTACGCCGGCGGCGTCCTGTACATCCTGCTCCAGTACCTGAACTGGAGCGGCGCCATCGTTCCCCGGGCGGGTTTCCGGAACGGGGAGTTTTTCTACTCCCTGGGCCGGGGGGCCCCTCTGGCCTACTCGCTCTGCTACTTCTACCTCATTCTGGCGATTCTGCTGGTGCTCCGGGAGCTGCGGAAGAGCGCCAACATTTTTTCCCGAAGGACCCTGCGGCTGGTCATCGTCGGGGCCCTTTTCCTGCTGTTGGGAGTCCTGGCCAATCTCTACGAGCCTCTGGGGCGCTACCCCATCGATCTCCTGGCGGCCACCATCAACGCCGCCATCCTGTTCTACGCGGTGTACAAATACCGGCTGGTCAACTACTCCGTTTCGGTGTTGAAGATCCTCCTCTTCGTCTTCCTGTCCGTTTTGAGCGGAGTGGTGTTTTTTTTCGTCTTCCAGCTCACCTTCCGTTACAACCAGGATATCAGCTCCTACGGCCTCCTTCTGACCGCTATCCTGATGGGTTTCACCGCCGCCTTCATCTTCCACCCTCTGCGGCTGACGGCCCAGGCGGCCCTGGAAAAACTCTATACGGGAAAACGGTTCGTCCATTACAAGGGGCTCAGGAAGTTTTCGGAGGGCCTGGCCTCCATCGTGGACCTGGAAGCCCTGGGCGAGCTGACCGTGGACAAGGTGGTGGAGACCTTCACCATCGACTGGGCCTGCATGCTTTCGCTGGATTACGCGACCCGAAGCTACCGGCTCATCGCGGCGCGGAATCTTCCGCTGGGGGACGAGGTCGTAAACGGCCGGAACCCGGACATATGCCTCTCCCGAAACAACGAGCTGATAAAAAAATACTCCCCTGCCCGGGCGCTGGAGGGGAGCAGGATTTTCTTCACCCACCGGTCGGAGGGCTCTCCGGTGATATTTGAGGGGGAGGGGCGGAACTACGCGCTCCAGCCCAGCCTCATCGTGCCCCTCCGGTTCAAGGACAGGCTCAATGGTCTCATCGTTCTGGGAAACCCCCTGGACAAGGACTATTTCAACCAGGCGGAAACGGAGACCCTGGAAATCCTCGCCGGCCAGTGCTCGGTGGCGGTGGAAAACGCCATCTCCTTCGAGCGGCTCAGGCGCCAGCAGAAGCGTCTGCAGGACCTGAACAAGGAACTCATCCTGAGCCGCAACAAGCTGGAGGCCTTCTTCGACGGGATTTCCACCCCCATCGCCATCATCGACATCAACTACAACATCATCACCGCCAACATCGCGGCGAAAAGATACTTCAGCGCCGCCTCCTTCGAGGACCTGGTGGGCAGCAAATGTTATAAAATGTTCTTCCACCGGGACCGTCCCTGCCTGGAATGCATGGCCCAGGACTGCCTGCACACCAATCTGACCTTCAGTTCCGAGAAGAAGGACGAAAAAAGCCTGCTGACCTTTTCGATCCAGTTCTACCCCATCCCCGTCCCCCAGGGGTCGGACAGGATCTTCCTGGAATTCTTCCAGGACATCACCCAGCAGAAAACGCTGCAGGAGGAACTGATCCAATCGGAGAAGCTGGCGGGGATCGGGACCCTGGTCTCCGGCATCGCCCATGAGATAAACAACCCGCTGGGCGGCATCCTGGGCACCGCCGACCTGATCCTGAGCGCTCCCCCCGGGGAAGACCCCCATATCACGGGCTATGTGGAGGACATCATCCGGTACGCCCAGAACGCTGCGGACGTGATCCGGGAACTGATGGTCTACTCCCGCAAGGACCGTCCGCAGATCGAAGCCGTCAAAATCCCGGAGCTGGTGGAAACGGCGCTGAAAATGGCCCAGCGGGGAATGGACTTCAAGCAGATCCGGGTGGCCCGGGATTTCGACGAGTGCCCCCCCCTGGAAGCGAACCGGACGGAGCTCCAGCAGGTCTTTCTGAACCTCATCATCAACGCGGTCCAGGCCATGGATACCCGGGGAGAGCTGTCCCTGAAGATCAAAAACCGGAGTCCGGGAATCGTCATCTCCGTATCCGATACCGGGAAGGGGATCGTCGCGGAGGATCAGGACAAGATTTTCAACCCCTTCTACACCACCAAGGACCCCGGAGCCGGCACCGGATTGGGGCTCAGCATCGTGCATCAGATCGTGACCAAGCTGGGAGGCCGCATAAGTTTCGAAAGCCGGATAGGCCGGGGAAGCTCCTTCATGGTCCATCTGCCGGTGACGGGTGAGGATTCCACCCGGATCCGTTTCGTCCACAACGGGTCCCGGCAACAGAAGGACGACACTTTCTACCTGCAGAGGAAGGTTCTGGTGGGTGAGAAGGGGTACATGGAGGAGACCATCCACCGCAAGGAGGACGAATGGGCCTTCCATGTCATCGCCTACAAGGGAATCCAGCCTGTGGGGACGGTGTCCTGCATCAGCCGGGAGAGCATGGGGTATCTTCCACTGGAAAACAATTTCGACATCACCTCCCACCTGAACGGCAAACCGGCGGCGGAAATCGACCGGCTCGCGGTCCTGAAGGAGGAGAGGGGCAGCATGGTTCCCCTGGGGCTCATGACCCTGGCCTATATCTTCGCCAAGGCCAAGGGAGCGGAAAAAATATTCCTCGATGTCTTCGCCGACGAGAAGAAGCACATCAAGATGTACGAGAAGCTGGGTTTCCAGGTGATCGGTGAATACAGCGCCCCCCTGCCGGTGACGGTGATGATGCTGGACCACAAGTCGGATTACGAAAAGACCGAGAGGATGAACTCCTTTGTACGGCCCTTCCTTTCCCGGCTGGAAACCCGTCTGGAGTTCGAAGGGGCCGCCGGTGATCTGATGTTCGCCGCCATCCGGGCGATGAATCCGGAGGGCAACGGCCGGGAAAACGGACAATGAGGCTTCCGCCTTTCGATCAGGACCACTGAAGGGGTAAAAACATGGAAATCACGCTCTATTCCCGGGGAGCCGCCCGGGAGGTAACCGGATCCCGGCACTTCCTGAAGGTGAACGGGGAAACCATTCAGATCGACTGCGGCGCTTTTCAGGGCCGGAGGAAGGAGACGGAGGACAAGAACCGCGCCCATTTTCAGGATGCCGGATCCGTCTCCGCCATGGTGCTCACCCACGGGCATTACGACCATAGCGGCCTCATCCCCCTGCTGGTCAAGAAGGGATTCGACGGCAACATCTATTCCACCCCCGCCACCCGGGACATCGCGTCGCTGATCATGATGGATTCGGCGCGGATCCAGGCCCGGGACAGGGAGTACCTGTCCAAGCAGGCGGCGAAGCGGGGGGAGAAGTTCTCCTGGGAACCCCTCTTTACCGAAAACGACGTGGTCCAGGCGGTCCACCGTTTCGTCACCGCCTCCTATCGCCGGCCCTTCCCCGTGCTGTCCGGAGTCACCTGCGAGTTCTACGACGCCGGACACATCCTCGGTTCGGCGCTGGCGGTTTTTGACGTCAAAAACGGCGACCGGCCCACCCGGATCGTTTTTTCCGGCGACCTGGGGCGGAAGAACAAGCCCATCATCCGGGACCCCCAGCCGGTCCCGGCGCCGGACTATCTGGTTCTGGAGAGCACCTACGGCGACCGTCTCCATGAAAACTCCGGAGGGGCCATGGACAAACTGGCGGCCATCGTCAACGCCGCCGTGGACCGGGGGGGGAAAATCATCATCCCCGCCTTCGCGGTGGAGAGAACCCAGGAACTGGTCTACTACTTTCATCTTCTGGTGGACCAGCACCGGATTCCGGACATTCCCATTTACGTGGATTCGCCCATGGCCACCAACGCGACGACCATCTTCCAGGTGCACCCGGAATGCTACGACGAAGAGATCCACCAGGCCTTCCTGAAGCACCACAAGAACCCCTTCGGCTTCAACAGCCTCCGCTATGTGATGAGCGTGCAGGAGTCGAAGGAGTTGAACAAACTCCGGGAGCCGGCGGTGATCATCTCCGCCGACGGCATGTGCGAAGCCGGCCGGATACTGCATCATCTGGCCAACAACATCCAGGACCCCCGGAACACCATCCTCATCGTGGGGTACATGGCGGAGCATACCCTGGGCCGCCGGATCAAGGACGGCGCCCCGGAGGTGAGGATTCTGGGGAGTCAGTACCAGGTGCGGGCCCGGGTGGAGGAGCTGTCGGTTTTCAGCGCCCACGCGGACTACCGGGAGATGGGCGATTATCTCAAGAGCCTGGATCTGTCCCGTCTGAAAGAAATTTTTCTGGTCCACGGGGAGGGGGAGGCGCTCTTCAAGTTCCGCACATACCTCCTGGACATGGGCGTCCCGGCGGTGCGGATCGTGGAGCCCGGGGAACGGTATGTTCTGCGGTCCTGAGGCCCGCCAGGCCGCGGGCAGTCCCCTTTCCCGGCACCCGCCGGGTGGAGCGGCGCAGACCTCCCCCGGGGCTGCCTCCCGGATCGGGGGGCGGGCCCAAGTTTCCTGAAGCGGGCCCGGGCTCCCGGTGGAGAGTCAGGCTTTCATCAGTGACGCCCGGGTTTCCTGAAGCGGACCCGGGCTCCCGGTGGAGAGTCAGGCTTTCATCAGTTACGCCCGGGTTTCCTGAAGCGGGCCCGGGCCCCGGAAGAAAGTCGTCAGCAGTGAGGACCGGGGCCCCCGGAAGGGGCCCCGACGCCGTCAGGCGTTGTAAACGCCGGCGGACACGTTTCCGCCGGTGCCGGTCCAGTTGGTGTGGAAGAACTTGCCCCGGGGCTTGTCCACCCGCTCGTAGGTGTGGGCCCCGAAATAGTCCCGCTGGGCCTGCAGGAGATTGGCGGGGAGCCTCTCGCTGCGGTAGCCGTCGTAGAATGCCAGGGCGGTGGAGAAGGCCGGCATGGGGATACCGTTGAGCGCCGCCGTGGCGACCACACGCCTCCAGGAGGCTTCGCTCTTCTTCAGAATCTTCATGAAGTAGTCGTCCAGCATCAGATTGTGGAGTTTCCTGTTCCGGTCGAAGGCTTCCTTGATCCGGCCCAGGAAGACGCTGCGGATGATGCAGCCTCCCCGCCACATCAGCGCGATGCCGCCGTAGTTCAGGTTCCAGCCATGCTCCTTGGCCGCCTCCCGCATCAGCATGTAACCCTGGGCGTAGGAGACGATCTTGGAGGCCAGAAGGGCTTTGCGGATATCCTCGACGAAGGCGTCCTTGTCGCCCTCGAAACGCGGCTTCACCCCTTTCAGAATTTTCGACGCGTTGACCCGCTCGTCCTTCAGGGCGGAGAGGAAGCGGGAGTAGACCGCCTCCCCCATCAGCGTGGTGGGGACTCCCGTGTCCATGGAACTGATGACGGTCCATTTGCCCGTGCCCTTCTGTCCGGCGGAGTCCAGGATTTTGTCCACCAGGGGCTTTTTATCATCGTCCCTGGCGGCCAGAATGTCCCGGGTTATTTCGATGAGATAGCTGTCCAGCTCGCCCTTGTTCCACTCCGCGAAAATCTTGTGCATTGCCGGGGGCTTCAGCTTGAGAAGGCGGCCCATCATGTCGTAGGCCTCGCAGATCAGCTGCATGTCGCCGTACTCAATGCCGTTGTGGACCATTTTGACGAAGTGGCCCGCGCCGTCCTCCCCCACCCAGTCGCAGCAGGGCTCCCCTTCGGGGGTCTTGGCGCTGATGGCCTGGAAGATCTTCTTCACCAGGGGCCAGGCCTTGGGGTTCCCCCCGGGCATGATGGAGGGGCCGTGGCGCGCCCCCTCTTCCCCCCCGGACACGCCGGTGCCGATGTAGAGGAGTCCCTTCTCGGCCAGGCTCGCGGTGCGGCGGATGGTGTCGGGAAAGTGGGAGTTGCCCCCGTCGATGATGAGATCCCCCGGCTCCAGATGGGGAAGGAGCATGTCGATGAACTCGTCCACCGCCGCGCCGGCCTTGACCATCAGCATGATCTTCCGGGGCTTGGTCAGAAGGGCGACGAACTCCCGGGGCGACTTGGCTCCGTAGATGGTCTGCCTGCCCTTCGCCGCGTCGGCGAGGAAATCGTCCACCTTGGAAACGGTCCTGTTGTAGACCGCCACGCTGTAGCCCTTGTCGTTCATGTTCAGAACCAGGTTCTGGCCCATGACTGCCAGGCCGACCAGACCGATATCCGCTTTCTGACTCATAACCGTTCTCCTTGATATGTGTTCTTTCTCCGCCCCTTTCATTCCGGGACGGACGGCCCCTGACTGCCGAACTTCTTTTCCCAGGCCCAGAGCCCCACGGCGGGGTTGGAAATGAAGTATACCCTCTCGCCGTCGGGCATGGTGTTGTAGCCCTCTGTGAGTTTCTCCGGATTGTATCTCTTCATCATGCCGCCGATGTCCTCGCAGTCGAAGCCGACGCCCTCGATTTCCGACCGGGAGACCCCTCCGGGACAGTAGACGATCCGGAAACGCCCCTCCGAGGAGCCGTGGATCAGATGGGCGGCGGCGGAGAGATTCTCCCGGAGATCCTGGTTCTTCTCCACCGCGGCGAGGGTCGCCGGCGTGCCCCGGTAGCCGTAGCGGCGTATGAGGCCGTCGATGGTCTTGTCTTCCCCGAACTCCCGCAGGCCCGGGGCCAGCACCACCAGCTCCCCCTCATCGACGATGGCCATCCGGGTGCGGTAAATGCTCTTGTTGCCCAGCCAGGTGCTGCGGTACTCCATGGGGTCCAGGTAGACCACCACCTTGGACAGGGGCTCCCGGAGCAGGGTGATGTTGACCTTCGCCGACAGGTCCGCCGCCAGGCCGTAGCATTCCTCGTCGTCCCCGGCGTAGAGCCCCCGGAGAGCCAGGCTCCCGTCTTCCCGGCGGGACAGGACGGTGAGGATGTACAGGATGGGCAGGCTCCCCGCGAACTCCCGGGAGGCGTAGTTCAGCACGTCCCGGACGGGGGTGTTCCGGCGGCCCATGATCCTTTCCATCCCGTAGACCGCCCCCAGGTAATGGCTCTTGTTGATCCCTTCCACGCCGCCGGCGCCGACGAAGATATTCTTGTTGTGGTTGGCCATGCCGATGACCTCATGGGGCACCACCTGCCCCGGAGACAGGATGAGGTCATGACCCCCTTCGGCCAGAAGACGGTTGACCTGGGCCGGCCAGTCGTAGGAGACCGC
>Ga0302238_1001767_pt1 | contig 16711 bp, 11 predicted proteins | sample AAG_UR_Asn_MG_FD_193527 | JGI IMG/M metagenome (GOLD analysis project Ga0302238, IMG submission 193527) | Enriched activated sludge microbial communities from anaerobic digester in WTTP, New Holstein, Wisconsin, United States - AAG_UR_Asn | ecosystem: Engineered > Bioreactor > Anaerobic >...
TCAGAAGACAGATGGTGGGGGAAGGCACAAGCCAACACCGCCACATTCTGGTCATCGACGACACTCAGATCGCTCGCCGAGGGAAGTTGATACCGTTTGCTTCCAAGCATTATGACCATTGCGACAATAGGTTTATCCTCTCTCAGGTCATCCTGACCATAGGTGAGGTAAAGAACAAGGTCTTCCAACCGTTGGATATGCTCTTTGCTAAACCTCCAAAAGAGGAAGGGGAGCCCTATCGCTCTAAGATAGAGATGGCCATATCCTGGCTCAAAGATCATTTCATACGCGGCGCGATAATCATCGCAGACAGCTGGTACACGAATGCGCCCCTGATAGAATCTTGCAAGAAGCTGTTCGAGTCAGACTTCATCGGACGATTCAAGAGCAACATCATTCTATGTGTTGATGGAGAATGGAAGAAAGTGAAGGATTTGGTGGCCAAGGCGACTATGAACCGTACATTTAGGTTAGGAAATAAGGTTATCCGCTATCGGACTTATGATGCCGAAGTTCAATCCTTAAGAATACCGGTGAGAGTTGTGGTGACGGAGCTGGAAGATGGTTCCCGAGCCCTTTTAGCCTGTACCGATAGAAACCTTCCGAGCGAAGCGATCATTGAGTTCTATTCTCTCCGATGGACGATTGAATCATTCTTCAAATTCGCAAAGCAGAACCTCTCTTTGGCGAAATGCCATTCGCGTGATGAAAGCGCGCAAAGCCATTTTTTGATTCTTATCGCTATCGCTTATCTGATTTTCAATAACCTACTAAAAAAGCTACAAACATTAGAAGAAAACTTGACTCATTGTAGGTTATTTTATTTCATTAGAAAGGCAGTTTCGATTTTCGCTGTAACCTATTTCTCTCGGTCTTCTGTAAGAACAACAGAATCCTTTCTCTCTGAGTGCAGGTATTCAAAGGCTTCACAGCGAGTGTTGGTTTTACTGTTACATTCACGCACAGGATGAGTACTAAGTCACACTGCGGTTTTTCACCATAAAAAGGGGTTATTGAACAGAATAGAATCCAATAATGATCCACGAGGAATACTTTTTGAGTACTACTTTTGTATTTTCAAAATTCCAAATAACCTCGTTTTCTTTGGTACTATCTTCAAAAACTCCCAGGATACTGCTGAGTTCTAATTTGAGAGTGTCGAAATACTTAGCCAAAAGATCTGATGGTAGAAAGGTGTCATCGAAGTCATATATTATGGCTTTCAAACCAGTTGTATTGTTAGCCATTAAGTCGAAGCAAAAATACACTATCCAAGTCTTCCCGAAAAGAGATAAAGAGGTATCCAGCCTTGCTAGATAATTTCCTGGATAGTTAACATTGGTTTTGGTGTTTTCTACTCCGTACTCTTCGATAGCATTCGATACTTGATTAAGCGCCATATCCCATTCGGTTTTTAGGAAGAAATCGCTCAATTTTTCGGGCTTGAGAGTTTTCAGTTCTTCTATGCTTTTTTTTACAACCGATACGGTACCTGCAGGGGCTTTTTCTTTCCAATAAAAGTCATACAAGTATTTTTTGACGACATATTCCATCTCTTCGATTTTCTCTTTGCTAGGTTCTTGGCTAACTTGTGATTTTAGAACGCCTGATTTGTTCTCTCGCGCGAATAAAGAAGCTTCATAGAACAGGATCTTAAGCTTCGTATCGAAATTATCATTTGCGAGTTCCGCAAAACCATTTAGAAGCATCACGGCGTTCCAACAAAGAAAATAGCCGCCGCCTTCAGTACTGACAGGGATCCATACGTAAGCCAATATTTCACCGTCTGAGTTGGCACCTTCCCAATCATAACTTAGGTAGATTCTTTTCCCTTCTAAGTATTGTTTTGTAAGCATCAAGGGAAGATCCCTTGAATCGTACGAAGAGGTATTACCAACGTCAAGACCGATCAGAGACAGTCTTTCTCGCCTACCCACAGGAAGGAAATATTCTACTTCTATGGTTTTTCCGTCGATTACTTTTGTGCATTGCGCTTCTTCGACAAATGACGGGAAATATCTCAGTAGATCCGTCGGATAACTCAATTGACCGATGCGCGTTACGGGAAAAGAGAAGGCAGAAAGCACTATCGCCAACAATACGAGTATTGATACGCCCCTTTTCGTCATCTGCATTCCTCCCCTTAGATGGTGTTTAGGCCGAAGATGTTTTCTTGTGGGATATCGACGTCGATGATCGTCGTTGTAATCAGAATATCCACGACCCGATTTTCATTATTCTTCTTTTCCAGCCTGAAAAATTGTCCAACGAAAGGTAAATCCCCAAAGAAAGGAATCTTTGAGACTTCCACCGAGTCAGTTTTTAAATTCAAACCGCCGATTATTAGAGTCTCGCCATTCTTAAGTACTACCGTTGAATTGGCGACTGTCTTCATGACTTTGTAAGTTTTAAAGTTATCGGAGGTTTGCTCGTCTTCTTGTGAACCATCAGAAACTGTAAACTCTAAATGAATGCTACCATCGTTTCTCACAATTGGCGTCACATTAAACTCGTATCCAGCGAAAACCTTTGATTGACTTTGCCTCGTATCTGTAGTGCCCGAAGCGTCCGTGGAAGTTGTAACAGTTATTATCGTATTTTCAGTTCCTATTTGTATGGAAGCAGATTTTCCACTCAAAGCCATAATGCGGCGATTAACGACATCTACTCTATCGGATTCGGTTCTCCTGCCCGATATTTCCAATTCGACTGCTAACTCTTTTGTCAGGGCAGTTAGTAGTTTTGTAGTATTGGCAAAATCCAATAGGCTACCTGTAAAGTGAAACCCGCCGCTTCCCAATGACATCATCGAAGAAGCGTTTATTGTCATCTCTAATTCTTTTAATAACCTGTCTACTAGAGAAGAACCGACCACAGCAGCTTTGATTTCCACCATCTTTTTCGGCTGGACGATTTTCTCTAGCATAGGACGAAGTTGTTCCATTTTTTTATCTGCGATGTTCGTGAAAAGGACAGCGCCATTGACTTCATCTGTGTATACTAGACCGCCAAACATTGGTGAGGAAATCAGGCGGGCCGCTTCGTCGAACCCGTGGCTGATGTTTAACACTCTCGTTTTCGTTAACCCTGTTTCGTGTTCTAACGTCGGAGGGGTTACAACGTATATCGGTTCTACTAAACCGTCTATCAGTTCTACTTGATAGTCGTACAATCTTTCGATTATGCTTATCCATTTTTCCCAATTTAAGTTTGAAAGCGTTAGTGTCACGGTGTGGGTCGCGCTTTCATCGGGAAGGAATAATTTCACTTCCGGTACTAAGGAGCGCGCGATCTCTTTTGTGAGCTCAATTAAATTCTTATCTTTCGCTTTGAGGTCGAAAACATCTGTTTGATCTTCTCGGATGATAGCCGATGGAGTGAAAAAGTACGACCTCACAACATTAAACGCTTCGTCCACGTCGTCTTTCATTCCTTTTATGAATAGGGCCTTCTCTGAGGATTTGTATTCAACCACTAAAGTAGGATAGCTTTTCTTTAACGTTTCGGTCAAATCTTCCGGAGCTATTTCTTTCCATTCAATCTGATCAAATAGGAAGCCTAACTCTATGTTTCTTTCGATCGTTTCTTGTCCCATTTTTACTAGTTCGAGTATTTTGTTTTCTGCTGCTTCCACTTCTTCTTTTGGGCCGGTTAGCATAAAGGTTTCAGAAAGTTCAAACAACTCGAGGGTGATTGTTGGGTAAAGCTTGCTTGTAATTTCGGCTATTTCACTCGGAGTATACCGCGAGTCTTGCGAGCGCATTTCCTTTACGTTTATCGTTTTAACGAAGGAGCGTTCCGTTCCTTCTTTTTCTTCGATTAATCCGAAGCTTCTGAGTATTAAACGAATGTTGTCTACCCGTTCTTTTTGGCCTTTTACTAAAATCCTGGTTCCTCCGAAATCCAGCAATTGTATCGTTTTCCCAATATCATAATACAACGCAAGTACTTTAGAAACTGTCTCGACGGATACCCCTGGGCTGAGTTGCAGGATTGCGGATTCTTCCATAAAATCAGTGCTCATCGAGTTGAGTAAGTCTTTGGCTTTGGCTATCTGCTCTTCTGTTCCCGTAATAAGATAGCCTCCTCCTTCAAAGGCCTCGATAATAACGCCCGGCACTTTGGTTGTTACTAGGCGATTGACATCTTGGGTAGAAAGAGAAGTGATATAAATTTTCACCAATTCAGTTTGCACGACCGGCTGCCCCACGATGCGGCCGACGTCTATCTCGCTCAATTCATCGACAAAGGCGCGGACGTACTTTTCCGGGCCGTAAAACTTGTAGGCGCCCAGGGATTCGATGTAGATGATCTTGACGTTATGCTTCATATAAAATTGTTCCCAGATGAGTGAGATGTTCGGGGCTTTCAGGTATTCGAAATAGGCGAGCTCCGAGTAGATCGTCTCGTTTGCGGCCTCCCAATCCAAGCGGCGCAGCTCTTCAGCGGCGGCCTTGATGTCAGCTGCGTTTTCACCTCGGAGTATGAAAAGGTCGAGGAAGTACACTGCGGATACGTTCACGCTCGGCCAGCGTTTGGCGAGATAGGTCGCGATGTCTCCCTGCCCGGATAGTAAGTTCGAAGCGACGACGTTGACCTGCCCGAGCTCGATGTATGAGGTTTTTCCAGCGGAGGTTGAACCGGTCGCTGACGGTGTGGCGGGGCTCTGCGTTTCCGTGGCTGTGGCTGAAGATCCTTGCGCGCTGGCAGAACCCGCGCTTTCTGTGATTTTTACCTGGGTTGTCATAAATTTATCCGCTTCTTTCGCCATCAGCTCTTGGCTCACGTTAACCACTTCGACGTATTCAGGCTTTTTGAACCAGACCTGCTCGAGGGTCGTCAAGTATCCCGCGATCGTGTCGAGGTCCTGTGGCTTCCCCCGAAGGATGATCAGAGGCTCGAAAGACGGGTCGATCTGTACCGACGGGTACTTCGCCACGAGGCTGTTCGGACTGTCGGGGTTCAGTAAGGCGGTTCGGGCGTTGTCCGGGAGGTTTTCGGACAGGACGATCATCCGTATCTCCGACTCGAGCGGGGGCACGAGTATGCCCCAGTCGTCGGCTATGCGCTTGGCCGTTATCACTTCGTAGTTCGAGCCGAGGATCGTGATCTCGTCTGGCTCTCCGTCGTAGATCTGCTGTAGCTTCCGCAACTCCTCGAGGTCTTTGTCGGTCCATTCGAAGGTGGGTTTACCCGCGAGCTGCGTCTGGGCGCTCATCCCTTCGAAGTTTACGAGTGCCTTCGGGAAGGTCCGATTCAACGCCAACGCGAAGATCATCCCCGCCCCGTCTTTGACCATGAAACGCTCCATCTTTTCGTTTCCTCGGGCTTTTCGGTCTTTGATGTAATCGCTGAGGTATTGCGCCAGCTTCTTCACCTGCGGCTCTTCTCCGTAGATGTAGACGGTCGCGTTCGCATCCCGTATCTCGAAGCGCATCGTGTCAAGTCGCGGGAAGCTTTCGTTCGGAGAGAAAATGTCTTTCACCGTCTTGGTGTAGAAGGTCATGAAGGCCCGCAGTTCGTCGGTCGAAAGCGGGGCGTATTCGATTTTCTGGGAGTACTCGGTTATGGTTTCTGCCGTCTCGGTTTCCGCGCCCGCTTGTCCCATCCCCTCGAAGAAACCCATGAAGTATTCAAACTTCTCTTGCAGCCTCGGGTTCCCGTACAGCAGAATGCCGATCGAAACCTCTTCCGGCCCGCTTTTACCGCGAATCAGCACGATGAGGTCGTTTTGTAGGGAGGAGGGCAGCTTCGCGTACTTTTCTCCGAATTCGTAGATGAGAAATTGAGTGAAAGCGTCTTTGTTGAAGACCTGCTGTCTCGCGGTGTCTTGAAAGTAGGAGAAGTTTTGGAAGAGTTCGGAGTCCTTCTTCAGGTTGAAGTTGTAGGAGGCCCAGTAACTGGTGTCGGTTTTCGGGGAGAGGTTGACCTCTTTCAAGACCTCCTGAACTTTTTCCGAGATCAGGTCTTTTCTCACGACGTAGACCGTGTTGTTCGGCAGAAACGCGTAGCCCAAAGAGGGATTGTTCATCATAATCTGGAAGAAGTAGTCCTCCGCTTTTAGGCTTTCGGAAAGCATCACGAATTCGGCTTGCAACCCGCGTATGCTGGCTTCGTCGATGACCAAGTTCACGTCCAGGTACTTCTGAAGTCGCGCCAGCAAGGACGTCAACGGCGGACGGCTCCCCGACTGCGCGCTGTCGGAGTAGATCGTCACCTCGTCCCACGCGACGGTCGTCCTGTGAAAGGTCACACGGAGGGTGTTCGCAATCACGACGATCTCCGGCTCGCGCGGCAGGAGCATGTCGAAGCGCAGGGTGATCACCCCTTTTCCAGACGAGGCACGGAACCCCACGATCGGCGAATACCCAAGGAAGCGATTGATTTCCACGTCTTTCAGCGACCCGGGAAGGGTGATTTCGTAGTAGCGGCCGTAGTCGAGCGCTTGTGTGGCGTATTTCGTGGGTTCGCTTCCGAAGATGAATACGAAGTCCAACGCGTCTTCTGACGGAAAGTACGTGTAGTTCACGAGGTCGGCGCCTAACACCGCCCCTGCCAAGAGTAACCCCACCATCAAAAAGAAACGGAGATAAAACATAACGGTTCTCTTCATTTTTTAAACCCCCCTCGACACTCATTCATATCGCATCTGATAAAAAAGTAGAAATTCGGACAGTGTGCCCTGTATATGACTAATACGCGCCCCGTCAACTTCCGGCTTCTACGGGGATTTTGGTTTCAAGCCGGGCGCTTTGTCTCCTACAACTGGAAGTCCTTGTATGCCCGGGACAGTATTCGGTACAGCTGTGGATTCTGATCCTCCGGCTTCTTGTTCACGTCGGGGTAGCGGTAGATCAAAATACCGACCTCGTTGATGTCGATGATTTGCGTGTCCGGATACCCGGGCAACGGGTGGTTCACCTTGATTTCGATGATTTCGTTCTCTCTCTCGCGCGATCGTATCCACCCCGTTTTATCTCCGGAACGGTCTGTGAAGCAGCTCAGATAGACGATCTCCGGGAATGTGGCCAGACCCGGGGTTTTCGAGGTGAGGAGCCTCCGGATCTCTTCGGGGTTGTCCAAGCTCAACAGGTACGGGAGGATGATCTCGGAGTCGTATCGGGTGCTCTTGTCTACCTGGGAGAGCTCGCTCACGCTCTGACGAATCAGAGCGGCGTCCACACCCGCTTGAACGGGTACGGGAGCGCCGGCGCTTGGACTCGTCGTCACAGCTCCCACCGGCCGAACGGGTGCAACCGCGGCTTTCGGTTTCGAATTAGTCGGGAATAGGTTGATCCCAAGCGTCGGGAGGGTGTAGAAAACCATAACCACCATCACGGCGCACAATATCACGATTAGGGCGACGATCTTGAGTTTTTTGTTCTCTTTCTTCTTTTTCGGAGGCATCGGACGATCACCTCTTGCTGAGTTTTTCGTTGTACTGGATCGACTTGACCTCTAGATTCCGTATGTCGAAGGTCGTCATTTTCGACTCGCTGATCTGTATCGGCATCTTTTCGGAGTTGCTCGCATTGAACCGGTTGATCTCCAAGGTGTAGGCGTTTCCGAAGGCGCTCAAAAGTTCGGAGAAAGCCTGGGCGCTGACCTTTCCCGAAACCGTCAACGACTTTCCGCTCAACGTCGGTTTCAGGTTGTAGTTCCGCAAAACGGCCACCAGTTGATCGAACTCGTTGCTTTGGCTGTCGATCAATCGGGCGTACTGCGTGTATTGGTTGCTTTCGTTCTCGTGTTGCCGCCAGGTCTGTTCGTATACCTGCGCGATCAGGGTCAATGCTTCCTTCTGTTTTCTAAACTCCAACGTGGGCAGAATGGCGAAAAAGATAATGGAGGCGATGAATATCCCTATGGCAATGAGAATTCCGAATATCCTGTTGAAAGCCATATCTTTCACCCCCTAAAACTTGCTCGTGTCGACTGTAATTTTCGCTTTCAAGGCGGAGAGTTCTACAAACCCTATCTGCTGAGACTGATTCCGTGTATTTCCAATGATCCGATCGATACTGCTCAGGACATCTTGGAAAAACAGAAACTGCGTGTTTCCGGCTTTAAGCTGGATATCGAAAAAATCGATCTCGATTTTGGACTTCCTTTCGATTTGGATGCTCTCGACGAAAACCCGTTCCTCCTGGCTGTGCTTGTGGTAGCTCGCGTCAACCGCCTTGAAAAACTTCCGAGTGATCATCGCGTACACGAGCGCGCGTTCGAGGTTTCGGCGTTCGTTCTGAAGGATAGAAATTTGGGTCTTCGTCTCCTCGTCTTTCAAGGTCAACAACCGGATGCTATCATCGTAATCGGATATGGGTGTTTCGCGTAAGACTACGCCGCTTTGCGGGTTTGCCAAGCGTATCTTCTGCATTTCATTGTTCTTCAGGGTCGTGAGGGTGATGCGATACCCCAATACCGGCAACAGTAGGATCGCTACCAAAAACAAGATCGTGGTGATCTTAAGCTTTGGTTTTTTGTTTTTGTAAAGGTTTATATTTATCAAAACCTCTTCCCCCCCGCTCGATTTCTTTCACAAATTTGTATTTTCCGATTTCTCTAATGCCACGATAGCCCAGTCCGACCACCGTCCGATAAAGGTCCAAATCCTCCGGGAAGTCTGGTTTCAGAGGTATTCGAGTGATCGGCGCGCCGTTCAACAACCGCATATTGCGCGCGATCATCTCGAGGTCCATTGTGATGCGATGGTTCAACGAGAGGAGGGACAGAGCGTCCACTTGATTGATCGCGTTAGCGATACGAGAGTTGTTTAGGACGAGCCGGATCGCCTTTTCGGTCTCGAACAAAAAATTCCGGTAGGTTTCATCTATCACGGGTTCTATATCCTTCACGTAACCCAACGAGCCGATTTCCGCACCTTTGACGATCGCTTCGAGCACTTCTTCCACATCGACATCGAGAGTCCTCAACCGCTCCAACAGGGTTTTGATCGTGATTGGAATCTCGGCCACGTGGTAGATACTGCCGTTGAGAAAGGCGAACAGCAAAGAGTATTGGAGGTCGAGGAGCGCCAGGAAACGGAAGCGGTCGCCGGTTTTCATACTCCCCAAAAAGGCTTTGTTGTCGATGAGTTCGAAATATTTTATGCTGTCCGGTAGTAGGACGTCGGGTTCCGGGGCCTTCGCCTCGGAAAAGAGTCTGCTGAGATATTGGTCGATGGATACGCGCTTCGTCGCGAAGGCTAAGTGTCGGGTTTTTTCGAAGAGGCTTCTGGTATCGCGTAACGGTTGGGCGACCTTAACCACAAGGTCGCTGACCGAGATGGAATATTCCTCCGCCTTCTTGAACTTGATAGCATTGGCCAATTGCTCCTCTGAGAGGGCCGGCATCTGCTCGACCGCGGTGATCAGCTTTTCTGACGGAAAGTTGAGAACGACGAAATCCTCGGCGTCGGGCGATAGGGCTTCTACCACCTTCTTGAAATGGGTGACCTGGATATCAGAAAGGATCTCGTCGGTGAACGAGGGATGCGTCTTAATGATTTTCTTTAGTACCTTCGCCCTCTTTCCCGAAAGATGCAACAACAACGCTTTCGTGATAAACGGGTTCGTTTCCAGAGCTAAGACTCTACGGTTAAAAATCTGCACAGAGAATCCCCCCACCCTCTATGGCACCTTAAAAAAGCGGATACCGGCGGTGACCGGTGAGATGGTCAACCGAAAGAAGTCGTTGCCTTTAGCGACCCCCACGCTACCGCCTTTCTCTATAACCCCGAAATGATTGAACAGAATCTGAAAATCTTGCATAACGCGGAATCCGCAAATCACTGTGTCTTTACGTATGAAAAGCGCTTTCTGTTTTATTTCTATCAACGCTTCGCAGCGAACGCGAGCCATCTGCCGCTCGATGGCGGCCACGAAACTCTCGGGCGTTCCCACCGCCGAGTGAGAAAGCGAAGAGGTCCAATGCGTGAGGAACGCGGTCTCGACCGAAACGGTGATCAGGAGATAGAGGATGAACTCAACTAAAGACCAGCCTTTTCGTCTCTCCATACGGGGTCCGTCGCTATCGAGGAACCCCTAAAACCTCGAGAGGTTTTGTTGCCCCGAGAACATCGAACTGTACATCGCGTAGGCGATCAACCCGATAAAACCGCCCACGACCACCATCATCGCCGGCTCCAGCATAGACACCAGCTGCTTAACGGAAGTCCGCACCCGTTCCTCGAAGAAATCGCCGACTTTATCCAAAACCTTGTCCAGTTTACCGGTTTTCTCACCGGTTCCGACCATTGCGATCACGATACCCGGGAAGAGCTCGGCTTCTGTGAAGGCTTGTTCGAGCGTCTCGCCCGTTTTGATGCGTTCGGCCATTTCCTGCGCCGATTTTTCGAATCGATAATCGTTCGCCGCCTTGCTGGCGAGCTCCAACGCCCGAAGGATCTCGACCCCGGCGCCCACCATTACCGACAACGTTCGGCAGTAGCGCTCCAAAGAGCTGTTTCGTCTGATGTTCTTCACCGCCGGAATCACGCTCAAGATGTAGGATAGCGCTTTTTTTCCGGCGAAGGTCTTAAGGTAATAGGCTAGGAAAATCCCCAATCCGACGACGATGAGAAGCAATATGAGCCAGTTGCCGCGGAGGAAGTTGCTGGCCTGCATGAGGATAGCCATTATGCCCTCCGCTTCTCCACCGAAGGCTTCGACCAGTTTGGGCAACACGAAGGCGAGGATGGCGATCACCATGATCACCGAAAATCCCATCACGAAAACCGGGTAGGAGGTCGCCGATTTGATCTCGTCTTTCAGGCGTTTCTGGGACTCATAAAAGCTGGCGACTTTTTCGAGTGTCTCGGCAAGCGTACCGCTCGTTTCCCCTGCTTCGATGAGGTTGACGAAGAGATCGTCAAAGGCTTTTTCGTTGTCGAGCGCTTCAGAAAAGCTCATCCCGGCTTCTATATTCGAGAGAACGCTCGTGACGATCTTTCGGAATTTGGGCGAAAACACCTCCTGCTCCGCCAGGGTGGCCAAGGCGTTCGCCAAATTGACACCGGCTTCGATCATGGTCGCCAACTGCCGGGAAAAGGTCATGATATCCAGCAATCGCAGCGTCATAATCCGCTTGATCTTTTTTTCCGCGATCGTTTCCAGAGACAGGACGATGTATCCTCTGTTGATCAATGAGGTAACCGCTGTGGCTTCGTTGGCCGAGTTCACCACACCGGTTATACGGTTGCCGCTGGAATCCGTCGCTCTGTAACTGTAATTCGGCATAATTACCACCTGTGTCCGCGTGCTATTTGTCTAAACCCCTTCGTTTGAGCTCATCCAACCCGCGCGGGTCGTTTATCTTTTTCAAGGCCTCTACCGCGAATTTATAGACCGCCATTTCGATGCTCTTTCCCGTTTTCGGGTCCACGCTTTTCAGGAGGGTCGTATCGTTGAGCAAGGCGAAAAGCGGGTACACCGCCCGAACGTCTTTGATCTCTCCGAGCGCGTACGCGGCGAAGGCTTTAATCACCGCGTTCGGATCCGAAAGCAAATTGATCAGGTACAGGCTGGCCCCCGGGTCCTTTAACTCTCCTAGCGCGATCACCGCTTGCATCCGCACGTTCTCGTCGGTGTCCCGTAGGAAGGCGATCAAATAGGGCAGATTCCCCGGGGCTTTGATACGGCCCAGGGCATTGGCGACGGTGCGGCGGACGGCGGGATTGAAGGATTCGGCTTGGCTATATAGGACTTCTAGGGCCTTTTCGCTCCCGATCGTGACCAACGTGTTTAGTATGTTGATTTTTACATCGTCTGAATAGGTCTTTTGAAAGGCGACCATCAAGGGAGCGATCGCCTTTTCCCCGATTTGCGATAACATAGAAGTGGCTTTGGACTTGTACCCTTCGTTGGTTAGAAGGTTCGTGAGGAAGTTCGCGACTTCTACGATTCCGTCCGGGCTGTTGATGTCGATAATGATCCTGGAAACGCGTAACCCTTGCTCGTAGTCCTGCATAATCCCGATCAACTTCAGTTTGACGATCAGGTGAGGAATGGCGAGTTCTCCGAAGTTGATCAGTGCGCTGTCGATGCGCACATCATCATCCGAGCCGAGCATCCACACGATCGGTTCTAGGGCCAATAGACTCCTGATCTGCCCCAGCGACCAAACGGCGGACAGCCGGAGCTCTCTATTCTCGTTCTTCAAATACGTCAGAAGCAAATCCTCCACTTGTGGTTCGTAGAGATAGCCCATCGCTTCCAAAGCAACCCGCTTTTCGGCAGTGTTGCCGTGATTTAGGACTTGAAGCCACTCCTCGAAAGTCAACCCTTTGTAAGCGCTAGCCAAAAGCGATGTGCCAAGAACGAAGAAAATTAGGATGTAAAGCCACTTTCCCCTACGCATAAAACCCCCCTCAAACGAAATCAGATAAAAATTGCCTTTCCCTCGTCACGTTACGTATAATCGACCTGCATTTGCAAAAGCACCAAGCCACAACAGAGTAACCCCTCGCTGGCGCAAATGAACAAGATCCTCTTTTTTACCCCCCTGGGCGCTATGAGAATAGCGCCCATTCGCTATAGCCGAACGGGAAAAACGCAATAGGATGGTTCTATTGTACAACAAACCCGGTCTTTTCGCAACCTTATCCTTTTGTTAATTCTTCTTTTCCATCCACCTGGCTTGGAACGTCGAACTTAAGTTCGGCATGCCTTTCCAAAAACCAAAGCCGTTTCGCACAGAGAACACGGAGTACACAGAGAGAACACGAGCGTCTCCTATGAGCGCTTGGGAACGCCAAACTTTGGTTTGGTATGTCTTTCCAAAAACCAAAGCCGTTTCGCACAGAGAACACGGAGTACACAAAGAGAATACGAGTGTCTCTTATGGGCGCTTGGGAACGCCAAACTTTATTTTGGCATGTCTTTGCCTTTCTGGGAACACCTGCGGGGCGCCACCAGAGAGGCGGACTTTAGTCTGGCACGTTTTTGCTTTTACCTTGTGCTCCGTGCCCTCTGTGTTCTCCGTGTGAGCCTCTGTTTTTCCCTAAAAAACACGTGCCAATCTAAAGATTGGCGTTCTCAGGGCACTCTCGGCCGTTCGGCGTTCCCAGATGCACCTTATACCATATATAGATATAGACGGCATTCCGTTGAGTTTCCTCCCAAGAGACGGACTCAGGGTTGAGTCAGCCTCGGAGCGCGGCGTGACAACAGGGTTATAGCGGGCTGCGAGCCGGTCTCGGGTGGTCAAGTATGAGACCTCCTCCCAGTCTTCGCTATCGCTTTTTGTCCATCGCGGAATACGCCGCTTGAACGATATCCGCAGCCGTCATATGATACTTTTCCATGAGGAAGTCGGATTTTCCCACTTCTCCGAAATGGTCCTGAACCCCGATCCGAAAGACTGGCACCGGACAGTGCTCCGAGACCACTTCCGCGACCGCGGAACCCCAAGCGTTCAGCACGCTGTGGTTTTCGGCCACGACGATCGCCCCCGTCTCGCGCGCGGCCTGGATAATGGTTGTAGCGTCCACCGGCTTGAGCGTATGCATATTTAATACGCGAGGGCGCACACCCTCTTTTCGCAATATCTCCGAGGCTTTCAAGGATTGCTTCACCATCATCCCACTGCAAATCAGCGTCACATCCTCCCCCGTTTCCAGGGTTTCTATCTTGCCTATTGTGAAGGATCGATCGGGTGAGAAGAGGACTTCTTTATTCTTGCGGTGCAGCCGCATATACACCGGCCCCGGGTGCGAGATGACCTGGGGAAGCAAGGCCGCCAATTGCACGGAATCGACGGGCTCGACGATCGTCATACCGGGAAGGTTCCGCATGATCCCCGCATCCTCGAAGCTCATATGCGTGCCGCCGTTGAGCTCCGCGCTCACGCCGGGGTCCGCGCCACCGATTTTGACGGGTAACCGGGAGTAGGCGATCGATATCGTCACCTGATCGAAGGCTCTGCGCGTGGCAAATGCCGTGAAGGAATGCGCGAAGGGGATCATCCCCATCACCGCCAAACCCGCAGATATGCCCATCAGGTTCGCCTCCGCGACGCCGACGTTAATGAGGCGATCGGGAAATCGTTCTTTGAAGGCTTTCGTTCCGGTAGAACTCATCAAGTCCGCCTCTAACAGGACGATCCGGTCATCCTTTTGCGCAAGCTCTATCAATAGCTCCGCGTAAACCTTTCTCATTTCCAATCCTTCGTACATCCTTATCTCCCCTCGCCGGAGGTCACGGGCTCGCCTTCTTGTCGCAAGCGCTCCACTGCCTCACGCCACTGTTCGTCCGTTACCACCATATTGTGGGAGCTCACCTTCCCTTCTGAAAAGAAAGCGCCTTTTCCCTTCGTCGTGTTCAGGATGATCATCGTCGGTCTGCCTTTAAACCGCTTCCCGAGAGTCAAGGCGCTATCGATCGCGACGATGTCGTGGCCATCCACCGAGTAGACGTTCCACCCGAAGGCCCTCCATTTATCCGCCACCGGTTCCAAAGAATTGATCTCGGAGACTAGCCCGTCTATTTGCATATTGTTGTAGTCGAGAAACGCGATCAGGTTATCGAGACCGTGGTTGCCCGCGAACATCGCGGCTTCCCAAATCTGGCCTTCTTGGCTTTCCCCGTCTCCGATAAGCGCGTAGACCCGTACGCCCTGACCCTGCATCCTCGCGGCCAACGCCATTCCCACGGCGGCTGAAAACCCTTGAGCTAAAGACCCGGCTGTCATATCGATCCCGGGCGTTTTCAACCGGTCACAGTGGCTGGGGAGATTGGTGTTCGGCCTGTTCAGCGTATCCAGCCAGCTCCTCGGGAAATACCCTTTATCGGCTAAGACCGCGTACAGTCCGGGGCCGCTATGACCTTTCGATAACACGAAGCGATCACGTTTTTCCCATAACGGGTTTTGCGGATCGACGGTCATATGCTTGTAGTAGAGCACGGTGAGCGCCTCCACGATGGAAAGGGAACCACCGATATGCCCGACCCCCAGTTTGCCGATCATCTCCAATATCAACCGGCGGATTTCGTTTGCCTTCGACACCAAAGCGTTTGTTTGCGTAGCGTCCATTGACATCATCACCTCACATAGTCTATTTCGATTTACTTGATTATATAACGAAAGCCACTTTTTTTGAATTCTTCGAGCGTGCCCTTCCGGGATCGCATCCCTGAGAGCGTCCTGGGAACGCTCTGGGAACGCCAATTTTAGTACGTCCAGATAAGGCGGAAATGTTCAGCAGGAAGAAAGCAAGCCTGCCGGGGAAAAAGTCAGAACCCCGTAGCTTGGACAGCAGGTAGGGAGGAAACGAACTGTCTGGAGTCTGTTGACAAAGCCACGGAAAGGGTGGTGAGCGAGTAACCGGGCCGTAACAACCGTGAACGCATAGTAGCCTCGAAAGGCGTGGATTTGGAAGTCGAGCTGTTTGGAGTGCAGCGAAGACAGCAGGAAGTCTTGAAGACTGACTGAAACGGGACTTTCTTCCGGCGGGGTGCAAGCGACAGCACGTTACAAGGACATTTCAGGCAACTGGAGAGACCCTCCTCGCCCGAATATTACACGCGCGAACGGGGATGACTGGCAGAGGTGTAGTAGGGAGGCGCCCCGTCGACCGAAAGCGCTCACCGGTTAAAGGTCACAAAACCCTTTTGACGAAGACGTTTGGAAAGCCGTATGCGGGAAATCCGTACGTACGGTTTGAGATGGCAGGAGAAGGAAACCGGGAGAGGGTAAGCTGCCAGGTGGTGCGATGGACACTCACACACAGAAATCGAGAGCGGTACATCTCTGACTCCACGGCGCCTTCTCTTGACCCTACGTGCGGCATGCCTTTTTGTTTTTTTCTAGGAGTCGCAAGAAAGCTTGTAAAACATTTAAAAGCTTAAACTATGCCGAACTGAAGTTCGGCGTTCCCAAGGCGCTCAAAAATGGCTCACGTGGCGGGCCCAGCGCGAATCTCCCTTCTGCGCTCTCTGTGCCCTACGTATGAACCCCTGTTATACCTTGATAAGATATGCCGGACTGAAGTTCGGCGTTCCCAGAGGTGTTCCCAGCCGCGAGGCGCTCACGAGGCGCTCTCAGTTTGGCCCCGAAACCTCTCATATCGGAAGATGCCTTTTCAGCTCCTCCTCGCTCCGCATATCTATCAGGTCCAAGCCCAAGGTATCGAGTTGGTCTATCGTGAGTGCTTTCAGCTTTTCGTAGTACCTTTGAGGAATTTGGGGGAATTTTTTAGTGATCTGTTTCCAAAGAAGTTCTTCTCGGCCTTCTTCCCGACCTTCTTCTCGGCCTTTTATAATCCCTTTTGCTAATCCCTTTTCCATACCTTTTTCCATCCCTTTTTTCATCCCTTTTTCCATCCCTTTTTCCATACCTTCTTGAAGTAGCTTTTCCGCAATCGTTAGCATCTTTTCACTCCTTTCCAACGATACCGTCTTTATCCGCTCCTTGAGCTCCTCTTGCTCCAAGTCCGTCCGAGCGTAAAACAGATACCGGATGTACGCTTCGAAGTATTCTTCGTTCCCTACCGTGCCCCTTAATTCGTCGAAGGCTTTCATCGCGTCGAGTACCGTTTCTATGAATACTTCCTTTTCTTCTTCGAAGATCGCTCGGGTGATCCCGAGGAATATCCGTAGCTTCTGCGTCCCTCGTATCGGCTCATGTTTCGTTGACGAAAAATCATACAGCAAATATTCATAGCTCGGAATCTGGCGTCTATACGCCCCATAGTGTTCTTTCCCAGTTTCGAATA
>Ga0302238_1001769_pt1 | contig 16680 bp, 13 predicted proteins | sample AAG_UR_Asn_MG_FD_193527 | JGI IMG/M metagenome (GOLD analysis project Ga0302238, IMG submission 193527) | Enriched activated sludge microbial communities from anaerobic digester in WTTP, New Holstein, Wisconsin, United States - AAG_UR_Asn | ecosystem: Engineered > Bioreactor > Anaerobic >...
TTTCGGCGACGGCGACGGCGACGTCAACGGCAACGGCGACGAGGGAGCAGGCACCCCACGAGAAAACGGGCACGGAAGGCGAGAGATTCTACGCCCTACAGGCTCCTAGGTGGTTCGGCGACGGCGACGGCGCCCCCCCTTCGCCAAGGCTTCGGCGGGGCAAGCTGTCAACCCACCTTCGCTATCGCTTCGGTGGGACTACGGCCACGAAAAACACCCCGGGGGACGTACCGGTCCAAAGCAGCGGATCCGCACCCAATTGCTCCTTTCCACCCCTTGCGCCACATCTCGGTCAAGAGTATCGTGCGAGCGCTCCTGGCCCCATGACAACCGGAGGAATACGCCAATGAGAAGATTACTGGCTTCAGTGCTCTGTCTTGCCTTCGCCTCTCCAGTCTTCGCTGCAGACCCCTTGCCCTCTCCCACCGAGGTTTGCGCCAAGGTCGAGCAGTTGATGAGGAAAGAGGCGAAGGACATCGACGAGAAGGAAATCAAGAGCATCATCGAACAGTGCATAACAGAGGTCGCCGAGTATGCGCCTGATGTCAAGGAAAAGACTATAAAGTGCATAATGGCATCAGAGAATATTGAGCAATTCATGCTTTGCGAGCCTAAGTAGCGCCTAAAGATATCTGAGGGGATAGGCCCGAGCTGATGTTCACTATTCCAGGGGTGGCTCTTGTGGTGGACACTCAGGGTCTGGCTCCAGGATGCATATCCCTGCCTCGGGGATGTTGGTAAAGGGGAGGCACTGGGCAACCAAGCAGGAGTTCTCGGCCACCAGCTCGTCGCAATGCTGGGCTTTGGTACAATAGGGACATGTTGTGGCAATCTTAAGGGAATCCAGATAGAATCCCGCATACTCGTTATCTATCGAATCCAATGTGTCAAATACGAAGTTTAATCTGATGGTTTTCCCAGCATAGGAAAGCAAATCCAGGGCTACCGGAACGAATTGTTCGTTTGTATTATTAAGCAAGGATTTTGTCGAAAATATCATATCTTGCTGCCCCGTCTCTTCGTCTATCACATAGAGGAAGAGAACATCGTAGTCATAGGGGTACTGCGGGGCCGGCACCGCCTCTCCCTGGGCTCTGATTCGGAACTGCATGGATGTGGGCTGGCTTGGCAAGGCGATGGCCTTAGAGCGAAGTGTCACGGAGACCCTGGCCCCCGTGTCATAGTGAAGCAGGAAGGGGTCCCCCAGGTAGACGGAGCAGGTTCCCGAGTGGGTAATCGTGGCCACCGGGAACCAGGAGACCGAGTCTTCGGGTTGGAAATCCAACACCTCGAAGATCCCTGTGTCGCAGTTGTCGAACTCCTCCTCAACGACCACCACCGATGAATCACATAGCGGTGGGAGGCAGAGGCCTCCCTGGGAGCACTGGAACCCTTGTGGGCATGAGCCGCAAGAGCCACCGCAGCCATTGGGCCCGCACTCCATTCCGGAGCAGAAGGGCTGGCATGCCTTGCACTGTCCCAGGATGCACTGCGGCTTTGAGGTTGGGCAAAGGCCACAACTACCGCCGCACCCATCTGGACCACAAGCCAAGCCATCGCAGGAGGGCAGGCATGTGTTGTCTGCATCAAGGTCCGAGACTTCTTCCCCGAGGTCCAGGGCGTCGGTGTCCAACTGTGCGATATCGGAAGTCTCGTCCGTCATGTCATTGAAGTTGAGGTCCAAGTCCAGTTCATGGGCGATATCAGCCTCTCCTTCGTTGTCGCCGACCTCATGGTTGACGTCCAGTAGCCCATCGGGGCGTCTCTTGTCGTCGATGCCACTGGTCCAATCCAGACCGATGGTCCCCACGGTCAGGTCTGTGCGGGCTCGCAGGTCTTTCTGGGGGTCTATGCACCCCGCCAGGAGCAACAGGATGGTCAACAGGCTTGTCTGCGGCAGATTCATAGCGACCCTCGCTCAAGAGAGACGATATGGCTGTGGGTAGCAGTCGGCAAGGTGCTCATGGGCAAACAGCTTCGACCTGGAACCATTTGATTGAGGCAGCGACGGGGGCCTCAGCGCCACCGGAGCGAACCACGAACCTCACGAATTCGGGCAGGGCGTCGGGATCCAGAGGCCGTGGCTCGGCATCCAGGGGTTGCCCGTCACGCCAGACACGGTAACTCTCGGTTTGGGAAGAGAAGACCACCTCCAACTCGACAAAGGAGTCCTGCGGAGCGATACGGTCGTGATAACCGCAAGGCTCTTGGGTTCGGCTGATCACCGGAACGAAGATGCTCTCAACTCCACTGTCGGAGAGGAGGGCCACGGAGGCTATGAGTCCCTCATCAGTGGGACAGAGGGAGGCGCTCCACTGGAAGCCGAGCTTCAGCGTGTAGTCAAACTCAGGCAGCGGAATGGGGATGTAGATGTTGAAGGGAATCTCACCGGGCATGCAACCAGCAGCCAGGGATGCATCAAAATCGAGGGAGGGGGTCGGGGCAGGCAGCAGAGTGTAAGAGGTTGAGCAGAGGTTACCGGCCACGACGAAGAGCTGCTCCGGGTCGGGTTCGCTCTCACCATCAATGGTCACGAGAGGTCCGCAGTAGAGGCACTGGGGAGTCGCCGAGAACTCGTGCACGCATCCCAAGGCCGGCTCACAATAGTCCAGAGTGCACGGGTCACCATCGTCACAATCGAGGTTGGGGCCTGCCATGCACTTCCCCGCAAAGCAGCGGTCGGGCTCGGTGCAAGCGTTTCCGTCGGTGCACCAGGAGCCGTCAAGGGGCTGGTTGCTGCATCCAAAGGCCGGGGAACAGGAGTCGGAGGTACAAGGATTGTTGTCGTTGCAGTCCAAGGGGTCTCCCACACACTGTCCATCAATGCATATGTCATTACTCGTGCAGAGCGTACCGTCATCGCATGGCGTCGATAGCGTGTAAAAGGTACATAGGCCCGTCACCGGATCGCACGCATCTGCCGTACACTGATTATTGTCCTCACATACAGTGGCAGCACCGGCAATGCACTGGCCGTTGATGCACCAATCTCCCACGGTGCAGGCGTTGTTGTCGCTGCACGGCACGTCTATGTGCCAGAGGATACAGCCTGCAAAGGGGTGGCAGTCGTTCTGGGTGCAGGGATTGGAATCGTCACAATCAACTTCGTTTCCGACGCAAAGCCCGGCCGAGCAGCGGTCGTTGCTGGTGCAGTAGTTGCCATCAAAACAAGGCAAGGAGTTCGGTAAGAACTGGCACCCGGCCACGGGCGAACAAGAATCATCGGTGCAAGGATTGTCGTCTTCACAGGAGATTGGCGTTCCCACGCAGAGGTCTGCCACGCAGGTATCCCCTTGGGTGCAGGCACTTCCATCGTCACAGAGGCCCGAGAGGTTGGTGTAGACACAGCCCGTTGGAATGACGCAGGCGTCGCTGGTACATGGTTTGCCGTCGTCACAATCTCGTGGTTCTCCCAGGCACACCCCCTGGTGACAGGTATCCTTCACCGTGCAAGGGTTGCCATCGTTGCATGCCCCCTGGGCCTGCACGTAGGCACACGAGCCCGTGGTCGGGTCGCAGAAGTCCACTGTGCAGGGATTGCCGTCATCGCAGTAGACTGCCGCCCCAAGGCAGAAGCCCATAGCGCAGCGGTCATTGACGGTACATGGGTTCTTGTCGTCGCAGGGCACCTCCACGGCTTGATATTGGCAGCCGAAGAGTGGGTCGCACCATGTGACCACGCAGGGATTGGGGTCCACACACTCCTGAACACCTTGTGGAGTGCAGAAGCCGTCCAGGCAGATGTCGGGGCCGGTGCACATGTTGCCATCGGAACAGGAGAGCCCGTCGGGCTGTGGTTGCAGAGTGCAGGAACCATTCTCGGGGTTGCAGCGCATGGACTCGCACTGGGTATCATACTGGGTATCGCACTGCACGACGGAGGCCGGGACTATCCTGCAGCGGTAGGGCCACTCAGCCTTGTCGCAGTAGAGCACACCATTGCAGTAGTTGCCGTCGTCCAGGGGTGCGCAGTCAAGGTCTCCGCTGCATTCACACCAGTCGATGGTGCCGGCCTGACAGGTTCCGGCCTGGCAGTAGTCGCCAAGAGTGCAGGGATTCCCATCGTCGCAGGAGCCACCGACGGGCTGGTGGATGCACTGCCCCGAGGCTGGGGAGCAGCTGTCGGAGGTGCAGGGGTTTTTATCGTCGCAAGAAGGCGAGCCTTTTCCCGACTGGCAGGTGCCGTCGGCGCAGAAGTCACCCAGGGTGCAGAGATTGCCATCCTCGCAAGGCGCTGGCACGTCGGTGTGGATGCAGCCCACGGCGGGATCGCAGGAGTCCGAAGTGCAAGGGTTGTTATCCCTGCAGTCCAGGGCTACCCCCATGCACATCCCATTCACGCACCGGTCCTGGGAGGTGCAAAGGCTGCCATCGTCACAGGGCCAATCTACGAAGCTATGCTGGCATTCGCCGGTTTCGGGGTCACAGTAGTCGGCCGTGCAGGCGTTGCCGTCGGAGCAGCTTGACAGCGCCCCGGGTGCGCAGCTGCCATTCTTGCACCGGTCGTTCTCGGTGCAGGGATTGGCATCATCACATGGCAGCGTGTTGAAGAGGTTCTCACATCCAAGCTCGGGCAGGCAAGAGTCGCTGGTGCAGAGGTTGCCATCGTCACAGTTGATGGGATTCCCGAGACACTGGCCGTCAACACACTGGTCGTCAGTGGTGCACAAGGTGCCATCCGAACAGGGTAACTGGCTCAGGGCCTCGTGCAGGCACTCCCCGGTCTCAGGGATGCAGGTGTCCTTGGTGCAGGGGTTCTCATCGTCACAGTTTCGAGGCGCCCCGCCACCGCACGAGCCATCGTCGAGACACACAGCATCCACCGTGCAGAGCGAGGCCGTTTCGCAGGGCATTCCCGGCATGGCGGTGTGTGTGCAGCCTGTAGCCGGGGCACAAGAGTCAAAGGTGCAGGAGTTGTCGTCGGAGCAGTCAAAGGCACTTCCCACGCAGAGGCCAGAATCGCACCAATCGCCAACTGTGCAGAGATTGCCATCGTCGCAGCCTCCCTCACGGGGTATGAACTCGCACTCTCCCGAGTCGGTATTGCACAGCCCTTCCAGGCAGGACTCAGCGGTGGCGCATGCCTTGGTCGTTCCTGAACACTCTCCCTGGGCACACTGGTCGCTCTCGGTACAGGGGTTAGAGTCGTCGCAAAGGGTTCCGTCGGGAAAGGGCTCGTACTCACACCGACCATCAAGCGTACACTCAACGGCCTGACACGGCAGCGGCTCACAAGGCCTGGCCGGCCCGCAAATTTCCTCAACGAACTCTGGTGCGTCATGGAAGGCGTCGTAGTCCTGCTGGCCAAGGTCGTGGAGGTCCTGGGGGTTCACCTCCGCATCAAGGTCCGCTGGCCAGGCGGAGTCATCATGGACCTCCTCGAGGACCGTTGCCGGCGCAGCGGAAGGCCCGCAACCTGACCCAAATCCACCTAGAAGAACCACCATCAGGACTAACCGCTGTGGAGACATTAGGGCGTTCCCCGTGGTTAAAGGCAGTAATCTCGGGCCGATTGCTCTGGCCTGCCTGCCGCAAACTGGTTATGATTATGCCCATTGATGCTTCGCAGGGCAACCAGAGAGGTGATTAGCCATGAGCCGAAAATGGCCCTTGTTCTTCGTGCTGTCCGTTTCCGTTCTTGCTCTCTCTTCCCAGGGAGATGCCAAACCCAAGAAAGGGAGCTCCCCTAAAGAGGAAGCGCCCAAGGTTATTGAACCCGTATGGCCCAGTCCCCTCGACCCGGGTGCGATGGACTCAGTATTCACGGAACTTCCATTTGGAAAGGGCCACGACGAGGTCCTGGCTGTGCTGGCCGAGCGTTTGGAAGAGCAGCTCAAGCCCGTACTCAAGGTCACGGGCAACGCCAGAGAGCGTGACTCCATGAAGGAGGGGCTTAGGCGCTCCATCGATGAGGTCCGGGCCAGCTACGCGGAGTTCAAGGGCCAGCAGACCCCCTACGCCGTCTCCGTGGTTGCCGATGAGTACCGGGATAACGTAGGCGAAGCCCTCATGCGGTATGCCTACGTAAGCAACCACGCATACTTCTTCTTTTCGGGAGGCAAGCTCTGGAAGCTGCTTCTCTGTCTTGAGGATGGCACCCTCGCACAGCACGTGGCCAAGGGGCTGGAACGCTATGGCCAGGCAGCGGATGTCTTCTGGGCCGATGAAGCAAAAACTCTGCCGCTGCGGTCAGCCTGGAAGGATACTACCTTTGAGGTCTCCTTTGAGCCCCCAGACGACATCTTCACGTGCAACAGGCTGGTTTGGGTATTCCTTCCGGAAAAAGAGGCCGTGATGAAGACCAGGGAGGAGGCCAAGTCCACCAAGGGGGGAAGCAGCAGCGCCGATGACCTCCTGAAGCAGATTATGGCCCCGCCCGATAAAGCTCCCGCACCAAGTGAAGACTCTAAAGAGGGGAATAAGAAGAAGGGAAAATAGGCAGCACCGACAGTCCGGCGAAGCTCGGACGAACGCTAGCGGATGGTGTCCACCTTCATGAATCCTTTATATTTAGTTGACTTGACCTTCGGCAATAGAGCGAAGTAGTCTCCAACAGAAACTTGCACCTCAACTTCTCCATCAAATTGATATGACACGGGACTTATGTATTTAGCCACTATGGCCCTCTGTATCTTTGGCAGCTTTTTGAGTTGGTCGCTGACACGTTTGAATTTCGTAGCCTTCAGACCAACGGCCAGTTTCTGCTCGGAGTCCTCCAGAACAAAGGCCACGGGGATACTCTTGCCGCCGTAGGTGCCGTTGGTGACCGGCGTGACCTTGAGGGTGGCAGAGCGGCCAACCTGTTTGCGGTTCTCGTAGGCCACGAACCAGCCATGGTATGTTCCACCGTAGCTCTCGGGCAGTTGAACGACCTGGGCCAGGAGCATCTTCTTGGGATCTTTTGCACGGAACTGCACCCACTTGCCGGGCTGGCTCTGAGGGGGCAGGGTTGTGGTGGAGTGTGAGAGGATGGCCCAGCCATTGACGTGGTGGCCGGTCTTGCTCTTCTTGTCCACGACCTTGGCACGAATTGCCAGCATGGGCCAGACGTTGATGTCCACGAACCCCTCCTTGCCCAGCTGGATGCGTCCAGATCCGGGAACGAACCCCGGCACAAGGGGGTAGAAGCCGATCTCCAGCGAGGTTCGCTTGCCTTCAGCAACCAGCTTCAGTTCCTCCATGTCTCCCGAGAAGGTCACCCTATCCATCTTGATTGCAAAGGGGGCCTTGGTGAAAGACCACTTATCTTTGGGCAGGGTCACCCTGACCCGCTCGCTCTTGTACCCCTCAACCTTCCAGGCAACGTTGACGAAAGCAGAGCCCTTGTCACCCAGCACGTTGCTGAAGCCGAACTGCAGTTCCAGTTTGGCCTTACCCTCCATCTCCGTGGTGAAGGCGTACTCCTCGGAGTAGTAGGTTTCGTCGGCAGCATCGGAGCGTGGATAGAGGTCAGAGAGCTTGGCGTCCCTGGCCTCACCCTGGAAAACTGAGGCGTCGTAGGCCTGGAGAACCGATGGTGAGTAGATGAACATTACGGCAGAAAGAGCCAGGGTCAGATAGTGTCTCATTTTTCACCTCGCAGTGGAGAGGCAGTTGAACTATTCGGGCTTCTCACGATACCCCCGGGATGGAGTGGCAATACCACCAAGCGGTGATATTGGCAACAGCGCAAGAAAAGGGCAAGCGCTCAGTCTGGGTGCGGATCGGTTGCCGGGGAGCTGGACGTCCAGCGTGCGCCTCTCGTGGCCGTAGTCCCGCCAAAGGCGGGTTGACAGCTTGCCCCGCCGAAGCCTTGGCGAAGGGGGGGCGCCAGCTTGCCCCGCCGAAGCCTTGGCGAAGGAGGGTCGCCGAACTGTCTAGCAGCGTGACAAGGTCTATTTGCTTTCCGGTTCGGGAACGGCACACGCTCAGTCCCAGAGCCTTCTACTTTCAGCGCCGGGGAAGAAACTCTGGTGCGGGGTTGGAGGCGTGGCTAGAATTGTGGCTTCAGTTCTCGTGGGAGGAGCTCATGAAAAAAGGGCGACACGGTCCAATGCACCTTCGCACTGATGGGGCGTTTGTAGGCATAGCGGTGGCCTTTTCGCTTGCCTGGGCGGGGTGCAGCCCGGCCTCAACGGGCACGGAGGGTGAAGGCGACCTGTTGGCAGTTGATACGATAAACGGTGATGCAGAGGGAGGCGACGCCGGGATATTGGACACGGGTCGAACCGACGGTGAGCTTGCGGGTGAGCTGAGCCAGGATGTTGTTGTGGCCGGACCCTGCGAAACAGGGGAAGAGTGTGACTCGGGGCTCTGCGTTACGTGGCCAGGGGGAGGGCGATGCACGAGGGCCTGCTCGGGGGGCTGTCTGGAGGACGAGGAGTGCCGCATAGTAGCTGGCCTTGAGGGGGAGGCCACTGGTGGCGTCTGCGTTCCTCGCTTCATAAGCTCATGTGCACCATGCAAACACTCATCAGATTGTCGCAAAGGCATATCGGTGAATGGCGCGGAGAGCGGCCTCAACGCTGCGTGCCTGGCATCAGGCGCTTTCGAGTGGGAGAGCCCCGTCAGCGTCTGCGCTGCTGGATGCGAGATGGGAGCGTGTCCAGAGGGCATGGAGTGCAAGCAGGTTCCGTTGAATGGAGGGGGCAGCGGGCGCTACTGCATTCCCTCTTTCGGTGGCTGCCAGTGCACCACCTATGCAGTCGAAGCTGCTCTTCGGGGCACATGCCCGCTGACGAACCAGTTCGGGACCTGCCTCGGGGAGAAGCGCTGCGAAATGCAGGAGGGGCTGGCCGTCTGGCTTGAATGCTTCGGCATCGAGGCTAAGCCCGAGGAGTGCAACGGCGATGACGACGATTGCAACGGTCTTGTTGACGATGGCTGGGTGGGCCCTGCCTGCGAGGTAAGCAATGAGTTCGGGGCCTGCTCAGGAGTCCAGCGCTGCGCCTCAGGAGCGCCCGAGTGTGATGCCAAGATTGCAGAGGCCGAGGTCTGTGATGGAGAAGACAACGATTGTGATGGGGTCGCGGATCCTGAGCAGACTGCCGGGTGCGTGCAGTACTACCTGGACGAGGACAAGGACGGGTGGGGACTTGCAGAAGAAACCCGTTGCCTTTGCGCCCCCCAAGGGGTCTACACCACACTGCAGCCTGGGGACTGCCACGACGAAGATGACTGGGTCTTCCCGGGCTCGCTGGAGATATGCGACAACGTTGACAACGACTGCGACGAACTGGTGGATGAGGGGTGCGACGACGACGGAGATGGATGGTGCGATGCCGGGATGGGATACCTTGTTTCATCCCTCTGCACCAAGGGCGGCAACGACTGCGACGACGAAAACGCTGCAATCAACCCATCTGCCCAAGAGCTGTGCGACGGGCTCAACAACAGCTGTGCGCTAATGGTGGACTTCGGATGCGACGACGATGGGGATGGCTGGTGTGACGAACTGATGAGCTACCTTCCCGGGGCCCTGTGCGCCTTGGGGCCGGGAGACTGCGACGACAACGACGCTTCAGTGAACCCAGGGTTCTCAAACTGTTTCCAGTGTGTTCCGGGAACTCAGAAGCTTGATAGTCAGGGTTGCGCTCCATGCCACGCCAGAGTCTCCCTGTGTGACCAGGCAGGCTTCTGGGGCGCAGCCTCTGAGTGTTTGTCGCAGTGCAGCGAGCAGCAGTTCTGCGTGTTGGGATTGTGCAAGGAGTGCCTCCCCGGATCCCAGCAACAAACAGGCGAAGGCTGCGAGCCTTGCTTCCAGAAGAACCGCACCTGCTCCGACAGCGGGAACTGGCAATCCTGGGAGAATTGCGCCTGGCAATGTACAGCGGAACAGGGGTGCCACGAAGGGACCTGCGTCGACTGCATCCCCGGCACCACCGAGACCGAGGTCTGCTCCGGCTGCACCAGCGCGAGCAGAACCTGCCTCTCCACAGGGAAGTGGTCTCTCTGGGGACCGTGCCTCGTTGCATGCCCAGTGGGGCTTGTGTGCTACAACAGCGCCTGCGTGCCCTGCAAGCCCAGCGACCCACCCCAGTACACATCCGAGGGCTGCGATGCGTGCAGCAAGAAAGAGCGCACCTGTACCTACGCCAACGGCGCCTGGGACTGGGGCCCATGGACCCAGTGCATAAGCAGTTGTGGCGCCAACAAAGTCTGTTACGAGGGCGCCTGCCTCGACTGTGTGCCGTACGACGAGGAGAAGGGCAAGTGCCTTTGTGGGGAGACCATCCGCTACTGTCTTCCCAACGGAATCTGGGGCCCCTACTCGGATTGTTACAGCTACTGTGCTGCAGGATTCACATGCGACAACGATAATGATTGCTTTGCAACCTATGCACCAGAGCATCAGTGGCAAACCGAGGCCTACTGCGGCTGGGGCGTGGGCGACGGGGGAGCCTTCGTTACGGTATGGTGCCGCCAGGGCGACTTCTGCATTGCGGGCCAGTGCCGTATGCACCAATACAAGAACCCTGGAACCCAATACACCCCCTACCCTGTCGCAGGCGGTGCACCCTGCGGCACGGTGAACAACGGCGACATCCCTGAGTACGGAGTCTTCTGCGAACCCGGAGACATCTGCTACGCCACCTACTGCATGAGGTAACGGCGGGGCACCATAGCTGTGGTGAGCCCTCAGCCCCTGAGCCGCTTGAAGAAGTGCTGCAGCAGCGCTGTAGACTTATCGCCCAGCACGCCCTCAACCATGGGAAAGGTGTGTGGCAGTCGTCCATCTGAGGGAATGGCCATGAGGGAGCGGCACGCACCGGTCTTTGGGTCGGCGCAGGCGTAAACCAGGAGCGAGATTCTGGCGGCAGAGAGTGCAGCGGCACACATTGGGCAGGGTTCAAGGGTGACAAAGGCAGTGCAGCCTTGAAGCCTTGTTGTGCCCAGGGCGGCACATGCCTCTTGGATGGCAAGCAGTTCGGCGTGGGCTGTGGGGTCGTTCTTCGTCTCTACGAGATTGTGTTGAAGTGCCAGCAGCGTATCGCCCTGAACGATGACGCAGGCCACGGGCACCTCGCCCAGTTGGGCGGCGGCCTCGGCTTTCTGCAGGGCCACATCCATCCATCGTTCCCATACCTGCGGCTGTTCATGAGATGGTGAAGTCATGCGGACCTGAAAATGGCATTTGTGTGAGGATGGCGCCCCATGGCGGGGCGGCAAACCGTGAAACTGGCACGTCCAAGAGGATTCGAACCTCTGACCTTCGATTCCGTAGACCGATGCTCTATCCAGCTGAGCTATGGACGCGTGAGAAAGAGCGGAGAGAGAGGGATTCGAACCCTCGGCACGCTTTTGGGCATGCACGCGCTTAGCAGGCGCGCACCTTCGGCCACTCGGTCATCTCCCCAGCCCGCCAAATGGCGCAGCCGGTAGCGAATCGTATTTCCGGCGGCCGATTTGTCAAGGTATTTTGGCACCGGTCTACCATATTTAGAAGAAGAGGTTGAGGAACTCGGCCGCATCCACGTGGATTCCGCGCTCTTTGAGGCGGTCGTGGAGTTCCCTCAGGGCGCCGTTGCGAATCTGGGAGACCCGCTCATCGCACAGGCCCAGGACTTGGGCGACTTCGGCATCGCTGTGCTCCCCGGCGTCAGCGATGTCCAGGGTACAGGAAGGGGGATAAGGGCGCTCCACCTGCCTGTAGAGGTCGCCGATGAGTTGGCCGAAGTCGAAGCGGTCCGGCCAGAGGTGACAGGGGCAGAGCAGTGCGGGACAGGGTCTGCCAAGTGCTGCGCACCCTGCCCTCGTAGCCGGCGGGTGCCCCACTGTGTGAAGCCATTGCAAGAACTCCGATTCGAACTCCTTCCACTTCCGTCTCATCGTTGCCTCCGTTAATGTCATGCCTTGCGCCCCGCAAATAGATCGCTAACCGATCTCAGAGTCAACAGGATTCGAACCTGGAGGGCGAATTTCAGATCGCATTACGATCTGGAGGCAGCAAAATGGCCGGTGGCCCATGGCGGAGTTGCGCGCGATTGCGCTCTGGTCAATCTGTCCAAAGGGGTATCAGAAGCAGCCTTGAACTGGCCGAAAATGGACAAACCCACGCTGACAGGCCTATCGCAGCCGCCGGAATCCTTAGAAAACCCGGTCGAATAACTGCAAGCGAACACACACGAACCCCTCATGTGGCACGAACAGCTACCAGACTGGCTCAATTGAAACCGGGAACAGGTGGGAGAGAATGAGCGGCTATTCCTCGTCGAGGTCTTCACCTGAGTCAGAGTCGTGGCGCGCACCATCTTCGGGCACCAGTTCGCCCTTGCCCGCCTCAGCCATCTCCATCATCTTCTCCTTCATCTTCGAGTACTTGCGGTACAGCGAAATGAAATCAGGGCGATGGGCCAGGACGCGGAGGTCGTTGCTCCGCATGGCGAACTTGAGAATCTCGAGTGCGACCGAGACCTCTCCGTAAGTGAACGACTGACTCTTCCGTATTTCGATTTTCCCCATGTATCCAACCTCGGTCGTCAAAGCGCCACGGAGTATAGGAGAAGCCTGGGCCGTCGTCAACGTGTTTGACTGCCCCTTAAAGAGCGGGCCTTTTGCTTTGACACTGCGATTCGCGTGCGTATATCATTACCGGGCTGGTGGGCGTGAGCACTCCAGACGGTTCACAGCGTACGGTACCCAAGGAAAGGTCAAATCGGCCATGGCGCAAGACAAACCCGACATCCTCAAGGCCCTGGAAGAAGAGTTCAAGAAGGACGAGAACGCCGTCCCTAAAGCTGCGGCGGCCGGAGGAGCTGCAACGCCGGCGCCTGCCCCGGAGGCTAAGCCATCAGCTCCCAAAAGTTCCCTGCTGGACTCGCTGCTTAGCGACGCCAGAGCCGAGGCCGACCGAGAGATTCAGCAGCACAACAAGAAACTCCAGTCCAAGGCCGAATCCCTGAAGAGGGCCGAAGAGGAAGAGGAGCGCAAGAAGAAGGCCCAGTACGAGCAGCTCTTCGAGGATGAAAAGCGCAAGCGCCTTGAAGCCATCCAGCGAAAAGAAGACGAGAAGCGCCGCAAAGAAGAGGAGGCCCGAAGAGCAGAGGAACGCCGAATTGCCGCACTGGCAAAGGCCGCAGCCGACAAGCGGGCCCGAAAAGTACGCATAATTGTGGGCTCCAGCGTCGCCGGAATCCTCGCCGTCGCTGCAATACTCGTCTTCGTTGGAGTCATTCCTCTCTTCCCCGAGGATGGCTCCGGAACCAACCGGGGACAATCCCCTACGGAGAAGGAGAAGGCCGAAATACCGCCGGTTTACCAGCTGAAGACCGCCTCAATTGAGGGCGGTGAGCCAACCCTCGAAACACTGAAAGCAGTCCCCGCTGCCTTCACATACGGCGACGGCTACCACGCTGCAAAGGCGACCCAGAAGATTAAATCCGGCGTCCCCCCAAGAGAACTGGTCACACCCGACATGCTCAACGTCGGCCTCACAGAGTCAGCGCTTCGAGAATCCGGTCGAATCGGTACGGATATCGCTAAGACAATCAAGATCGAGAAGCGCGGCGGTGGCGGCGGCGGCGGCGACGGCGGAATTAAGATCGACGACAACATCTTTAAAGAAAGAAAGGGCCGCTAAAGAACAACGCCCCCGGTTTCCTGCCACCCAAGGTAGGCCCCAATGGGTGGCTCCGCCGCCCCTTCAGCCAGAAAGACCAGTGCCCTGAACAGGAAGGCCGACACAGTCAGATGCCAGTCCCTGTGCCGTAACCAGTTAGCGTGGACCCAAACTCTCACATGCTGGTCTTGGACCCGAAACAGTCCTTTCCGCAAAGAAATCCTGCCGCACCCGGAGCCACCCCACGAGCCAACTCCGCCATCTCCCCGGCCAGTTCACGAATCTCCCACTGGGCGTGTCCATCCATGCGAAGTCTGCAGAAATGGTACAGCTCCCTCAGGTTCATCTTGATGATCACCTTGCGGCACACCGAATTGCAGATCAAATAGGCCGACGCTGCCTCCCAGGAGTGGCCCCTCCCCATCAACTCCTCGGTTACCTCCGCTGCCTCCACGACCTTCGCCGCTAATCCCGCACTCTCCAACGAGGGAGGTACCCTCACACCAAGCCTCAGGTCGTACGGCCCGGCCAGCATTGAGGCCATTCGGTGCCTCTTCAACTGCCCGAAACAGGCAGCGGAGACCGTTGCCTCATAGGTCAGCTCCACAAACTCCAACAACCTCGGAGCGCTGTCCCACGGGGATGCTGCCCCATAGTACTCAACCAGCCAACGCCTCAGAGCCTCGTCATGGGGCCCCTCAACAGCCCCATTCAACCACTGCAAACGCTCCCCAAGCACTCGGTCCGGTTCCCCCGGCACTGGGGGATCTATGAGGCTGACCCCACAACCGCTTCGCTGCCTGCCCTTTCCACCTCCCGTCCAATCCACCGTCTTCCAAGCCGCAGAAGGATCGGCCAGGCCCCTGGGGGACGTATACCGGATGAGTGACGGTGCAACGCTCAGAGCCTGCGCCTCAAGAGCTTGCGCCACGGCCCGCACCTCCTCTAACTCGTGGCCACGCATGCGCCTGGCCATGCTCTCCAGACTCCGCGCGTTAAGCGTCATGCCCAGTTGCGCCAGAGTTCCCAACGGCAGAACATACCTCGCATCCTCCTTGGCCACCGTCTCCATAGCCTGCCGCTCAGCCTTGCTGACCGACCCGCCAACACCCTCCAGTTGGCGCCGCAGCAGTTCGCGGTGAAGCGCGTCATACGCGTCAAACAGTGCGTCATAACGGGCCTTGAATGCAGCAGATACGCCCGGAAGTGATGCAACCTCCGCTGGCATATGCCACGCCGAATCGAGCCTCACATATCGCTGAGAGCGCTCGGTAAACGAGGCCAGGCGGCTCCGTTCCAACTCCTCCACCGCCAACCTCGATATTCCCTCTACGTCGAAGTTGAACACCGCATGCTCCGCAATGGAGCTGTGCCCCATGTCAAAGACAATGCGCTGGTTCGACCGGCGAGCACTCTCCACGTCGGTTCGCGCCGACTCCCTCAACTGCTCTACCGTTTCAGGGCTCCGACTTATTCGTGCGTAAGCCGCTGCCATTGGTTCTGGCGACAGCAGTGCCCTGTCATTCACAAGCGCTCGCAACGGCTCCAACTCCACGTTGGTCCCCACCAGGGAAATCCTCATAGACCACACCTCACGAAACTGGCGGCCCGTAAGTTACCTCACTGGACGCCGCTTTGCTTTGGAAAAGTGCAGCGGCCCCTCCTCGACCTCACGCCCGCCCCCCTGCGTGCTTGAATTGCAGCGTTGAAGTGGTATCTTTGCCCGACTCGTCGGACTACGGAGGCTACCGACTATGAAGAGACAACTGCTCATCCCGGCTATCATCATCACGCTCCTGCTCGGCATTGGCGCCGGACTGCTCCTAAGATGGCCCGGTGGCGCCCTGGTGGGCTCTGGCAGGGGGGTTCCCCAGGAATTGGGAGAGGCCCCTCGACGAGGCGCAGAGACACCCAAAGTGGTTATCCACGAGTTGTCGGACTACCAGTGCCCTTTCTGCAGCAAGGCAGCACTGGAAATCATGGCGCAGGTCGAAAGAAAGTATGAAGGTGAGGTTGCTCTTGTCTTCCACAACAACCCCCTTGCCATGCACCCCCTGGCAATGCCCGCCGCCAAGGCGGCCCTCGCAGCGGGGATTCAAGGAAAGTTCTGGGAGATGCACGACTGGCTCTTCAGCAACCGAGAAGGACTCAGCGACGAGAGGATCGAAACCGGGGCCAGGGCCCTTGGCCTCAACATGGATCGGTTCGCCTGGGACATGGATGACCCGCGCATCGAACACTCCATCCGATCGGACCAGTGGGTAGCATCCCAGATGGGTATCCAGGCAACCCCCGTCTTCGTCATTCACGGTAGAGTTGTTCAAGGCGCACAGCCCCTGGAAAACTTCGCAGCAATTATCGACGAAGAACTGGCCAAGGCGAACCAAGCCCTGGCCGAAGGCACTCCTGTGGATCAGCTGGAGGAGTTCCTCAGCACCAAGAACCAAGCCCATCCCGCCTTCATCGCCCACTGGGTTAAGGGTGAACCAGCACCAATTCCTCTCAACATCGAAAAAAAAAAGCCCGTAACTGACTCCACGGTCAGAACCCTCACCGTGGCCGAGGGCGACGTCACCATCGGCCCATCCAACGCACCTGTAACCCTCACGCTCTTCTGTGATTTTCAGTGCCCCTACTGCCGCCGATCTACTGGGCTGGTTGAGGCTCTCTTGACCCGATTCCCTAAAGAGGTCCGCTTCGTTTACAAGCACTATCCCCTACCCTTCCACCCCGTGGCCAAGCCCGCGGCCGAAGCGTTCCAGTTCGCTGCCCTCTCGGGTAAGGCCTGGGAGCTTCACGATGCGATTTACGCTAACCAAAAGGGGCTGACCAAAGAGGGGCTTGTTCAGTTGGCCGCTGGTATCGGCCTCGACACGGTGGCACTGCTTGCCGCTCTGGATTCTGGCGCCCACGCCGGGGTCGTGAACCGACACATGGCCGAAGCGGAAGGTGCCAGCGTCCGAGGGACCCCGTCCATGTTTCTCAATGGCCGGGCCCTTGAATCGAGAAGTCTTGAAGAGATCTCCAAGGCAATAACGGAAGAATCGCGACGCCCACGAACCATCGCCTTGAAGTAGCCCAAGCCCTCCTTCGTGAACAGCAACGCCCCCGGGCAACCCTCACCAACTGACCATTGCGCGCAG
>Ga0302238_1001770_pt1 | contig 16661 bp, 20 predicted proteins | sample AAG_UR_Asn_MG_FD_193527 | JGI IMG/M metagenome (GOLD analysis project Ga0302238, IMG submission 193527) | Enriched activated sludge microbial communities from anaerobic digester in WTTP, New Holstein, Wisconsin, United States - AAG_UR_Asn | ecosystem: Engineered > Bioreactor > Anaerobic >...
TTTTACAATAATTTAGAAGAATTGAGACAAAATATCAAGATTATTGTCCCATAGAGATTTTTTAATCTCAAAAATTACTATGAGAAGAAATTAGCTGTTTGCAATGGTTTGAATTTGCAAGTGGCTCATTATAATGACGTTAGAAAACATTGGCATTAGAGGTATTAATTTGCTTGAATTTTGTTTTCCATTGCACAATGAAAAAGAATTTATTAAAAGAGGTTTTTTATTAAAATATCCGCCATTTCAAATATATTATAATTATTGGTATTCCGGCGGTTTAGCTATTGCAGGAAGTGAAGAAGATAGCCTTAAATTACTTAGGTTTGCTAAACAAAATAATTTTAAAATGGGTATTCATTACTGTTCATTAGCAAATAAACATTTGGGACAAATATATCAACACAATACAGCATATCCTATTGATAAATGGTTTTATTTTAGTGAAAAAGATTATTTCTTAAAAAGTGCAAAAGTATATGGTAATGATATACATCTTGTTGAAAAGGTATTACTGGAAAATAATCTTGTTCATTATAATAAAAATAACGATTATAATTTTTTAGAGTTTCATCCTAAATATATAACATTGTTTGATATGGTAAATGTAGATATTGGTATGTCATACAATATCGTTGAAGAGATAAATAATAATGTTTTTATTAAAGAATTAAAAATAGAAAAAGTTAATCAAAAATATTTCACGTTACAAAATATCTAAATGAGATATTCCATTAACTAAAATCTGTTAATAGTTTATGATATAAATTTTTGTTTAACATAGTTGTCTATCATCAGGCGAAGTACCATGATTGAAAAAAGTTGAGAGTTATTTATATAAGGATTAAGAAAGAGCAAGAAACACTCGAACCGGGCAATTCAAGCGTTTCATAGGAAAAATTGATAGATTCTTCACAAAAAGGAGGTATTTGTCTTGGTAGTAAAAGTATAAAGCTTTAAACTAAACAAGATGTAAATAGATCCAAAATCATTTTGCTCTAACCTGTGGAAAGGTATCAAACGAAGTGCAATTTTAGTCACTCTCTAATTCAATTATAGACTAAAATGCGTACTTCGTCTGACATGTAAATTATCTAACACGCTTTTTAGAAACAAGAATTTTTGCCTTAACATCTCGGATTTGTTCCTTAATGGTTGGTTGTAATAAGGCTTCAAATTCTTCCATACGTCCAAATGTTCGCATGACTTTGATAAAATTTGTCATAGAAATTGTCCCTTTAAAGATTTGGATTTCAAGAAATTAGAAAATATATTGAATTTAATTGTTATTATTGTTTTGGAAATAATAATTTCCAAACTTTTCTTAATTGATGATGCTTAAGTTTTACATTAATTTTACACGAATAAAATTTTATAATGTACATTTTGCCTTTTTGTTTCAGGACCTAATATAGAATGCATACAAGATCAACTAACTTTTTTAACTAAGTTCTTGGACTTAAATTTCCAATAGCAATATACTTTCGCTTATTAATGCCGCCCTTTCAAAAATTTTAATTCGGTATCAAGAACTTTATTTCCCAGAATCACCAACTTGCTTACGGCTGGTTATGGAGACATTTACACGGTGTTTCTGCATCTGTTATCTTTCTTGTTATCTATATCCATATGTTTACAGGTATCTATTATGGTTCTTATAAAAAAGGCCGTGAGATCATTTGGCTTACAGGTATGGCACTTTTTGGTATCTTCTCAGCAGAAGCTTTTAGTGGTTATATGCTTCCATGGGGTCAAATGAGTTACTGGGCAGCACAAGTTATTACCAATCTTTTTGGTGGAATTCCCGTTATTGGTGATGCACTTGTTATTTGGATTAGAGGTGATTATTTAGTAGCTGATGCTACCTTAACACGCTTTTTCATGTTACACGTTCTTTTATTACCTTTAGCGATTATTATGCTTATTGCTATTCACTTCTACTCTTTACGCTTTCCACATGTTAACAACCAAGATTCAGAAGAGCTTGATTTTGATGTAGAAGCTAAAAAATACTTAGAAGGTAACAAAGTTGAGTCAAAAGTGGTTCCTTTTTGGCCAGTATTCCTCTCAAAAGATTTCTTTGTTGTAGGCGTAGCACTCACGGTTGTATTTTACCTTGTCTGTTTTCACTTTGACTTTGCAATGGATCCTATTAACTTCGATCCAGCCAACAACATGAAAACACCAGCACATATCTATCCTGAGTGGTACTTCTTGTGGAGTTATGAAGTGCTTCGTGGCTTCTTCTTCGACGTAGCGGGTATTGCTGCTATGGATATCGGTCTTGCAGCATTTGGATTTGCAAATGTTATCTTTATGCTTCTTCCATTCTTAGATCGCAATACAATGCATGTAGCCCCTGCACATAAACGCCCAGCGTTCTTTATCTGGTTCTGGTTATTACTCATTGATATGATCGTTCTAACCGTTTATGGAAAACTTCCTCCAACCGGTGCTAACGCTTGGGTAGGATTTGGTGCGGCACTTACATTTATTGTGCTCTTTATTGCACTTCCTATCATTACGAAAATGGAAGCTAAATGCCTTGGAGGTGAGAAATGAGAGAATTAAAAATCCTAGCAGTTGTTGCTTTCTTTACCGCACTCGTTTATTGGGGTGTTGAACCTTTTGCACACTCTCAAATGCATCCTCATGTGGCTCCTGCAGATTTTGATTTTGCACGAGGGGATTTAGCGTATACTAAAGAAGTGTCTCAAAAAGCTGAAGAACTTCACACCAAAGCAAAAGATGAACTCAAAAAATTAGAGCAAGCTAATGCTGAAAAGAGTAAAATCGCCGATGCCCAAAAGCAAGTCGCTTCTGCTCAAAAAGAGGCTGTTGCTGCACAAGAAAATCTTGTTAAAATTACAAAATTTTGGAAAGAGCTTGAGCCTATTCGTACGATGAAAGGCGATGCAACCAAAGGAGCAGAAACATTTATGGCTGCTGGCTGTATAGGCTGTCATGGTGTTGCTTCGCAAAGTATGCCTGCACCAATGGATGATGCGACAGCTTCAGCTTCTTTTGGTGTTGTTCCACCCGATCTTAGTAATGCAGGTGCGATCTATGACAAAACCTATCTTGCTGCACTCATTAAAGAGCCAACCAAAGCTTTAAGAGTTGAACACAAATACAATGAAACAAAACCTCACCCTATGATCCAATTTTTTGGAACAGGTGGAGATTTAAATCAAGAGATAGCAGATATTGTGGCTTATCTTCAAAGTATTGCTCCTATCAAACAACTCGATGACAAACAAGTCTATGCCGATGCATGTCAAAGATGTCATGATATGAAGTACGATAAAGTCTTCAGCAATACCGATAAAAAAGCACTTGAAGCCTATATGGGAACGATTCCTCCAGATCTATCGATTATCGTTCGTGCACGAAGTAATGAATACCTTTCAACGTTTATCAACAATCCACAAAAACAACTTGCTGGCACCTCTATGCCACGTGTTGGATTGAATGAAAAAGCGCAAAACCAAGTCATTAACTACATGGAAAAAGTTGGTGACCGTAAAAAAGCGGAAAGAGAAGATCTTGGGTATAAGCTCATCGGATATATGGTTCTTTTCACACTGTTAGCGTATGCTTGGAAAGTTAAAATCTGGAAAGAAGTTCACTAAGAACTTCTTTAACTAATTTTTAAACGCCTCTACTGCCTCTTTGGACTCTTTGGCTAAAACCTAAGAGTCCATGCCTTTTACATAAAATTGATACTTGAGTTTAAAGGAAAATATTAGAAAACGATACACATTACTACTTGCTTCTTGCTTACTAAGATCATTCCAAAGAATAGTAGCACACGCTTCTAGAGAAAAGACAGAATAACGTATCATTGCAACTCGATCACTCATTCATCGTATTTGTCATTTGGAAACACAATGCCCTAAAAATAGGCATTACTCATAAACATATAGAGACTCTTTAACAAAAATTATCGTAACGCATTTTCTTCATTGACAAGAAAAAAATATAGTGCTACTATTTTGATAGTAATTAATTACTATCTTTTATAGGAGTGATGATGTCCTCAAAAACGAAATACCTACCTGCCGATGAACGTCGCGCCATTATTGTGGAGTCTGTTATTACCTTGGCAGGATTGAAAAATCCGAGTGAAATCACAACCGCGGCTATCGCACAGCATATGCATCTAACACAAGGCGCACTTTTTCGCCATTTTTCAAATAAAGAATCGATTTGGCAAGCGGTTATGGAGTGGGTAACTGAGCAGCTACTTTATCGCATTGATGAAGCTTCCAAAGATCGTAAATCCGCGCTAGAAACTTTAGAGGCTATGTTTATCACGCATATTGAATTTGCGATTGAATATCCTGGAGCTCCTAGAATCTTATTTGGTGAGTTGCAACGTTCCGAACAAACGCCAACAAAACTGGCAGTTCATCAGTTAATTCAAAATTATAGTGAGCGGCTATGGCGCTTGATGGAGAGAGGAAAAGCGAACCAAGAATTCTCACCAACACTAGATTCCCAAGCGGCTTGTATGCTTTTCATTGGAACCATTCAAGGATTGGTCATCCAATCATTGCTTGCGGGAGATGTGAGTCGTATGCGTACCGATGCTCCAAGAGTCTTTGCTATCTACACTCAAGGCATTATAAGGAATCAAAAATGAATCCAACCTCTTTAAAAGGACGTACCCTTACGCTCCTAGCTGTGATTATCTCACTACTGGTTCTTTTTATCTATGTTGCATTACGTTCAGGGCCACTCGCACCCGTAGCCGTAACACTCACAACGATTGAATCCAAACCGCTTACACCCTCAATTTTTGGTATAGGAACAGTAGCATCTAGGTTTACCTATAAACTTGGACCTATTATTACAGGGCGTGTTCTTCGTATTTATGTTAATGTAGGAGATCCTGTAAAAGCGGGCCGTGTCTTGGCGGAGATGGATCCTGTTGATCTTGACGCGCGCATTCTCTCCCAACAAGCAACGCTTAAACGTGCTGATGCAACCCTCAAAGAAGCCAAGATTCGACAAACATACGCACGCACACAAATGCAACGATACGAAGCATTGTTTGATGTTCATTCAACCAGTGAAGAGATCGCAACAACAAAACGCCAAGATTTCCTAATTGCCGACACCTCTTTAGCTGCCGCACACGAAGATGTAGCACGCGCACATACCGATTTAGACGCTCTTTTGGCGCAACGTAACAGTTTACGTCTTATTGCTCCTGTTGATGGAATTGTAACGCTAAGAGACATTGATCCTGGGACAACAGTTGTTGCGGGACAATCCGTCGTGGAGATGATAGACCCTAAAAGTATCTGGATCAATGTACGGTTTGATCAAATTGCGACACAAGGCTTAACGCAAGGGCTTTTGGCACAAATCGTTTTACGATCCCAAAAAGATCACCTCTTTCAAGGTCATGTCGTACGACTTGAACCCAAAGCCGATTCTGTGACGGAAGAACTCTTGGCTAAAATTACGTTCGATGCATTGCCCAAGCCCTTACCGCCATTAGGAGAGCTAGCAGAAGTTACGGTGGATTTACCTCCTTTGCCCGCAAGACCGATCCTACCCAATGCCGCTGTTCGAAAAAATGGGCAAACGGTTGGTGTTTGGGAAATTATAAACGAAAAGCTTCATTTCACACCAATAAAACTTGGAAGTTCAGACCTAAATGGCTCTGTGCAAGTGCTTGAAGGGCTTAACGAGGGCTCTCGTATCGTTGTGTACAGCGAAAAAGCCTTGAGTTCTAAAAGTCGCATTCGTATTGTTGATAAAATTGCGGGAACAGTTAAATGATTAGTTTAGCCGGAAGAGACATTCTTCATACGTGGGGAAAATTTGTATTTACCGGCGTAGGATTGGGATTGCTCATCGGCGTAACACTCGTTATGGCGGGGGTTTATAGAGGAATGGTTGATGATGCAAAAGTTCTGCTGGATAACAGTGGCGCGGATTTATGGGTGGTGCAAAAAGATACCTTAGGGCCTTACGCCGAATCATCAAGCATTAACGACGATCTTTACCGAAGTATTCTTTCGCTTCCGGGTGTTCATCATGCCGCCAATATCACCTACTTAACAATGCAAGTGCACAAGGACGAACAAGATGTACGCACCATGGTAGTGGGCGTCACAGCAGGAAACTTGGGTATGACACCTGGTTGGCCAACGTACCTTGTTGCAGGGCGTCAATTGACACGTGGCCATTATGAGGCGGTAGCAGACATCGCTACTGGTTTTAAATTAGGGGACGTTTTAAAAATTCGACGCAATCATTACACGGTGGTGGGATTAACCAAGCGTATGGTCTCATCCAGCGGAGATCCTATGGTCTTTATTCCTCTCAAAGATGCGCAAGAGGCTCAATTTTTAAAAGACAACGACGCAATTTGGCAAGGGCGCTATCGTACAGAAGCCAACCCAGCATTCAATCGTCCCAATGTGCCAGATCTTCTAGATGCCATCATCGCATCGCAAAGTACAAATTCATACGTCAATGCTGTTCTTGTAACCCTAAAAGAAGGCTATAGCGCTGCTGATGTTGCCCAATCGATTCAGCGTTGGAAGCGTTTAACCGTCTATACAAGAGCACAAATGGAAGGAATTTTAGTCGGTAAGCTCATCGCTACTTCTGCAAAACAAATCGGCATGTTTTTAGTCATTCTGGCGATAGTGAGTGCGGCTATTGTGGCATTTATTATTTACACGCTTACGATGGATAAAATTCGAGAAATTGCCGTTTTAAAGCTTATCGGAACGCGCAATCGCACCATTGCTTCGATGATTATGCAACAAGCCGTTGCCTTGGGCGTTATAGGATTTGTCGTTGGAAAAATTACAGCAACCTTTTCCGCTCCTTTTTTCCCAAAATACGTTTTACTCGTTCCTCAAGACACCATTGTAGGCTTTATATGTGTCATTTTGATTTGTATCATCGCCAGTCTTGTGGCGATTCGTATGGCAATCAAAGTGGATCCCGCTGAAGCGATTGGAGGTTAATATGCAGGGCAAAGGAATACGTATCGAAAATCTTAAAAAACGTTACGGTACAGGAAACACCGCGGTAGACGCCTTAAAAGAGGTTAATATGGAAGTGGCTCCTGGTGAAGTCGTTGGATTGATTGGACCATCGGGATCGGGGAAAAGCACATTGCTCAAATGCTTAGGCGCTGTGATTGATCCAACAGAAGGACGGATGATTTTAGGGGATGACGTCATTTATGATAACGGTTGGAATGTACGAGATTTACGAGCATTAAGACGTGATAAAATTGGATTTGTCTTTCAAGCTCCCTATTTGATCCCTTTTTTAGACGTGATCGACAATGTAGCACTACTCCCCATGTTGGCTGGCGTTTCCAATGAAGAAGCGAGAAAAAAAGCGATGGTACTCCTAGAGGCACTTGACGTGCATCATCGAGCATTTGCGATGCCTTCACAACTCTCAGGAGGCGAACAGCAACGTGTAGCCATTGCCCGTGGACTTGTCAATCGACCACCAGTTATCTTAGCAGACGAACCAACCGCTCCGCTTGATTCCGAGCGTGCGATGGCGGTTATTCGCATTTTAAACGAGATGGCTAACAAATACGAGACGGCTATTATCGTCGTAACGCACGATGAAAAAATTATTCCAACATTCAAACGCATTTACCGCATTCGTGACGGTATAACGCACGAAGAAGTGGGAGAAGGACGCAATTTTGTCTGATTTTTTAGAAGGAACAACAATGAAGAATGGTTCAGATTTTTTAAGCAGCAAAGTCTCCTGTCAACACAAAATGCGATTGGTATTGTCTGCATTTTGGGTGTTTGCCTTCAGCGGTTGCGCCGTTGGACCCGATTTTAAATCGCCCGAAGCTCCTCAAACGAAGCAGTACACCCAAACATCATTACTCAAAGAAACAGCTTCATCCACCATTTCTTTGGGAGAAGCGCAACGCTTTGTTGATGGAGATCTCGTTAAAGAGTCTTGGTGGCATTGTTTTGGATCAGATGCGTTAAATCAGCTCATTGAAGAGGCACTAAAATCCAGTCCAACCTTAGCAAGTGCAAGCGCCAATGTCAGGCAAGCACAAGAGCTTTTAGCCGCCTATTCAGGTTCAAGCGACTATCCACAAGCGGAATTGTTACTAGGCGCTCAACGCCAAAAAACAAGCCCAAGCACACAAGGCTTAAGCGGTGAATCTCGCCAATATAATCTTTATACAACAGGAGCGAATGTTCATTATAATTTAGACTTTTTCGGAGGCAATAAGCGAGCTTTGGAATCATTGGCGGCGCGTGTGGATTACCGTCGTTTCGAATACGAAGCAACCCGTTTAAATCTAATAGCCAACATCACCACAGCGGCCATTACACGTGCGCGTCTTTTTGAGCAAGAAGAAGCCTTAAATGCCACAGTGCTTCTTCAAGAAAAACAACTTGAGATTACCCGTGATCGTATACGCTTTGGACAAGCTTCTCAAGATGAGATGTTAAATTTGCAAGCTCAAGTTGAGCAGGCACGTTCCGAAGCAATTATGCTACGCAAACAAAGAGGTGAGATTGAGCACCTTTTGGCTATGTTATCTGGGCATACCTCAAGTGAAGTGCAAATCCATGCTTTCAGGTTGAGCGATTTTACATTGCCTACGGATTTGCCTTTGGTGGTTCCTTCACAATTGGTGAGGCAAAGACCCGATATTCAAGCTTCAGAGGCATTGTTACATGTTGCCAATGCGGATTATGGGGTAGCGATTTCAAAACTTTATCCCCAAATCAATCTCAGCGCTAATCTTAGCGCGCAGGCTTTAAGTAGTGGAACATTGTTCAGTGGTAGTTCTACCGTATGGAACGTCATAGGACAGATAACCCAACCTTTATTTAATCCAGGATTGCCTGCCGAAAAAAGAGCGGCATTGGCAGTGTTTGATGCGGCGGCGGCTAATTATAAAAATGTCGTAGTGGAAGCTTTTAGAAACGTTGCGGACACCTTAAATGCGATAGAAAACGATGCCAAAAATCTTCGCGCCTTAACCATCGCAAATAATGCGACACAAACCTCTTTAAAATCCATCAAACGCCAATACCATCTAGGCTCAGCCAGCTACCTACAACTCTTGGTTGCAGAACAACAAGCACGTCAAATTGAAATTGGTACAATTGCCGCACAAGCCCAACGCCTTATGGACAGTGTGCTGTTATACCAAGCCACAGGAGGAGGATTTTAGCCAGAATACTCCACTTTATTTATGTGGTGAAGTATCAACTATTGATACATGCAATGCCCATAGAGTCTTTTCTTCGATTGGTAAAGCCTTACAAAAACGATTTAAAAACTATGCTATAGAAAAGAGAGGAGATGTGTTGAAATCTAAAAACATAGTACTTGGATGGGGAACTTTTGTAAGCAACTTATTGCACGTTTAAGTAGAGAAGATAAGCCTTCAAGTCTCAAACTTTGTTACACACACAAACTAAAACCTTTTTCTTGCTTCATCAAGAAGAAGATGAAAAAGCCAAACGGCCTAATGAAAAACTTACCAACTTAAAGGATAAATAGGGGATGGAGAAAAGGTGTCAATAAATTTAAAAACTCTCAAAACTCCCTATAATTTGGATAATTTGCTAACAATTTTCTAGTTTTATTTCAATAACGCTCCCATAAAAGTGTTATAAGATCATCTCTATTGGCGTATCTTGATACTAGATCCCACTGATATTTAGGCATCAAGTTTTTTTAGCCTCTTTTCCAATAGCATTTCAATGGTTTTAATAAAATCTAACAGATTAACAGATATATTGTTTCCAATATTATAAAGTCTATATGGAGCACTCGAACTGAATTATTCGATTGTTACGTTTAAAAAATTGAAGACTCAATTACCTGCAAACGAAAGAGCAGAGCTGAAAGACTATGCCAAGAGTGGTTATGATCGAGGACATATGAGTCCATCTGCTGATATGCCAAGCGAATCAGCTCAAGCGGAGAGCTTTAGTTTAGCCAATATGGTTCCACAAGATCATAATCACAATACAGGTATCTGGTCAAGTATTGAATCAGCTACTCGTTACCTTGCTAAGAAAGAAGGATCGCTTTATGTGATTACAGGGCCAATCTATAAAGGAACACTAAAATCTATTGGTAATGGTGTACTAGTACCAACCTACATTTATAAAATTATTTATTCACCTAAACAACAAAAAGCAGCCGTATATTTTACGAATAATGAACCAGGAAAAGCCTATCACATTATCTCAGTGAAAGAGTTAGAGACATTGAGTGGTATCGAAGTTTTACAATTGCAATAACGAACTCGTTCTTCTAAAAAAAGTATGTGCATTAAAAAATGAACACTCTGTTATAAGCATATTGATTCATGTTCATTTTTTTATTCTCTCGCTCATATTTAATTTCTAAAACAAAGATCTAATGAGACAAAAGTGCTTCATTGTGTCTTCCATCGAAGCACTTAAAAAAAATTGTATAAACGTTAAGAATTTAATTTTTTATTAAAATATTCTCTTGATTTATATGCCATTTATGGCATAATTTTGTAAAGGATTTATTATGATGAGAAATGAATTAATTGAACGCATTGAAAAACGGCGAAAACAACTCAAGATCAGTTTAGGAAATCTTTCTAAACTTAGTAATCTAGGAATGAGAACAGTTAATCGCTTCTTTGCAGGTGACGATGTAAAATTAAGTACAGTTGAAAGTATTACCAATATTTTAGGACTTGATTTTGCTGGTAATGAAGTTGTCCCTTTCGAACAGTTACAAAAAAACCGTGCACATCAAAAAGCAATTCTTATGGCATCACTGGTTCAAAGTACCTCTGCACTTGAGATGCAAGGTTTGGAAAAAGAAATCGTTGAAAAAATGATTGTTCAATTTGAAAATGCATTTTTACATGGTGAGTATAAAAAAAGATTGTGGGTAGCTTAATGATTGATAGCACAAAACCCATTGATGATGCAACACCCTATAATGATCTCTCAGGATTAAAACTTTCTCTAAACCAAGTCTATACGCTTAAAGATATCTACATCAAAGAAGCTGAAAATATTGCTCTTGCGACCCTCAAATATTTATCAGCCTCCCCTTCTAAAAAAGAAGCACCCTTCTCGTATGATTGGCTACAAAAACTTCATGAGGAGATGTTTGGTAATGTGTGGGATTGGGCAGGAAAGCTTCGCCATAATGAACTCTCGATTGGTATCAAAGCTTATCTCATCCCAATGGAATTAAAAAAGCTTGTGGATGATCTTGCTTTTTGGGTCAAGCATAAAACGTATGATCATTATGAGATTGCTGCACGTATTCACCATAGAGCTGTTTTCATTCATCCATTTTCCAATGGCAATGGTAGATGGAGCAGAATGCTTGCCAATATTTATCTACGTCAAAATGGGCTTATGCCTGTTAAATGGCAAGAAGATTTATTGGCGAAAGAAAATCCAAAACGAAGTGATTATATTCAGGCACTGAAGAAAGCCGATCAGAGTGATTTTTCAGATCTGATAGCAATGCATCGTCAAACGTATTAACATCTTTGCCATACTAAGATTCACAAAAGTATATCAATTAAACCAACCAACTCATGGCAATTAATTAAAAACCCACCCAAACGGCTAGTTAAACAGTAAGACTTTTTTGTCATCACCAAGCTTCAAAAAACAATTGATTAGGATAAGCGGTGATAAAGAGTCTAAGCTTTGTTAAAAAGCCACCAATGGTTGTAGCCTTAATGACTTTACCAAAACTAGCAAATGCGGTTTTGCGAAGCAAAAACGCCCAATGGGTGATAGTACAATATCAAATCGTTTAAAAAAAAGCTTCTAACTTTGATGAAACATACACCTTTATCTCCAATCGCAATGGATTCTTTTGGGAGATACTGCATGAATTTATATCCTGCGCGCACATCGTGGATAGAGCCTTCTGAGATATGTACCATCACAGGCTCTTTATCGCTTGTTACCACCATGTGCTACAATGCAATAAAAGCTTTTGCAGAATTAACAACCTTGCGTTCTTTGGCAGGATAGCTCTCAAAGAGCTTTTGTTGGTTCTCGTTTAACACAGAATTGTACTTCACTTCAATAAGCACTTCATCATCTGTAAAAAAATCTATTTCATTGCTTCCTTCATAAACATAACGAAGATGTTTATGTTTGAGTTTAAGATAAACAAGATTTTCAAAAACAGCGCCTTTGTCACGATAGCCCGTAATCAGATTTCGAATCCCTACATCGCCTGCATAGATTTTTTTAGGGTGACGCAATCTTTCATTGAGTTTTCCATTTTTTTCAATGGTGTAGATGAGATATGTTTCTTCAAAGTAACCTTGAAAGCGTCTGGCCGTATCGACACCAATGCCTAAGATATTTGCCATTTTATTAAGACTAAGCTGTTTGCCTGAACGTTCCATTAAAAGTTTGAAAAAATCTTTGACCATCTGTTCATCTTTGATTTTATGGTAAGCGATAATATCCTTGTAGATAATGTTGTCGATAAGATTTGAGAGATACGAAATATCTCCTGTAAGAACATACTCAGGCATTCCACCATCTTTCATGTACTCCTCAAAATAACTCTCCACCAAATGATCGTCTGCTTTTTTAATCACAATCTTTTTAAATTGCAAATACTCCTCAAACGAAAGTGGCATCACTTCAACCAAACGTTGACGCCCTGTTAAAAAAGCTTGGCTATCTTTGAGCAAAGATGCAGAAGAAGCAGAAGCAAAAATTTTTACATCACCTAAGTCGTATAAATTTTTAAGCTCTTGTTGATAACTCTTTTTAGAAGTAACTTCATCAAAAAAGAGATAGATCATTTGTGAGCTTGATAGCTTATGAATTTTTCGATACTCTGTTACAATATCTGCAATACTCAGCCCTTCAAGAGCATATAAATCTAAGCTGATGTAGAAAATATGCTTTGGCTCAATTTTTTTTACATGTAAAAGCAGATTAACAATCCCTTTAAGAAGGGTCGTTTTTCCTACACGACGAAGACCTGTGAGAAAAATGATATCTTTATTATCGATATAACCTTCCAATTCATTCAAATAAACATCTCTTTGAATGGCATTCAAGACAAACGGTTCTTCCCACCAAGGGTTAGATTTGTAAAAAAGTGCTTCCATTTTATTCCAATAGTATAAAATATTTCATTATTATACTACAATATAGTATAAAAATAATGAAGATCAATAAAAAATGCTAGAAGGCGTTGTAAGAAGCTTAAATCACTTGATGAATACCAGAGTATTAAATTACTACAGTTTATTGATTTTAGATACCTTTGCGTTCATTTAAACGCATAAATAAGGTATCTAAACTGCTGTGCTTTACATTGACGTCTCTGAAAAACTCTCTGCGCAGTTTCAATTCCAAAAACACTTTCTTACTTTTGCCCCAGGATCCAAAAAAAGACACAAGCCCGTTTACACTGATTAGACCTTTCTAGAATATTCAGGAAATTCTAGAATTATCTAAAATATATACTATAAATATTATAACTATATATATCTTTAATGGGGATTTTTTCAATCCCCCCTAATATCAACATAGAAATCTCTATTATAACCTAGCTCTTTCCAGAACTTTTCACATCCATCTCGTCCAAGAATGCCATCTAACTGCTTGAATTTTGATACCTCAGTTACATATTTTAAATGCTTAAACACATCAATATCTAATAGTTTTTTAAGCTCCCCGAGCTTAAAAGATATTGCATTCATTTGAATATATCGTTCACTTTTATCATTAAAATCTGGATACTTTATGATGACTGATTTCATAAAATTAACTCGATATACGATCTCACTTTTTCCTTTACACATCATTCTTTTATTGTTTATTTTGACAATTTCGAGATAATTTTCCAAGATACTTTCTACTAAAAATTCTGAATATTTTGTATCTTTAAAATTCAATCTGTAATCCATTTTAAACTGTAAATCATTCGTAACTAATTCCGATAATCTGTCAATAAAAAAACTATAATCCACATTTATTAAATTGTATTTTTCAATAAAAACAACGGGTTCTAAATACTCACTTCTGCTTTCAGCCGCTTCATTTGATCTATCAATATAAACACTAAACACATGATTAAGTGTGTACCTAACCATCTCATCTGTGAATAATTTTGCAACATCAATTGGTGATTTATATTCAACTGTTATCAAATCTTCTCGTGTAAATTTTGGTGAAATCATCTCTTTTCCTTTTTATTTTCATTCATATTTTTTAGCTTTTTTTTTAAATTTTTACGCATCATGGTAAGTATTTTTTCTTTGATTTTTATGAGCATTTCAAAAAATAATCATCCCAATTTTTATCTAAAATCTTTTTGTTCGTGTCCATAATAAACTGTGAATTCTTCTACAATTTGCACATCGACTTTAACAGTAACCGTTCTTTTTTTGTGCAACTTTTGATCTAAATTTTACTATTAAACTCTCCACTCTTTTTATTCGCTTTACCACCGATAGTGTAGCAACCACCAATCATATTTATTGGATTATGTCGGATAAAGATCATGATAATGCGATTAATGATCTTACAGACTATGCAAAAGATCCCATGCATTCATCAACGCTTCTCTCCGGAGACTCTTCCCTCACCAATCGTAACCCAAATCTTGATCTCACCAGAAAATATGGGGTTACTGTAACTACCAATACCTGCGCTCCAGTGGGCGGACGCATTTTCTTTGATGAGATGGGACGACCTTATAACGATACCACATTCCCAGCAACAGCTCCTCACCAAAATCTCATTAGAGCCATCTGTACGATTGTTATTACCAACGGAACCCAAACACGCACCATAGAGCTCTCTCCTGAAACAGGATACGTTAGACACTACTAATCGTGTGTTTTTTCTTTAAGTGTTCGTCTATCTGTTGAGTACCCTACAACCTTCTTCCCAAACGCCTGAGCATACCCTACTTCCCATACGGTACCACTATCCGGTTCTGGTCCACGAAACGGTGAGAGATTGGCAATGACGATATCGCAAGCGTGTATCATTTGTTTATTGGCTTCTTGAATCTTTAGAGCGATCTCTTTTGGTGTTTCTCCAAAAATCACATTATCCATTGGAAAGAGTCCCTCATAACCATACTCTTTACATAAGGCTTTAAGTCTCTCACCCTCCTCTATGGCATTGGGTAAAAAGACATCAGGACCTGCAAGGTAGATTTTTTTCATAGTGATGCTCCATCTATTTTTGAGTGGGTATCTTCATTTAGGCAACTTTGAGTAGTAATTCTGCATTGCATTTTGGACAACGTCCGTTCCACTGCACCAAAAGAAGGGGATCACACTGGATACAGTTTTTTTTAGCACGTTTTCTATAGGCACTAAAGCGAAACGGGTGTTTCAAGGCAAGACCTAACCAGCGTTTGATATTGCTCTTTTTGATTGGGTGTAAGGTGTTACAGTTGGTGCAATGTTGGATAAGGTGTGTTTGATCTTTTTCAAACAACTCTATGATTCTTTTTTCATCAATGGTGTGTGCACATAGGGTGCATATTAACATCTTTTGGGTCATACGCTTCTATCCTTTATCTCATAGCATTTATGAGAACAGTGTAACGAAGAGAAAAGACAGGTTTTGTCCAAAATATTTTTTTCCTCTTCTTTGCATAAAAGTATAGCTATCGGTTTGGACAGCCTTGTGTCCAATAAAGCGTGATTCATTGTTTTTCTTTAGGGAATCGATACCAACAGTTTTCCAATCTGCTCTTTGAGCTCTTCATGCAAATTTTCAGCTTTGGTGTGTAGCCAATACAAATAATTGCGATCCATCTCTAAGATCTCTTGTGGAGTTTTACCGGCATACTTTCCAAAGGTAATGGTCAGCACTGCTGTTTCTTTGGTTGTATCAAGTGCGTGTTCGATGGATGCTTTGATGTCTTGGTCTAAGCTTTCACTCTTGAGCATATAATGCAAATCACCTCGTGCCTCTTTAGCAACATCAACAAAGCGTTTTCCTTTGTGTTTACCATACGGGATGTATTCTAAGATGATCGGTGCTTCACAGGCTATAATCATTTTAGGCAAGGAGTGATCCGTGCTAAGTTTTTCAAACAGGTTTTTAAGCACAATCACATCGCTTAAGGCATCATGGGCACTCAGGGTAATGCCTAATTGCCGACATTGTTCTGCTTCGTAGCGGTAGAGTCCCCATTGGTACCGTTTATACTGAAGGCTTGAAGAGGTGCCATCGTTGGGGTAATAGGCTCTGAGGATTCTAAAGGTATCAATGAGTTGCATCTTCGAGATATAGCCCTCTTTTTCTAGCATCCCTAAATCAAAGGCGGCATTTTGAATGACAAGGAGGTTGGAGGGGTGGTTGAGTTCACATAAGGCTTGATACGCCCTGCTCTCTTGACACGTTTCTTTTCCCTCTAACATCTCAGGAGTAATATGATGAATGGCCATGGCTTCAAAGGAGATAGGAAGCGGTGGGGTGCATAAATCATTGTAAATTGCCTCTATTTCTAGGTCTTCATTGCAAACCAGGAAGCTAAGTTGTAAATTTCACTCGAAGTTTCCAGCCGTTTCACAAACATGTTTCCACTTTTTTAACAGTGAATCAGGCTGTAAAATTGTAGCATAAAGCTAGACTTCGATTTCTTCTTTTTTCTTCAACTTGAGT
>Ga0302238_1001775_pt1 | contig 16624 bp, 11 predicted proteins | sample AAG_UR_Asn_MG_FD_193527 | JGI IMG/M metagenome (GOLD analysis project Ga0302238, IMG submission 193527) | Enriched activated sludge microbial communities from anaerobic digester in WTTP, New Holstein, Wisconsin, United States - AAG_UR_Asn | ecosystem: Engineered > Bioreactor > Anaerobic >...
TGCGCGGACTGGTTCCGGCCTGCGCAATCAAGCAGGCTGGGGTCTTGACGATCCCCGTCGTCAGAAGGGCATCCCCTCGCCGTCGTCGGCAAATGCGTCCGATTCCGAAGGCAGCGGGGCTTGGCCGTCCGGTTTGGCGCCCTGCCGCAGGATTTTGAATCCGGTCGCTTCGGCACTCAAGAAGTACTTCACTTCGCTGCTCGCGTCGCGCTGCCACTTGCGTCCGTTGAGCCGGAAGGGCACGTCGATTTCGTCGCCGACGTTCAACTCGTCCACCGCGTCGCAGCCTTCCTGCACGAATTCCAGCGGAATGTAATTCGTGAACCGTCCCTTGTCCTGCTCCAAGACGACCAATCGCTTGCGGAACCCCTTCTGCCCGAAGGTCTTGGTTTCTTCGATCAGGTGCACCGTGCCTCGAACCTTCCAATCGCTCATGATCCAGATCTCCGTTGTGAGGAAGAAGCCGCAGACAACCAGTCGCCAAGCGGTTGTCCGGAGTGTCGCCAGGGACCGTTTGAGAATGGTAGCCGAAGACGGCGGCCCTTACCAGCGCGGCCGGCAGAGCCGGCGAGACCGTGCGTTCCCAGGCGGAGCCTGAGAACGAAGAGGGGGACCGTTTGCTACTTCACATCGATCTGCCGGAAGATGGGCAGGTGGCGGTAGTAGACTTCCAGGGTGCAGACGGCCAGGGCCGTCATGTACAGGCGGCCGCCGGCTGATGCGTGTTCGCCGCGCGGAGCCCAACTGCCGGCCGGCGCACCCTGCTTCTCTTGCGTGTTGACCAGTGCGTCGCGCATCAGAAAATTCCAGCGCTCCCACTCGGCCCCGCCTACGTGGTGTACCGCTTGGGTCCCATAGTACCAATAATAAACGTTGGGACGGTCGGGGTTCGGCGGGTCGGTCTCCAGCAGGTAGCGGATGCCTTCCATCAGGGGCGGATCCTGTTTGGTCCAGCCCAGATAGATGCGGCATAACAGGGCCTCGGCCGTCATCGTCGGCGTGGGCCGGTGGCCGGGTTGGTATCCGTACAGGGCGCCGTCCCGGGATTGAGCGCTGTCCAGATAATGGCTGGACAACTCGAACGCCTCGGCCGGCACGTTCAGCCTGGCGGCCCGCGCGCTCTGCAGGGCCATCAGTTGCCAGCCGACCACGCTGGTGTCGCTCCGTTGCGCTGGGACGGCGACTTCTTTGGCCGGCTGATAACGCCAGCCGCCATCGAGATACTGCGCCTGGACGATGAAATCAACGGCCTTCTGCGCCGGCTCCCGCAGGGCTTCGTCACCCGTCATCAAGTAAGCTTCGCACAGCACGATGGCTCCCTGGCCGTGCGCGTACATGCCGGTGTTGCCGGTCGAATCCGCGCGCAGGTCGCCGCCGGCCTTCTGATGGCTGACCAGCCAGCGCAGGCCGCTGGCGACGGCGTCTTTGTGGCGGCCGGACAGGTGCGTTTGGCCGGCGCCCAGGAAAGGCAGCAACGCCAGCGACGTGGCGGCCGAGTCGCTGCGCACGCCGCCGTCCAGCCGCCAGCGGCCGTCCGGCTGCTGCTGTTGGGCCATCCAGCGCAGCCCGCGGGCCACGGCCGCCTCGGTCAGCGTCGTGCCTCCCTCTTGCTTGATCAACTCGACGCGGACACGGGGGTCGCGAGCCGCAATGGCCACGCTGGTGCCGTCTGCTCGGCCGATCTCCAACTTCAGCCGCTCCAGTTCGGGCAGATTGGGGTCGGCCGTGTCGACCAGCCGCAGTTCGCGCGCCTCTTGATCCGCGCGGATTACGGTCTCGCGGGTTTTTCGGTCCTGCAGGTCGACTTTCTCCGGCACGGGCAAGTCGAAATGCACCTCCTCGGCCGGATTGGCGATTTCCTCCTGGCCGGGCCGGCGCAAATTCGCGCTGACGATGCCGTTCAGTCGAATGTACTGGAAATTCTCTTCCCGTGGCGGAACCAGCAACGCCAGGATCATCAGCACGATCAGGTGAATCAGCAGGCTGGTGAGCCACGCCGGGCTGTCCTTCAGGAATCGCAACAGCCACGCGCCGGGAGTGCGTTGCCGAGCCAGTCTCCGCCGCGGTTCGTTGTAGGTCGCTTCCACCCGCGTGGTAGGTATCATCGCCGGGCCCTCGGCCGGCACCGGGGGGGATCTGCCGGTTTCGGAGCGAGTCTGGGACTCAGTACGCGAACTCGCCGGAGCGGTTGCCGGCAGGTAGGACGGATTGCCAATCCGTCTGACTTCCGGCGTCGAGCGGTCGCCGATCGGCCGAGAAAACGCAGCTGGTGCGGCCGCTCGTGCCCGCCGCTTGGCCGCGCCTCGCTTCTGCAGCAGCCGCAAGGCTTCGCGCTCTTGTTCCTCCGTCAACTCGATGCTGGTCTGGCACCGCCAGCAGTCGGCCACCATCAACCACAGCCGCACCGACATCGGGGCCCGGCACTCGGGACAAGCACACATCAAGACGTCGCCTTCGAGCCAGAACATGCCGGATGGCGGCTCTTCAGCGGCGGCGGGCGGCCCAGCCACCGCTGCTGCGGGCCCCGCTTCGTCCGGAACCTCGGGCAGTGGGCCGTCGGACGTCAGATCGACCACGGCCAGGGATTCGATCGAAGAGACGCCAAAAGCGGCATCGCTGGCGGCTTGCGGCCCGGAAAGCAGGCGAAAATCGAGGCTGGCGTCCGAACTGGTCTGGGGCGGCATCAATGTGGGCTGCAGTCTTTTGCGGATTGGGGGGATCACCGATGGCTGAAAAACGTCTTTTTGCCCCCGTAGGTCTTGAGTGCGATACAACTTACCCGATTGCGGATGATCGCTGTAACGTTTAGTCTAACGACTTTGGATTTGCTTCGACAAGCGATTCCTTCCAGGAGTCTTCATGTCCAACGAGTTGCAGCAGGCCATCGCGGAACTGGAACGTAACATGCGCAGCGTGGTGCTGGGCAAGCCGGAAGTGGTCCGCATGTGCCTGGTGGCCTTGCTGGCCGGCGAACACGTGTTGTTGGAGGACGTGCCCGGCGTCGGCAAAACGTTGGTGGGCAAAGCACTTGCGCGGAGCGTGTCGGGCGATTTCTGCCGGCTGCAATTCACCCCCGACCTGTTGCCCAGCGATATCGTCGGCAGCAGCTTGTTTAACTCGAAGACGTCTGAATTCGAGTACAAGCGGGGCCCCATCTTTGCCAATATCGTCTTGGCGGACGAAATCAACCGAGCCCCGCCCCGAACGCAAAGCGCCCTGTTGGAAGCCATGAGCGACTGTCAGGTTTCGGTGGACGGGGTGACCTACAGCTTGCCGAAACCCTTCATGGTCATCGCGACACAGAACCCCTTCGAATTCGAGGGGACGTACGCCTTGCCGGAAAGCCAGTTGGATCGGTTCCTGCTGCGGATTTCGATGGGCTATCCGGATCGGGAAGCAGAGCGGCAGGTGCTGGCCACGCACCGTGAGGGCGAGCCGGTGGAACAGCTCCAACCGGTGCTCAGTTGCGAGCAGATCGTGGACCTGCAGAAGGGAGTCCGGCAGGTGGCGGTGGAAGCATCGCTGTACGATTACATTTTGGACATTGTGGAGGTGACTCGGCGGTGCGAGGAATTGCACGTGGGCGTCAGCACGCGAGGCGGACTCAGCTTGTACCGGGCCGCCCAGGCGTCGGCGTTGATCGACGGGCGGAAATTCGTGGTCCCCGATGACGTCAAACGGTTGACGTCCTCGGTGCTGGCGCATCGCGTGGTGACGAAAGGTTATATTCAGGGGGACAGCCGCCGGGCCGCCGAGTCGATCATCCAGCGACTGATGGACGAAGTACCAGTGCCGACGTAGGACGAAGTGGGAAGTGGGAAGTGAGAAGTGAGAAACGACCACCGATCACTGACCACCGATCACCGATCACCGCCCACTGACCACTGACAACTGACCACTGACAACTGACGACTGACAACTGACCACTGACCCCTGACAACTTCCGCACATGGACTTCCTCGAACTGGCCGGCAAGACAATCCTGGTGTTCGGCGTGGCGAATCGCAAGAGCGTCGCCTGCGCGATCGCGCGCACGGTGGAACAGGCCGGTGCGCAGGTCGTGTACGTCGTTCAGGATGACGAGGTCCGCCAGCGCGTCGGCAAACTGGTGGGCGACAGGGAGATCCTGGTCTGCGACGTGGAGTACGAGGAGCAGATCGAACGGCTGCGAAGCGAACTTGCGGCTCGGGGCGGCAAGTTCCACGGGCTGGTGCATTCCATTGCCTTTGCCGACTATGCGGACGGCATGAAGCCGTTCCACGAGACCGGCAAGAAGCAGTTCCTGCAGGCCATGGACATTTCGTGCTATTCGTTGATCCGCCTGTGCAACGCGGTCAAGGACCTGCTGGACCCCGACGCCTCCGTGGTGACGATTTCCATTTCGACGACGCGGATGGCCAGCGAGAATTACGGCTTTATGGCGCCGATCAAAGCGGCGCTCGATTCGTCGCTGGCGTTCCTGGCCAAATCGTTCAGTTCGTTCTCCCGCGTCCGCTTCAACGCTGTCGCTCCCGGCCTGCTCAAGACCTCCGCGTCGGCGGGCATCCCAGGCTATGTGGATTCGTACTTGTATGCGGAGCAAGTGATCCCGCGCGGGCAGGCGGTGCAGACCCAGGAGGTGGCCAACGTCGCCGCTTTCCTGCTCAGCCCGCGTTCCTCCGGCATCACCGCCCAGTCGCTGGTGATCGACGCGGGCATGTCGATTAACTATTTCGACCGCCGCATCATCGAACGGGCGGTGGGGAATCAAGCGTGACGGTAGTTGGACATCGCGACTCCGGTTGGGCATACAAGCCCAGGTCTGAAATTTCAAATCTCAAATCTCAAATTCCAAATCTGAAATCTGAAATCTGAAATCTCAAATCTCAAATCTCAAATCTCAAATCTCAAATCTCAAATCTGAAATCTGAAATCTGAAATCTGAAATTTCAAATCTCAAATCTGAAATCTCGAATTTGAAATCCGAAACACCTTCAAACCTCACAATCCCATGTCCCGCACACATCCACCGCCGAACGCCTTCAAAGCACGTACTCGTTTGGGCGTCGCCGCCGGCGCCGCTATTTTCGTCGTATCCACCGCCGTGGCCGCTGTGGAGGTCCGACCGCTGGTGAGTGCGATCAACGCCGTCGGGCCGAAGGGCGCGGCGCATCCGGCGGCAGTCACCGCCTTGAGGCAACTGGGCCAGGCGGGTGCGGCGCAGATCCCGGAGATTCTGGCTGGCATGGGCGGCGCCAGCCGGCTGTCGGCCAACTGGCTGCGGGGCGCCGTCGAAGCGATTGCCCAGCGGGAGTTGGATCGGGGCGGCACATTGCCGCAGGCCGGATTGGAGGCGTTTCTGTCTGACACGACCCACCTGCCGCAAGCTCGCAGTCTGGCCTATGACCTGATCCTCCGCGTCGATCCGGACGCCAAGCATCGCTGGCTGCCGCGACTGCTGCAGGACCTCGGTATGGAACTTCGCCGCGAGGGCGTAGCGTTCGCTTTGACCGAGGCCAGAAAGGGGCTGGATGCCGGCCAAACCGTCGCGGCGATCGAAGCCTATCACCGGACGTTGTCGGCGGCTCGTGACGTAGACCAGATCAACGAAGCGGCGAAACGGCTCCGCGAACTGGGCGAAACCGTGGACGGGGCGGCCCATTTCGGCTTCCTTCTGCACTGGCAGCTGATCGGGCCGCTTGAGAACACCAAGGACAGCGGATACGACGTAGCGTACGGCCCCGAACGGGATGCGGAACCGGCGGCCGAGTACGCGGGCAAGACCGGCGCGGTCAAGTGGATCGACCACACGACGAACGACCAGTACGGATTGGTGGACCTGAATGCGGTGTTGGGCAAACACAAAGGCGCGATCGCCTACGCCCGCGCCGAATTCCTCGCCAGCGAAGCCCGCGAGGTCGAATTCCGCATTGGCTGTCAAACGGGCCACAAAATCTGGCTGAACGGCGAGTTCGTCACAGCCAACCATGTCTACCACACGGGAATGTACATCGACCAGTACGCGGAGTTGTGGCGGCTTGCAGAATGCGCCGCCTCGATCGCCTCGTCCGTGTTCAGCGACGGCTGCCTGCTGGTCCCCATGCGCGGCTTGACCGCACTGCGGCTGTCCGACGAATCCGGCGCGCCCGAAATCATCTGGGATGCGAATCGCCTCCGGCCGGGTGCGTCCGGTCCGTTGATCCATGACGGCCGAGTCTACGTTCTCAGCAACGCCACCGTCCGCTGCGGCGACGCCAGGACCGGCGAGTTGCTGTGGGCCGTGCGTCTGAAAGGAACCTATTGGCCCACGCCGGTCTTGGCCGGCGATCACCTGTATTGCGTCAACCAGGACGGTGACATGCAGGTCGTCAAACTGGGCGACACGCAGGGCGAGGTGGTGGCGGAGAACCGCTTTGGCGAAGCCATGCACGCCTCGCCCGCCGTGGCCGGCAACGCCATGTACGTGCGCAGCGACAGACATTTGTGGAAGATCGCCAAATGACTCGCGAGCACCTTGGAATCCGGCCGTGCGGCCCGCTGCTGGGCTCGATTCGCCCGCCGGGGTCGAAGAGTATCACCAACCGCGCGCTCGTCTGCGCCGCCTTGGCCGACGGCTCGTCCGTGTTGCGGGGCGCGCTGGACAGCGAAGACACGCGCGTGATGATCGACTCGCTGCAACGGCTGGGACTGGACGTTTGCGCGAACCAGGAGCGGACGGAGATCCGCGTCGCCGGTTGCGGTGGCCGGATCCCGGCGGCCGAGGCGGACCTGTTCCTGGCCAACAGCGGGACGTCCATCCGCTTTCTCACGGCGCTGACCACGTTGGGGCGCGGCCGGTTCCGCCTGGACGGAGTCGAGCGGATGCGGGAGCGGCCGATCCAGGACTTGCTGGACGGACTCCGGCAACTGGGAGCGGAGGTGCGCTCGGAACTCGGCAACGGCTGCCCGCCGGTCGTCGTCCAGGGCGACGGCTTGCCGGGCGGTTCGACCACGGTCCGGGGCGACGTCTCCAGCCAGTTCCTGAGCGGCCTGCTGATGGCGGCTCCTTATGCGCAACACGACGTCTGCTTGATGGTCGACGGAGAACTGGTGTCGCAGCCGTACGTGCGGATGACGCTGGCCGTGATGTCGGCCTTTGGCATCCGCGTGGATGACAGCCGCTTGGACCGGTTCGTGATCGCCTCCGGAAACCGCTATACAGGCCGCGACTATGCCATCGAACCGGACGCTTCGGCGGCCAGTTATTTCTGGGCCGCGGCGGCAATCACCGGCGGCCAAGTGACGGTCGAAGGCCTGACGCGGGACGCCTTGCAGGGGGACGTCGCTTTTTGCGACTGCCTGGCCCAGATGGGCTGCCGAGTGGAATACGGCGCCAACTCGATCACCGTCATCGGCGGCTGGCTGCACGGGATCACGGTGGACATGAACGCGATCAGCGACACGGTCTTGACGCTGGCTGCCGTGGCCCTGTACGCCGACAGTCCGACGACGATCACCGGCGTGGCCCACATCCGCCACAAGGAGTCCGACCGCATCGGCGATCTGGCGAGGGAACTGCGCCAGTTGGGCGCGGCCGTCGAAGAATTGCCGGACGGGCTGCGGATCGTCCCCGTGACGTTGCGCGGCGCCGAGATCGAAACTTATAACGATCACCGCATGGCCATGAGCATGGCGCTGGTCGGTCTGCGGACGCCCGGCGTGGTGATCCTGAACCCGCGCTGTACCGAAAAGACCTATCCCCACTTCTTCGAAGATCTCCGTTCGCTGTACGATCGCTAGTCCGGGAGGGAGTACGTTGCGATGAGCAAGCCACCGCAAGCCGAGATCGAACAACTGCGGGAGCAAATCCGCTACCACGACCGCAAGTACTATGTCGAGGCCGCGCCGGAGATTACCGACCTCGAATACGACCGCTTGCTGCAGCGGCTCCGGGACCTGGAGGCCGAGCACCCGGAACTGATCGCGCCGGACAGCCCTACGCAGCGCGTCGGCGACCAGCCCGTGCCCGAACTGACGCAGGTCGAACACCGCGTGCCCATGCTGTCGATCGAGAACACGTACAACCTTGACGAGTTGCGGGAATTCGCGCGTCGCACCAGCCGGTTGCTGGCGGGAGAGCCTGTCGAATGGGTCGTGGAATTGAAAGTGGACGGGGCCGCGGTGGCGATTGTGTACGAGGACGGCCTTCTGACTCGCGCCCTGACGCGCGGCAACGGGGTGGTGGGCGATGATATCACCCACAACGTGCGCACCATCGGCGATGTGCCGCTGCGGTTGAGCGGCGGTCAGGCGCCGCGGGTGCTGGAAGTCCGCGGCGAAGTCTACATGACCAACTCAGACCTGGTCGCGTTGAACGAGCGTCAGAAAGCTGCCGGGCTGCCCCTGTATGCCAATACTCGTAATCTCGCAGCGGGCGCCATGCGGATGCTGGACCCGCGGATCTGCGCCGATCGGCGTCTGCGCGTGTTCTGCCACGGCGTGGGCCACTGCGAGGGCGTCCAAGCCACGAAGCACATGGATTTCTTGCGCGAGATCGCCGCCTACGGGCTGCCGCCGACGCCGCTGGTGCAGTGTTTCCCCACGTTCGACGCCGCTGTGGAGCATTGCGAACGGATCGTCGAGCGGCTGCACGAACTGGATTTCGAGGTCGACGGACTGGTGCTGAAGGTGAACGATTTCGCCCAACGGCAGCGGCTGGGTGCCACGTCGAAAAGCCCGCGCTGGGTGGTCGCCTACAAATGGGAGAAGTGGGAAGCCACGACGCGCATGCTGGCGATCAACGTCCAGGTGGGCAAGACCGGGACCATCACTCCCGTCGCCGAATTGGAGCCGGTCCAGCTGGCCGGAACCACCGTCAGCCGCGCCAGCCTGCACAACGCCGAAGAGATCGAGCGCAAGGACATCCGCGCCGGCGACGTGGTGGTCGTGGAGAAGGCCGGCAAGATCATCCCGCACATCGTCCGCGTGGAAAAACACGAGCGTCAAACCGACTTGCCCGCCTACCGTTTCCCCCAAAAGTGCCCCGCTTGCGGCACGGGGCTGGTGAAAGACGAAGGCGGCGTCTATATCCGCTGCCCCAACCTGTCGTGTCCCGCCCAGTTGAAAGAACGCATCCGGTTCTTCGCGGGCCGCAACGCGATGGACATCGAAGGCCTGGGCGACAAGCTGGTCGATCAATTGGTCGAAAAGGGCCTGGTGCGGAGCTACGCGGACCTGTACCGCTTGACGCCGGAGCCGCTCGTCGCCTTGGAACGGATGGGCAAGAAGTCGTCGGAGAACCTGCTGGCCGGGATCGCCGCCAGCAAGGACCGCGGACTGGCACGGTTGCTGGCCGCGCTCTCGATCCGCCACGTCGGCGCCCGCGTAGCGGCCGTGCTGGCCGAGAACTTCCGCGACATGTCGGAGCTTGAGGCGGCCGACGTCGAGCGACTGTCCCAAATCAACGAGATCGGCGAGATCATCGCCCGGAGCGTTTACGACTTCCTGCACAGCGACCACGGCCGGGCCGCGATCGACGACCTGCGAAGCGCGGGCGTGAACATGGAATCCAAAGCCAAGCCGGCGGAGTCCGCCGCCGGGCCTTTGGCCGGAAAGACGTTCGTCGTGACGGGGACCTTGGCCAAGTACGGACGCGATGACGTGGAGGCACTGATCGCCCAACTCGGCGGCCGCGCCACGTCCAGCGTCTCGAAAAACACCGACTACGTCCTGGCCGGCGAGAAGGCCGGCAGCAAGTTGGACAAAGCCAAGAAGCTCGGCGTAACAGTCATCGACGAAGCGGAGTTCGAGCGGATGATCGCGCGGTAGACGGTGCCAAAGCCGCCGCGTCCCAGAACGCCGGTGAGCTTCCAGCAGCCGGCGTATTCAGCGCGTTCGGCTGAGACAGCCGCACGCGTGCTGGGCCTTCCCACGTGTGGGTCTCCGTCTCCGCTGACTCGGCATTTCGTGCATTGGGCCTTACGAACTCTCCAGAGTTCGGCTACGTCGCTACCGCGTGCATTTTACTTGGCAGTGCTCGGGGCCAGCAAGTCGCCCCGTGGCGGCCGCGAGTTATGTGATACAATGCGCGAGTCCGTTCCCCGTTCACCACCAGCCGATCAGGAGAGTCGACATGCCCGGAATACGGAAGACAACCATCGCCACAGGACTGCTTGCCGTTGCCGTTCTCCTTTCCAGCTCGGCGAGGGCCGACGCCGGCGACGCGCTGCTGAGGGTTCACGGGGGCTGGGAAAAAGTCGACGCGGGCAGGTTGCTGAAGCAGGAGTTCCGCTTTGCCAACGACCTGGTCGCATACGGACTGGACTACTCGGCGGAAATCCCCGCAGGAACGCCGCCGGGAAAATGCGTGCCGCGCGGGGATCAGGCCCGAGGGAAACTGATCGGGCTGGGCATGTCGTCGCCCGCCAAGCCGAACTGGTACTACCAGTCGTTCATCGGCATCCAGGTGGACGGAACGAGTCTCCACGACGTGCCGGGCGAGTTCCGCGAAGTCCGCCAATTCGGCCCCGATGCGCTGCTGGAAGGCAAGTGGACCACGCCCAAGGGACCGGTCTATCTGCGACTCCTGCTGCGCAGCCGCGACGACAAGCTGCTCGTGCAGGTGGCACTCGGCCCCGAAACCGAAGCCAAACGGTTGGAGGTGAGTCTGAGCGCTTATCCCCAGGGGTTTGACGAACCTCGCCAGCGACGGCTGGCAACCGCCGCGCGCGACGTCGAGGCGCCCGCCAGCGTGGTGCTGGACAAGGCCCAGGAGCGTTGGGCGCTGCTGTACGACGAACTGCTGCAGACGGTGAAGACCGCGGCCGGCCCTTGCGGCGTGGTCTACGTGCCCGGCGAACTCGATGCCGCCATCGTCGGCCTGGGGCCCTACAACGTGCGCACCACGTTCCGGGGCAAGCCGGGCGGCCGCAAGATCACGTTGGGCGTGTGGGACTTCACGCCCCAACACGAAGCGGCGCCCCTCCGCCGGTACCTCGTCGAGTCCGGCCCCACCATCGCCGGCGACCTGGCCCTGATGGCCGAAACCGATTGGCTGGCGGCCCCCGTTCCCGCGACTCGGATCACGCCGGCACGCATGGAAGAACTCGCCAAGGCGGCCCAGATCCGGCGCCAACCGACGCCTTTCGACGAGATGACCAACACGGTGGTCACGCCGCACGTCGCGTGGGCCAAGCCGTTGCCCGGCGGCCCGGTTCGATTGCTGGCGATCGCCCCGCGATGGGAACAGCGCGAGACGGTCGAGTTGGCCCAGCGGCTCGACGTGGAGTATCAAACCGTTTCCGTCTCGGCGCCCGACAGCCTGCTGGACCCCGGCTCGCTCTACCTGTACGGCTCTTACGACGTCTACGGCTACCCGCGGAAGAATGAGACCGACGTGTTGTTCGAGATGGCCGACAAGCTCCGCGCCGCAAACGACTGCGTGATCCTGAGCGGATTCCAGTCGGAGCGGATGCCGGAGCAGGTGCGCCGCGAGTTGGCCGAGAAGGTCCGCGGCGGGGCGGGGCTCATCCTGCTGGGCGCTGCCACGGGTTTCCTTGCCGAGCTGAAAGACCAACTGGAACCGGCCGATTGGACGGCTGGCGTCGTGCCGGCCGCAAAGCTGCCGGTCCTGGATCGGATGGTTGCCGAAAATCGGCCCATCGCCACTGCCTACCGGTGCGGCAAAGGGCGAGTGGTGGTGTTGCACTACGCAGGTGGCAGGCTGTGCCTCACGCCCGGCCTCAGTCACGAGGACCCCGACGTGCTGGGCTACTACGATTACTTCCACAGCCTCGTTGCCTCGGCCGTTCTGTGGGCGGCCGACCGCGAGCCGCCCGTGCGGATCGGCTGGACCGACACGCAGGACCAGGTGACGGTCCATGCCGAGCGCGCCTGGCCGGGCGCCGTGATCGAGGTGATGGACCATGATCCGGCGCGTGGGTTCCGCGAGCAGACCGCCCGGAAACTCGACCTGCCCGCAGGCGAAAGCCGGCACGTATTGGCGCTGCCGGGCCCAGCCACCGGGCCGAGGCTCGTGAGCGTTTGGATCAAGCAGGACGGCAAGACGCTCGGCTGGACGACGGGCCACGTCGACCTGGGGACCGGCGCACCGCACATCGAATCACTCACACTCAGCGAGCCGGCCGTTCCGCCGGGCGGGACCGTAGCGGGCACCGTCGCGTTGAGTGCGCTGCCGGCCGACGCCCGGATCGAATTGGAGCTGTCCGACTCGTTGGGCCGGCGGATCGCGGAACTTCGCCTCACTCCCACCGGCACAACCGCGAAGTTCCAAATTAAGCTGCCCCAGACGGTTGCCCTGCTGCACGAAGTGCGCGCTCGACTCCGTCAGACCGATCGGTTGCTGGACCAGCGGATCGCGACGTTCACCGTGCCAGACCGGACCGCGGACGACTTCCACTTCCTGGCCTGGAGCGATGGCTCAAACCACGCAGTGCGGCACTTCATCAACCGCGAATTGGCTGCCGGCGGCGTCGATTGGATCGACAACACGGGCATGACCGGCGGCGACGCGGTCCGCGCGGCGGCGGCGTGCCGCAACGCGGCCCGGTGGGGATTGCGCAGCATCCCCTACATCACGCGAATCAGTTCGCAGCAAGCCGCCGCCGGCCCGCGCCGGCCCTGTCTCACCGACCCGAAACACCTGGAGAGTTGGACCGCCGGCCTGGCCGATCGGGCCGCCGGAGCGGCGGCGTTCGGTCCGCCCGCCTATACGCTGGGTGATGAGAACTACCTGGTGCATGGGAAGGTCGACGTCTGCACGTCGCCCACCTGCCTGGCCGCATTCCGCGCCGAACTCGAAAAGCGTTACGGATCGCTCGACGCTTTGAACGCCGCCTGGGGTACGGCGTTTGCCGGCTGGGCCGACGTCGTGCCGGCCACGTTCGACGACATCAAGGACCGGCCCGAACACTGGCCGCGCTGGGCAGATCATCGGCTGTATATGGACCGCGTGCTCACCCAGGCACACGCCGTCGGCCGCGATGCGATCCGTCGCACGGACCCCGGAGCCCGTGTCGGATTCGACGGCGTGTTTGATCTGAACAGTTGGCACGGGTACGACTTCTACCAACTCTGCCAAGCGTGCGATCTGGTACAGGTCTATGCGTGCCGCCCGCCGCAAATCGAGTATCTCCGCAGTTGGAAACAGCCCGGCGCAATTGTCGGCGCCTGGTACAACCATACGGGCAACTACGACGAGGTCTCGGCCAAACGGTTGGGCTGGGACCTGCTGCTGCACGGCTTCAACAGCAGTTGGTATTGGACCAGCTACAACACCGGCCCCGCGCTGCTGTTCCCCGACCTCCGCGCCGCGCCGCAGTTCACCTGGATGCAGGAGTCGCACGCGGAGATCATGGGCGGCATCGGCAAGCTATTGCTGCACGTGCGGCGCGAGCAGGACGGCGTTGCCATCCACTATAGCCAGGCCAGCGTCCACGCCGGCACGCTCACCGGGCGGACGCACTCGCGTGCCCAGTTGGGGTTCGCCCGCCTGGTCGAGGACCTGGGCCTGCAATTCGACATGCTCTCCTACGAGCAGATCGAGCAGGGCCAACTTGGCCATGCCGGTCTCGGAGATCCCGGCCCACGTGGCAGCGTCTCTCCGAGACGCGAGTACAAGGCCCTGCTCATGCCCGCCTCGACGGCGGTCAGCCCGGCCGAAGCCAAAGCCATTCGAGCATTCGTCGAAGGCGGCGGCCTGGTGATTGCCGACACGGCGCCCGGCATCCTCGACGATCATTGCCGGCTTGTCGAGCCGGGCCTGCTGGACGGGTTGTTCGGCATCACTTCAAAGGGCTTGCCCGAAAAGGCCGGCGAGGAGCCGATTCGCGTCGAGACCGAAGGACTTCAGATCGAATTGCCGATGCCTGCGTTCGCCACGAACGTCGAGCCGGCCGGGGCCAAGCCCTGGGCCACGGCCGGAACCGCGCCCGCCGTGCTGGTCCATCGGGCAGGCAAAGGTTGGACGGTTCTGCTCAACACGGCCATCGAACGGTATGAAAGCCTGCACGCCGGGGGCGACACGCGAGCCGTCCGCCAACTCGCCGCACGGCTGCTGGATCTTGTCGGAATCCGGCCGTACCTTCGCATCACGGCCGATGGGGTCGACGTCGACGCCTGCGAAGTCGTCCGTTTCACCGATGGCGAGGACGACAAGATCTATTATGTCTCGATCGTGCGGGACCAGCGTGCCGCAGGCGTCCAGCCGCAAGCCGTGACGGTCTGCTTCCCCGAGCCGGCCTGGGTTTACGACGTTCGGGCGGGGAAGGCGCTCGGCCATGTGCAAACGGTCCAAACCGAGTTGGTGCCGGGCGATCCGAAAATTCTCGCGCTGCTGCCTTACGAAGTGAGGTCCGTGGCGGTCGAACCTGGGGCGCCCAAGATCGCGCTCGGCGCGACGGCCACGTTCGAGATCACGTTGCAGACCGGCGCCGACCAGCCAGCCGGCCTACACTGCCTGCGTGTCCAACTGCTCGGCCCGGCCGGCAACGTGTTGAAGCACTACTCGCGCAACCTGCTCACTCGGAAAGCAAGTGTACCCTATTCGTTCGACCCTGCCCTGAACGATCCCGCCGGCACCTGGCAGCTCCGCGCCACCCACGTGGCCACCGGCAGCACGGTGACCGTGCCGTTGGACGTGGAAGAAAGGTAGCAACCCCATCGGACCCGGCAGCGGATGGGCAGAATGCCGCACACGAGCGTTGGTGCTCGCCGGCGGAACAGCGAAGGATTCGCTTGTCCCGCCGCTGTTGCCGCGCTGGAGCGAACGATTGCAGCTGGCTGTCGAGCGGTTCGGCGGCGAGTGCAGTGACCCGGAAATCGAACGACTGACGCAGGTCGCGAAGCAGCAGGACTGCGACGTTGTGGTCGGGATGGGCGGCGGCAAGGTGATCGACACGGCCAAGTCGGTCGGATGCCAGATCGGCGCCCGTGTCGGCGTGGTTCCGACGATCGCTTCCACGGACGCCCCGACCAGCGCCGTGGCGGTGATTTACACGCCGGAAGGCGTGTTCTTTCGTTTGGAGGCCGCTTGACGTCATCTTCTCGCCAACGAGATATCGAAGGTGTTCTCTCCTTCTTTCACCTCGGTACTCAGGCTGCTCGTGGCGACATCGTGGTACTTCGCCGGAATGGCGCCCGCCGACTGTGAGGACGCGTTTGGACCAGCCAGCGGATCGGACGCCGTAGGCGGCGAGACGGCCACTTTGTACTGGTCCGGGCGGCATTGCAGCGTGTACGAGCCGTCGGGCTGGATGTCCGCCGTGGCCCCGTGGCCGTCCTCGGTCATAAACAGCACCGTGCCCGCGGCCAGCGCGGCCCCGTCCAGGGTTACCTTGCCCGAAACCGTTCCGGACCGGCGTTCGCCGCTGCCGGAGAAACAGCCCGCAAGAAGGCCAATTGACAACAGCCAAATTCCCCATCGCGCCGGGCAACTTCGGTGGCAGCTTGCGTCGGAAGACTTCATGGTTGATCCTTTACAAGGAGATGAGTTATCGAAGAGCGCCCGAGAGGACCGATCCGTCATCGCGAATGGCGATCTTCCTCAGCTCGCTGATGTCTGTCGCTTCGGACAGGAAATTCACGGCCCCATCCACGCGGAGCACGTTGGCGCCACCGGGATGTTCAGAGTGCAGCGAATTGTTTGTGCCATCGACGTAGTTGCCGCCAGCGCCGGTCAATTGCGTCCTCATGTTGACGGCATAGCGGACCGTGGTCACGTTGCGACACCACGGAGTGGTCGTCCATGGATAAACGCTGTCCGCCTCCGGGGGCCCGAAACCGGCGCCGCTCCCGCCCCAGCAGCCCCATTCGGCGCTGCTGCGGATTTCCACGTCGAGCCCCGCCGCGGTCTTGCCCCAAGCGGAGTTCTCGCCCACGATGATGGTGTTGCTCGTCCCGTCGGTGTTGTCCCTCATCCGCACGCAGCGGTTGGGAACCAGCATGCCGTTGGCACAGGCATAGCCCTGATTGCCGGCGACACAACGCCCGCGGCCTGTCGGATCGCTTGGGTCAGAAGCGCTGTTGCTCGCGCCGGCAATCCCGATGTAACTGGCCGTGGCAAACAGGACGTTCCCCGCTTCGGTCCGACGGTTAAGCCGCTCCGCCGTGCTTGACGGGCACCAATTGAACTCCGGCGTCCAACGTTCGAGAACCGCCCGATTGGGAGCACCAGGAACCGGAAATCCGGATAAAGTGCTGAACACCAATTGATCAAACACGGCCTCCTGTTCGACTTCCGGAAGGATGGCCAACATCCACGAGTGATACCAGGGTCCGAAGACGCCCATCGGGAAAGCCTTGAACCGGTCATGATAGTTGTGCAGCCCCAACCCGATCTGCTTCAGGTTGTTCACGCACTGGGTCCGGCGAGCGGCCTCGCGCGCGGCTTGGATGGCCGGCAGCAACAACGCCACGAGAATGCCGATAATGGCAATTACGACCAATAACTCCACAAGTGTGAAGCCGGATTTAGAACGGGCCATGAGAACACCCCCACAAAAAAAGAAAACGGAAACGACAACCGCCGCTTTGAGCGCAAACGGAGAATTGCACTGTCCCGATTGTCCGGCAAAAAGCCCATGGCAGTCTAGTTGCACTTTAGGACAGCCTACCATTGGCCGCTTGTTCACAAACAGAGGCCAAATAG
>Ga0302238_1001780_pt1 | contig 16608 bp, 13 predicted proteins | sample AAG_UR_Asn_MG_FD_193527 | JGI IMG/M metagenome (GOLD analysis project Ga0302238, IMG submission 193527) | Enriched activated sludge microbial communities from anaerobic digester in WTTP, New Holstein, Wisconsin, United States - AAG_UR_Asn | ecosystem: Engineered > Bioreactor > Anaerobic >...
ACGGGGGGAAAGGGGGGAATTGCACCCATGGTCCTGCTACAGCAGCACTTCACGCAGCGCCCCTGCCCTTCCGGGGGCTTCAACGCTTGTGTAAACATCCGGCCCCCGTTTCTCCGATCAGGGCTACATGGGGGTGGCAAAGCGCTTTACAGGTTGGGGCTGGGGAACCTATAATCGGTGCTTCACCGGGCCGTGGTATTGGTGGGGTTGCACCTGTGCTTTTAGGCGGCTCGTTGGGAGGGGCCATGGCCAAAGAGGTTCGACAGCGAGGGTTGCCTTTGGTGGCTGAGGCTCCTGAGCCTACTCTGGTCGAGGGGGATGTTGGGGAGGATACCGAGGGGGCAGCGCTGTTGGATGAACTGCTGGTGGCGGTTCGAACTCTGGATGTGAAGGGGCTGACGGATGAGCGGTTTCGTCGGCAGTATGGCAGTCTCCATTTTCGGTTGAGACAGTGGTTCGGGTCTTTGAGTCGAGCTTTTCAGCTTCTTCTGAAGCGTGAGGTTGGTGACACTCTTTCCACGGCAGATGTGCTTGGGTACCTGGAGCGTTGGTACCGAACTGGGGAGCCAATGACCTTGAGCGGGCTCATGTTGCGTGACCGACATATGGCCTTTGCTGCGGTGACGCTCTTCGGGCGGCTTGAGGATGCTTTGCTGCGAGCCGGGATTGATCCGATGCTGGCGTCCTACGAGCGGCGCTGCGATATCAACGAGTTGTGTGAACGTGCTTTTGTGGAGTGGGGGGTGCCGTATGCTTCGGTTTCCGAAGTGGACATTGCCAGGCGGGACCCGCTGTTTTTGGCCCGTGCTGTGTGGGCTTCCGGAAGTTTCGAGGCGTTTTCGAGGGAGGTCGAGGGGTGGTTGGTGGGGCAGCCGGAACTGCTGGTGGTGTCGGACAGGGGGCAACTGTCACGGTTGCCATTGCGCACATGGGACGTCACTTCTCGTGGTGGCCGGGGGCGGTTGATGCCTGGTGTAGAAAGGGTTGCGGCGGGTACGGTCTTTGGGGGAGCGGGGGCGGGACATGCCGTGGCCTTGGTCTCATCCATGGGCAGAATGCTTAGAGTCAGTGACGTTGACATCAGGATCGTTTCCAGCGCCAGCGGAGGGGAGACGGCGAGGGGAGGCAACTGGAAGAAAGGGGAACGAACGGCTGGGGTATGTAAGGTTGGCGGTTTGGCGGGACCGCTGGCTCTTGTGACCAGGGGCGGACGCATCAAGGTGGTTCAGGAGCGTCATCTAGTGAAGGTGAGAGAGCCTGGAGCACCATTGTTGGGGCTGGAGGGCCAGGATAAGGTCGCAATTGCCACCAGTCTTGGTTCTTGGGGGGAGTCCGAGGGGGGCCGACCCGAGAGAGTGGCGGTTGTCATGAAGTCAGGGCGCATTGCGGTCTTTCCGTCAGAGAGCATCTCGTGGATGTCGGCTCTTGGTAAGGGCAGCTATAGGCTGGCGTTGTGTCGTTCGGGAAAGGATGAGCCTGTGGCCGTGGTAGGGCTCTCCAAGGAGCGCAGCAATCTCCTGCTGGCCATGGCCGACGGGCGGGTTCGCCGTGTTGACGGCATGTCGATACCGGTGCGGGGTGGGCCTACTCAGGGTGTCCGGGTGTGGAGTTCCGGTGTTATTGCTGCCTGTTCTGGCAGTGACTCTGCAGTAGTGTGGATGTGTAGCAGGCAGGGGCGGCTCTTGGGCTTTCTTATGTCCGACGTGCGGCAGTCTGTGGGTGGGCGCCGGGGTGTTTCGGGCATCAACCTGCTTGGAGGCGACGTTGTGGTGGGGGCAGGCGCTGTTGAAGAGCCTGTTCGGAACTGAAGTGCCTTCGTGGGACGGGGTGGTTCGGCTGATTTCGGGGCGGGCCTTGCTTTTGTGGGGTCCATTTCCACTGATAACTCAACGCTCAGGGGAGCAGGGATGAAGATAGCCATAGGGTCGGATCATGCGGGGCTTAGGTTCAAGGCGTATCTCTCTGAGTCCCTGGCTGGCCGGGGCTACGAGGTATTGGACCTTGGGACTCACTCTAAAGACTCTTGCGACTATCCCGATTTTGCGCTGGCCGTGGGGCGTGCCGTCACCTCGGGCAAGGCGGCTTTAGGGATACTTATCTGCGGCACCGGAATCGGCATGAGCATCGCGGCGAACAAGGTCCCAGGGGTGCGTGCTGCCCTGGTCCACGACCCACTGACGGCCAAGCTTGCCCGAGAACACAACGACGCCAACGTATTGTGCCTTGGGGCACGGCTGTTGGCTGTCGAATATGGGCTCGAACTGGTGCTGACGTGGCTTGGGGCGCAGTACGAGGTTCGTCATGGCAGGCGGCTGCAGAAGATTTCTGCCTTTGAGCGCCCTGGAGCGCCCACATGAGATGTCCATATTGTAAGGCAGCGAAGACCAGCGTGATCGATTCCAGGAGTTCGAAGGGGGGCGACGAGATTCGGCGTCGTCGCTACTGCGATCCGGCCGATGGGGGGTGCGGCGGACGGTTCACCTCCTTTGAACGGCTGGAGCGCAATCTCCCGATGGTGATTAAGAAAGACGGGGAACGCCAGCCATATGACCGAAACAAAATAAGAAACGGTTTGCTGCGCTCTGCAACGAAGACGGGCGTATCTACTAAGGATATAGAAAATTTCTTAAATCATTTGGAGAGAATTGTTGCTGATCGCTGGCCAAGAGAGATGAGAACGAAAGAGATCGGGGACGAGGTTTTGAAGTTTTTGCGTCAGCGCGACGCTATTGCGTACATCAGATTCGCTAGTGTTTATGGTGACTTTAAAAGCATAGAAGAATTTAAGAAGCTCATAGGAACACTAAGCGGTGACAAGCATGAATAGGGATTGGGGTTGGTGGATGCGCCGGGCTCTGCGTGAGGCTGCTCGGGGCACGGGCGAAACTGGGCCCAATCCGCTTGTGGGGGCGCTGGTTGTCCGGGGGGAGGAGTGTGTGGGGAGTGGGTATCATCGGCGAGTTGGCGGTCCTCACGCCGAAGTGTTTGCTTTGGAGGAGGCAGGCGAAAGGGCGAACGGTGCCGACATAGTGGTAACCCTGGAGCCGTGCAGTCACCACGGGCGAACGGGTCCATGTGCGCAACGAATAATCGATGCTGGTGTTAGGCGTGTGATAGTTGGGACACTGGATCCTAATCCGAGGGAGCGTGGTAGAGGGGTCGCCATGTTGCGTCAGGCGGGCCTGGATGTACTGGTTGGAGTCGAGGAGCGACGCTGCCGAATTATTAACGAGCCCTATTTTAAGTTTATAACAACTGGGCTTCCTTTCGTTACGGTGAAGTTTGGTGCCAGCATCGATGGGCGCATTGGTGTGAGGGACGGGCGTAGTCAAGCGGTGACGGGGGCTGAGTACAGGCGCTTTGTCCATGGGTTAAGGCGGGACAGTTGTGCGGTGATGGTCGGGGGGCGCACGGCAGTGTTGGACAATCCGCAGTTGACGGTGAGGTTTGCCAGGCCGGCTACGCGCCCCCTTCGTGTGGTTATCGTTGGCAGTGAGGCTCCACCTGAGGGGGCCCATTTGTTCAGCGACGGCGACGCTGCAAGAACCATTGTCTACCACGGCGCATCGGTGGGGCGGGACGAGGAACTGGCCCGGGTGCGGAGAAGGCACCAGAATGTCGGCGGGGAGTGGGTTGAGGTAGCCGGCGACTCCTCAGGCCATCCGCTGCTGCTGGACATCATGCAGGACATGGGGCGTAGAGGAGTCTCCAGGTTGCTGGTGGAGGGTGGGGGGCGGCTTGCCGGGGCGCTTCTGCGGGAGGGATTGGTAGACCGCTGGGTTGTTGGCTGGGCGCCCAAGTTGTTGGGGGCGTCGGCTACGCCCATGGTGGACTTGGGCCCGGGGGAATCCGGGGCATGGCAGTTCAGGCTTGAGAGTTGCAAGCGCATGGGGGAGGAGGTGGTGGGGGTCTACCGCTTGGGGCACGGGTATCTGGATTTAATAGAATTCTCAGCGCTTGATGGCGAAGAGAAGGGCAATTAACGGGGTATGATATGAGTATAGCACGGACTGGGAAGATGATAGGCTTTGCGCTGCTTATCCTCACGGGTGTGGGCGTAGCGCGTGGTCAGGAGGCGCCGCTCGTGGACCACGTGCACCTGACAACTGAGGGGGGGGCCTCTCCCTTTGAGGCTGCGCTCTACTCTGTGCGTGATCTTGGGTCGGGGGCGCTGCTGGTTCAGACGAAGATGTTTCCATACTCCGGTGCCCTGGAGAACCGGGTTGTATTGGTTGAGCGTCAGGAGGTTTCTGCGTTGTGCGCTGTGGTCACGGGGCAGGTAGAGCGCCTGCGAGAGTCGGGCTATGTGGTAGTGGGTGACTCGGGTGGAGGTCAGCAGGCTCAGGAGGAGCGCAAGGAGGGCGGCCCTTCGAAGTTGCCGTTCACGGTGGTGTGGCGGCTGCAGTATCAGTGTGGTGGCGAGTCTGGGGACATCTTGTTGGCGGGGGAGACGACTCTGCCGGGTGAGCCGGGCTGGGCAGTGGTTGGCGCGGTGACCGGGTTGGTTGAGGCCAACCTCGGCGAGATCCGTTTCCGGGATCTTGTCGTCAGCCAGAACGACCTGGGCTGGGTGTACATTCGCACAATCCCAAGCGTGGAGGTGGAGATCGATGGTATCCCCACGGGGTTGAAGTCGCCGATTCTGGAGTATCGTCTTCGGGCGGGGCCTCACAACATCCGGCTGATTTCCAGAGACCACGGGATTGACAAGAGACGACGCATCGAGGTGCGTCCTGGGCAATACACCAATTTTTATATCGACTTCACAGATCCTCTGATTACGCCTGAATCCCCTCCTGTTGAGTAATTAATCAAGAGTAGGGTGCTTCTCAGTAGGTGCCCCCGGATACGTGTGCATTCCGTCGGTGGTCGTTTCATCAAAATGATGTGCATTACACAGCCCCTCCCTGACGGTCAGGGCTCAGATTTCTTATAGTGTGGTCGTGCTGATGCAGAGTCTTTCGAGACCCCCGTTAGATTGGGGCCGCTGGTTGTTATGCTGCAGGCCCCTTACGGTGTGTGAGGGAGCAAGGTGAGCTTTTCAAGCAGCGATGGAGGCATGAGGGCTTGGCTTGCCTCAACGAACTCCTGATGGGAGTTTGATGCGCTGGCGTGGAAGAGGATGATATGGTTTCCGCTGTGCCGGTGGAGCCTCTGAGCCAGTTGGCGCATGGTCGTGTGGCGGTGGCGGTCAATGCGCTCCTGGCTGACGTCGAGGGCCCATGTGCACTCAACGGCCAGAATCTCCGCTTTCCAGACCAGTTCCGGGAGTTCATCCAGCGCCTCAGCGGCAGTATCAGGAATGTAGGCAAAAACCGGGGAGGCTGGGTTGCTTTGTGATGGGCCGAAGGGAGAGTCGGTAAGCTCTTCCACATCACCGGAGGGTAGCTGTCGGAACTTGGTGGGGAGGGGGCGTTGGAGCCTCTCCACCAGATAGCCATGTGTCTCAACGGTGTGACGCAGCGGAAAACCGGTGACTACGAAACGGTTGGATAGAATTATAGGTGTATATGGATAAAGAGTGATAACGCGGAAATCGAGCGGGGTTCTTGCCAGGGCACCCCAGTGGTTCAGCAACGCGGGCAGTTCCGCTCCGAGGGTTGGAGGAGTGAAGAGAGTGGCCGTTCCCTTGCCGATAAGCTGTCTTTGGGCCAGGAACGAGGGCAGTTGGCCAATGTGGTCGGTGTGCGCGTGGCTGATGAAGAGGCTGTCGCATGCCAGCAGGTGGTGGTCGATGGCGCCGGCATCGAAAGCGAGTCTGGCTTCCCAGAGGATCATCGATGTGCCGAATCCGGCCTTTGAGCGGCAGTAGATGGTGTTGTCGCCCAGTTCGAGCTTGGTCATTCCGCAACTCCAATCGCCGTGCTAGTATAGGGCCCAGTGAGGTGTAGACAAGGTGGAATCGTTAACTGCGAGGGTTAAGCGAGCGGCTGAGGAGGCGGGTTTCGATGGGGTGGGGGTCTGTTCCGCCGTTGTGGATGACTGGATGATGCACCTGGAGCAGTGGCTTGATTTAGGCTGCCATGGCGCCATGGGGTATATGGGGCGTCAGAGAGCGCTTCGGTTGAATCCGCAGGAGTTTCTCCCTGGTGCCAAGTCGGTGGTAATGGTCATGAAGGCCTATTCCGAGGGCAGTGAAGGTGCCTCGGGGCGTGCTCCCGGTGTTAAGGTTGCGCGGTACGCACGGGGGAGGGACTACCACGACGTAGTGGGGGAGAGGTTAGCCGGTATTGTGGCGCTTCTGGAGGGAGAGGGGTTTGGGGTGAGGCCCTTTGTAGACTCTTCGCCGGTAATGGAGAAGGCATGGGCGTGGCGCTGCGGGCTGGGCAGTATTGGAAGGAATCAACTGCTGGTCAGCAGGCGGTTTGGCAGCTATGTGGTGCTCGGCGGGTTGATGACCAGTGCTGACTTGGGGGCCGATGAGCCGGGGCCCAAGCCCTATTCGATTTGTGGGGATTGCCGCCGTTGCGTGCGCCATTGCCCTACGCAGGCGTTGAACGAGCGCTATGTGGATGCGACCTTGTGCCTCTCCTACTGGACGGTGGAGCAGAAGGCCGACCGGCTGCCTTCGACTATTGGCGCTGAATTGGGAGGCCGCATATTTGGGTGCGATGCATGCCAGGAGGTCTGCCCGATGAATCTCCATCGGGAGGTCACGGATACTTCAATGTTTGAGCCCATGGTGGCCGAGGAGTGGTTGTCTCCATCCAGGCTGAAGGAGATGGACGACGAAGCCTTCAGGGAGTTTCTGGGACACACTGCGATGGCACGGGGTGGCTTGGACCGCTTACAGAGGAATCTGTTGGCCCATGAGGCGGCGGAGGCAGAGAGGACGGAGAAGATGTTACGGAGGCCTCGTGGTGGAAGACTAGAGCGCCCAGAGTGATTTCTGAGCGGGGCGTGTGGGGGCCCTTGGGGGGGACTACGACGAGGGAATTGCGAAGTGTGCTTGACAGGCGGCCCATGGGCTTGAAACTATCTCTTTCCCCGTGCGCTTGAGTCGCGGGGGCAACTTCTGGAGACGATGTGCTGGACGGTCTGATTCCTTGTGGTGGTCGCTGGGCGCGTTTGCTTTCGGGCGGACCGGTGCCCGTTATCCTTTTCGCTGCGTTTTTATCGGTCCTTCTCTGCGGTGTAGCGATAAACCCCTCGCCAGTCTTTGCACAGGAGCGGCCTCCGGAGCTGAAGTTTGAGAGTCTCGACAAGGCGCCGGAGGACGACAAGAAGGACGACAAGAAGGACGACAAGAAGGACGACAAGAAGGACGACAAGAAGGACGACAAGAAGAGCGATAAGAAGAGCGATAAGAAGAGCGACAAGAAGAGCGACAAGAAGAGCGATAAGAAGAGCGACAAGAAGAGCGACAAGAAGAGCGATAAGCAGGATAGTAAGAGCAAGAAGAAAATAAAAGAGAAGAAGGAGCCTTTCTTTTATACGTATAAGACAGAAGAGGGAGATACGTTAGAGCTGGTCTCTGTCATGTACGGAGCAAAGGTTAAGAGTCTTAAGCGATGGAATAGGAAGATATTGCCCAGGCGGGGTCCGATACCACCCGGAACCGAGTTGAAGATATATTCTAATAAATCCGTTAGAATTAAACGTAAGGCCACTTATGAGGTTAAGAAAGGCGATACTCTTTCCCGTGTGGCGAAAAAAGCCAAAATGAGCGTCTCCCAAGTCAAGAGCGTCAATGGTTTGAAGAGCAGTCGGCTGAAGCCGGGCCAGGTGTTGATTATATTGACATCATCCACCTGGCCGCCTTCGGAATCGGTTGGCACTTGTTCTAACGGCAAGCTTATCAACGGAGAGAAGCTGCCTGCTGGCCCCGGATACTCCTATCGGAATCGTCCTAATGTTTACGGGACTAATGAGACAGTTACACTGTTGCTGCAAACGTTTGAGAAGTTTAGGAAGAAGTATCCTAAGGGTCCTAACATCGTCGTAGGTAATTTGAGCAGAGCTGAGGGGGGACACCTGGCGCCGCATAAGAGCCACCAGTCGGGGCGTGACGTCGATTTGGGGTACATTATCAAAGACGAGTATCAGCCAGTGACACATATGATAAATGCGTCTGAAAGGAACATGGATTGCGAGAAGACATGGTTTCTGATGGATTCTTTGATTAAGACCGGCAGGGTCAAGTATATGTTTGTGGATTATGAAGTGCAGCGTGTTTTATATGAATATCTTGAGTCGAAAAAGTATTCAAAGAAGCTGCTAAAGAAGTATTTTCAGTATCCCAATAGAGGTTCAGACGCCCTGATCAAGCATGTGGCTGGGCATGTTCATCACGTCCATCTCAGGTTTGTTTGCCCCAAGGGAGACAAAGAGTGCCGAGACTGATGTCCGGGAGTCGTGAGCGGAATTGTTGGCTCAGAGGTTGAGGTCCAGCAGTTCTCCGCATGAGTCCACGGGGCGCTGGCACTGTCTGAAGCCGGCATACTCCTGGGCGAGGCATTCGACGTGGTCGAGGAGTTCCTTGTCTGGTGCGCCCACGGGTGCGATGCGCCGGGCGCATGCGTATTGGCAGCATGGTGTAGGGAGGTCGGTGGGGGTGAAGAAGCACTGTTGGAGGAACTGGCAGTATGTGACGCACTGGTCGATGAGGTTGGGCCAGTTCTGGTAGCGATTCTCCCATCCTTCGCATGTGTCGGGGTCCAGGGGAGGGAAGCCGTGGGCGCTGGGGGCTGAGCAGACCTTGTCGGAGGTGTCAAGCAGGGGAACGAGCTTATAGGTTGGTGCTTCGCACGACTCCCAGGGGTTTCCCGTGGCTTTGCAATCTGTGATTCCTTGTTGGCAGAGGGGGGCGCAGAAGCGCTGTGGAGTGCCCTGGGTCTCTGGGGGTAGTTGGAGGCAGAGGGAAGTGCTCTTGTCGGTACCGGCCTCTGGGGGGCAGAGTGTTCCGGGTTTTGTGCCGGTGCATTGGGAGGTGCAGAAGCGGAACGGGGCCCATTCGTTGAGGGCGCAGGTACCGCTGATGCACTGGCAGTGGTCGGCGCAGGGTTGGCCCAGGGTTCGCAGTGCCAGGCAGGCGTCTGCGACGGAGTCTGAGCGTGCGTCGGCGCTATCTTGGGCAGTCTCTTCTGCGGGATTGATGTCTCGGGGCTGTTCACTGCCGGAGCAGGCGCAGAACGATAGGGTAGCGAGGGCAATCAGTGGGGTCAGAATGCCTGAGTGGGCTTGTGGCAATGCTTCAACGGATGGGCCGGGCGTGAGGGGGGCGGGTACGGGGGGGCTGGTCTGGCCATGGCCAGGGAGGGCATGGTTTCCTGGGCGAGGGGCGTGGGAACCAGTTTCAATGGGACGGGGCTCTTCATGGGAGGGCATGGTCACCTCATCTACAGCGGAAGAAGGTTGGGGAGAGCGTTGAGGTGGTGAACTGTGGTGGAGTCCAGGCGGGCTTTCCTCGGCCACAGGATTTCACGCACTTCTCAACGGCATCAGCGCACTGGTTTGCGTCGACGCATTCGGCACTGCAATTGGCTCCCGTGGTACGACAGTTGGCTACGCAGACGAGGGTTTCTGTCTCCTTGTCCAGGCGGCGCTGACCTTTCTTGAAGAGCTTCTCCAACCTGGCGACCAGGGGCGGGATCTTCTCTTCCATGAGGTCCACGGGGAGCAGGTATGCCGAGATGGCGTCGTGCCAGGTTTCCGTATCGTTCTTGAAGGCCATGAGGGCCGCTGGGTTTTTGGACAAGGGGTGGAGCATCTTTGCTGCGTGGTAGTAGTCGCCTACGGAGAGTTGGGAGCGGGCGCCATCGAGGGCGGCGGAGAGTTCCTGGAGTTGTTTGGCCAGCCATCCAGGGTGTTCTTCGAGGGGCTTCGTGAGTGTGGGCAGGGCGTGGAGTTCGGCGATGATGTCTGCGGCATCGGACTCGAACTCTGAGTCCTTGAGGGCGTGGGCCATGAGGCTGGCGACATTCGCGACGTTTTCGGCAGCGCCCCAGAGGTCCGGTTTGGAGTGCAGCAGGACCAGTGCGGTGAGGAAGAACTCGGCGCGTTCGGGGGAGCGTGGGCAGTTCCATGCGCACTGGGTCCAGAAGCGGAGCAGTGCGGGGGCGATGGATTTGAGGTCTTCCGGCGTGAACTGAGCGGCCCAGTCGGTGGCTTTGCGGCCGTCGGCGATGGCTGGGTCTGCCTCATTGCGTCGGAGTTTCAGTTCGGCGTTGAGGAGCAGGAAGAGGGAGTACTGCCGTCGGGCGTCGTTGACGGCCTTTGAGACTTGTGCGAAGGGGACCAGTGGGTCGAGGAGCTGAGCCGTGGCTATCTCGTTGCCGGAATCAAGGGCGCTTGAGACCTGTTCCAGCCAGGTTGCGAATTCTCGGCGAAGGAAAAGGAAGGCACTCTCGCCAATGCGCAGGGCTGCGTGGGTTTGGGTGCATGAGAAGTGAATCTGGCCAGCGTGGGAGTACTCCACGGGAGTAGCCAGTTGCGTCAGGGCAAGGATGGCGCCCGTGGGGCCATGGATGGCCATGAAGAGCCTTTCACCAGCGGCGTAGACCAGCAGGGTCTGGTCGGCCTTCACGAATCGAGGCAGCTTGAAGGGGAGGGGGATCTGGTATGCGGTCTTGCCCGAGGCCAGGCTGATGCCAACCAGTCGGAATCCTGAGCGGTACTGTTGTCTCAGCAGGAGGGTATCGTCCCACTGGTCAACGATGGTGCTTCTGTCGATCTTTCTATTCCAGACGATGGTGCCGGTGTTGGCCTGCATGCCCCAGAGGGATATTGCATCATCTTTGGACTGCCAGGGCACGAAGAGGTCGCTGGCTGTTGCCAGGAAGTAGCCTTGTTCTGAGGGATTGTCGCCCTTGACGGAGTATTTCTTGGCGGGGGTGCCCGTTTTGGAGTCAAAGACGGCCAACTTGGTCGCATCACCTACCTTCCCGAGGATGTACGAATGGTTTTCGCCGTACCAGCCTTGGAGTGGGTCGAAGCCCTCCTCGGGAGCTGCTATGGAGCAAACGAGGCGACGGGTTCGGATATCGAGAATCTGGGCGATCTCTTTGGTTGTGCCCGTGGTGGCGGGTTCACAAAGGACAAATATCCTCTCTTTTGTGGCTGATGCCTTCCGAATCGGGCAGGTGACTGCCCAGGAAGGCCAGGCCGGGCGACCCGAGGCGAGGTCGAGTAGCATGAGCATGTTGAATTTGGGTGCGAACCCGGCAATGAGGGCCTCTTCTTGGGACATTGACACGACGTCGGAGGCGCAGAGGTCCTGGTTGCAGTTGAGGGGGTAGGTCCAGAGGGTCTTACCATCGTTGATGTTCAGCGCCCGCAGGTGTTCAGAAGCGAGGTAGATTACTGTCCCATGTTGCCAGTGTTGGCGGACCGAATTGACCGGTTCGCTCTGCCAGGCGAAGGTTTTGCCTGTGAAGTCCCAGCCTACCAGGGTCTGGTCCTTGAAGAAGGCCAGCTCTCGGCCGTTGAACGCCACTGCGGGAGATGTGCCAGGGCCGGTATCTTCCAGGGTCTTGTGAGCCTCGAGGTATGTTCCACCAATAGCAATGAGGTCCTGTTCCTGCTCCTCTTCTTCGTTCTGGGGTTGTTGAGCGCTTGCCGGCTGGGCCGAAGTGAAGATGAAGGAGAGCAGTAGTGCGCTGGCCAGCAGTGTGCGAGCCAAGCAAGCCGTGCCTGTTGTAGCCCGAAAGTTATTGGAGCCAAGGGGAGAGCAGAAATGGCTCTTGCGGTGCATGGAAGCAAAAAGGGAGTTGAATGTCTGCCTGTCTGTGATATATGGATGCTTAATGGTAGCAAGCTTATGGCCTGAGTTGGATGCGGCCAGGCTCTTCGTGGTTGCTGTTGAAGGCATGTGAACTCCGGTGTTGTGCCGGTCCCGGCGGACCAGGGTTTCGAGTCTACTCGTCGTTGCGCTGTGGCTCAAGATTATGTAGAGTCTGCAGCAATCCGGGCGAATGCGGTGTGTGCTGTCGGGGCTTAACGGGTGGCCTGAGGATGACGCTGGTCGCCGGATATCTACTGTTTGAGGTTGGTCGTGGACAACAGGACCGTTCTGCAATCTGTGGCGGGCAGGCACATGCCGGAAGGTGCACTGAGTCGGAAGGTGATGCTGGTTGAGTCCGAGGCCGGCGTTGCGGAGATGGTGAGGGGGTGGCTCTCTGAGCATGGGGAGGTCACCACAGTGATGACGTTGGGGGATGCCATCCTGCAGATCCCGGGTATGAAGCCTGATGTCATTGTTCTCTCCGGGTTGCGTGGGGTGAGGGTAGCCGAGGCCATGGTCAGGCTGCACGAGGTTGGCCCGGGGCACCTGATGGTGGTGTTATGTGAGGGCTCGGAGTTGGAGGGGGCCCGAAAAGCGGTTCCCGAGGGGGTAGCGTTCAGGTTTGTACTGCGGCCTCCCTCGAAGGACGAGGTTGTGTTGGCCGTAGATGAGGCTCTGTCGCAGGCCTCCACCTTGAAGACGGTAGCGCATCTTGCCGAGCGCTGCCGGACGCTGGAGAGTTCCCAGGCGAGGTTTCAGCAGGCGTTGGCGGACTACCACGACCGAATCGAGCGCACTGTTCTGATGGCCCACAAGTACCACATGACCTGTTCCTTCATACATGGTCTGAAGGCTGAGGTACCCAACCTCGCCAGCTTCGCCAAGTGGAGCATGTCCCAACCAGTGGCGCCGGAGCAGGGGCAGGCAAGAAGGAACGGGCTTGAGAGCCTGGCATCGTTTTGCGAACTGCTTGAGGGCTTTCACGTGGAGTGCTCCGGCACGAAGTGGGAGCTGCGACGCATGCGCATGAGGATAGACCGGCTTCTGGAGGAGGCGGTTGAGCGTTTTCGTAAGAGCATTGGCGAGAGCAAGTGCGTGGTCAGGCTGATGCCTAACGCTCAGATCGGGAGTGCTCTAGTGGATCAGGAGTGGCTCCGGGAGTCCATCGAGCAGGTGATGCGCAACGCGGTAGAGGCTCGTGGGGACTGCACCATTGACATCAACATGGACTACGGCGAGGGCGATCTGGTGCACATCAGCATCAGGGACAACGGGCCGGGCATGGATCCTTCGGTTCTGGAGAAGGCAGCGGAGCCCTACTTCACCACCAAGAGTGGCCATACGGGCCTGGGGCTTACGGTTGCCCATAGGGTAGCGCAGGCTCATGGGGGAAGGCTGAAGGTCATTTCCAGGCCGGGCGGCGCAACAACGGTGGAAATTTGGCTGCCTCGTGAGTAGTTTTTCGGCCAGGTTGGGACTGGTTGTAGTGCCATATAACGTAGATTAGCGACAGGAGAAGGGCATGTCTTCTGGAAAAACATTGGTTATTGGTCTTGTTGTTGTTGTTGCTCTTCTGGCCGTTGTCAAAGTAGGAGGGGCATGGCTGGACATTAACGGAATGGAGGCGGACATTGAGTCAGCGGCGAAGGATCTGCCCATTGATTGTGCCGGCAGCAGAAGTTGCGGAGACAAGTTGGTGGATGCCATCGAGGAGTTGAGGGAGTTTCACCATCGTGATGTGGAACTGGACTATGACTCTCTGGACGTTGATGCTGAGCAGAACGTGATGACCATAAGTGGGGTCAAGAGGATAGACTTCAAGGTTCGGGTCTTTGTCTGGCGGTTCACGCTACGGGCCCAACTTCCGCAGTAGGAACCGCGCCCAAACAAACCGTTAGGCGTTGAGCGACTTTCCGACGGGCCTTCTACGTGGCGCCTCTGTGGTTGCGGGGGCCGGCTGCGGTGCTTGACGGTTTGGTCTGAACCATTGCTCACCATTCTCCTCCCCCCTCGACTCGGCCTCCGGCCGGCTCCCATCGAACGGCCTGAGCGGCCCCCTCTGGGCCGTCGAAGGCGGGGTACACGGCTGCTGGGTGGAACGAGATATGTGAGCGGCCGTGTAGGGCCAAGAATCTTCTGTGTCTCTCCGGTTAGCTGTGCTAGCTTCTTGCGTCCGGTTTGGGCGGTGCGCGCAGGTGTATCCCCGATGAGCGACGGGGTGTTTGGCGTGAGTGCCGGGCCGATTCCGGGTCACGGGGAGGTTGGTTTTGCGCAGCTTTTTCAGGGGGCGTACCAGGAGTCTGGGCGAGTGCCCTGTGTGCGGAGGCGGGGTTCCGCTGCCATCTCACTACTGTATGGCGTGTGGGGTTTCTCTGGTCCAGGCGGTGGAGTTTGCTCCCGGGGCCTCGGACGGGGTAGTGGTCGAGGTGGAGCCACTGAGTGAGCGGGAGTGGGATGTTCTTGCAGCCGGGAAGAGGCGGGTTGTGCCTTTGGAGGCGGTGGCGGCCATGTCCAGCTACCTGGCCATTCCCGGGTCGAGTACTGGCGCTTTGCGGCTGGGAGGGCTATCCCAACTGGGTTTCATGCCCAAGGAGTATCAGGTGGCGGTAGCCAGCCGTGTGTTGTCGCAGATGCACGGCAGGGCCATCCTGGCAGATGAGGTGGGCCTGGGCAAGACCATCGAAGCGGGGCTGGTGATGCACGAGTTGCGTCATCGCGGCCTCAGCGGTCAGGCTCTGGTGCTTGTTCCGAGCAGCCTGGTTGAGCAGTGGCGAGAGGAGCTTGAGGACAAGTTCGGCTTCCGGGTTGCGCTGGATTCTACGAGGAATCTCAAGGGCAAGGACGTTTTACTGCTGAGCCTGCAGCGGGCCAAGATGGAACCCTTGTCCCGGCGTCTGCAGTCGAGGAGGTGGGACCTCCTGGTTGTGGATGAGGCACACAGTCTGAAGAACAGCAGGACGTTGGCTCACAGGTTCGTGCGGGGGCTGGACGCCCGCTATCTGTTGCTGCTCACCGCTACGCCCATCGAGAACGACCTCAGGGAGATATTCAACCTGCTGACGCTGGTCAATCCCGCGGCATATTCGAGCTTCAGGCAGTTCTCTAAGGACTTCCTGGAGACGAGGTTCAAGGTTCGGGATGTTGGGCGTCTCAGGGACTTCTGCTCCCGCTTCTTGTTGAGGAACAGGCGGGTGGATGTCATTCCCGAGATGCCGCCTCGCTATCCGAGACTGGTGAGCTATTACCAGCATGGCCAGGAGAAGCGATTCTACGAGTCAGTGCTGGCCTTTGTCAGAAAGCTGGCCCGCAAGACGCTGCGCACACCTCAAGGGCAGTTGAAGAGGCCCGGTGGCGCCACGGCATCCAGCGTCATGCTCTTTCTCACACTTCTGCTCAAGGAGAGTTGTTCGTCGCCTCAGGCCGTTGCAGCGTCACTTCGCTCATCGCTGGTGCCGGGGTTGCTGGGAAGTGACCTGCAGCAATTGCAGTCCATCGTGGCCCAAGGCGAGGAGATCCGAAAGACCGGTAAGATGATCCGGTTCATGAAGGCCATAAGGGCCTATCGGAGGGAGCCGGCCATCGCGTATGTCGAGTTCATGGCCACTCACTCGCACCTTACGGGCCTGCTGGAGAAGGAGCGGATTCCTGTGATTCCCTACACGGGGCGGCTCTCTTCAGCCGAGAAGGTTGCGGCCTTGCAGCGGTTCAAGGAGAAGGGAGGCGTGCTGTTGTGCACCGAGGTTGGTGGGCAGGGGTTGAACCTTCAGCACTGCAACGTGGTCATCAACTACGACCTGCCGTGGAATCCCATGCGGCTTGAGCAGCGCATTGGGCGAGTGCACAGGTTCGGCCAGGAGCGCACCGTGCATATCGTCAACTTCATTAGCACAGGGACTTATGAAGAATACGTGTATGATATTATCGTAAAGAAGCTAGATCTGTTTAGGCAGGTTATTGGAGAAGTGGACGCAATTCTCAGCTTCATGGACGAAGAGGATGGGATAGAACACAGTATAGCAAGGGCGATATACGAGTCGGAGAGCGACGAGGAGATGCGTGGCCGGTTCACGAGGCTGGTTGAGAGTGTCTCTCAGGCAGCAGACCGATATCGGAAGTCGATGAGGGCAACCTTCGATCTGTTCGACACTGGGGGGAGTGGATGGAAGTGAAGGAGGTAGTGGAGAACTTCCTGGAGGGAGCTCGGGTGGCGCTTGGTGAGGCTGGCGAGGGCCCCGGTGTGGGGTTTGAGGTTGGGCGGGCCCGCTGGAGTCCCGACGCAGCGTGGATGAGTCCCGAGTTGGCTCAGGTCTATGCGGCCCTGGTGCGCAAGTTTGGCAGGGTAGCGGGGGCGTCGCTGGAGCGGGGGCCGATTACCGGGGTAGGGGAGCTTGAGCTGCCGGGCGGGCTTGGTGTTTTCAGGGTGGTGGTATTGAGCAGTGTCCCCGAGGAGCACATCAGGACGTTCTGGCTACCGGCCACGGGGCGTGGCGGGCGCTCCCTGAGCAACAGTGTGCTTAGCGAGGTGGCGGTGCGACTTCAGGGGCGCCCGGTGTCAAGCCGCTTGTCATCGGAGGTTCTGGGCCAGTGGTACGTGGAGATGTTGGCTCTTGCCGAAGGTGAGGCCAGGGCCGTCGCTGCGGATGCCAGGCGGAGGATGGTGACGACTCAGTCGAGGCGTGTGCGGGAGGTTGAGAGCGTTTTTGCATCCAGGCTGAGCGAACTGGCGGAGAGTGGCAGGAATGGCGATGAGAATTCGTTGAAGGAGGTGGTAGCGGAGCGGCGCCGTGCGGTTCAGCAGGTGACCGACCACTACGATCCTGAGCGGGTCCGGGTGAGGCTGGAGCCATTGCTGGTGCTGTGGTTGTGGGGTAGGGGGCGTCGACGGA
>Ga0302238_1001786_pt1 | contig 16552 bp, 11 predicted proteins | sample AAG_UR_Asn_MG_FD_193527 | JGI IMG/M metagenome (GOLD analysis project Ga0302238, IMG submission 193527) | Enriched activated sludge microbial communities from anaerobic digester in WTTP, New Holstein, Wisconsin, United States - AAG_UR_Asn | ecosystem: Engineered > Bioreactor > Anaerobic >...
TTCCCTGTTGTCCTGAAAATGAAGGAAGTCATTGATTCCGGACTTATCGGAGAAGTAAAGGCCGGATGGTGCCGCCATTTCATCAACTACGGCGGAGATGCGTATTTCAAGGACTGGCATTCGGAGCGGAAAAACACGACCGGACTGCTCTTGCAGAAGGGAGCCCACGACATAGACGTCATGCACTGGCTGATGAGTGGCTATACGAAGACTGTCGTAGGCATGGGCATGCTGTCTGTATATGACAAATGCGAGCGCAGTTCTCCAGATGTTCCTGTCAGTGTAAAATGGAGTAATGCCCATTGGCCTCCGCTCGAACAGACAGGATTATCCCCTGTCATGGATGTAGAAGACCATAATATGGTAATGATGCAGTTGGACAACGGTTCCCAGGCCTGCTACATGCAGTGCCATTACACCCCGGATGCTGAACGCAACTACACGTTCATAGGAACCAGGGGACGGGTTGAAAATATCGGCGATGGAGGCCATTGTGAAGTCCATGTGTGGACACAGCGTGGTCGAAGGGAAGCTCCCGACATTATCTACAAACTCAAGCCGCTAGAGGGAACACATGGAGGATCTGATCCCGCTATTGTCCGGGAATTCATGAGATTCCTGCGTGATGATGCAAAGACAAATACGTCCCCTATAGCCGCAAGAAATGCTGTTGCGGTTGGAGTGCTAGGACACAAGTCAATGCGGTCAGGCTGCAATGCCCAGAAGATACCGCAGCTTCCAAGGGACATAATCAAATATTTCGAAAATGGGCAGAAATAAAGGATACCAAAATAATCAGAAGAGAGAAACAATGAAAAAAAAGAGATACGTGCAGGTTGGTACCGGGGGAAGGGCGTCGATGTTCTATGAGGCGATATCAACAACATTCAAGGACAGCAGCGAACTTCTGGCATTCTGCGACATCAACCAGACGCGCATGGATTATGCGAACAACGAAATGAAGGAGAAATACAAGGCTAAGCCTGTCAGGACCTACAAGCATACGGAATTCGACCTGATGATCAAGAAGGAGAAACCGGACTGCGTGATTGTGACGAGTATCGACAGGACCCACCACCTCTACATAAAGCGTGCGATGGAGATAGGATGTGATGTGATCTCGGAGAAGCCGATGACCATCGACGAGGAGAAATGCCAGGAGATCCTCGACACCATCAAGAAGACAGGTAGGAAGCTGCGCGTGACATTCAACTACAGATATGCGCCGCACAACACGAAGACACGCGAAGTCCTGATGAACGGGGCGATAGGCGATGTTAACTCCGTGCATTTCGAGTGGCTCCTCAACACGCAACATGGCGCGGACTATTTCAGGCGCTGGCACCGCGACAAGAAGAACAGCGGTGGGCTTCTCGTGCACAAGTCGACACATCATTTCGATCTTGTGAACTTCTGGCTTGCAAGTTCTCCGAAGACGGTATTTGCGATGGGCGACCTGATGTTCTACGGAAAGGCGAATGCCGAAAAGAGGGGCGAGACCAAGTTCTATTACAGGTCTACCGGCAGCAAGAACGCCAAGAACGATCCTTTCGCGCTCGATCTCGGTTCCAGCGGCGGGCTCAAGGGCAGATATCTTGACGCTGAGGAGGAGGATGGATATCTCCGCGACCAGAGCGTGTTCGGTGACGGCATAAGCATCGAGGACACCATCGGAGTGATGGTCAGGTACAACAGCAGGGCCATAATGACATACTCCCTCAATGCATACCTGCCCTGGGAGGGGTTCAGAGTCAACTTCAACGGTACGAAGGGCAGGATGGAACTTGAAGTTATCGAGGCATCATATGTGAACGCAGGCGGTGACAGGAGCGTAGAAGGGGCCGTAGTTGGAAACAAACTGATGGTATATCCTATGTTCGGCAAACCTTACTCCGTTAAAATTCCTGAGTCTAAGGGCGGACACGGTGGAGGAGACAGAGTCATGCTTGAAGACATCTTCGGCGAAAGGAAGAAAGATCCGTTCAACAGAGCTGCCTCTCATGTTGACGGCGCAATGTCCATACTGACAGGAATAGCAGCAAACAAATCTTTAAGTACTGGAATGCCTGTAACAGTAGGAAGTCTAGTGAAGTTCTGAACAATGTTTGCAGAATGATTATTTATGCAAATAGTTGTCTTTCTCGTGGTCAGCAACTGGGATGAACCATAAGGATATGGAACATATTATCAGACCACCTTTGTGTTTTCGTAGTATATAATTATGACAGATATGGAAAAGATGTATATGTCGGAAAATAAATTCATCCTCCATGGAAAGTTCTATATAATTGCCGTATTATGTCTTTCCTGTTTTCTTATTCCTTTTCTTGTGCAATCAGGATGGGTAGAAGAAAAGAATGGCAAGACAGTAATCCATGTCGTTTCTTCCAGACTTCCCAACCCTAGCAATACTGATACGGCATCCCGTGCGGACTACGCCTGCTACCGCCGCTTCATTGAAAACTTCCCGAAGCTTTTCGCCGATAAATACAGCAGGAAATATCTGGCTGACCCCGGCAAATATGGCAGATACGACTGGAGCAAGGTCGAGCTGCAGATGCATCCTTCGGCAGGAATCAATCTAGATGGAGTCGAAACGGATCTTCTTGCGATCGCCGGCGGAATGTCCCCCGACATCCTGTATATAAACTTCCGCAAATCCGACAACTACATAAGGAACAATTTCCTATATCCCCTGGACAAGCCCGAGGACGGATACTTCTCCGAGATGTCAAAGGAGGAGACGGACTTCAGGGTGTATCCAAAGCTCTGGCCGGTGATAAAGAGGAAGGGGCCGGACGGCCAAGTGCACATATGGGCGATGCCGATAGGAGGCGCCCTCGGGAAAGTCCTTTTCTATCGAAAGACTCTTTTTGATGCGAAGAACATCCCGTATCCCGATGAGAACTGGACCTGGAAAGACTTGTATGTCGCCGCAAAAAAGATATCAGATCCCGCGAATGGAATATATGGACTCCTTCTCGGGAAAGGGAAATCCGAATCCTGGTACTGGTGCAGCTATCTTCGGGCGGCCGGAGGTGAAATCATGGAATACAACGAGGGCACCGACAAATGGAAATGCGTGTTCGATTCCAGGGAGGCTGCGGTTGCGCTTGATTTCTACATCAGGATTTCCAATGAGACATGGATGGATGCTGGAGGAAAGATAAGGCACGGGTATTCATCGAAGAGCGCCTCAGACGGTTCGGATGCCTATGGCAAATGGGACCGCGATGAAATCGGCATGATGGAAGGATACATCGATGAAAAGTTATTTGCGAACATAAATCCGGATATTATCGGGATGGCGCCTCTGCCAAAAGGGCCGTCCGGTAGAAGAGGTGGAGAGATAAACTCAAGGATGCTGGGGCTTTTTTCGGAAATCAGGGATCTGTCCGTCCGTGACGCCGCATGGGAATACCTGAAGTTCTCCAACTCCCCGGAAGCGATGGCAATACGCACGAAGGTCATGGTTGAAGGAGGACTGGGCCGGTTCATCAACCCGAAATATCTGACCATGTTCGGGTATCCGGAAATCATAAGGATGTGCCCGAAGGGATGGTCGGACATCTTCAAGATAGCCCTCGACTCCGGCAGTCCTGAGCCATACGGCAGGAACAGCAATTTCGCGTATGACATGTTGACAGTTCCGATTGTCAAGGCCGAGGAGCTGTATCTGGCTGGCAAGCTTCCAGGCGACGAGAAGGAGAGGCTGGACGTACTACATGGGCTTCTCAAGGACCAGTGCGCCCGCGCCAACGAGATCATGATCGGGGAAATCACTCCAAGGGAGAATCTGAAGCGTCGTATCTGCGCGGTTGCTGCCCTGCTGGCGATTGTCGTTGCGTTCGCATTGATCTTCAGGAAGATATTCATATTGTTCACACCGCCGTCGTCGAGGAAAGGCGGAGGCAACAGCAAATGGGGCCTGATAAAGTACAGATGGGCATACATCATATTGTTTCCGGCAGCACTGACAATCCTGGTCTGGCAGTATCTACCGCTGCTGCGGGGATCTGTAATGGCGTTCCAGGACTACAAGATAGTCGGTACTTCGTCCTGGATATGGCTAGACAACTTTGCAAGCATACTGTTCGATGTGTTCTGGTGGGACTCCCTGTGGAATTCGCTAAGGTACAGCTTTTTCGTCATAGTGCTGACGTTCATCCCTCCGATAGTCCTTGCGATCCTGCTCCAGGAAATACCCAAGGGGAGCCTTCTCTTCAGGATCTTGTTCTACCTGCCTGCCATTAATACCGGGATAGTCACCATCCTCCTGTGGAAGCAATTCTTCGAACCATCGGAAAAGGGAATGTTAAACGCGGTATTCCTCCATATTCCCGCCATTGTCTATATTATTGCTGGGATCGCGCTGCTGCTGCTAATGTTTGTCTTTTCGCATAGGCTTTATCTGAACACGATGCGCTTCTCATCCTTCTGCTTTGCGGCTGTCGGAGTAATGATGCTCTCCGTATGCATCTCCCTTGCGTGGCCGATATTGGTGCATGCCGATGAAACTCTTCTTGCAGCGCTACGAAGTCTTCCGTCAAGGCTCTTTCTTGTCATGGGAGAACCTAAGCGGTGGCTATCTGATCCGGATACCTCCATGATATCCTGCATAATCCCGATGCTCTGGGCCGGAATGGGGCCGGGATGCCTGATCTATCTTGCGGCGCTGAAGGGCATCCCCGACGACTATTATGAGGCGGCAGACATGGACGGTGCCACAACCGTGGACAAGATCCTGTTCATCGTCTTTCCGATGCTGAAGGCGCTAATCGTCATAAACTTCATCGGAGTTTTCATACATTCATGGTATTCATCAGCCGATACTGTGCTCGCACTTACCGGAGGAGGATCTGGAACTGAAGTGGCCGGGCTCCACATCTGGTACAAGGCGTTCACATATCTCAACTTTGGAGAGGCGACGGCGATGGCGTGGATGCTCGGATTCATGCTGATAGGTTTCACCGTGTACCAACTCCAGATGCTCTCGAAAATCGAATTCAGGGCCGCAGAAATCAAAAAGTGAAGGACCCGTTTTATGCCCATCATAAGTAAAATCGGGAAAAGATCTTTCCATACATCCCTGCTCATAGCGGGGATGTATGCCATCCTTTTTGTTGGTTCGGTGACCATGGTCTATCCGTTCCTGCTGCTGGTTTCGGGAAGCACCAAGAGTGCCGTTGACACTCCGGACTCCTATGTCGTCCCGCCGTTCCTGTATGATGAAACCCAGCTTTACAGGAAACACATGGAGGGATTTTTCAACGAGACTACGGAAGCCATGCGCTCCTGCTACCAGATTGAAGTTCCGGGATTCAGGATGCTCGAGCTGAAAAAATCCCCGAATCCAAGATTAGCCGCGGAATGGGAGAATTACATCTCCAGCGAGAAGCTTCCCCACTACTTCTTTGCCGTCAGCTATCTGGAGGCCACTGTTTCCCGTGGTGTAATCCCGTGCAATCTCAGGATGTTTAAGCATGAAGTTTCAGACAAGTTCGGTGGAGACATAAACAAGGTGAATTCGGAACTGAAGACACAGTTTCCTGATTGGAACAATTTCCATGTCCCGAAGGAAAACTATCTTCTCAAATACTCGTCTGTCGGCACCAGCCCGTGGGATCAGGAATATTTTAAGTTCAAGATGTCGACTCCGCTGAGCCAGAGATACTACTTCAACACCGAAGGCTTTTTCAGGGAGATGTTCCTCATTCCGCAGTATCCTAAGGGCATCAAGCAGTATAACGAAGCACACAAGACAAATTGTGTTTCGTGGAAGGAGATCCATCTAACCCAAAGGGCTCCAACCTCTTCGGGAATTGAACTTCAAGACTGGGAGAACTTCGTCCGCAACATCATCCATCCGCGATGGCTGCGTGTCGACAGGAAGGTTGAACCTATGTACCAAGAATACCTAAAAAGCAGATACTTGAATGATATCGGGATTCTCAACTCCAAGTATGGGACTTCCTACAAGGGGTTCGACCAGATTCCCACCATTGCAGACGTGCTTCCTGAATTTGGAATTGTGTCCAGCGACTGGATAGCCTTCCTCCAGGGATGGACGGATCCTGATTCGGGCAGAGAATACAAGATTCTGACGGAAAACATCTACATTGAAAGTGTGGACTTCATGTTCAGGGACTGGCTTGAAAAGAAATACGGCAACCTTGAAAAAGCCAACGCCTCACTGGGCACAGCCTTCAAGGCATGGGATGAGATAATTCCCCCCCAGCAGGACTACCACCTGCTTGATTTCAAGAACAGGAAAAATGGAATCATCACAGAGTTTGTCAAAAGGAACTTCCTGACCGTCATTGATTATCTTGTCATGCATGGACGCGCATTGTTCAACACCGTAATTTACTGTTCCCTGACTATTCTCTGCGCGCTTGTCGTGAATCCTCTTGCGGCATACGCGCTCAGTCGGTACCGTCCACCAAGTACATACAAGATCCTGCTTTTCCTGATGCTGACGATGGCGTTCCCTCCTGTGGTAACGCAGATACCGACCTTCCTGTATCTCAGGGAATTCAATCTCCTGAACAGCTTCTATGCGCTGATTCTTCCCGGACTCGCCAATGGATATTCGATATTCCTGCTCAAGGGGTTCTTTGATTCGCTTCCGCAGGAGCTCTACGAAAGCGCATCCCTCGACGGCGCCAGCGAATTCCGCATATTCCTGCAGATCACCATGAGCCTCAGCAAGCCGATACTGGCCGTGATCGCCCTCAGTGCGTTCACGTCGGCTTATGGAAATTTCATGATGGCCCTTCTCGTATGCCAGGACAGGAGCATGTGGACGATAATGCCGTTCCTCTTCGAGCTCCAGCAGAATAGCGGCCAAGGCGTGGTATTTGCATCTTTACTTATAGCTTCTGTTCCTACCTTATTAATTTTCATTCTCTGCCAGAACGTCATAATGAAGGGAATAGTAGTGCCCGTCGAGAAATGAATCGGAGTGCGGACAGGCAATGGTACATAAATAAATGAAGCATAAATCTGGAGTTTAGGATTAGGATAAATCGAGAGCACTTTTTTCACCTTGTGGATGTTCTTCTCGTCCTTTCATTAACGATGGAAATTAAAATCTATAAAAACAGTAACAATCTCGGAAGGTATGCGGCCTGGAAGGCTGCATATTTCATCAACAGTGCGATTTCAAAGCAGGGATATGCCAATATCGTCCTGTCAGCAGGAGCAAGCCAGTACCAGATGCTCCATGAGTTGACAGGAATCGATTTGGATTGGAGAAGAGTTACAGTGTTCCATATTGATGAATACGTCGGCATTCCTGCTGACCATCCTTCGAGTTTCCGGAGATTCCTCAACTCGTATTTTGAGAGCAAGGTAGCTCTTAGGAAGATCCACTATATCAATGGAAATGCATTCAATCCAAAGCATGAATGCTGCAGACTGGACAAGATTATTTCCCGAGTGGAAATCGATGTCGCATGTCTTGGTATTGGGGAAAACGGTCATATTGGATTCAATGAGCCACCTGCAGATTTCAAGGCTGAAAACCCCTTCATCCTCGTTGATGTGGTTGAGGAATTCCGAAAACAGCAGGTCGGAGAGGAATGGTTCAAGACTCTTGATGATGTGCCTGCAAAAGCCATTACCATGAGCATTAAGCAGATTATGAAGAGCAAGACGATAATCTGTAGCGTGCCAGACGGTAGGAAAGCCCAAGCAGTGAAGAATGTCATAGAAGGGGAAGTCAAAGAGAATGTTCCCGCCTCCATCCTGAGGAAGCATAGGAACTGCTGGATGTTCCTGGATGAGGAATCAGCAGCAATGCTGGAGTCGCCGGTCGATGGTCGTCAGTCGACGGCAGAAAATGAAGGTTTTACCACGAAGGGCACGAAGGAAGATTAAGGTTTTTCGCAAAAATAGCGTTGAGGGATAATATGTGCCACGGTAGGGGGAAGAATAATCATATGAACGAAGATGAGAATATCGAGGAAGAATGTTCCGTTTGCGGGAAAGTACTGAAAGTTGGGCAAGGCAGATTCAGAATGGCAGACCTGGTTCTATGCATAGATTGCTATTACATACGGCATCAGCGAGATACAGCGAATGATAAAAATAATGGTCACATCAAAATAGACATGGATTAACAACAAGAAGGAACGGATTATGGCAAGCCGCATCCAGATTCAGTGCATCAACAAGTCTGACAGGTACAATCCCCATGAAAGGATTCTCAAGATAGGAGGCCTAAATCCCGACAAGACACAATGGAAACTCACTCAGGAAGCGGCTATTGCAGGGATAGAGGCTGGTCAGTGGGATTTCTATGTCTCAGTCGGTGGCAATACTGTCGATGTCATTATCGCCACCAGCGCACATGGCCACAAGTACCTGAAGACAACGGCTGATGGCGAACACCCAAACAATCTCCTCAGTCTCCCCGAATGCCCGTGATGGGCTTGAGTGGGATTTTGCGAAATTCGCATTCTATGTGATCAATCTGAAAGATGCCCTTTCCTGTTCACAGGAAATAACTAAATCTTGTCGATTATTGAGTTGAGTTCGGAGAGGTCAAAAGGCTTAGGCATGAACTGCGAATAGTATTTTCGGCTATCGTCATCATTGTTTATGATGACGCTGCCAGACATGGCAATGATCCTAGGATTCCCATATTTCTGTGGATCGAGTGATATCATCTTGGCGATATCCCATCCTATCCCATCGTGGAGATGATGATCGAGGAAAACAAGATCGTACCTATTGGCAGAGCAAAAGGCTTCAGCTTCGACCACAGAGGAAGCTTCAGTTACGTTGAAGCCTCCCTTATGCCGAATAATGGTGGAAAGCAGCATTCTGACTCCTGAATCATCATCTACTATGAGAATGTTGCTCATAAAACCTCCTGAATGGATTGCAAAGCATTTCCACTGCCAGCCTTTCACGGGAAGCCGGTATATTACATGTTATTCATGAAAATCCAAAGAAATGCCGGTGGAATGCCCGTGATGTGGGAATTTGAAGGTCTTTGCGAAATTCGCAGTAGGGCGAAGATGTCTACTGGGGGTAGGAGCGGCGGTATCTTTCATGAAGCGTAGCCTTTGCGGAGTTCGCAAAATTTACATAACTGGCAGGGCGGTGGACATCAGGTGCAAGGGGTCAGGACATATTGCATTGGCGGTGTTGAGTGGTAGATTACAAGATAGAGTGAATAGAGGGTAGGCGGGTAGTCCAATAAGCGGAAAACAGGAATATCTATGAGTTGTAACCGGCCAATACACGCATTTGAATACAACGGCTCACACATTCAGAGGCTATCTTGCCACAATCATAAACATTATCTGTCAGTAAAAAGGCAAGGTGAAATATGCCGTTAAAAGGTGGAGCCAGCGATAAGTACGGTAACCGTTTCGAAGGTAAATGGACTGCTTATTGTCTTGCACGGGTAATGGCAGAGGAAATAGATTCAATTCATATTGAACCTCCTGGCCCCGAAGGGGAAGGATGTGAATTCTGGACAAAAAAAGGTAATATTACCAAATATCATCAGGTAAAGCGCCAACATGCAAAGCCCGGAGGCTGGGACACCTCGGAACTATTTGCAAATAAAGTTCTCACGAATGCATTTGAAAAAACTATCGATCAAAATAGTAAGTTTATTTTTATCTCTACAGATAGCGCCGGCTTACTTGATGAACTTATAGATGCGGCTGGGAAAAATACTGAATATGATAAATTTGAAAAATTCTTCCTGTCGAGTAAAGATAGAAAAGCAGAATGGAATAAGATACTAAAAGGATGGAGTCCTCTTGTTTTAGAGAAGAATCCGCATGTCAGCTCTCTTCCTAAAGAACAGCAAGAAGTGGCTCTGTGTAAAATATCACATGAGCACCTGAAGAGGATTGAAATTCGAACTTTGGATGAAGATAGTTTAAAAGAGAGTGTTGAAACTAAGTTAAGAACATTTTTAAAAGGTGACTATGAAGCTGCAAGGCTATTCCTTGCTGATTATGCTCTTGAGAATATCCATAACATTTTATTTGTCGATACACTTTGGGCAATTATGGAAAGCCGCGGATATTCGCGTTTAGATTATTCAAAAGATAAATCTGTCTTAGCAGCTGTTGATGATTGTAATAAACGTTATGAGTCAATGATTCGTCCAATCTCCGGGAATATATCAATACCACGGGGTGAGACTGAATCTGTTTGTAAAATCATTCTTGGAGATGATGATAAGCATTCTGTTCTTGTATCTGGTAAGGCTGGAGTGGGGAAAACATTTGTTCTAGGTGAATCCATAAAATGTATAATATCCCTGGGAATTCCGCATTTGTATTTCAGGGTTGACAGACTTAGTCCTACGGAATTGCCTGAAAGGATAGGTGAGCAATTAAGACTCCCGGGCTCTCCGGTAAAAGTGCTTGGAAATATCGCAAAGTCAAGACAGTCTGTTCTCATAATCGATCAACTGGATGCAGTTAGTACAGCATCTGGTCGAAATCCTGAGTTTTTCTTTTGCATAGATGAGATAATCCGACAGGCTGAACATTACCCTAATATGCGATTGTTGATGGCCTGCCGTTCTTTTGATCTTGAAAAAGACAACCGTTTTCGAGAATTAGTTTCTAAAGAGGGCCCAGCGCAGGAGGTTGAAGTTAAGCTATTATCTGCTGATGCTGTAAAGAGCACATTGACGAAGCTAAGTTATAATCCATCCGAATTTTCAGAAAAACAAATCGAACTGCTTCAACTCCCGCTCCGACTTTCAATATTTGCTCAAATGAAATGCAGACCACAAAAAGAAGTAAATAAATTTTCAACGTCTACGGATCTCTTTAATGATTATTGGGAATTTAAAGAAAAGGCCGTCAGGGAAAGAATTGGAAAAGGTACCAGTCAATGGATAAATGTCATTGATGTACTCTGTGAAAGTATGACTGAAAAACAGGTCCTTTCAGTTTTTGAAAATATTGTTCTTGACGACTTTAAAGAAACAGTAAGAGCAATGGAATCGGAGCATGTATTAGTCCTGGAAGATAAGAAAGTAAGTTTTTTTCATGAAACCTTCTATGACTATTCATTCGCACGGCGATTTGTTTCTAAAGGAAAGGACTTAATTGGATACCTGAAATCAGGGGAACAGCACTTGTTTAAACGTACAACGTTAAGACAGGTACTCTTTCACATATACGATCATAGCCATTTAGAATACTTGACAGCTATGGGACGTATATTAGACGATCCAAATATCCGTTTCCATATCAAAAAATGCGCTTTAGAGCTCATGGGCCAATTGGACTACGTCGATGATGAAGCGTGGAATTTGCTTAAGAGATATATTTCAGACACAAAGTCTCTTCTTTTCAGAGAAGTATTCTTTATATTTATTAACAGCAACAGCTGGTTCAAGTTCTTAGACGGAAGAAGGATTATTTCAGAATGGCTGGACTCAGGAAATGAAGACATACATAAACATGCTTTGTTTATACTTAATAATCAGATCAAAAAATCACCTAAAGAGTCCGTTGAACTTCTAAAACCATATATAGGGAAATCTCCTGAATGGAATCAAAAGATCCTTAATATCATATCGTATCAAAACCTGCATCTTGATCGAAATGTTTATGAACTTTTTGTTGCCATGATAGCTGAAGGCATGATGGATGATGACAAGTCCCATGCTTTCTGGTTATGCACTTATGAATTATCAAAGAAAAAACCAGCTTGGGCAGCTGAAGCTTTAGGATTATACTTGACAAGGATATTAGATAAAATAAACATTAATGAAATTGAACACAGGTTTCTCAAGCATGACGGAACAGGAGAAAGAGATCTGTTGGAAATCGCTGAAAAAGCCCCGGTTGAATATCTTGATAATGTTCTTCCTTTCTTCATGAGGATTGTTCTGGAAACTGCAAAAGAAATTGATGGCAAGTTAAAGATCGATAAGGTATGGTGTTTCCGCTTCTACAGAGAAAAGGATCCTGTATCACTGGAAGATACAATCCTTCTTGGTCTGGAGAAAGCTTTAAGAATATTGGCACAAAAACATCCTTCGCTATTTATAAAACACTTCGATAGTCTTTCCTCATATGGGGATTATGACAGTATCAACTTCCTTCTAATTCGTGCTTTAGCAGTTTGCGAGCAACAATTTGGAGATCCTGCTGTTGGATATCTCTTGGAAAATCCCCAAAGGTTAGATTCCGGATGGGCTGCAGGGGGGGAGGGAGACTTTTCCTGCTGGCCTGCATATGAATTAACAAAACACATAAGTCAATTATGTTCGAACGAATTTTATCTTCAACTTGAGAATTGCTTATTGTCTTACTATCCCAGATGGGAGCTGTCAAAGGATGGTCATAAATGGAGAGGATATTGGCAGTGTTTAGTTTTACCAGCACTTGCTCCAGGCCGTAGGACAGAAAATGTCAAAGTCAGAATTGGAGAATGGGAAAGGAAATATCCAAAAAGATTTATCTGCCCACCTAGTGAATCCGGAGCTGTTTGTGTCCCTTCTCCCATCCCCGTAGATCGGGCTGCTAAAATGAATGATGAGCAATGGTTGAAAGCAGTTAATAAGTATAACAGCGATGAACGAAAACCATCAAGTTATAGAGACTTACATAAAGGCGGTCCTCATCAACTTTCAGGAGTCCTTCAAGCTGAAACAAAGAAAAATCCAGTAAGATTTGCAAAATTAGCGCTTGGGTTTAATGATGCAATTCATCCTTATTATTATGATGCGATACTGAGAGGATTGACGGAATCAGAGGCTGCTAGCGAAATTTCCTTCGAAGTTATACGGAAGTATCATAGTATTGATAAAAGGCCCGGAGGGCGATGGATACCCAGCCTAATTGCTAAATATAGTGATAGGCATATACCGGATGATATTATTCACATCTTGGGATGGCTTGCAACTGAGTCTGATGATCCACAAAATAATGAGCCTGAAGTAAGATTTCAAAAAAAAGATGATGAGTCTCGTAAGTTTAACTTGGAAACGGCAGCAATTAATTGTGTAAGAGGTATTGCCGCTGACTCCATTGGATCACTTCTGTATGATCACTCGGAACGGCGGGAAATCCTCTTGCCTTATATAGAGGTTATTGTGAATGATCCTTCAGTTGCAGTCCGCTCTACAGCCGCAAATGCATTGCTTGCATTATTTACTCACGATAAGGATAAAGCCGTTGAATTATTTTTAAAGCTATGTGACATAAAATACGATCTGCTTCTTGCATCACATCATGTTGATCGTTTTTTATACTATGCAAATTTTGACTGTATACTCAAGTTAAGACCTATATTGCGCAGAATGCTTGATTCTAAAATTGATATTGTCCGCGAAGCAGGAGCCAGACATGTTTGTCTGGCTCAATTTAGCAATACTACTATTAATGATATGGTTGATGAGTGCATTAAAGGTGATGATGCAATGAGGAAGGGGGTTGTTGAAGTTGCCTCGACAAACATATTTACCAGCAATTGTCGTGAGTTTTCAGCGATGACATTAAAGAAATATTTCAATGATCCTAATAAAGAGATACGAGGTGTTGCCGCCCGATTTTATAGAAATACAAAAAAACAAGAACTCGATTATTGCAGAGAATTGATTAATGAATTTTTCAACAGTATAGCATTTCCAGAAAATATTGATGATATAATTTATACTTTTCAGGAGTCAACTGCAGATATTAGCGTGGAAATAATAAAACTATGTGAAGCAGTTATCGTCTTATTTGAGAAAGATCAAGTCAAGCCTGGAGATAGATTATATTATGAAATTGATAAAGTCGCTGAACTAGTCATCAGATCATACCGGCAAAACAAAAATGAAGAATACAAAAAACGATGCCTTGACATGATAGATAAACTTTTGTCTATAAATAACTATGGTATTTCACAGGAATTGGAAAAATATGAAAGGTAAGTAACAGTCTCATATTTTATTGGATGGACACATGAGTAATATCTTAAGAAAACTTATTCTTGGCAGAAAAGAATCACGACAGCCTTTCATGAAGCCTCCTCTGGCTATTCCTGGAGAAAGCTTGCGTGAAAAACTTGACGATGAACTGTTTGGGTTTGCACTTGCGCTGTATATCCCATTTCTCCTTTTCCTGCTGGTAGTCTACAAGACAATATTCAGCGCCCCTCTGTCTCATTTATTATCGTTTTGGGTATACATGATCACATCATTGCCTGTCCTCCTGGTTGCAATATTGTATGGAAGAAGAAAGATAAGGAAAATATTGACATATCGACAAGGATTCATGGGGGAACAGATTATCGGGCAAGAGCTTGAGAGGTCAAGAAGCATGGGGTATGTCGTATTCCATGACATATATAATGAACAGAAGAAGTTCAATGTAGATCATATTGCCATAGGTAAGCCTGGAATTGTCGTTGTTGAGACCAAATCAAAATCAAAACTCAAGAAAGGCTCTCCGGAAATTGTCTATGACGGCACACGATTGACATTTCCCGACAGAACATACACAATGGACCCGCTGGACCAAGTTGAGGCAAATGCAAAGTGGATACAGGAGTTGGCCCACAAGCTCATTGCTGAAAAGAAAAATGCCAAGTGCCAGTTCAATAACAAAAATCCCGTGCCGGTTGTCCGCATAGTTGTCTATCCTGGCTGGTATGTGGATTATGAGGAAGCAAGGAAAGTTAAGGCTAAAACTATGGTCACAAACGATGAGATGCTTGTCGACAACGTCATCAAAAGCCTAAAACAACCACTGGAGCTGACCGATGGGATGATAACTGAGCTCCAGGAACTATTCGAGTACTACCTCCGGGAGAAGAACAAGGAGATGATTGAGTATTAGAAATGGATAGGAGGATAAGCTTATTTACTCGCACTTGCCAGCGAAATCAATTATCTTATCGTCTTCATGCTCAGAAACGGAAAATGTATCAAGCTTGCTCAAGCTTTCACGTATTTCAAGGGCAATATCGTGTCTTATCCCACTCCTAGCCTGTCTGACAACAAATAGCATTTTAACTGGGAAGTCTTTCATGTCCCTGAGCCTTTGGATACGCATGCGCCATCTGTCGCCGTATTCAATGATTCTTGTTGTGTCTTCCTTGTTTAGGTCAATGGGTTTAATAGCCTGGAGGGCGCAATTGTTCCTCTCGTAAACAAAAGGGATATTCACATGATATTGATCATTGCCGAATTTCTTCTCATGATAATTTTTTAGTAGGTCTTTTGCTTTGAAGACACAGGCAATCCTTTTCTTCATGACAGTCTCATGGTATTCTTCGTGAACGGCAAATTGACGCTCAACATAATATGCAAATAGTTCCTTTAGCGCCTTTTTCTCATTGAGCGTAATAACTGTCCCGATGTCTCCAAATCTAAAAAGGCTCTCCCGCGGCTTGACAATTTCCTTAAATAGCTGGCGAAAAGATTCCTCTTTGAAATGAAAATGAGGCTGTGGAGGAGTTGATAACCCGCGGTTTAGTCCAGCTGTCAAACGCTTAAGTTCATGTTCGATGGAATGACGACCTTCAATGAACAGATCGACATCTAGTTCGGGAAAGAAGTTTGTCACCCTCTCTCGGCGGTGGGTTTCTATTTTATACATGAAAGTACCAAGCTGCGGACAGCTCAGAACAATACCGATGTTGACAAACTCCTCTGTTTCGGGATATGGCATAAAGCGCAAAACCGAAAAATTACATATAATATTTTCATTCATAGTGAAATATCCCCGAAAAGATCGCTGTCATTTTGAAACCGATTGAGTATGGCTTTCATCCTTCCAAAAGAAAAATCGGGCAAAGAACCTGCCGTCTCAGTCCATTCCTCCGGAAGTTCTGAGAAATATGTTGACAATCTGCTTGCAATATCCAGCATAACAGTGCCTGTTTCAGTGCCGGAATTACCTGCAATTTGACTCATAGCATGCCTGAATACATGTCTATTCACTAACTTATCATTGGAAAAGGAAGAATCAAAGGCGATATTATGATCAATTATTTTGACTTCCTTTGAGCCTGGGAGCCATAGGAGGTTCACATTTCCTCCTTCTTCATCCAGCATACGGTCGTTATTTTGTATCCACCAATCAAACATTAGTAATTTGACCTGAATTTCCGGTGGAGTGTCCCTGATATTTGACACGGCATACTCCTGTGAGCCAAAGACATGTTCAGATGCAAAGACTGTGCCGCTTCCAAGTTCCGATATATCATCTCTTGCACTATACTTGATAAGATCTTCTGGCACAGTAGCTTGGATAAAACATGGAATTGGCAAGCCAAAATCTTGAGCCATTCGTCCGGCTATCCACTCATAACATAAACCGCTTTTTCCTGCATCCTGGCCCTTTACCCAGTACCATTTCCCATTGTCGGCTTGACAGTAAAATGGTCTAGTTATGCCCTGTTTGGCACGTTGCTTAACTTGTACAATATTTACATTATCCATAAAGAAAATGTCCGGCCTCAGTTAGAAAAAACGTATTGCAACTCGATATAGATCATTTAATGTCCCCACCCTTAATTTACATTAATATAGCCTACCTGACAAATATTCGCGGAAAGTGAATAAAAT
>Ga0302238_1001787_pt1 | contig 16545 bp, 12 predicted proteins | sample AAG_UR_Asn_MG_FD_193527 | JGI IMG/M metagenome (GOLD analysis project Ga0302238, IMG submission 193527) | Enriched activated sludge microbial communities from anaerobic digester in WTTP, New Holstein, Wisconsin, United States - AAG_UR_Asn | ecosystem: Engineered > Bioreactor > Anaerobic >...
TCCCTGGGCAGACTCACGGCGCACCATTACCTGACCCACCGCATCCATCTCAACTACCGGCACCGCGACAACCTTGTGCCGCTCGGCACGTTGCAGATCACCGCCAGCACCGATCAGATCATTGAACGGATCAAGACACGGGCCTGGTTTATCCTGGCTAGCCAGTTCGTGCAGGTCTCCTTTGTTTCCGCCTTTCTCTACCTGTTGTTCCATTATCTGGTTGCCAGACACCTGACCACCATGGCCAGACATACGGCCGGCATCACCACTGCCAATCTCGACAGGACCTGCCACTTACAACGCAAAGAGGGCGCCCGGCATGATGAGCTGGACCAGCTGGTCAGTGCCTTAAACGGCATGCAAGGTCAGCTGTTCAACTACCTGAATGAGCGGGCCGAGATTGAAAAGAAATTGCGGGAGGAGATTGAAGAACGGCGCAGGATGGAGGACACCCTGCACGAGCAGGCCACCCTGCTGGAGGATGAGATTGCCCAGCGGCAGCGGACACAGGAGGAGCTGCAACTCTTGAACAATACGCTGGAAGAGCGGGTAACCACAGCCGTGGCGGAGCTACGCCACAAGGAAGACCTGCTGCTGCAGCAGAACCGTCTGGCCGCCATGGGGGAGCTGCTGACCAGCATCGCCCACCAGTGGCGGCAACCGCTGAACAACATCGCCGCCTACATCCAGAACATGCAGTTTTTGAGTGGCCAGGGAGAGTTGACCAAGGAGGAGATGAACCGGGATATCACCGCCGTGATGGATATCTTGCTGGCCATGTCCCATACCATCGACGATTTCCGGAGCTTCTTCCTCAAGGATCGCACCCAGCGGGAGTTCGTGCTGGCGGAGATTGTTGACAAGACCCTCAACATGATCAGGTCGGCCCTGGATGACAGCGGCATCCGCCTGAGCGTGACGGCAACCCCGGATATCCGGGCCCTGGGCTATCCCAACGAATATGCCCAGACCCTGATGAATATCATCTACAACGCGCGGGATGTCTTAGTGGAGCGGGGTATTGCGGAGCCGGAGATTTGCATTGCAATCAGTCAACAGAGCAACAGATCGCTGCTGACGGTTAGCGACAATGCCGGCGGGGTGCCGGAGCAGATCCTGCCCCAGATCTTTGAACCGTACTTCACCACCAAGGGGCCGGGCAAGGGGACCGGGCTGGGGCTCTATATGGCCAAGATCATGATCGAACGCAACATGGGCGGCAGCCTGACGGTTCGCAACCTTGCAGCAGGCGCGGAATTCAGGATCGAGCTATAGCAGGGCTAAACCGCGTCACAGCTCAAGGGTCATGGCGTTTTCATCACAGTCCGGGAATTTTGCGCACTTGATACAGTCGCCCCAGACCTTGTGCGGCAGGGTTGACTTGTCCACCAGCACAAAACCGAGCTTGCCGAAGAACTCCGGCTTGTAGGTCAGACAGAACACCCGCTTCAGTCCCAACGTCCTGGCTTCGTCAATACAGGCGGTCACCAGGGCGCTGCCAATCCCCTTGCGGCCGGCATCCTCAACCACGGCAACCGAACGGACCTCAGCCAGGTCCTCCCAGACGATATGCAGGGCAGCAGCGCCGAGAATCCGGCCGTCGTCAGCCACCTCGACATAAAAGTCCCGTAGCGCCTCGTACAACTCCGACAGGGAACGGGACAGCATGTCCCCTTTGGAGGCGTAGGAGGTCAGCAACTTCTGGATCTCTTTGACATCGCCAATCTGTGCTTTCCGCAGCATGGTTTCCTCCCTTTACCTTACTGTCCCCGCTTTAAAAGTATACTGCCAACCCACTGGTTGGCGAACTGCAGGGCGATCCGGCCGCTATTGTCACCCTTTTGGCGGCACCAGAGAATGGCCGCCTGGCGGGCATCGACACCCCAGGGATCGGACACCCCCCGTTCGCTTGCCATCCGCTCGACCCACTGACGGGCGACCTCCAGAAACTGGTCCTGGGTAAAGGGATGGAAACCGACCCACAGGCCGAAGCGCCCGGACAGGGAGATCTTCTCCTCCACCGCCTCGCCATGGTGGATCTCGTTATTCACCAGCATGGCGCCACGGTTGTCGCTCTCATACTCCGGCAGCAGGTGACGGCGGTTGGAGGTGACGTAGATCAGGACATTGTCGGGCGGCGCATAGACCGAGCCGTCCAGGGCGCTCTTCAGCATCTTGTAGCTGGACTCGCCGGTCTCGAAGGAGACGTCGTCGGAAAACAGGATGAAACGGTACGGTTCACGTTTGATCTGGTCCACCATCTCCGGCAGATAGATCAGGTCATCCTTATCCACCTGGATCACCCGCAGCCCCTCCCCGGCATAGCGGTGCAAAAGCGCCCGCACCAGCGAGGACTTGCCGGTGCCGCGGGTACCCCACAACAGCACGTTATTGGCCGGGTAACCGGCCAGAAACTGGCGGGTATTCTGTTCAATCACCCGTTTCTGCTCATCGATCCCCAAAAGGTCATCCAGGTGCATCGATTCAATCTCGGGAACCGGCTCCAGGTAGCCGCTGCCGGACCGGCGACGCCAGTTGGCGGCATGTACCTCGCGCCAGTCCATCTGCGGCAACGGCTTGGGCAGCACCTGTTCCACCGCGTCCAGCACACGTTTCAGTTGTGCCACCAGTTCAGGGTCCAATTTTATCCGCGAGATCATTGAGCACATCTTCCTTTCATTTGTTGTAGCCGACCCGGACCGGCACCGGCTGCAGGAGCGTCTGCAGATCCTTGGGGTCGATCCCCACCAGATAGCCCCGTTTGCCCCCATTGATATAGATCCGCGGCAAGGCGAGGATACTTGCCTCACAGTAGACCGGCATCCGCCGTTTGGTGCCAAAGGGGGAGGTGCCGCCGGTCAGGTAGCCGGTATGTTTCTGGGCAATCTCGGGACGGCACGGTTCCACGCTGCGCGCCCCGATCAGACGGGCCAGTTCCTTGGTAGAGACCTGCAGATCGCCGTGCATCAAGACCAGCAGAGGCTCTTTACGGTCATCCTCCATCACCAGGGTCTTGATCACACAATGCTCGTCAACCCCCAGTTCACGGGAGGAGACAGCGGTGCCCCCTTTTTCTTCATAGGTATAGAGGTGGTCCGTAAAGCTGATCCCGGCGACGCGCAGGGCCCGTACCGCCGGGGTGACCGGTGTCTTGTCCTTGGCCATGAATCCAAACCCCTCAGATTAAATAGCCGCAAAAGATCACAAAGAGCGCAAAAAATATCCAAAAATTCTAATTGCTTTTAAAACATTTTTTTGTGTTCTTTGCGTTCCTTCGCGGCAAAAAAACTAACAGATTCTAGGCAACTGTTCCCCTGCCAGCATCTCCACCACCCGCATGCCGCCAACCACCGTCTTCATGCGGACCCGGCCCGCCTCGCCCTGCTCAACTGTGCCGATGATGGCAGCCTGTTGTCCCAGGGGGTGCCGTCGCATGCAGGTCACCAGCGCTTCCGCTGCCTCGGGCGCCACCACGGCCAGCAGTTTGCCCTCATTGGCAACGTAGAGCGGGTCCAGCCCCAGGATATCGCAGACCCCGCGGACCTGGGGAGTAACCGGCAGTTGTTGTTCATCCAGCTGCAGGGTCACACCGGATTGACCGGCTATTTCCTTCAGGGTGGTGCCCACCCCGCCACGGGTCGGGTCGCGCAGCACCCGGATCGCCGGACCGGCCTGTCCCAGCATGGCCTCCACCAGACTCCAAAGCGCGGCCGAGTCGCTGGCAAGCCCGGCAACCGGCAACCCCTCACGGGCTGCCATGATGGCGATACCATGATCACCCATGCTGCCTGAAAGGATGATCCGGTCGCCGGGACGCGCATTGGCGCCATGGATGGCCAAATCATGTTCGAGCACGCCAACGCCGGAGGTGGTGATAAAGATCCGGTCCACCTTACCCCGCGGCACCACCTTGGTGTCGCCGGTCACAATCCGCACCCCGGCCAAGTCGGCGGCCTGGCGCATGTCGCTCAGGATCTCGGCCAGCGTCGCACGGCTGAAGCCCTCTTCGATGATCAGGGCGCAGGACAGCCAGAGCGGTCGCGCCCCCATCATGGCCAGGTCGTTGACCGTGCCATGCACGGCCAAAGAACCGATGGTGCCGCCGGGGAACAGGGGGGGATCAACCACATAGCCGTCGGTGGTGAAGGCCAGCCGTGTCTCGCCGGCGGCCAGCAGGGCTGCATCGTTCTGCTCACCCGGTCCATGGCCGGAAAGGGTACTGACTATCAGGTCGTCCAGCAAACGGTGTGAAAGCGTGCCGCCACTGCCGTGGCCCAGCAGGATCAGGTCATCATTCATGGTACGTCATCCTCCTCCATGCAGCGGAGCTGCAAGGTAGCACCAAACCTGACGCTTGTCACGATGGAAAGGTTTTCTGTTTTCAATGCTTCGGTCTTCGTGGTAAAAAGTCAAATTCAATTTGCCTGAAGGAGTTACCCGATGTCCGACTATTGCCCGATGACGACCCTCCCCGCAGCTGCGGGATACCAAGCCGGTGATGTACTGGTGCTGATCGGTGAGCTGTTCGGCCGCGGCTATGCCAACGGCCTGATTGAGGAAGCCAGACGCCTGGGCATGACCGTCATCGGCACCACCGTGGGACGTCGCGACAGCGACGGCACCCTGCGGCCGCTTACCCCGGAAGAGCTGTCCGAGGCAGAGGCCCTGCTGGGGGGCAGCATCATCAATATCCCGCTTGAGGCCGGCTTTGACCTGGAAACGCCTAATGGCGCGCCTTCCGTGGCGGAACAGCTGAAGAAGGCCAAACCGGACGAGTGGGAGAGCATCAGCTTTGCACCGGAGTTCATTGAACAAGCCCAAAAGGCCGGTGCGGCCCGCTTCATCGCCAACCTGCAGCAGGTTATGGCCGAGCTGGAACAACGTATCCCCGCCAAGGCCAGCATCGTGCTGGCCCACACCATGGCGGGCGGCATCCCGCGGGCACGTTTCTTTATGCCGCTCTTAAACCGTGTCTTCAAGGGCAGCGGTGACAAATTCCTGGCCTCGGAACCGTTCTGGAACAGCAGCATCGGCCGGCTGTGCGACGCCAGCTTCAACGAGGTCACCGCCGACACCTTCAAATACCTGATCGAGGCCTCGGCGCCACTGCGGCAGCGGGCTGCACAGGCCGGCAGCCGGGTCAACCTGACCGCCTACGGTTACCACGGCACCGCCGTGCTGGTAAACGGCACCTATCAGTGGCAGTCCTACACCCCCTACCTGCAGGGCTTTGCCAAGATGCGCCTGGAGGACCACGCCACAGCGGCCCGCGCTCAGGGGATTGCGGCAACCGTCTTTAACTGCCCGGAGATCCAGACCAACTCCAGCGCGCTGTTTTTGGGGGTTGAGCTGTCGCTCTATCCGCTGCTGACCGCCGTTCAAAACGCCACCACACCAGCGGCAGCCGAACCGCTGACGGCACGCTGCGCCGCCCTGTTGGCCGACGACTGCAGCCTTGCCGCAATGCTGCAGGTTGCCGGCAGTTATCTGGCCGCACCGCTGATCAACGACGCGCTCACCTTCGACACCTGGCCGCAACACTCAAGCCGCGCCCAGATGGAGCTGATGCTGGAAACCTCCTCAAAACTGATGGCCATGCACCGCGACCAGAAGCAGCTGGTCTGCGCCGAGTTGTCCCGTCTGGTTTTCAGGGCCACCGGCCGCCTGATGCTGCAGGCATCCTGGAGCTGTACCCAAGGGGCAGTCTGGCTGAACCATGATACCATTGCCCAACTGGTGGCCAGCCCAAGCGGCAGTGACCTGCTGGATTAAATCTCGTGTTCCAAAGGACAACCTCCATGAATGTAAACCGATACATCCTTGCCGTTGCCGCCTGCCTGCTGCTGAGCCTGCAGGGCTGCGCCAGCACGCCCAAGGTTGACCTCTCCCCGCAAGAACTGTATCAGCTGGGAGAAACCGCCTTCCAGAAGAGCCGTTACGAAGCTGCAGTGGAACAGTGGAAAAAGGTGCGCGAGGCATTCCCCGAACCGGAACTGGCTGCCAAGGCGGAAATCGGCATTGCCAACGCCTATTTCCTCAACAAGGATTATATTGAAGCCGGGGCAGCCTACGAGGACTTCCGCAAGCTGCACCCCGCCCACGAACTGGCCCAGTTTGCCCTGTACCGCCAGTCCCTGGCCAGCTACAACCTGATTAACGGGATCGACACTGATCAGACGCCGACCAAAAACGCCCTGACCCTGTTCGAAAGCTTCGTGCGGCAGTATCCCAAATCCCAGTATGCCGCCAAGGCCCAGGAGAAGATCATCGACTGCCGGGCCAAACTGGCCCAGTACGAGATCTATGTCGGCCGGTTCTATTATCGTACCGACAACTACAAGGCCGCCATCGGCCGCTTTGAAAAGGTCTTGATCGATTACCCCGATTATGTCGGCCATGACGAAACCCTCTACTACCTGGCCAAGTCCTACCGCGAACAGAAACAGTATGACAAGGTACGCAGCATCAGCAGCCGTCTGATCCGCGAGTACCCCGCCAGCACCTACCTGAGCGGTGCCCGCGCAATGCTGGCCGACAGCCCCTGATGCTGCAGCAGTCGCTCTGGATAGCGGGGGCCTACCTGCTGGGCTCAATCCCGACCGGCCTGCTCCTGGGCAAGCTGTACGGGATCGATGTGCGCAAGGAAGGCAGCGGCAACATCGGCGCCACCAACCTCTATCGCACGGTGGGCCGGAAGGTCGGCCTCTGGACCCTGCTGGGGGATTGCCTGAAGGGGATGCTGCCGGTGCTGGTGGCCTGGAAGCTGGGGCTGGCTGAACCGATGCAGGCCTGGATCGGGCTGGCAGCCTTCTGTGGGCACGTCTTCTCGGTTTTTCTCCGCTTCAAGGGGGGCAAAGGGGTGGCCACCGCCCTGGGGGTCTACCTGGCCCTGGCTCCCCTGGCGGTCCTGGGGGCCCTGGCGGTCTTCATCCTGCTGGTGCTCATCTGGCGCTACATCTCGCTCGGTTCCATCGTGGCAGCCGCCGTGATGCCGCTGATCATCTACTTCCGCCCCCACAGCAACGAACTGCTGGCTGCCACGGCGCTGATCTCCGTCATCGTCATCGTCAAGCACCATACCAACATCAAGCGGCTGCTGGCCGGCAGCGAAAACAAGTTCAAGGCGTAGACAGCCCTGTTCACAACGGCAGTTCGTAGGGCAACTGCCGCTGCTCCCCCGCCTCCAGCAGTTCCCGGAACTGGCTCACCAGCCGATAGGTGATGCCCCACAACACCGGCTTGCCCGGCAAGCCCAGGTCAATGGCCGGCGCCTCCAGCTGACGCTCGCCGAACCTGACCGGGGCCAGCACCTGGCGTTCCGGCATCCGCAGCGCCTCCAGTCCATACCAGAAGGCATCATGCACTTCGTCGGAAAGCAGCATCTCCACCGGTGTTGTCAGACCATACACAAAGCAGGCAACCCGCACCGGCAGGTTTGCACCGACCACATCCGATAAACGCCCGAAAAACCTGGCGTCGGCAAGATCGATGCCGACCTCTTCACGGGTTTCACGCTCGGCGGTGTGGCGCAGACTCGCATCCGCAGGGTCGCGGCGTCCGCCGGGCAGACCGATATTACCTGACCAGGGATCAGCCGGATGGTGGGCCCGCTCGATCAGCAGCAGCTCCAACCCCGTGCCGTTCGGCTGGAGAATCAGGGCCACTGCGGCCGGTTTGCGATCCTCGGTGGGATGGTCCGGCAGCAGCAGGGTGGGCTGCAGCTTACCGGCAAGGGCGTCATAGCAGGTTGACCAGTGCATAGCGCTACTGTACACCGAGTGGCCCCATGCTGACAAGTTCGGCAAATCAGGCACGGGACAGTTGAGAATCCTGATAAAGCAGGTATACTGTCCCAAACCTCCCACCGCATAAAGTAAGTGAGTAGCCATGAGTATTCGCACACAGCTTTTCCTTCTGGTGCTGATTCCGCTTTGCTGCGCCGCCGGCGCCGTAGGCGGCATGGTGTACACACAACGTGTCTCGGCCATGGCCGACAAGGGCACCGCGCAGCTCGTCCCGCTGGCCGACCAGGTGAGTGACTTCATCTCTTTTTTGCAGGCCCCCCCGGCTGGAACCGGCAAACCGGCCCAGTTCTACCTGCAGGCCACCCAAAACCGGATCAGCAATCTGACAAGCGGCTTGAACCCACTCTTTACCGCGCAGAATGAGCACAAAGACCTCGACCAACTCAACGACCTGCCGCAACGGCTTACCAAGCTGCTTGACCAGACCGCCCGCGGCAGCAGTGTCCTGCCGGGTCGCGGGGCACAGCTCTTGACACAGGAACTCACAGCAGCCCTGCCGTTGATTGAACAGTTGAAACGCTTCTATGCCCACCAGCTCCAGACCGAACAGCAGCAGATAGCCCGCATCAACCTGATCCTGCTCCTGGTTGCGGCGGGCTGGCCGCTGGTGCTGGCCCCGCTGCTCTACCGCACGCTGGCCCTGCCGGTCGTGCGGCTCAAGGAGGCCATCGCGGCTGCCACCCGCGGTGACCTGGGTATCCGCCTGACAGCGAGCACTGGCGAGCTTGGCCGGCTTACCGCTGCCTTTAACAAGATGCTGGAAGCCCGTCAGAAGACTGAAGCTGCGGCAAAGGCATCAGAGGAGCGCCTGAGGGATATCTTTGAAGGGCTGCAACTGCCGACGCTGTCGTTGGACAGCAACGGGGCGGTCATGTACTGCAACGAACGCCTGCTGCAGCTGACCGGACGCAAACGGCATGAGCTGCTGGGCAAGAACTGGTTTGACCAGTGCGTCCCCGACCCTGAACCGAGCAGACAGCAGTTTCGTCAGCAGCTTGAAAGCGGCGAGACACCGCCGCTGGTGCAGTACGATATCCAGAGCAGACAGGGGGACCGCCGCCGACTCAGCTGGTACACCGTTCTGACCAGGGATGCCAACGGCGCCATCAATGGCTGCACCAGCATCGGCAGCGACATCTCCGAGCAGCTCTCCACGGAAACCATCCTGTTGCAGAGCCGTCAAGCCCTGCGCAGCCTGGTCGACGGTTATCCCGAGGCGCTGGTATTGCTGGATCAAGGCGGTGTAGTTCTGGCAGCCAACAGCAGCTTTGCCCGCAGGCTGCACAAGGAGAGCGACCAGCTGATCGGCAGCAGCCTGAAGGAACTCTTCGGTGCTGAAACAGCCCACACGCGTCTGGAAAAGCTGGCCGAGGTTTTCCGCAACGGCTCGGCCCTCACCTTTACGGATACCGGCGGCCTCTGGCAGTTCGAACACCAGCTCTATCCGGTCACCAGACTGGACGGCAGCGTCGAAAGCGTCGTCATGCGTTCGCAGGACATCACGGACAGGCACCGAAGCGAACGTGAGCAGGAAATGACCGGCGAACAGCTCCGTCAAACAAACAAGGAGCTTGAAGAGCGCCTGACACAGTGTTTCGATGAACTGGCCCGCATGCGGCAAGAGCTGGAACGGGTACGTGCCGAAGCAGAAGGGGCCAACCGCTCAAAGTCGGAATTCCTGGCCAATATGAGCCACGAAATCCGCACCCCGATGAACGCCATCCTGGGCTTGGTGCATCTGGCCCTGCAGACCGACTTGACCGCAAAGCAGCACGAGTATCTGGACACGGTCAACGCCTCGGCCCAGGCCCTGCTGGGGATCATCAACGATATCCTGGATCTGGCCCGGATAGAATCGGGCAAGCTCACCCTGGAGCAGACCAGCTTCTCGCTTGAGAGTGTTGTCAGCCGTGCCGTTGCCCTGCTTGCCATGAAGGCGCGGGGCAAGGGTGTCACGCTTACGCAGCAGATTGCGGAAGGGATACCCGATACCCTGGTGGGAGACCCGCTGCGCTTGGAGCAGGTGTTGGTCAACCTGTTGGGCAATGCGGTCAAGTTTACCGAACAGGGCGACATCAAGCTGGAGATCGCCCAGGAGCCCACCCCGCCAGGGGAGGAACAGCTCCAATTGGTCATCACGGTCAGCGACACCGGCATCGGCATGGATGAGGAGACGCGTAGCCGCCTGTTCATCCCGTTCAGCCAGGGTGACGCCTCGACAACCCGGCCCCATAGCGGCTCGGGCCTGGGCCTGACCATCTGCCGCCACCTGATCGAGATGATGGGTGGCACCATCAGCGTGACGACCGAAGTGGGCCAGGGGAGCAGTTTCCGCTGCACGGCACACTTCGGGATCGGCACTCCGGCCGGAGGACAGCCCCTCAAGGCGGCTCGCGGGCTGCTGGCGCGTCACTATCAATGTCTGCAGGGCCTGCACCTACTCGTAGTGGAAGACCACCCGGTCAACAGCCAGATTGCACGGGAACTGCTGGAGGCGGTCGGCATTCAGGTCGAGATGGCGGCCAATGGTCGTGAGGCGCTGGAGTTGATGAGCGACCATGGCGACAGCATCGACCTGATCCTGATGGACATCCAGATGCCGGTCATGGATGGCTATGACGCCACCCGCGAAATCAGGCGGCGCTATAACCGCAACCGTGTACCGATCATCGCCATGACCGCCCATGCCCTGCAGGAAGAGCGGGAACGCTGTCTGGCAAGCGGCATGAATGAACATCTGACCAAGCCGATCGCCGTTGAAAAACTGTACGAGCAGATCGCACGCCTGACCGACCGCACTCCGGCCCCCCTGAGCGAGACGGTGGCAGCCGAACAAACACCGCACTCGGAATTGACGCTGCCGGACAACCTCCCCGGCATCACGCTGGAGGCGGCCCTTGCCAGGGTAAACGGTAATACGCGCCTGCTGGTCCAGTTGCTGCGTCTGTTTGCCCAGGAGCATCAAGGGCTCACCAGCGAGATCCGCCACCTGATCGAGGAACGTGATAGCGCTTCAGCCGCGCGCATGGTGCATGGCCTCAAAGGGGTTGCCGGAAACCTGGCGGCTGAGCGCCTGCACAGTGCCGCCAGCAACCTTGAGCAGGCACTCAAGCACGACGATCACAAGGCGCTCCCTTCATTGCTCTCCCTGTTTGAGGCTGCGCTGCTTGAAGTCTGCCGTACCGCAGCCTCGCTGACGGATAACACGGCCATGCCCGACGGTGCGACAGGGGGCTCAACAGGTGAAATTGGCCCCCTGTTGACCGAACTGCAGCATCTGCTTGAAATTCACTCCCTGGACGTATCCACTCCGCTGCGGCAGCTTCACGGGCTGCTGCCCCCCGGAGAAGCACGCACCCTGGCCGATGCCCTGACTGACGCGGTTCAGCGCCTTGACTACCAGAAGGCCCTGATGTTGTTGCATACCCTGGCCGACAAGATTGACGCATACAAGGAGACCCCGTGACACCGGAACGAGACGGCAAACTGATGATCCTGCTGGTGGACGACGCCCCCACCAACATCCAGATGCTCAACGAAACCTTGAAGGACGGCTACCATCTCTTCTTTGCCACCAACGGCAAGGACGCCTTGCGTATCGCCGCCGAGTCATTGCCCGACCTGGTTCTGCTGGACGTAATCATGCCGGAAATGGATGGCTATGAGGTTTGCCGGGCCCTGAAGGCCGACCCTTCGCTGCGGAACATCCCGATCATCTTCATCACCGCTATGAACCAGCAGGAAGACGAGGCCATCGGCCTGGAACTGGGCGCGGTCGACTACATCACCAAGCCGTTCAACCCCACCATCGTTCGTCTGAGAATCCGCAACCAGATTGAACTGAAACGGCAGCGAGACCTGTTGGCCAGGCTGTCGCATCTGGACGGTTTGACCGGTATTCCCAACCGCCGCGCCCTGGATGACATCATGGAGCGGGAATGGCGGCGGGGCACCCGCTCGTTGAAGCCGCTCTCCCTGCTGATGCTGGATATCGACCATTTCAAGGCCTATAACGACAGATGCGGGCATTTGGCGGGAGACGACTGCCTGCGCACCGTGGCTCAGACACTCAAGAGTCCGCTCGGCCGGGCGGCCGATATTGTGGGACGCTACGGCGGCGAGGAGTTTCTGGCAATCCTGCCGGAGACCGATGCAGCCGGCGCATGGGTAGTGGCCGAAGAGATCAGGGCCGCAGTCAGCAATCTGGCACTCGCACATCCCGCCTCACCCCAGGGTAACACCGTCACCGTCAGCATCGGCATCGCCACAGCGGTTGCACACCGCGAGCAGCACCACACCTGCCTGCTGGAGGCGGCCGACCGGGCGCTCTACCAAGCCAAACAGGAAGGCCGCAACCGGGTTGTGGCTGCACCGGAGCTTGCCTGCTAGCGCAGTCCGATGCCCAAGGAACTCCTGCATTGGTGGCTGGCTGACGAAGCGCTTCGGTCGCTCCCGTTTGGCAACCCGGTGCGGCAGCTGCTCAGCGACCGGCAGGCCGCCTATCTGGTGGGGGCCGTCCTGCCCGACACCCTGCTGCACCTGGTCGGCGGCCGCTGGAGCCCGGTAGCCCTTGCGGCAGCCCAGCGTTTTCATGAACCGTGCGGCAACAGCTACACCCCCCTGGTACAGTACGCCGTGCTGCAGCAGCGGCACGCCCCCCTGCAGCCCGCAACCATCGCCTGCCTGCTGGGCATCGCCGCCCACATGGAGGCCGACATCGTATTCCACCCCTTTGTCTGCAGCCTGGCTCACGACGACATCGGCCGGCATTACGCCATTGAAACAGAGCTGGACCTTTGGCTCTTAGGCACCGGACGTCGACCGCCGCTCACGCGTCTGCGCTCCGTTCTGACTCCCGCTGCAGTGGAGCTCGCCATAGCGGGCATGCAGGGCGTCTTTGATCCCGCCGGTGTCCTGCCGGAATCAGCGCTTCGTCAGGCGCTACGGTTGCATGCCCTGCTCCAAGGGATGTACGGCAGTCCGGGCTGGCAACTGCTGGCAAACACCCTGGCCCTGCTGCCGCACCCCTTTCTGCGCAGCCGGCACCGCCTGTTTTACCCTCTACGATGGCGACACGGCCAGGCCATAGACTGGGCGCGGCATGCCCCCTCTGGCAACCCGGAAGATCTCGTGGAGAAGGCATTAAAGCGAATAACGGGGCTTTTGCTGGCGGTTGAAAAGGTGGGACTCTTGGACGCCCTGCGCGGACAGCCGGGGGAGAACCTGATAACGGGCAAACCTTTTTTGGCAGAAGATCACGAGGCAGGCCGGACACCAGGCGCACGCCACACAGCAACTGCAACCTAGCATCCAGTCAGGCGAAGGAACTGCCGCCTTTGCAGTAATTTTGCAAGGGGCGGGCATCAGGCCTCCCGGCGGCCATACTCCCATAGCAGACGGCGCAACTGCTCGGCCGTGATCGGCTTGGCAAGGTAGTCGTCCATATCGGCATCAAGAAAGCGTTGCCGGTCACCGCTCATGGCATAGGCGGTCAGGGCTATGATCGGAATACGTTCCCCCCGCTCCGCTTCCTCGGCCCGAATGACCTTGGTGGCCTGTACCCCGTCCATCTCCGGCATCTGGATATCCATCAGGATCAGATCGAACGGCTCACTGCGCCATAACTCCAGCGCCTTGCGGCCGTTTTCGGCAAATCGCACCCGATGCCCTTCCAGCCGCAGGATCGCCTCCATCATCTTGCAGTTGACCACCGAATCTTCCGCTACCAGAATCCGCAGACGACGCGTGGCTGCGCGCAGTTCATCGGCCTTCATGCGCTGTTGTTGATCGGACAAGAGCACGTGCTGGCTGACTTTGCAGGGGATCCGGCAGGTAAAGGTGCTCCCCTCGCCAACACGGCTCGCCACACTGATCTCCCCGCCCAGCATCTCGGCCAGATGGCGTGAGATCGCCAGTCCCAGCCCGGTTCCGCCATATTTTCGGGTGGTGGAGAGATCCTCCTGCACAAACGGCTGGAACACCCGTGCGATGTTTTCGGGCAGGATCCCCTTGCCGGAGTCGCTTACCTGCAGTTCAAGGGTCATGACCCCGGCACTATCGGCCTCAGCGCCGGAAAGGCGCAGCCGGATCACCCCCTGGGAGGTGAACTTCAGGGCATTTGAAAGCAGGTTCACCCCAATCTGCTGGATGCGGGCCGGGTCGGAAACCACCATCTCCGGCAGACCGGATGCCAGGGCCACCTCGAACCGCAGCCCCTTTTCCTTCACCATGGCGCTGAACATCCGCTCCAACTGGTTGATCAGCATACGGGGCGAGAACGGCACCGTGACCAGCTCCAACTTGCCGGACTCGATCTTGGAGATATCGAGCACATCACTGATGATGTCCAGCAGGTTGTTGGCAGCGGCCATGGAGTCCTTGGCCAACTCGCGCAACTCCCCCGGTTCAAGGCGCTCGCTCAGTAAGGAGTTGATGCCGATGATGGCGTTGAGCGGGGTGCGGATCTCGTGGCTCATATTGGCCAAAAAGAGGCTTTTGGCCTCACTGGCCTTGATCAGCTCCTGCTCGATCTGTTTGCGCACGGTCATGTCACGCAGAAAGGCCTGACAGGTGCCGTCCGGCATCAGTTTGCTGCTCATCTCGACCGGCAGCAGACTGCCGTCCTTGCGCAACAGCATCCGCTCATTCACAATCACCTGGCCCGACTTGAGCAGATCAAAGCGCAGCGGCGTTCTCTGCAGTTCCTCTGCGGTGAAAAAACTGGTGATATGCATGCCGACCAGCTCCTGGCAGCTGTAACCGCTCAACTTCTCTGCCTGCTGGTTGGCCCCGATGATGACGCCGTTTTGGTCTCCCACCACAATGGTATCGGCTGCCAGATCGATCAGGTTGCGGAAACGCTCCTCACTCAAGCGCAACAGATCCTCGGCCTGCTTGCGGTCGGTGGTGTCGCTGCCGACACTCAACATCTCCACCACCCGCCCCTCTTCATCGCACAGGGGACGGTTATTCCAGGAGACCCAGACCAGCTCGCCATTTTTGCGCAGGTTCTGATTCAGGTTCGTACGGTACTCGGCCGGGTGCTCAAAGATGTCTGCCAGCATCAGGTGCAGATCGCGGCCATCGGCCTGGTTATGCGGCACAAGGTTGTTTATCGACGTACCAAGCAGTTCCGCAGCTTCGTATCCGAAAAAACGGGCACCGAACTCGTTAATGAAACCGATCGTACCGTCACGCCCCCAGCGCAGAATGATGCTGTCGGCGCTCTGCACCAGTTCGCGGTAGTTGCGCTCACTGGCCCGCAGCTCCTTTGTCCTGCGCTCCACAACCCTGCGCAGGCCACGGTTCCAGCCCAGCAACAGCAGCACTAACAGCAGTGTGCCGCCCAGCCCCCACAGCAGCCAGAGATAGTACTGATTAGCGCCTGCGCTGAACCCCATCCAGGTTTCTTCAATACGGCGCTCATCCTCCGGCGTGATTGCTGCAAAGCCCTGTTCGATCAGCTGCAACCGCTCAGATTGTCCTTTGAGCACGGCCCGGTGAAAGTAGCCGGTGTTAAGGGGGGCAGTATGCCGAAACTGGCTCACAATACCCAGTTTGTGCATGAAATAGGCGGCAGGCGGCTGATCAACACAGAAGACAGAGACCTTTCCCTCCTTGGCGGCCCGGATGATCGCCTCATAGCTGGGATACGTGACCAAATTACCGATGCCGTGTCTCTGCAGGACGCTCACCGCTGCATCGCCCGCCTTAACGGCAACCGTGAAGCCTTTCAAGGAGTCGATATCTCTGATGCCACCGATTTCTCGCTTAAAAAAAACGACCTGCTCAATCTTCTGGTACGGCACGCTGAAATCGTAGTACTGCTGTCGTTCCGGGGTCTTGAAGATCGTGTCGATCACGTCGAATTGCCCGGCCCGCATCGCCTGTTGTGCCCGCCCCCAGTCCATCCCGCTCAGTTCAACATGGACACCGGTCTTGCGCTCCCAGAGTTGCCACTGGTCGACAAGAATACCCTGCAGGGTCCCGTCGGGGGCCCGGAAGGTGTAAGGGGGGTAGCTGTCATCCATGACGACCCGCAGGACCTGTTGCTGTCCCCAGCTTGCGCAGGGCAGCAACAGCAGCGGGAGCAGGAGGCATAGAAGCTTACGCAGCGTCTTCATCCGCACAGATTCCTTGGGAGGAGGTTGAATGTCTCGGGGTCATCCGGCCATGCTGATACCAGCAGACCAGCTCGAACCCCAATAACATCAGCAGCCAGCTGGTATAGATCCAGATCAGCAGAAACGGCACCAGGGCCAAGGCCCCGTACAGCAAGTTATAGCGGGTAATACCGAACTGAAAATGAAAATAGGCCCAGTGGGCCAGCTGCCAGCAGGCGCCGGTCAGAAAACCTCCCAGCAAGGCGGAACGAAACCGGATCGATGCCGCCGGCAACAACAGGTAGACCAGCAGGAGCACCAGTGAACTGCAGACAAGCGGCGTCAAGCGCAACAGCAGCATCAATCCCCAGCCCAATGTAGTCTTGCTCCCCAGCCAGTGGAACAGCCAGCGGCTTTGCAGCATGGACGTTACACCGAAGGTGACGAACAACAATATCGGCACGGCACAGACCAATACCAGGTAGTCGATTCCCCGCCGCAGTAGGCCTCGCTGCTCCGGCACCTCCGCAATGGCGTTGAAGGCCTCCCGCACATTATCAAGCTGTATGAAGAGGGCGATCAGGATGCCGGCCACCCCGAAAACACCCAACGAATGCACCTTGGCCTTTTCTACGTAG
>Ga0302238_1001791_pt1 | contig 16519 bp, 7 predicted proteins | sample AAG_UR_Asn_MG_FD_193527 | JGI IMG/M metagenome (GOLD analysis project Ga0302238, IMG submission 193527) | Enriched activated sludge microbial communities from anaerobic digester in WTTP, New Holstein, Wisconsin, United States - AAG_UR_Asn | ecosystem: Engineered > Bioreactor > Anaerobic >...
CCGACGGCAGAATCCACCCCTCTCGCATCGAAGAGGTGGTCAAGAAGACCGAGGCCGAGGTTGATGGCATCATCAAACAGGCCGGCGAGAGAGCCTGCATGGAACTGGGTATCTACGGCATGCACGCCGAACTGGTAAAACAGGTCGGCCGCCTCAAGTACCGCACCAGCTACGGCCAGAACGTCCTGGCCCACTCCATGGAAGTGGCCTATCTGGCAGGACTGCTGGCCGGAGAGCTTGGCGAAAACGTCAAGGTCGCCCGCCGCGCCGGCCTGCTCCACGACATCGGCAAGGTCGTCGACCAGGACCAGGAAGGCCCCCACCACATCGTCGGCGCTCAGATGGCCAAGAAGTTCGGCGAATCGGCCCCCATCGTCCACTCTATCCGTGCCCACCACGAAGAGCCCGAGACCGTACTGGACCACATCGTCATCTCCGCCGACGCCATCTCCGGTGCCCGCCCCGGCGCCCGCCGAGAGCTGCTTGAGAACTACCTCAAACGCCTCGACGACCTGGAAGCCATTCCGAAGTCTTTCAAGGGCGTCCAAGAAGCCTACGCCTTCCAGGCCGGCAGAGAAATCAGAGTCCTGGTCAACCCCGACCACGTCTCCGATGCCGAACTGGTTGTCCTTTGCCGCGATATCGCCCACCGAATAGAAACCGAACTAACCTACCCGGGCAGAATCAAAGTAGCAGTGCTCCGCCAAACCAAGACCGAAGAATACGCGAAGTAAGCCTCTCTCCTCACCGTGGCCGTTGCCCTCTCCCCTCCCGTAACCATTGCCCTCTCACTCCCGTGACCGTTGCCCTCTCTCCTCCCGTAGCCCTTGCCGTTGACGTCGCCGTCGACGTCGCCGAACCCGTGCTAACGCCAGCCTGTCACGCCGAAGCCTTGGCGAAGGCGGACCGTTGCCCTCTCTCCTCCCGTAGCCCTTGCCGTTGACGTCGCCGTCGACGTCGCCGAACCTGTGCTAACGCCAGCATGTCACGCCGAAGCCTAGGCGAAGGCGGACCGAAGCCTTGGCGAACGCGGACCTGCTAAATGTCTAGAATTCAACACCGATACGAAGTGAGTAAGTCTGGAACCCCGACGTCACCGCCGCCTCAAACCCGCCGTTGGCCACGGCCCCAACTATCTGAAAACCAACTATGAAGAAATTCTTAAACTCGTTGGCAGCATCAAACACCTGCTGCTCCGGAAGCTCAGTGCACGGCCCGTTGGTTTTGGGGTCACGATCATCGCAGAAGGTCAAAACCACGTTAGAACTGCCGTGAACATACAAGAAACTGTAGCCGACATATGGAGCTACTTTGAATAGACCCGCAATGCCAATCTTCTTCGACAGAATCGCATCCGCCCCTGCCGTCAGCAAAGCATAATCACGGGTGCCAAGGAAGGTCGAAACCGACCCTCGCAGCGACAACTCGGGCAGATACGTGAAGCCCTCCAGGAGCGCTACCTTCAGCTCAACGCCCACGCCCCACAAATCGCTGTCAAGCAACCTCGTGAAGGTCCCACCTACCTCAGCCGAGAAGGGAAGCCCCTTGCGAACGTGCAACGTCATGGTCTGCAGGTACGAGTCCGCCCCCTCCTGCGCAGATATCCCCTTGCTGCTGTCGTACATCACCGTCTGCCAACGCTCGGCGTTCTCCGGAATGTTCGACAGCCCCCAATCCAACGCCACCTGGAACCCCAAAGACCCAAGTGTCGCTGCCGGCCCCAGAAACTTCGGTGAAACCGTCGACCCAAGATCGCCGATCAGCCCGGGAAAGAAGTCAGGATTGATCTGCTTCCATCTCAGCTTGCCACTGGAATCCCTATATGAGGCCCACAATCTATCCAGTTCAAGATCATACTTACCAGCATAAACACTACCAGAAAACATCACAATAGCCAAAAAAACGGCAATCGGCAGTGATTTAGTTCTCATATAGAATCACCCCACAACCAAGTGATATCAGCTTCCAACCTCGGTGGCGAAGGTAGCAGAACAATAACCCCGGTGTCAACCATGTCGCGTTCCCGAAGGTGCGAAACCGCTGCCCCTGCGCCAGCAGGCCCCCGTTAGCGTAGCTCTGAGCGGCCCTACGCCGCCCCACGCTCCACCGGATTTCACCCCTCTTCCTTGCCGGCTAATACCCGTTTACGCCATGCGATTAGATCTGATATGTGCTTTTCGTAACCGGTCGATTTGGGGCGATAGTAATTCCGGGGCTCCACCCCGTCGGGGAAGTAGCGCTGCTGGACGCAGCCGCCGGGGTAGTCGTGGGGGTAGAGATAGTCTCCCGCCCCAATCTCCTTCATCAGCTTCGTGGGTGCGTTCCTCAGGTGCATGGGCACCGGCGCAGAGCCAAGCTTCGAGACCTCGGCCATGGCCTCGTTCACGGCGGCGTAGCTGGCGTTGCTCTTTGGCGCCGTGGCGAGGTAGGTCACTCCCTGGGCCAACACCAGCCTTCCTTCTGGAAGCCCAAGAAAACGCAAAGCGTCAACCACGGTCATGGCCACCTGCAAGGCTCTGGGATCCGCATTGCCGATATCCTCGGATGCAAAAATCAGCATCCTCCGGGCCAGGTAGAGCGGGTCCTCGCCGGCCTCGAGCATTCTTGCCAGCCAGTATATGGCGGCGTCGGGGTCGCTGCCTCGCATGCTTTTAATGAAGGCCGACACCACGTCGAAGTGGTCGTCGCCTGCCTTGTCGTGGCGCAGGGGCGCTCGTTTGAAGAGCTTGAGCAGAAGGGCCATAGAGATTGGCTCCTTTCTGCGCTCTGCCACCCAGGCGGCCTGCTCCAGAAGGTTCAACGCCCTGCGAGCGTCTCCGTCGGCCATCTGCGCCAAGGCCTCCATGGCATCGGCCTCAACCGCAACCTTCTCCCCGAGCCCATCGGGATGGCTGAGGGCACGCCTCAGCACCTCCTCGGTTTGGGCAGGCTCCAGCCGCTCCAGCCGGATTACCGTGGTTCTGGAGAGCAGCGCCGCATTGACATAGAAGCTTGGATTCTCTGTGGTGGCGCCAACCAGCATAACTGTCCCACGCTCAACGTGGGGCAAAAAGGCATCCTGCTGCGACTTGCTGAAGCGGTGAATCTCGTCCACGAAGAGCAGGGTCTGGCGACCTTCACGCTTCTGCGCTACCTCGGCCTCCTGCACAATCTTTCGCACATCGGCAACACCCCCAAGCACCGCAGAGAAGGGGACGAAGTGAGCCTTGACCTCCACCGACAGCAGAAATGCCAGCGTAGTCTTCCCGCACCCCGGCGGCCCCCAGAAGATCACCGACGGAAAGCGGCCGCTGCGCAGCAGTTCCGTGAGCACCCCCCCGGGCCCGGCCACATCATCCTGCCCCACCACGTCGGCCAGGGTGGCCGGACGCATGCGGTCCGCCAAGGGTCTCTTCGGGGGCTCCTCGGCGCCCTTCTCCGGTTTGTTGAACAGGTCCGACATCTCCACGCTACCTGGCAGAGGGTTTGCACACCAACTGAAGGGGCTCTATACCACCAACTGCGTGGCCCGTGAAGTGGCCCTGAAGCGATGCAAAGTGAAGCCTCATGCCAAGCACCAGTTCCACCGTAGCAGCAGGCTTGGCTGCGGGGTCCTCAAAGGTGATTTTTCGTCCCCCGGGGGCCGGAGCCTCTTCCTCAACGTATCCCTCGTCTTCCCAACCCTCGTCATCCTCGCCGGACTCCTCATCATCTCCGGGTTGGTCACTGTCGCCTCCGTCCCCGGGCTGCTCATCGGCCTGGCCATCGCCGGCGCTTCCGTCAGGGGCCTGAATCTCGTTGCCATCTTCATCCAAGAGACGGGTCTCCACGTCGAAGGTGGGCTCACGCTCTTTCCTTCGTGGTGCATCCGGGGCCGAATCCAGGTGGGGCTTGGGCCCGTTCACGGCCAGGGTATCGGGCATTGCCCCCGAGACCGCCAGATCCACGCCGGCGATGCACCAGCCCCCTTGGGACCAGGCCCACTGGATTGTGTGGCGGCCGTGGCGCTGGAACTCCACCTCTTTGAGTCTGAACTGCATGGAGAGTTCACTGGTGCTGTCCCACATAGTCAGGCCCGCCTCGGATTTGGGCGGACACGAGTCGGCAACCAGGTTCGTTCCAAGGGTCACCGAGTAATCCGAGTCTCCTCCAAGAGAGTAGAAGGCGAACTCCTCCTCGGGCCCCTGCCAATAGCCAGACATTAGCCCGTACATTCCCCCATCCTGGGCAAGATTGACCCGCTCCGCCGACTGGTGTGGCAGCACCACACCACGCCGCTGCTGCACCGCACCATCCTTGCCGATTCTCAGCAGCAGGTGAAGCCTGCCGGCCCACGAAGCGTTGCTTCCCAAGAGATGAGCGTATGCCGTTCCATCCCCATCGAAGGCCACTTCCTGCAACTCGAGGGGCGTCTCCACCACCTCCCAACTGGGCAACCACGACGGGGCTCCGTCCGACGGCACGGCCATGCTCCTGCACTTGCCCTGTGAGCAGCGTTCCAGCCAGACAACCCCCTCGGAGCCTCCCAACAGCCGATACTGCGCAGGCGCCCTGTCCCGCCACCGCTGAACGTTGGGCTTGACCCAGTCGTCCCACAGCGGCACCACCGCCTTGGAGGAGGTGCTGTAGTTGTGCTTCTTCCTGGCGAAGTTCCAGAGCACCCGCCATCGTGGCTCGCCCTGGATGTTCACGGTGTACTCCATGCCCGCCTCAACGGGCCCGAAGGGGGTTGCGTGATAGGGCACCTGCGACTCACCGTCGGGCAGTTCGAACCCCCACCCCGCTGCTTCACCAGGATCTGCCGGCTCGCACTTCAGCGCCGCCGAGGCTCCCCCCATGGAAACCACTGCAACTCCCTTCGCCGGACCCTTCAGGGCATCCTTGCGGGTGGAAGCGGCCAGCACCGTATCCGAGTCGTCCTTCGGCGCCTCCCCCGGGGCCGCTTTGGCCTTGGCGGCCATGGGCAGCGGCGAACCGCTGATTATCCAGCGGCTCTGCGCCATCTCGGCCACGCACAACTCGGCAGTAATGCATCCCACGTAGGGCCGAACCAAAGGCAGCATCTTGCTGAGGGGCAAGGCAGCATTCAGGCCCCCCGACCCCGCCGGAACCATGGCCCCGTCGCCGCTTACCGGCACCGCCAGGGCGTTCCAACTCTTACCTCCGTCGTTTGAACTCCAGAGGTCCGCCGCCCCGCTGCCCAAGGCCAGAATCCTACCGGCAGTGACCATCGTGAAAGCCGTAGTTCCCGCAGGCAGCAGCAACGCCCTGCCGGCGCCACCAGGGCCGTCAAAGACCACTACGCGGTCCAGAACAAGGGCGTCACCAGACGAGGGCTCTATCACAACGTAGGGCGTCCCGTCAAACGCAAGGCCGGCGCCCACGGGCACACCACCCCCACCCTTGGCAGAAAAGTCCAACTTCGTGGCCCCGCCCGTGGCTCCGTCCACCACCTGGAACTGCCCATCGCGCTTGAGCAGCACCTTGGAGTCGTACATATCCAGAATCGACGCCTTGTCGAGGCTCACCCCCGCAGCGGAGACCTCCTCTTCGTCGCCAAGCAGCAGGCAAAGCTGGTCGGCTTTGGCTCCCGTCGCCCCTTGCTGACACTCGTTGAACCCACGGAATGCCAAGCTGGCCCCGTCCCTCGATACAACCACCGTCTCAACGTCGCCGTAGATGTCCACAAGGCGCTTGGCCTTCTTGCCGTCCGACGTCACCCACAACGACGCTTGGGGTGCCTCGTCCGAGGGGCACAAGAACGCCACGGCGCCACGGAACCGAATTGCCTGGCACCCCCTGCTGGAGCCCTGAGGCAGCATGTCGTCAACCTTGCTCGAAACGGCGCCGGTGCGGGGGTCACGCAGCAGCAGGGTCCGCCCCGAAATGTCGGCAATCGTGCCATCGGCCAAGGTGGGCAGGTGTGCAAGTCGCTCGGGGAACTTCCGCCACAGGGTCCGTTCCAGTTTCTCACGCTCTATCTTCCCGGGGCCCAACGTGACCTTCCGCCCGGCCTCCACGAACTGCCCCTCCTGGTCAAGGGTGAGGCGTCCGTCGAGGGTATCGATGGTGAGCCCGTCCTTCTCCAGACTCACGCCCATGGCGACATTGTCATCAAGATCCACCTCGGCCCAACTTGCTCCGCCATCACCGGTGAAAAGCAGGCGCCCCGGCGCCACCACGGCCATTCCCACCTCCGCAGAAGCAAAGGCAGCATCGAGCACCTCGTAGCCCTTGAGCGCAGAGACCAGGGCCGGCCCCTTTCCCGCAGGGGCACTCCACAGCCCACCAGCGATGTCCACGGCCACGGCCCGTCCCAAAGAAGCCGGAACGCTAACTACCCGGTCTACCTGCCCCGTCCTGGTCAGCGTCCCCAAGAAGCTTTTGCTCCACATGAAGGAGCCGTCACTGCTCACGAAGTGCCACCCGCCATCGGCCTCAACGGCCCCGGCAATAAACCCCAGCGGCCTGTCTTCGCCCCAGAAGAGAGCCTTGCCATTTCGCAATTCCAGACGAAGTGAACCCAGAACGTACCGCTCCACCCCCGGCTCTTCCTCCACCAGCACCGCCTCCACCAGAGCATCCCCCTCCACCGCCCCCGTCCTGGGCAGAGCCGTCACATGCCAAGCCACCCCCTTATCGCCTTTAGGCGCCCCAACCGGGGCCGAAAACGCTGCCACAATGGCGCTGAGAACGAGCGCATATGTCATCTAACACCTCCTGCACGGCCGCTGCATCAATTCGATTCACCAAGCGATTCACCAAGCGGCCCATCTGCCCCAAGCCGCCACTCTAAACCGCTCCAAACCCGCTAATAGTCCGGCCTTTTAATGATCAGGTCAACTTCCCCAGCGCTTCCCACCAAGCAGGCATCGGGGCCGCGTGACAAATCACCTCTCCCGCTCCGGGAGAGGTCGGCCCGCCAGGGCCGGGTGAGGGCCGGGTGAGGGCCGCGCCCCACTGGGGGTTCTTCCCCAACATCCCATTTGACTATTGCCCCGTTTGGCACAGACTTGACCGCAACGCTGGGGAGGGATGCTTGTTCCACTTCTATGGTGCTTCGGACGACGCCGTTTCTTTGCTTGCCAGGCTGGTCTGGGGCGAGAGAACGGGGGTTCCTTCACTGGCCCGGACGCTTGTGGTTGTGCCGTCGGGAAGGGTTGGACGTCGCCTTCGACACCTGTGGCTCTCTATGGCCAGGGAGCGTGGCGCTCCCGGCCTGGTGCTGCCCAAAGTCGTCGGGCTCAAGCAGTTTGCGGAGATGATGCCGCTGCCTATGCGGCTGCGCCCGGTCTCCAACGAAGAACGCATCATTCGTCTCGCCGAGATGTTGCACTCGGTCCCCTTGCGGAGGCTTATCCCCACGGGCTCCGACGTCTCTGCCTTGCGCCTTGCGTCCTTTCTTCTCAGCGGGCTGGACGACCTCGCAAGGTACTCGCCGGGCTTCGATGGCATCGTGGGAAACCTCGACCAGTTGCAAGATGGCGATGAGCCGTTGCCCGCGACCATAAGGCAACTGCTTTCCGACGCCGTGGGCCGAAGCCTGGAGTTGCAGACACGCTTTGTGGAATCGCTGCGCTCGCAAGGGCTTGAAGACCCGGTTCTGGGCGACGAATCTTTGCTGCTCCAAGTGAGCCAGGCGCCGGAGCTTGGCAGTTGGCTGGCCTGCTACGAAAGGGTCTGGGTAGGCCTCTTCCAGGACGCAACCCGAGGCGAGCTTGCACTTCTTTCCAGCTTGGCAAGGCGGCCAAACGTAGAGCTGCTGCTCATGCGAACCCATGCAGCGTTGGCCAAGGCCATGCAGGCGTCGGGTAGGACCAGCGTTCCGGGAGTTGAGCGCCATCCTTTCTATCCTGCCTGGCGCCTGGCGTCGGCGACCTCGGCGCTGGAGCACGAGGATTCCGTCGAGCCCCCCTCTGCCATTGGTGCGGCCTTTCCACTTCCCGGCCGGGGACACCTGGTCACGGGCGAGGCCCCCGACCTGACCCCGGACCTGGCCCGCAACAGGGTTGTGGAGTTCGAAGACGGCTTCCACGAGGCCATGGGAATCGCCCTTCACGTGGTAGAGACCCTGGAGGCGGGCCAGACCATCATGGTGACCTACCCGGGCGCCCAGGGGGCCCGCCTGTTGGAGAGCCTGTTGTCGGCGTGGGGGGTCGACTTCGACAGCACCTATGGCAGACCTCTCTCCCATGCTCCGCTGCTGGGGCTCCTTCGCCAGGTCGACGAGCTGATTCAACTGCAGTTCCCCTATCAGGTGGTAGCGGGGCTCTTCTCGAACCCACTCTGCCGCCTTGGCATGGAGGCTCCGCTTCGGGAGCTTGCCTGGCAGTTGGAGCGGGAAATCGTGCCCGACCAGCGAATCACATCGGGCCTGGATAGACTGGCCGAGGCCTCGTCGGCTCGTGAAGTGCGGCTTAAGGCAGCGGCGACGGGGGATGCTGCTGTGAAGGCAGACTATGGCCTGCTTCGAACGGCGCTCAAGCGGCTGGGGCAAGCGGTGGGGCCCCTTGTAGAGGCTATGAGCGCCCCCCGCAGCGTCCCCGAGCACGCCAAAGCGGCTCTGCTGGCCCTGGACAGCCTCCTGGGCAACTCGCTCCAGGCTTCCGAGCTGGTCCAGGGCGACCTTGTGGTCTTCAACAGGCTGGGGGGATTCACCCAGACCACGGCCGGGGAGGAGATGTCGGTTGAGTGGGGCGAGTTTCGTGACCTCTTCTACGCCTCGCTGGCGGGTGAGCGCATCCACGAGCCAAGAAACCGTGAGATGGCCGTGCTCATCACGGACCCGGGTCAGGCACGCTTCTTCCACCGGGACGTCCACTGGCACGCCGGCCTGGTTGACGGCGAGGTACCCAAGGCCGAGCAGTCCAACCCCCTCCTGCCCAACGACGCTAGACAGGTTCTTGGCATGCCCGGACCCTCATATTGGGAATCCCTCTCGGCCATGGACTTTGTGCAGGCCTGGTCCAGCTCAGTGAGCAGCTTCTTCTCGTACCCCCGATACAGCGCGGGCACCCCCCTGATTCGCTCCAGGTTCATCGAACGCATCGCTGGTCTTGCGGCATCACAGAGAATCAACCAGGAGCAGTGGCTTGAGGTGCGCCCTTACGCAACGGCACTGCCCAGACGCTCAACGCAAGATTTCCTCAGTCTGCGCCTTGATGATTACCCAGAGCCCGTAGTCCAGAACGTAACGCCGGCCATCATGGAGATCTGGGCCACGGACCTTGAGAGCTATCTTCGTTGCCCCTATCAGTTCTTTTGTAAACGAGAGCTTGGCCTCCAGCCACCCGAAGAGATTAAAGAGGTGCTCACGGCGCAAGAGCTGGGAACCTTGGTTCACGACGGCCTGCGGGCCTTCTATGACTCCGACCGCAAGGGCATCGAGGCCCTGCCCGGCCCCTTTGTTGGTGACCTCACCTTGGCCACCGCTGGCCAGGCAGAAGAGTTGCTGGCGCAGATTTTCGATGCCTCCCTTGGCGCCCAGCGCCCAACAGACCTGGCCTCACTGGACATGCAGCGGCAACTGCAAGGGTCGGTGCTACCCATCATCCACGCCGAGGTTGCCCGCTGGGACGAGGGCTTTCGCCCCTGGCGCTTCGAGAAGCAGGTGCGCCTGAGACCCGCCGCCACGCCGTCACTGCTCTTCAAAGCCCGCTTCGACCGCATCGACCGCATGGTGGACGACCCGCACAAAGTGGCGGTGCTGGACTACAAGACGGGCAATCCACCGCCCAACAGCGAGTTGGCCGCTGGGCTGCGCCCTCAACTCTTCGTGACGGCCCTGGCCCTGGAGCAAGAGCCCGAAGGATTTCTTACTATTGAACAGATAGCTTACTACCGGGTGCCCGTGCTCTCCGGTAGCGACCGTTTTGGAACGCCAAAACAGCTGCTCAAGGACGGCTCCAGGTCTGCCCCGGCCAGGAAGATGCTGCTCTGGCTGGAGCAATACCGGGATCTGCTGGGCCGGGTGGCCCTGGACCTCACCGATGTCACGGGCACCCGCTACCCCGCTGTGCCCGGACCTTACTGCCAGTGGTGCTCCTACGCCTCCATCTGCCGAAAAGAGGAGGTGAATCGGTGAAGGAGCTTTTCGGCAGAAACGACGATGGGGAGGCCATGCCCGGCGCTTTGGCCCCCAGGAAACCAGCCCACCCTGGCATGGACCCAGGCCTCTGGTGCTTGGTAAGGGCAGCGGCGGGGTCGGGAAAGACCCATTTGCTGGTACGGCGTCTGCTGCGAATAGCTATGGTCGAGAGCCAGCCCACCCGGTTTCTGGCGGTGACCTTCACCAACAAAGCTGCAGCGGAGATGAAGAGCCGTCTTCTGCTGGTGGCAAGGGATCTGCTGGGCCCCAAGGCGCCGCAGCTTTGCGACGAGTTGGGCCTCTCCTTGCGGGATCCCAAAGTGGCCGGCTTCTACTGGAGCCTGCTGGACAACTTCTCAAGGGTGCGGGTCTCTACCATCCACGCCTTCTGCAACGAGGTCGTGACCCGCTTTGGTTGGGAGTGCGGCATTGCTCCTCAGGTCAAGGTGCTGGATTCGGTCTCCCGCCAGCGCCTTCGTGACGTCTGCATGGACCGCTTTCTCAACAGCCCCCATTGGCAGGACCCACACAGCGACCTTGGTGGGGCCCTGGAGCAACTGCGCAGCGACGGGGTCCGGGCCTCTGCCATACCCTGGCGCATGACTGCGGTGGAGAACTCGTGCAACTTATGGCGGGCTTGGCTGCTTTCTACCATGCAGGGCGTCGACCTGGACGATGTTGACCCGTTGCTCAGCTCCGCCTTCGCTGAGCATTCCCTGGTGCCTTCCCCCATACCGGCCCCGGAGTTGCCGGACGCTGCCCTGCTTCTTGCCAGTGACCGATGGGGAGAGCTGCTTGACCATCTGCGGGGCGGTGCGTCGGGACGCTCAAAGAAGAAGGATGAGATTGCCGAAGAGCTGGCTGCAGCTTTGCAGGCTCGAGATGCCAAGCTGCTGATCAGGGCCGCATCGGGTCTGGAGCGGCTGGCCGGCCAGAATGATGCCAAGTGGAAGCAACTGGTGACCCGGGCAGAGGCATACAGTGCAGCAAGAGCCCTCTGGTTGCCGGCGCTCATGGCCAAGGGGTCGCTCACGGCGAGGGCCTGGGCGACAGTATCCTTGCACTACCTTCGAGAGCTTCAGGCCGCAAAGCGGACCATGGGGGTTATCGACTTCTCGGACATGGAGTGGATAGCCTCCATGCTGCTGACTCGGGACCTGGTGCCGGGGCTGGACCAGTACATCCTATTCTGTTTGTCTCAGCTCATGCGGCACATGGCACTGGACGAGTTCCAGGATACGTCGGATCTGCAGTGGTCCATTCTGGGAAGTCTTGCGGACCTTCTGTCGGGAAGCGACACGGGGATGCCGGGAAGTGCTTTTTGTGTGGGCGATATTAAGCAGTCCATATATCGATTCCGTCATGCGGAACCAGAGCTCATGAATGTGGCAGCAAGCCACCTCCGGGGCCTTGCCGAGATTGCGGGGCGCCCCTTTGCGGAGCTCAATCTCGCCCGCTCCTATCGCTCTACGCCTGCGGTTCTGAGGTTTGTCGAGGCGATGTTCCAACCTGCCCGGGAGCCTGCTCTACCGCTGCCTCATGGCGAAGACGGCGCTGTGGAGGGGGCGAGGCAGGGGGCTCAGGGGTGGGGCAAGGTGGTGGTTGAGCCTCACTTCAGCACCGGGGAGTTGGAGGCGGATGAGGCGGTTGCGGGCGGGAGCGACGCCGGTGTGGCGGGGCAGGACGACGGCGATGGAGAGGGGGCCATGCCCACGCCTTTGGAGCGTCGGGCCCGGCTTGGTAAGGATGAGGTCATGGAGGGGTCCCAGCGGTGTGCCGACTGGTGCTCTCAACTGGTAGCGTCGCTTGTGACGGAGCAAGAGCCTGTCTACGACGGCGCCCTTGGTGGCTGGCGCCCGGCGGCCTACGGAGACATTCTGGTTTTGTTGGAGACCCGCACCCATGCCGAGCGCTTCGAGGCGGCTTTTCGGCGTGGGGGCATTCCTTTTGTTGCCTCGGGGCGTGGAACCATGGGGGCCCGCATCGAGTTCACGGACTTCATGACGCTGGTGCGGTGGCTGCTGCGGCCTATGGACGATTTGGCCTTTGTGGGGCTACTGCGTTCACCGCTCTTCCGCATTCCCGACGAGACGCTACTGGAGCTTCGTCGGCGTTCAGCGCCTCTGGAGGCAAGCAAGTCGGGACCGGGCGTGGCGAAGGATTTGTTCCGGAGCAACTGGCGCAACTCGGGGCGTCTGCCCAGCTTCTGGCAGGTGATGCAGAAGCGATTTCAGGAGGGCGTACTTGGGCCGGAGCTTACCCAAGCGCTGCCGGCGCTCGATGAGGTTCAGCGTTGCTGGAGGGCCTCGCCGTCGGAGCTTTTTGTGACGCTGGAGAAGCGTTTCGGTCTCATCGGAAGGTACGGGGCGGTTTTCAACCCCGGGGTAGAGGCCAACTTCCGGCTCTTCTGGAGCAAGGCCGTTGAGCTTGAGGCGTCGGGCACAGGCAGCATCTGGCGCTTCTACGATGAGCTGCTGACATTGGCGGCGGGGGAGGAGTTTTCCGACGCTCCGCTGCCGGCCACGGACGATGCCGGGATGGTGCGGTTCATGACGGTGCACGGCGCCAAGGGGCTTGAGGCGCCCATCGTGATCCTGCCCGATTCGGCCCGCAAGTCCTCCATGGGGCGGAGCGGCGACATTCTCACCGTGAGGTCCGGGGCCGACCTGACGATTACCGGCGTAGTGCACGACATGGGTTCGGCCTATCCGGTCTCCCGTTCAGAGCTGCCTTGGCCCTCCGGTGTACCGGAAGACCGGTACGTGGAGGCGAAGACGAAGGAGGAGCAGCGTTCAAGGGACGAGCAGGCGTGCCTTGCGTACGTCGCGGTTACCAGGGCGAGGGACCATTTGTACATTGGCGGGTTCGGAGCGAAGGTAAGCGCCGACGAGGAGAAGCAGCCGGCGGCGACGCTGCACTCCGAGGCCATGGCAGCGATGCGCTGGTTGGAGGAGAGTGGGGTACCCTCAGGGCAGACGCCGTTGGTGCTGGGGCAAGAGCAGACGGAGAACAACCAGGACGATGGTTTGGGTATCCGCTATGTGCTGGAGAGCGGCACGAGGCCGGCCCAACTGCTCCATCCTCTTTCTTCTCCGGCAGCTCGACCGTGCGCTCGGGGGCCGCTGGCAGTGGAGTCAACGGTGCTTTTTGAGGAGGAGGTTGGTTCCAAGGCCACGGACGAGGGTGACGTTTCCAAAGGCAGCGAGGCAGCGGAGGCCAGCCATGCAAAGGGGGCCCGGTGGCAGGGGGCTTCGGCGTTGAAGCGCCAGGAGGAGGCCATCGCTTACGGCAACGCCCTCCACGCTCTGATGGAGGCTGTATCCCGGTACGGCGTATCGACGCTGGGCCAGTGGGCCAGCGGTATAGCGGGGCGGTTCTTGCCTTTGGACCAGGTGGATTCTCTGGTGGAGGAAGTGACGGCGCTCTACGACGACTCATCCTTGAAGCCTTTCCTTGCAGGCCCGGGCCTGAACGAGCTGCCGCTGGTATTGCAGCACTCTGCCCGCAGGGTGCGCATGGGAATCCCCGACCGAATCTGCCAGGTGAACGGCGCCTGGTGCGTCATAGACTTCAAGACCCAGCGCAACGTGGCCGACGTCCCTCAAAGCGTAAGAGACCAATACGCCGAGCAACTACGTTTCTACTGCCAGATGCTAAGGAAGATCGACCTCCCCGAGGCGCTCCCCGGTGCCATCCCAGGTGCCATCTCAGGTGCCATCCCAGCTGCCATCCCAGCTGCCATCCCAGGTGCCATCCCAGGTGCCATCCCAGGTGCCATCGCAAGTGCCATCCCGCTCAACGATGGCCAGCCTCCAATCCGCGGATACATCCTCTGGACCCGCACAAGACAACTGGACCTCACCGTAGAGCTGTGAATGCGATGCCCCACCCCGCCCCGCAACACCGCCCCCGCCCAACCCAACCACTCACCAACAACCAACAAACCACCAATCAATAACCACCCAAAACGTATTCATAAACCGTATTCACGAAACGTATTCACAAAACGTATTACTTAAACGTATTCCGAGCCCCGACCGTCAGGAAGGGGCCGCGCAATGAGTCCCCATACACCACCAAGCTAGCTATCCCCAACAAACGACCCGCACCACCACCCAAACAACAACAACCACCAACCACCCAAAACGCATTCCAAAAACATATTCCGAGCCCCGCCCGTCAGGAAGGGGCCGCGCAATGAGTCCCGATACAACATCAAGTTCCCTCTACCAGCAACAACAACAACAACAACCATCCCTATTAACCAACCCCCAACCAAACCAAACGTATTACTTAAACGTATTCCGAGCCCCGCCCGTCACGGCATGTCGAAACCCAATACCTTTTCTATCTCTTGGCGTGAAGGAGGCTTGCCAAGTTGATCCGCAGGCACCGATGGCCAGACTTCGCGCTCAAGAAAGCGTCGCATACGCCGCTCCTTTGAAGCAGCGCTGCCGCGCCCCTGAAGGCGTCTGCGGCGCTCCAGCAGAGCTACCCGAATTGCCTCGGTCTTGCTCTCGCCAGCAAGAGACGCCACCTCCGTTGCCAGCCGCTCGACTTCGCCGTTCTTAATGTTCAGTCCCATGGTCAACCTCGCTGGGGCCCATGCTATCAACAATGGTAGAATCAGGCAATACTGGTAGAATCGACCCCTATCGAAGCAGCGACGGCGGCTCATCACAAAGCCTGGAGACGGTGCAAATGCCGCCGCTGTGGCCGTGGGCGCAATGGCCCACATTGCGGGTTCACTATCTGTTGGCTGGCCTTCTTCTCACGGCCGCTCGCAGCAGCGCCAGCGCCAGAAACAGCATCGCCGCCGGCAGACCATGGACCGGCAGCGTTGAGGCAGCGCAGCCTCCGCTCTTGTTGGGGGTCGAGGCCGTGGCGTCAGGAGTCGCAACACTAGAATCGCCCCCCGTCAGGTCCCCCGCCGACACCTCCTCGCCGGAGGCATCCTCCGTCGTCACCTCGGTGCCTGGGTCCCAGGTGTCACCCTCGGCTACGTCGGGAGACTCAATTACCTCTTCCAAAACGTCGTCCTGAGTAACCACGTCCCCATCGGGACCCTCAACCACGTCGCCCCCAAGGTCGTCGGGAGGCTCAACCGGCGCTGGCTTCGTTGAGAAGGTGAAGGTGTGCTTAGCCGTTCGCTCCAGACCGTCCCAACTGGCTATGCCACCGCCCACCTCCACAGTGTAGTCCATATCCTCCGCCCAATCCTCCAATGGCATGATGTTCACAAGATGAGAGTGCTTCCCATAATAAACATGAAGTTGCACCGGATGATCGTTGCCATCCTCGTCATATACCTTCACGCTCTCACCGTTCACCGTTGAGGGGGTCAGCCCAAAGGGCATCACGAAAGATACCCAAGAGTCCGGATTGCTCGAATCACGCTCCTGACCTAAAGGCAGCAATGTCGTGTAGAAGTAGTGGATGGGCTCCAGGTTGGAGATATCCTCGCCGTGCAGCCGCATCCAAATCACACCCCAGAACCTCGCAATAGCGGCCCCGTGCGTCGGTATCGTGCCCGGAATCGTCTCGTTGGCCTGCTGACCACATGCATACGGATACACCGCCATGTACTCCGCCACCTTATCCGGATTATTTACCGCATCATTTGCTGCCATTATTGCAATTTGAATAAGCTTCAGCCCCTTCTCGAACAGGCTGGGGTCAACCTCCAGCCCGTCGGTCTCCATGAAGAGCGGCGCCATCACATCCTTGGGCACCCACACCTGAGGCACGGTCACAGGCCCCTTAATCGCTGCAAAACAGGCGTCCGTTGCACCGTCAAGCCCAATCATGGGCTCGGGAAGCCCCGTCTGGTCGTAGAACTCGTGCCGCTCCAGAAACATGCCGTCATAAAGCTGATCCGACATCCCGTGAGCCACTATCCCCATCAGAAACGCTATATGCTCCGCTGCCTCATCGGACCACGGCGGCGCATAGTTGGCCCTTATCCAGTTCAGGTAGGCCATGTGGTAAGGCTCCCAATGGCCAATCTCGCCGTAAGGGTGCTGAACCCCATACCCGCTGTCCGCGAAGTTGGCCCCGTTCTGAATCATCTTGCGCAACTCCGGCCGCGTCAGCATCTCCCGCAAATCCCCCGGCTCCAACTTCTCCAGCGCGTCCATCGCTGCCCAAAGATGCGAATAGTTGCCGTTGGCCCGCACCAACTCGGGCCCCCCCAGAAGTGCCAGAAAACCCACCAAAGCCGCTATGGCCAATGCAATGCTCTTCTTCAACGCTTGCCTCCCTGGGCCGGTTCGAGCCGCTCCGCACAACCCGGCCCCAAAACACGACCGCACTAAACTATGGAATATCCCCCAGCAATTCAACAACCACGTTGCCGCCCAGCCGCCCTCTCATGATCTTCTAACCGCCGCGCCGCCGCACGGGCCCGCTCCGAAACGGGCCGCTGCTTGCACCCCAACCGCTTCCCGATAGGCC
>Ga0302238_1001796_pt1 | contig 16490 bp, 7 predicted proteins | sample AAG_UR_Asn_MG_FD_193527 | JGI IMG/M metagenome (GOLD analysis project Ga0302238, IMG submission 193527) | Enriched activated sludge microbial communities from anaerobic digester in WTTP, New Holstein, Wisconsin, United States - AAG_UR_Asn | ecosystem: Engineered > Bioreactor > Anaerobic >...
CCACCTACCACAACGATATGGTCTTCATTGTCCGCTTCGTTGATCGCGTCGCTGAGTTTGTCATATTTTCCTTTAAGGTCTCCTGAAGAGCTATATCGTCTAATAGATCCTGTGGTTCCTCCTGCGCCCGTCTTGAACGTCCGCTCGGTACTCGTCGCGTATTGCCCGTCCGATTGCGCCGCCACCACCTGCCACGTGTATGTGGCTTCGGGGTCGAGGTCGGTTAAGTTATAGTATTGATTCCCCGTCTCATCGGATACTTTGGCACCACCCTCTTTTTGATAATGGACCTGGAACCCTAATAAATATGGCGCGCTTTCGCCTACGATCGTTTGCGCGCCCGGCGCCGCTACCCATTCCAGTCTCACCGGCGTCGCCAGGTCCGTCGCTTTGTCCTCAGGGCTCTTGAGCTCTATCGTCGGTCACCCATACACTGGAGCCAGCGTCGTAAAAGTCCACTCGGTACTCGTCGCTCGCTTCTCGTTCGATTGCAGCGCCACCACCTGCCACTTGTAGGTGGTGCCATAGGCTAATCCCGGCTTCGTCGTCTGAGTGGCGGTAACCGGCTCTGGAACCCCATATTTCTGGCCATCCACACCGAAATAGACGAGGTAGCCCTCTATCGTCGGCGCTCGCTCTCCCACGTTCGTTTGTTTGCCCGGTGTCGCCTCCCATGTCAGGTTCACCGTCGTCGGCTGCTCCCCCACGCGGTTCCCAGGGCTCTTGAGCGCGATCTCCGGGGCCGCGTACTGAGCCGTCTGTGTAGAAAAAGACCTCTCGGTACTCGTCGCTTGTTGCCCGTCCGATTGCAGGGCAACGACGTACCACGTGTAAGTGGCGGCGTATTCCAGGTTCGTCAGGTTATAGGACTTCTCCGTCGTCGTGGCGGGTTCGGTAGGTTCCGGGTCTCCGGTTTTCTTATGATAGACCCGATACTCCGTGATGTTCACTCCCTCGCGCTCCACCACATTCGTTTGCTTGCCCGGCGTCGCCTCCCACGTCAAGGTCACCGTCGTCGCCAAGTCCGTCGCTCCGCTCGCGGGGTCCGTGAGCTCGATCTGTGGCGCCGCGTACTGCTTCTTTTCCGTTGTGAAGGTCCACTCTTCGCTCTCCCCAATCTGATTGTCCGACTGGATGGCTTCCACCTTCCACTTGTAGGCTGTATCGTATTCCAGTCCCTTTGGCTCCGCTTGTTTGTCCTCTGTGGGTTCCCAATCGCCATAGTCTTCGTTTAAGAGAGCGATATAGAAGCGGTATTCTACGATCTCGGGGGGGATTTTTTTGTTTTTCGATACTCCCGGCGTCGCTTCCCAAGTGAGAACCAGAGCCGTCGGTTGATCCGTAGCCCCGTTCGCCGGCGCGAGGAGGGCGATACTCGGCGGGGCAATGATCGCGCGGACAATACATCCCGTAATGATGGCCAAAGCGAAGAGCGTGACAAGTAAGAGGACAATCATAGAAAGACGTTTGTCTTGCATAATAAAACCTCCTTCTATAGGCGAGAGGATGGAGGGTTTGGCTTTTTCATCAAGGGTGCGCGTCCGCGCTCTTCAGGCCCTCGTCGTGTTTTGTGAGTTTTTTATAACCTTAGATAGCGCGCCTTCGCGCGCTTAGCGATAGATATTTTACCACAACCGAAAAAATCATCTGGGTTTTGGGGAACTTTAGCTCTGCACGTTTACTGGGAGCGCCCTGGGAACGCCGCACTTCAGTGCGGCGTTCTCATTTTAGTGTACCAGATATTATACCCACACGTTCGGTTTGGATTTTCCAGAAAAGGGGTATAATCAATTCTCGAAGGCATACCGTGAAAACCCGTAGCAGCCTTGAGAAAGGCGATGGTGGAAACGGAAATCGGGAGAAATCTCAAGTATAAAAAGAAATTTCGCGCAAGGGAGTGGTGGACATAGAGAAACCGATCAATACGAAGGCGTTGTTTTTAGGTCCGAAGTCCGAAAACTATGACTTCTTCAGACAGATGCTGTTGTTTTTGATGGATGACCACGCGGAATGGCGGCGTTACTTCCACCCCAACGACGCCCCAATCGTGAGCGATGGTGAGAAAGGCCAAAAGGATTTCCTGGATACGTTGCAGAAGACACGGGAAGCTCTCGTCGATCTGGCGGGGCAGCTTCAGGAAAGCTCCACCCCTTGGTTTTCTCCGAGATATCTGGGTCACATGAATACGGATACATTGATGGCGGCTAATCTGGGGTATATGCTGACGGTTTTGTACAATCCGAACAACTGCGCGTACGAAGGTTCGCCCGCGACGACCGCTTTGGAGATTCAGGTCGGGCGACAGCTTGCGACATTGATGGGATACGATCCCCAACGATGTTGGGGACACATCACGTCCGGCGGGACGGTCGCGAACTACGAAGCAGTTTGGTTAGCGCGAAACCTCGCTTCCATCCCTTTTGCCATCCGCGCGTGCAAGCCAGAGCTCGTCGATGGGCTTAGCGACTGGCAGTTGGCGAATAGGAGCACCGCGCAAATCCTCGATTTGATGGATCGTGCGAAAGAATCGGGCGTTTTTGAAGAGATGCGAGAGCAAACGGTTCGTGGAAAAGGAATGGCGGGCGCGAATCTTGGCGCCATCATCGTCCCACAGTCGAAGCACTATTCCTGGACGAAAGCGGCGGATATCTTCGGTATTGGGCAGGATAACCTCTATTCCGTTCCCGTTCGAGAAAACTATCGGATGGACATAAACGCGTTAAAAGCGCGCATCGACTCGTTGATCACCGGGAAAAAGCCTATTCTGGCTGTCGTTGCTGTCGTCGGGACGACCGAGGAAGGCGCCGTGGATGAGGTCCACGAAATCGTTAAGCTCCGAGAGCGGTACGCGGAAGAAGGCGTCGCGTTTTATCTGCATATCGACGCCGCATATGGCGGTTACGCGAGGGCGCTCTTTCTGGACGAAGAGAATCGGTTCATCCCGTTCGAAGGGTTCCACACGATTTGTATCGATTCAAAAGACACCGGAAACGACTGGCTGAACAGGGACGTCTACGAGGCATTTAAAGCGATGCCTAAAGCGGATTCCATCACGGTCGATCCGCACAAACTGGGTTATGTCCCTTATGCGGCGGGCGCGTTCCTGGCAGCGGATCGCAGGATGATCGATGTGATTTCGTATTTCGCCGCATACGTTTTTGACAAAAGCGATGATAACCCCATGCTCCTCGGCAGTTATATCATAGAAGGCTCGAAGGCGGGCGCCGCGGCGGCCGCCGTCTGGATGGCGCACCGGGTGGTTCCCCTGAACCGTTCCGGATATGGGGCGATCATACGAGCGAGCATCGAGGGCGCTTATCGATTTTACACCTCTTTACAGAACGCCACTCCTATCGAAGTGGGCGGGAAGCGGTTCGAGGTTCTGCCTTTAACTTGCCCCGACAGCAACATCGTCGATTACGCATTCCACGAAATCGGCAATCCAAGCCTTAAAGAGATGAATGCGTTGAACCAGTATCTGTACGAGCGATGCTCCTACAAATCGGGACCTTTGTACACGAACGATTTCATCACCTCTAAGACCTCACTGACGGTAGAAGAGTACGGCGAGGCGCCCTTGTCTTTCATTAAACGGTTCGGCTTCGATCCTTCCGAATGGGAACGCCACGGCAGTGTGGTGGTTTTACGTTCGTGCGTTTTGACGCCTTACCTGGTGAACAACACGACCTATAAAACCTATTGGAACACGTTTTTAAAAGCGATGGAAGATGCGATCGCGGACCGTCAACGGTCCCAATAAACCATCGGGGTATGATAGGTACTTCGAAATCGGCTCAACCGCTCTCGTGTCTATGTTTCGCCCGCGGAAAAGCATTCCTCTTATCCAGGGGTGACGAGCCTTCGACCCTTTAAGGCGCCGCTTTCTCACGAGTTTCGTTTTCGTCGCAGGTAGAACTAAAATCCTTTCCTCTTTCTTTCGCGTATAGGCAAACCCGACGGGCTACGCCACCTGTCGCGATAAACGTCACATCGTCGTATGTGCCGCCTGGACAGACAAAATCGATGGCGTTTGTTTTCTCGTCACCGGAATCCGTTCGCTTTGTCGAAAAGCGATCCATCGCCTGCCCAGATTCTGTTGGAATATATTCGCAGGGCAGAGAACATCGAGGCGTTCATACCGCCGCTTCTAATACCCGTTCCTAGAAACTATCGGTTAGTTTTGCGGGTTGTAGAACACAGTGCAGCCCCGCGATTTCAAGAACTGGATGTTAAAGAAGTCTATTGACCAGGGATTAAGATCGAGGTAGTTGTATCGCATATCGACGGTATCACCGTCTCCGATTCCGGCGTTGTTTACCAATGGCGTGATGTCGCTCACCTGGTTGTGTTCGAAGTACAGCCACTTCAGGTTCGTCAGGTTTTGCAACGGCACGATGTTGCTTACCTGGTTATTACCGAAGTACAGTTCTTGTAGATTCGTCAAGGTTTGTAAGGGTAAGAGGTCACTTACCTGGTTGTACCCGAAGCTCAGCAATCGCAGGTTCGTTAGGTGTTGTAACGTTGTGATGTTGCTTACTTGGTTGCTAAAGAAGACCAGATGCAGAAGGTTCGTCAGGTTCCGCAACGACGTGATGTTGCTCACTTGGTTGTGATAGAGCCACAGAAAATGCAGGTTCGTCAGGTTCTGTAAAGGCGTGAGGTCACTCACTTGGTTGTAATTGATGGACAGATATTGTAAGTTCACCAGGTTTTGTAAAGGCGTGATGTTGCTCACCAAGTTGTTATCGAATATCAGCAACTGCAGTTTCGTTAGATGTTGTAACGGCGTGATGTTGCTCACCTTGTTGTTAGAGAAATACAGATACTCCAGGTTCGTTAAGTGTTGGATGCCTTCCAGCGATACGAGCCCCCCTGCTCCTCTGGATAAGGGCTCGTTGTCAGCTTCCCACTCACCAAACCACCGATGTCTTTCTTCGTTTTTCAATAGTATCAGGTGTTCTAATCCTTCTCCTCTCGATCCAGAGTTCCGATCATCCTTCCCATACCGATCCACTTGCCCGTTGGGACCGTTTAAGTTCAGAACCGTTATCCCCAGTACATCCGCAGGATAGATCGGGCCGGTAGGCTGCCCTGTGTAACCTGCCGCGTTTCGCACCGCCGCTTCCAATATTGGGTCAGCGAAATTGATCGCTGCCACCGGGGGTTGCACCGCGCCCCCGCCGCATCCGCCGACTAACAACGATAACGACACTATCATCAAAATTATGAGCAAAAACGGTTTCCTTCTCCTTTTAGTCTTTTTCATCTTAACCCTCCTTCCCGTAAGATCGGTTGACGGTTGTCGACTTCATTGATAGCTATCATTAGAAATGGTGATTCATCGTTTTATTATACCACTCACCCCGCGCGAGGGTATAGCGGGTGTGGGTATAATCGGGGTACACCAAAATGGAAAATCCGGACTTTAGTCCGGCACGATTCTTTGCTTTTCTGTAAGAACTCGAGAGCCTTAAACGTTTACGCCACGATGTCCGCACAAAAGCGTATCGCGCCGTCGCGAAAAGAAGGGGCGCTTACGCCGCGATGATCGTGTGGGGTTATCGCGGGGTAAGTGGTTTTTACGACCCCGCGATCCGTCCTTTGCTTTTTTACTGTTCCTGGTAAACATACCGAACAAAAATTCCCAGGGCGTTCAAAAGAATCTTTTCTCTGTGCCCTCCGTGCGAACGCTGTTTTATTTTTATGACATGCCAAATAAAAGTTAGCGTTCCTAAGCGGCATGCCGAAATAAAATAGGGAATACTCGAGCGACAGGACCCATTGGCCACGGATAGGTTTGCCCTCTGGAACGAGACAAAAGATATGAGACATTTAGTTAGTGAGACGAACGAATTTGGATGGATAAAAATACTTAATAGAAAAAACAATACATATTCTTTACGGAAGCGAAAATGACTCCCGTTGCTGAGATTCGCCGAAAATTCGGTCTCTAGTTTTCTATCTTTTACCGTTGGCAGAAACAATATTCGAACGGAAGCGCTTATTCTCCTGATCAGGCGAAGACGCTCATCGAGTGCTCGAATGGTAGCGATTTACCGGTACCCTACAATCGTATTGGCGTGATTACCCTGTTCCGGTTTGGTATAGTTATTCACGTCCCAAAGATCTTCGTCAGATAGATTTTTATATTGAAACGCGTCCACACTGACGCTGATCAAAATTCCCAAATCTAAAAGGGCTTGGAGGGCTTGTATATCCGTATCGTTCTTCACCTGAAGATACCATGCGACCTCTTGAGCCGGCGCGGGTGAGTCCATCCGATATAAAGGGGCTTGTCTCCAAGCTTCTTCTCCAGGCCACCCTTGATACTCAGATAAATTCGTGGGGTAGCTTCCTAAATAGGGAAGCTGTAGCCAGCTACTGATCCCGATACGTGATAGCGCAACGATATTGTCCACGTAATAGCTACCCCAATCGGGAGCTTCTGTGAAAGCATCGTATTCATAGAGCTGTAAGAACAAGAAATCCGGGCTCATAATGCGGTTTCGGTAAGCGGCCGAAGGCGCGCCCGGCCACGCGCCGCTCCAGGTTGCCCCAGAAAGGTCCCATCCAAATTCTCGCGCTAAGTAGAATGTGGCAATATAATACCCCGTCGAAAAACAAACGCAAGAGCCTTTATTACCCTGGTTTCCGATAGGTGGGAAGTGTGGGGAGAGCGAATGGTCCACGCCGCCTCTTAGTTGGTCTCTACCGACCAGTTCGACCAAACGATCGGAATCGACGATACGCACTAAACCTCGATCCACGATATCCTGCCATTGCTCCTCAGTAGGATGTAGTAGTCCTGTTCCCATCTCATCAACAGTCCGGTTAAGTTCCCCGGGCTTCCGAACCATCGAAGGAGAGATATTCTCCATCGTTAGGGGATCGCTGGCTTGGTATAACATTTCCCGTATCCGGTCTGTCTGTCGCGACGCAATAGGTGAAAAGGAGATCGCCGGTGTCGAAACGGAAACAGAGCCTCCATTGCTAGTGGGCTTAGGAGTTTGCGTGGAAGTATACCGAGACAACAAGGTATTGGGGTAGCTGACATAGGTTTCGACGGAGAAATAGAGGATGGTACCTGTTTGAGTAGAGCCGTTGGAATCGAATACGCGTAAATATACGCTTTCCCCGTTAAGAGGGAGGAACTCTGTGATATCCACAACGATTCGATTGTCGGGATAGGGGTATGGGCCGCCGGCGGAATAAAACGGACCACCGAAGCTACGAAGACCGTAGACTTCCTTCTCGATCCGTGGACTCGATGGATTACCTACACCTAAAAAAACAGCTGTGTCATTACGAACGGGATGCGTCATACCGATAACGGCTACCGCCAGCGGATGATAACCGGATCGGGGGCGGTAGAACCACGCTTCAAGATTTACCGCTTTGGCCGCTTCGAAGGTCATATACAAAAACCCGTCAGGAACATTCTCCCAACGATTTTCATCGTCAACCTCCGCAATTCCCCAGGAATTGGCGAGCTTGAAGTGGCTGGTTTGCACGACCGCCTGAACGATCAACTCGGCATTTTCGCTAGTTACGCTTTTCTGTGGGGATGAACTGTCTTTGATAACGACCGAGTATTGTCCGGCATCGGATGCAGCGAGATTATTTTTCGTGTAGCTCTGACCCGTCGCTCCGTTGATATTCGACCCGTTCTTCCGCCATTGATAAGAGTAAGGGGGTGTCCCACCGCTTGCAGCTACATCGAAGGTGACGCTGTCGCTTTCCGATTTGGTCTGCGATTGCGGCTGTTCGATGATGGCTAAGGCAACCCCTGCGTTCTGCGGGTTGTAGTCTACCAGGCAACCCCGTGAGATTAGGGTATCGATATTCGCCATATCTTGTGACCCGGCGGTAAGATCGAGGTTGTTGTATTTCATATTGACGTAATCACCGTCTCCGATTCCGAGGTTGTTCACTAATGGGGTGATGTCACTCGCTTGGTTGTCAGCGAAGGACAGCCATTCCAGGTTCGTCAGGTTTTGTAACGGCGTAAGGTTGCTTACTTGGTTGCTATCGAAGAGGAGCCGCTTCAGGTTCGTCAGATTTTGCAGCGGCGTGAGGTTGCTCACCTGGTTGTTACCGAAGTATAGCTCCCGTAGGTTCGTCAGGTTCTGTAACGGCGTGAGGCTGCTCACATGGTTGTTAGAGAAGTCCAGACACTGCAGGTTCGTCAGGTTTTGTAATGGCGTGAGGTTGCTCACCTGGTTGTTAACGAACCCCAGTCCCTGCAGGTTCGTCAGGTTTTGCAACGGCGTGAGGTTGCTCACCTGATTGCTCCAGAAGTATAGCTCCCGTAGGTTCGTTAGGTTTTGTAACGGTGCGAGGCTGCTCACCTGGTTGTTACTGAAGTATAGCTCCCGTAGGTTCGTCAGGTTCTGTAACGGTGTGAGGCTGCTCACCTGGTTGTCTGAGAAGTCCAGATACTGCAAGTTCGTTAGATTCTGTAACGGTATGAGGTTGCTCACCTGGTTGTTCCAGTAGGACAGCCACTCCAGGTTCGTCAGGTTCTGCAACGGCGTGAGGTTACTCACCTGGTTGTTATCGAAGTACAGCCATTCCAGGTTAGTCAGGTTTTGCAACGGCGTGAGGTTGCTCACCTGGTTGTTCCTAAAAGACAGCCTCTCCAAGTTCGTTAAGTGCTGGATGCCTTCCAACGACACGAGTCCACCCTCGCCTCTCGTTGAGGGCTCGCTGTCTGCGCCCCACTCACCAAACCGCCTGTGTCTTTCTTCGTTTTTCACCAGTATCTGGTATTCTAATCTTTCCCATCTCGATCCGGAATTCCCATCCTCTTGACCATCTCGACTCGCTTGCGTATTAGGACCGTCTACGTTAAGAACCGTTATCCCCAGTACATCCGCAGGATAGATCGGGCCGGTAGGCTGCCCCGTATAACCCGCCGCGTTTCGTACCGCCGCTTCCAATATTGGGTCGGCGAAATTGATCGCTGCCACCGGGGGTTGTACCGCGCCCCCGCCGCATCCGCCGACTAACAACGATAACGCCACTATCATCAAAATTATGAGCAAAAACGGTTTCCTTCTCATTTGAATCTTTTTCATCTTAACCCTCCTTCCCGTAAGATCGGTTGACGGTTGTCGACTTCATTGATAGCTATCATTAAAATGGTGATTCATCGTTTTATTATACCACTCATCCCGCGCGCGGGTGTAGCGGGTGTGGGTCAAGTTATGGGGTGATATAACAAAGAGGTTCATCGCGGGGTAACCAGCGGGCTGACTTCGGAAGCTCACGAAGTCTCGCGATACGCTCTGCTGCCTTTCTATTCAAGACATGCCAACTTAAAAGTTGGCGTTCCCAAGGCGTTCCAAGAACCTTCCCAGAGAGACAAGCCGACTGGAGGTCGGCCCCACGAGCTTTCTTCAGTCTTTTCTCTGTGTTCTCTGTGCCCTCTGTGCGAACCCTGTTTTTTTAAGACTTGCCAACTAAAAAAGTTGGCGTTTCCAGAGACAGGCTGACTGGAAGTCGGCCCTACGAGCTTTCTTCAGTCTTGTCTCCGTGTTCTCTGTACCCTCTGTGCGAACTCTGTTCTTTCTTTAACACATACCAACTTAAAAGTTGGCGTTCCCAGGCGTTCCCAAGGCGTTCTCGTAGCGTTCCCAGGCGTTCCCAAGGCGTTCTCGTAGCGTTCCCGGGGCCTTCCCAGAGAGGCAGGCCGACTGGAAGTCGGCCCCACGAAATGAAGTGGCGCTTACGCCGCGATGACCAGTTGCAGTGAATCAAGTTTTGTTCTTGCGCTTGTAGCGACTTCAATAGATCATTGAAAATCCGATACTATTCTGGTCGACACGTAATACGAGTTGGAGTACCGATTTTCCTCATCCCTGACCTTCGCGTTTTTCTCAAAGGCCGGTTCTCTTGCTTTTCGCTTACCTGATTTTTCCTATTGACCACGCACTTGTTGAGTCAAAAAAGGGGAAACACCTAAATCCCCCTATTCCGTTTGAACGCGCCAGACGTGGACGAGGGTTCGTTCTTCTTCGCCACGGCCGCTTTCGAAAACGTACAGCAGATGGTTTTCGCTATCGTAACAGCAAGCGCCGACGTGGTATTTTTGTTGGGTGGATGTTATATAAAAAAGGTGTTCGTCGATATTAAGGTGCGCGTAGGGTTGCGGTTCCCAGGGTTGGAGTGTCCCTTGGGCAACTTTCGCCAGGTCGGCAGGGTCGTAGAAGAGGAACCAACCTTCAAACGCGTCGCTCCACCACCCTCTATTCTCGCAATCCATACACGGACCATCGGGATTTCCGTACCAGGTATTCCCTATCCCTTTCGTCCCGACGAAGACCACCGCTTCTTTCGACCCTGCCCGAACCCAAACGCCGCCAGACCATTCGTCCGAATGTGCGTATCCGTCCATCTCGTGCCAGGGATCCGGTTCTCCTTCATAGTAATCCGAATACTTCAGCAATATGACGGAGGGTAAAACCGTTCTCGCGAGCGGTAGGTTTCCATTCCGCCAGGGATTGATCGCGGCAATAGTCGGCCCGAATCCGGACCATCCGCCATCGCGGTATCGTCCGGTCGCAAATCGTAAGCCTTGGACGTACTCGTCTGCCCAATCCTCAGGAATCGAAAACAGATAGTCGTTGCCATTATAAGGATTCAATCCCTCGACAAACCAGGGGCCTTGCGGGTTCGGATTGTTCAAGTCCGAATTGAACACCATATGGGTGGGGTATTCGTGTTCGTCCTGAAGGTGCACGCCCCAGCACGCCACCAGTTGACCCGGTGTTCGCGAAGGTCCCGATGGGAATAGCTCTATGTCCATCCGCGGCATCTCTTCAACCCAGGGAAACAGGTTCCCGCGTATGTCGGTAAAGGGCTGGAGGAATCTGGACAAGGGCAGGTCGTTGATATTTTTCCTCCTCGAAAGGACCGGGGTAGGGATATCGAATTCGGAGATCAGGTTCCAAACATCGTGCCCCGCGCCAAAGATCGATCCCGGGAAACCATCCGAGGGCGATTCAGCGTCTCCGTTAGGGTTGTAGGTCATTCCCATCCCACCCCATTCCCAGGTTTCTGCATCTGGGGCCCATGGTAAGGGCTCAGGCGTCAGAAATGCTCCGATATAGACCAAATCTTCAGGCTCCACACGAGTTCGTAAGGAAGGGTCAGGCGCTTTGGTTACGAAGAAAGCTCGAAGGGTTCGATTGGCATTTGCGTTGAACGCATACGGGTTCGCTCCGCTTACTTTCGTCATCCCCTCATACCATCCTGCAAATGTGTACCCCTCGTTTTTGGCCGCTTCCAGCGTTACCTGCGTCCCGCTGTTCACCGTCACGGTCTTGTTGTCTCCCCACGCCCCTCCGTTGATCCGAACATCCCCGCCTTCCGCGGGGCTTGCCTGCGCCGTGATCGTGCACTGAGTCACGTTCTGCGAGAAGTTCGCTTTGTACGTTTTGTTCGCGGCTGCTATAAACTGATAGGTTGTGTTCGAGCTGACTTTGACGCTTCCGTCATACCAGCCGTCGAAGGTATATCCGTTTGAGGTTCTGGCTTCCAAGGTGACTTGCGTTCCGTTGGTCACCGTCACGTTCTTGCTGTCTCCCCACGCCCCTCCGTTGATCCGAACATCCCCGCCTTCCGCGGGGACTGCCTGCGCCAGGATGGTCAGATCATCATTGTGGATGGGTGGGACCGCCCCCCCGCCACATCCAAACATAAAAACCATCAGCGGCATAAACACGAAAACAATAAGAAAAAGAACTTTCTGTCCTCTTCGTGACTTTTTCATCGCAAACCTCCATCCTTTTAAGCTTGATTTTTGAGTTTTCACGATTCCGGGGAGCTCGTTCCTCCCGCACTCTTTAGATACCCTCGTTCAAGCCATTAAAGGCTATCCTTCCGCTTTATTCGGTGAAATTGCCGGTCGCGTAATCCGAGGTGATGTGGTTACCTTGGACAACCTGCGAGGAGGTTATCGGTGATACTTTGTTTCGATCGTACTGATGCCACTTCCGAAAGGTTATGGTTTTAAAGTAGGGTTGCCGATTGCGATAAAATCCGTGACCGTATGACTACCGTTTTCTATTACGCCAGCTGGAAAGCGCCGTTTTGAACCTCTGCTCTTGCGGCAACAGCTCGATCGCGTTTTTATAAGCGGACTCGATTTCGCTATCCGGGGCATTCAACCAGGATTTAACTCTTGCCAAGTCCCGCCACGCCCACGCTTTTCGGGTTCTGTCCGTGTCCATCTGTAATACTCTTTCCAATAACTCGCGCGCTTCCTTCAGCAAACGCCTATTCGTTTCCTGAGCGACCTCATCGTTTTTCTTCCTGTAATGGTCCGACGCCAGCTTCATCTTCGTCTGAGCAAACTCTTGTAACGCGCGCGGATCGGACATAATCGCGTCGCCAGCTCTTTCGAAAAACACGTGAGCGTATCTTTCTTCACCCATCCGGCGCGAGATGATCGCGGTATGCAACGCGTCAGAACTAGAAACGAGAGGTGGAAAATCCTTGAGTAGGTCTTTCGCTTCCGAGGGATAACCCGCAGAATAATACGTATCGATCATCGTATTGACGACTTTCGGAAGTAAGACGGGACTACCCAGAGCCGCATAGGCGTCGAGTACCTTTCGCGCGTTTTCTATTTTGCCTTCCTGCGCGTACATACCGATAAGTTCCATAGCGAGCGTCGCCGAATGCATATGGCTTTCCCACGCGCTTTTAATCAGAGCCAGGGCTTCCTGGTTTTTTCCCGTCGCCTTTAAATACGCTGCGCTACGTAACGCCGATACAGATACGTATTCCGGATGCGCGGGCAAGGTCACGCGAAAGTACGTTCGGCTTTCGTCGAAATCGAACCGCGGTTTCGGGGATCCGTTTTCTTCCATTGACTTGTAGATTTTCGGCACGCCGGTGCCCCTTCCTTCCGCAAGTTTCAGTTCTTTCAGGAACTCGCCGATCCTTCTGTTTCTCGCGGGCAAGGGCGGCAAAGGATTTCCTCGTTCTAAATCTTCTTTGAGAATGCCAGGAAAAGGGCCAGGATAGCTGATTATTTCTATACGATCCGGGTGCAAATAGACTTTTATCGGTTCCGGTTCGCTTTCGTAGCTTCTATGGTAAACCGCGTTCACAAGGGCCTCTCGTAACGCCGGAATCGGGTAGTTGACCCAACCAGTTGTCCGTATCGAATGATCGATCTTGACAAACTGTTCCGTCGAAAACGATTGTAGAAAGCTTAGCGCCGCTTTCAACTGTTCGTGTAACCCTCCCCGAAATGTTTTTTCCTCTATCACATTTCCAGCGTTACCCCCGGAAAACTGCACGACTTCCGTTTTGGCTCCCGAAAACCAAACCTCGGGATCATCGGTGAAGAAGAGCAGCCCAACGTTTTTCGGGACATCGTATCCGTTAACCGGTACCGCAATCCTCATTTTGCGATAAACATCCCTCGTATCGACGTTTTCAGACAAGCCGCTCCTTATATCTCTAAGGAATTCCCTGACTTTTATCTCCCGAAAGTCGCTTATTTTTGCGTTTTGAGCGCGTCTATCGTCGAAAGGGACTTTCGCGGTTAGGGATAGGAGCTGGGCAAGCAGCCCGTTCTTTTCGGCGTCCACCGTTTCGCTGCCGATACGGACATAGTACCGTAAAGGTCCCCTCTCGTGTTCCGGGGCCCTATGAGGGCGTATATCGCTTCCGGGGACCCAGATGACGAGGATATGCCGTCGGTCGATCACCTCGGGCGAAAAAATCGGTTGATAAGGCGGGTCTATTCGATTGCAATGCCCACGTATCCATTTTTGTATTCGGTCGATTTGTTCGTGAGGGATGCCCTCCGGGGGATATACGATGCGCCCGTTTCTCTCTTCCATCCCGATCACGATATAACCCCCGTTCAGGTTCTGAATATCATTGGCAAAGGCCGCTATCGTCCTGATAACCTGATACCCGGTCGTGCGCTCGTCCCAGCTTCGCTTGCATTCCATCCGAAAGAGTTCGACCACATTACTATTCGATAGGTCTTCGAGGTTGATGGGGATTACGCGGCTCATCGAGTTCCTACCTCTCTTCCGCTCTGGTTCAGATGATTATACCATACGTCCTATTTCGTGCAGCCGAGCGTGTGGGTCAAGCTATGGGGTGTAATCGAGGAACAAGACCAAAATCGCTCGCACAATTTTTAGCCCACGTAGTCATCGCGGCGTAAGCGCCCCTTCTTTTCGCGACGGCGCGATACGCTTTTAAGGAGGAGGAAAGACGGATCGCGGGGTCGTAAAAACCACTTACCCCGCGATAACCCCACAGGCGCATCGTGAAAAAAAGCAAAGGGCGTATCGCGAGACTTCGTGGGCTTCCGAAGTCAGCCCGTTGGTTACCCCGCGATGACCGTCGCGGAGCCGGCGGGTGCAGCCGTACGGGGATAACCGCGCTATCTGCCTTTGCTCAACGCTTTCGAGATCTCCTGCATATAGTACGCGACGATATCGGGGTCTTCCAGGTCTTGGGCTTCGATGCGAAAGACCGTGTAGCCGCTATGGACGAGGAGGACTTCCTGGCGCTTGTCCAATTTTCTTCTGTCGGCGTGGTATGCGGCGCCGTCTATGTAGATCAGTATTTTCCCGGTTGGATAGGCGAAGTCGGCGCGGGTTCGGACTCCCACAGCGACCACTTCGTATTGACGTGTCGGTCGCGGCAGATGATGCTCCAAAAGCAAGCGTTCGAAGTGGTCTTCGGCGTAGGATTCGGTTTCCTTAACCACGGAAGCGTCGTCGTAACTGCGTTTCGGCGGTATTTCGACAACTGCGCCGTAACCGGAGTCGCGTATGTGGCCCAAGATGGCGATGGCGGCGTTTCGGTCCAGCTCGGCGTGAGCGCCTTGATTCCAATACGTCCGCAGGCACCGGTAGCAGGAAGCTTGGCAGGCGCAGGTTTCGAGCTGTTCGAGCGCGCGGGCGGTGATCGTTTCGAAAACCTCGAAGGCCAATTCCAGCACGCCCGTCCCGCCCGGCGTCGTCTCGAAGAACGTGGGCTCATACAGTTCCCCGTTCGTCCGGATGAAGCCGTCCCAGGCGTCTTTTCCGCTTTCGAGCGCGAACGCCATACCCATGCGGAAGGCTTCCATCCAGTTGAGCGCTTCCTGTCGAGTTCCGAAGGGCCCGAACGATAACCAGTCTGAAACGAAGTGGGCGTGCAACAGCTGCCGGTGAAGCCGTACCTCTTCATTCGAAAGCACTTTCCGGTGTACGTGTCGCATATGCCTGATAAATCCCTCTTCCTCCGCCGGCGTTTCCAGGAAGATCGCGCCGTCTTCGGGACAGATGAGGAAGCCGTACCCTTTTTTGGACATATGCTTTCGGCTCCCGGAGTTCACCAGCGTGATCCGGTCTTTTCGGCAGAACAACAGCTTTTGTTCCCCGATACTCCGTTGTTTTCCGCCTATGTGTTCCTCTTTCACCATCCCGCGTATGTCGTAAGAAGCGATGATCCGTTGATTTTCATCGTCACCGATGCTCCCGGAACGTTTCAGAAGTCCGTTGCGGATATGAACGGACTGAAACGCTTTTTCTTCGGGACGGTCGTACCCGATCGGCCCTTCCCTAACCGGTGACAGGCTGTGTTCTCCCACCAAGAACCGTTCATACTGCCCTTCGTGGCTTTTCGTGGAATCCAGATAGTATTTTTGAGGGGCAAAACGCCTCCCGAGCGCATATACGGAAGAGTGCGGCGCGAACTCTCGCAGCGCGAGCGCATACGGGCGTTCGATCTCTATGATATCCTGCTGCTCGAGATTGATCATTTCGGCGCCGCCCTTTTGAAGCGCGTAGCCCGGGAAGAATCCGTAGTTCGATAGCACCGATAAGGTATAGAAATCGGCGGAGTCAGAGCTCAACGTTTGCTCCTGGAGCGCCCGTAGGATTGTTGAGATTTTCGAATACTCCGTATGCCGATCTGCTTCTCTGAAGATCTTGCGACGTTCTTGCCTCAAAGAAAGGTACTTCGTTCTCAGATGGTTAACGATGCGCGCCAGCTCCAGCGGCATCTCGCGGAAGAAAAACGCCTCCGGATCGGATATGCCCGAGGTCAGGCCGCGGTAGTCCGCTTCGCTGAATTGGGCCAAAAACCGTTTCAGCGTTCTGGAAAGCTCCGGGCGGTAGCGTTCCAGGAGCGTCTTTAGGGCTAGGGCTCCCTCTTCCGTGGCATCGGATGGGTCGGGTTGGTCCGGGCTCAACCAGTCGATCCCGGTGAAATACTTGCCGATATGGTCCGGGAGGTAGGATTCGAAGAGCGGCCGGTCTTCTTCCTTCAGACACTGTTGGAGCGCGGTCGTCCACAACGAATGCAGATGCTTCTGTACGAGCGGCAAGTTGCGCAGGCTGAACGTGGGCGCGCGTATTTCCCCGCGGATCATCTCTTGAGGATTGTCGTAATAGTACAAGTCGTGGGCGCTTCTTCCGCAATAGGCCATCACGACGGCGATTCGGTGACGCCTACCCGCTCTGCCC
>Ga0302238_1001801_pt1 | contig 16443 bp, 11 predicted proteins | sample AAG_UR_Asn_MG_FD_193527 | JGI IMG/M metagenome (GOLD analysis project Ga0302238, IMG submission 193527) | Enriched activated sludge microbial communities from anaerobic digester in WTTP, New Holstein, Wisconsin, United States - AAG_UR_Asn | ecosystem: Engineered > Bioreactor > Anaerobic >...
GGAAACTGCAACGTGACGGCGCCCGTTATTTCGGCCCCTACGCCTCTGCCGGCGCTGCCCGTGAGGTGGTGCGACAGATCCAGCGCATCTTTCCGCTCAGGCATTATCCCTGGCAGAGCTGCAGCCGCCGTTCCCGCCCCTGTCTCTATTACCAGATGGGACAGTGCAGCGCCCCCTGCCACGGCAAGATTCAGCCCGAGCAGTACCGCCTGCTGGTGGAGGACGCGATGCTGTTCATGGAAGGCAAGCGCAAGGATCTGCTGACAGGCTTCAGGCAGCGGATGCAGCAGGCCGCGGAGCAACAGGCGTATGAGGAGGCGGCCCGCTGGCGCGATCTGCTGCGGGCCGTGGAAACCACCCTGGAACGTCAGAAGGCGGTGCGGCTGGGCAATGACGCGGATCTGGTGGGGCTGGCCCGTAGCGGAGAGCAGCTGGCGCTGGCCCTCTTGTTTGTGCGGGGCGGCAGCCTGACCGGCAGCACGGTGCTGTTCGGCTCCGGCGAACTGGACGACCGCGGGGCGCTGGCGGCCTTTCTGCAGCGCTACTATGATGATGAGCGCTTTATTCCGGATGAGCTGCTGCTGCCGGAGCTACCGGACGATGCGGCCCTGTTGGAAGAGCTCTTGAGCGAGCGCAAGGGCAGGCGGGTCAGGCTGGTGCGGCCACAGCGCGGTGAAAAACTGGAGCTGGTGCAGCTGGCGCTGCGCAATGCCCGGGCCGCCCTGGCAGAGCGGCAGGCCCGCGAACAGAGCGGGCAGGAACTGCTGGAGGAGTTGCGGCAGAAGCTTGGCATGCCGGTGCTGCCGCAGCGGATCGAGTGCTACGACATCTCGACCCTGCAGGGGCGTCATTCGGTTGGCAGCGGGGTGGCCTTTCTGGACGGCAGGCCGGACAAGCCGCGTTACCGGCGCTACCGGATCCGGCAGATCGCGGGCCAGGATGACTTTGCCATGCTGCAGGAGGTCTTTTCACGGCGCTTTGCCCCGGAACGGGTGGCCCAGTGGGGCTTGCCGGACCTGGTGGTGGTGGATGGCGGCATCGGCCAGTTAAACAGCGCCTGTGCCGCATTGGAACAGCTGGGGATGGGCGGCAGGTTTGCCGTGATCTCCCTGGCCAAGAGCCGGGTCAAGGGGGACGGTAAGGATGTGCGGGTGGAACGCAGTGAAGAGCGGGTCTTTCTGCCGGGCCGCCGCAACCCCCTCAAGCTGCGGCAGGATTCGGGCCCGTTGAAGCTGCTGGCCGCCATTAGGGATGAGGCGCACCGCTTTGCCATCACCTACCACCGCAGTCTGCGCGAGCGGGCCGCCATCCGCTCCGCCCTGCGGCAGGTGCCGGGGGTGGGGCCGGCGCTGGAACGTTTACTGTTGCGGCATTTCGGTTCGCTGGAGGGGATCGGTCAGGCCGGCGTCGAAGAGCTGGCACAGGTGGGGCGGATCGGGGCTGAGCTGGCTGAACGGATCAGGGCCGCGACAGCACCCGTTTCATCTCGCGATGCAGGACCGTCAGATCAATAGGTTTTGACACGTAGCCGTCAAAACCGGATTGCAGCAGCTGGACCCGCTGCTCCTCCATGGCGTGGGCGGTCAGGGCGATGATCGGGATATGGGTGCCGCTGCCCTGCTCCTGTTCCCGGATGATCCGGGTCGCCTCAACGCCGTCCATCAAGGGCATCTGGATATCCATCAGGATGATGTCGAACGTTCCGTTTTCCCACTGCACCAGGATTTCCGTGCCATCACCCAGCGAGGTGACCTGATGGCCGAAATGGCCCAGCAGGCGTGTCATCATGGTGCGGTTGGCCTGGCTGTCGTCAGCCAGCAGGATCCGTAGCGGCGTGCCCTCCCAGACCGGCGTAGTTTGCGGCGCCGCCGCAGCGGGCTGCAGATTGGCCGGACATTGGTTGATCGGGAAGCTCAAGTCCACATGGAACGAACTGCCCTGACCCTCCCTGCTTTCAACCGTGATGGCGCCGCCCATCTGCGTGATCAGCCGGCTGCAGATCGACAGGCCCAGGCCGGTGCCGCCGAAGCGCCGGGTCACCGAACTGTCGGCCTGGCTGAATGGCTCGAAGATCTTCTCAAGCACCTCCGGCTTGATGCCGATGCCGGTATCGCTGACCGTAAAGCGCAGGCGAACGGTATGGTCTGCTTCCTCCAGGCGTTGTACCGCCACCCGGATCTCACCCTTGTCGGTAAACTTGATGGCATTGCCCACCAGGTTGTACAGCACCTGCTTCAGCCGCAACGGATCACCGCACAGGCTGTCCGGGATATCCGCCTCAATGCTGCTGGTCAGCGAGAGTTCCTTGGCATGCAGCCGCGCCTCCTGGGACTTGATGGTCTCCGCAATGCAGGTGCGCAGGCTGAAGGGCGTCTGTTCAAGCTCCAGCTTGCCGGCCTCGATCTTTGAGATGTCCAGCACATCGTTGATCAGCGACATCAAGGTCTTGGCATCGGTCTCGATGTTGTCCAGCAACCGTCCCTGTTCATCGGTCAGGTTGGTAAACCGCAGCAGCTGGCTGTTGCCGATCACCCCGCTCATGGGGGTGCGGATCTCGTGGCTCATGTTGGCCAGGAACTCGGTCTTGGCAATGCTGGCCGCCTCGGCCGCGGTCTTGGCCTTGTGCAGCTCCTCCTGGTCGCGTTGTTTCTCCTCAAAGCGCTGCTGCAGGGCTGCGGCCAGCCCGTTGACCGCCCGTGCGGCCTGACCCGGTTCGTCATCGGAGCTGACGTTGATCCTGGCATGGTAATCACCCCGTTGCAGGGTGTTGATGCCGCGCATCAGGGCGTTGAACGAACTGGTCACCCTGCGCAACACCAGGTAGCTCAGCGAGGAAACCGCCAGCCAGAAAACAACCGCGGTCACGGCCGACCAGAAGATCAGGTTGCGAACCGCGCGGGTCTGGTCGGCGGTGCCCCGCTCAATCCGCAGCCGGCCCAGCAGTGACAGACTGTCGTGTTCGGTATTCATGGATGAACTGATGGAGGCGACCTGCGGGTTGCTGCGGACCTCGATGGTCTGGCTGATGGGGGCGCTGGTATCGGCAGGGCGGGGACTGCTGAGCTGCACCAGCACCCGGCCGTCCGGGGCGCTGATCGTGACAGAGCGCATCTCCGGCAGCTGCACGACCTGCTCGGCCAGCTCGAGCAACATCGCGGTGTTTTCGGCAAAAAGCGGCAGCCTGATCGACTGGGCCAGGGACTGGGCCTGCAGTTGCAGGTGGGCAAGGGTCTCCTTCCTGGTCCGGCCCACCTCACGTACAATAAACAGGCCGATCAGCAGGGTAACGGTTAAAAAGGTCAGCAGGGTGAAAATCAGGAAGAGTTTGCGCTGGAAGCAGCTTCGGATGGCTGCAGGCGGTGTGCTGGACAACATGGCAAACTCCTCAGGACTGCAACGGTTAGTTGAGTTGAACGAGGTCGATCTTCAGGCGCTTCAAGAGAGTCTGATTGGTCTTCAGGATCACACCGCTGGGGTAGCTGAGCGGCTGGTTGGTGGCGCTGCGCTCCCCCTCAAGCAGTTCCGTCACCAGTTCACGGGCCTGACGCCCCAAGGCAACCCGGTCAAGATCCAGTACCGCCGTGGCCCCCAGCCCCAGGTAGCTGGCAGCAAACGAGACCACCGGTACCCGGTGCTGCTGGCTGAAATAGAAATAGGCCTCGGTGGTTTCCCGGGTGACCGCCATACTGTCCGGCAGCATCCAGAGCGCATCCACCTTGCCTGCCAGTGAGGCCAGTTCGGCCATGGTCTCGCGGGCAGTGGAGATCTCCCGCAGTACCAGGCTGATGCCGTGCTCCTCGGCGGCCTGCATCGCCTGGCGCAGATACCAGGCGCTTCTGGCTGGATTGTACACCACCCCGACCCGCCGTACCTTCATAGCATGGAACAGGTGCAGGTACCGTTCCGGCGCCACAAACATGCCGATGCCGGTCTGGTTGGGCACATGTGGTTTCAGGCGGTGCAGGTTGAGCGACATCACAGCCACCACCGGTACGGTCCGTACCGGCCGGGTTGCGGCAACGGCGTTGTCGCCAATGGCCAGGATCAGCCTGGGGTGCTCCTCCCGCACGATCCTGACCACATCCACTTCGTCGAAATCCGACAACACCACCACCCGGCGCGAGATATCCTGCCCGGCGCCAAAGCCTTTCATAACCTCATCGTAGGCCGGGTTGCGCTTGCTCTGCAGCACCAGCACATCGTAGGACAGCGCCAGCGAGGGAAGCAGCAGCACCAGGGCGGCTATGCACAGGATCAGGCGCTGCATCAGAAACTCACCCGCATGCCGCCTTCAAACCAGCGCTTGGCATTGCTGTACAATTCGGTGTCCGTGGTCTGTACACCGTTGAACAGGTTGTGGGCTGAGAAGAATAACTCGGGCGTCAGACCGTAAAGAGACTTTAACCGCCAGTTCAGGTGCAGGTCCCAGATCATGCCGGTATCACAGGCAGCGGAGCTTGCATCCTTGCTCCACCAGACATAGTTGCCGGTCAGAGTGCCGCGCAGCCCCAGGTCGCGCTGGTCATAATTCAGGGCCAGCTTGACGGTGTGGGGCGGAACTGCCTGATTGCTGTTGGTGTGTAGCCGCTGCCCGCTATCGCTGTCCCAGGCATCCAGGTAGGTGTAGCCGCCCGTCAGGGACAAGCCGAATAACGCGGCGGTACGGGCCTCCAGCTCAAACCCCTGGCGATTCTGGTTGGTGGTGGTTACGGTGCCAATAGACTGACTATCGCGCAGGGCATTGAAGAAATAGGTTCCCTTGAGCCAGAGATAGGGCAGGGCTTCAGTCTCAATCCCGGCCTGGATGGTCTTGACCCGCTGCAGACGGTTCTCAGCTTTTGGCGTGGGCAGGGTATAGCCCTGGGCAGCATAGGCCCGCAGGATCGTGTGAGCAGTCAGTTGATAGGTGGTTCCCAAGGTCAGGCTGGTGGCATCGCCGGTGGTGCCGGTGAGGTCGTAGCGGATGCCGGGCAGGATGGTGAGTGCGCCAATGGTGTAGGCGCCATTGGCATAGATGCCCCAGCGGTCCCAGCGCCGGTCATAGACCGGTGGATCACTGCTCAGCAGATCCTTGTTGGTGGCCCAGGCATGGGCGTAATCAAGCCCCACTACCAGATTGGTCTGGTAATCGCCCCAGGTCAGCCGGGCATTGATCCCCTGGGTGGTGTCTCTCACCATCCCATCACTAGAAAAAGCAAAACCACCCAGACCATCCGGGGCACCCCATTTAGTATGGTCATCACGGTTGGTCAGGTAACTGTCCAGCTCCAGGGTTAACCGATCAGTCAGAGGCTGGTTGAGTTTCAGGTAGGCATTGGTGCGGCGGTACTGATTGTTGTCATGCACATAGCCCCAGGCAACCGTATTGCCTTCATCCAGGCCTGGCCTGGCAGTCAGATAGGACAGGCCAAAGGTGAGGCTGCCTTTGCTTGGCAACTGGTAGGAAAGCTTGCCGAACAGCTGGTTCAGGTTGGTTCCGGTATTGGGGCTCAGGCCGTCTGAGCGCAGGTTGCCGAGCGTCAGGTAGTAGCCGAGCTGTTTGATGGTTCCGCTCAGTTCAGCGCGGGAATCGGCTGTGAACTGGGAACCGGTGGAGCCTGATACTATCCCGCCAACCATACGTTCGGGATTGGGGGACTTGGTGATGATGTTGATCACCCCGCCCAGGGCCGGGCCCCAGGCAGCCGAGGCAGCCCCCTTGATGATCTCGATCCGCTCGATCTGCTGCACCGGAATCAGGCCCGGAATGGCTATGTTCTGGTCAAAATCATTCTGGCGGATGCCGTCCACCAGTACCAGCACGGTGGTGTTCAAGGCCCCCTGGACGTTAAAGAAGCTGAAGGTGCTGGGGGTGCGCAGGTAGTCGAGCTGGATGCCCGGCACGGTCTGGAGCACCTCTGCCAGGGTATGGGCATTCAAGCGCTCGATATCAGCAGCAGTAATGACGGTGATATTTTCAGCAACAAGGGAGGCTGGGCGGGGGGCGCGGGCCGTTGAGACAAGCGATTCACCGGAGCTCTCAATGATGCCCAGCTCTTCCAGCGCATCATCGGCAGCAAGGAGCGGCATGACTGTGAGACACAGCAGTATCGGCAGAATCAGCAATATGGTATTTCTGCAGACACGGTTCAAGCGTGTGCTCCCTGATTTGTTGGCCAGTCAGCTGCGATTTTGTAAAGTTTTTACTAGCAAATTTTTTGCAGCCCGTCTAGGGTAAACACCCTGTTTATCCATCTGCAAGCAGATGGAATTATATGCATGGGAGGTGTGCCATGGAGATTGAAGTGCTGCATCAGGGCGTGGAAGAATGTCAGATGGTAGCAGGCTGCTGCACCGGCGGGACTTCTGCCCGCAAGTAACACAAGACAAAAGCCGTGTGTGAATGGGGGGCAGTGCTCCCCATTCCTGTTTGCAGGAGATTATTGGTGCCGCTTTCCCGTTATGCCATTTCGTTTGCCGACCCGCAACGACCGGGCTTTGTGATCCTGTACTCCACCCGCAAGGGGGCCGTGGTCAGGGTGCCCGAGCGTTTGTTCGCTGCCATTATGAACGGCACGCTCTCACCTGAAGAACGCGCCACCCTGCAGCAGCTCCAGCTCTGGAGCGATGACCGTGAGGCCGAGCAAGCCGAGATGGCCGGTATTGTTGATTACACCAACGCCCATGCACCGCTCTTTTCCGCCACGGTGGTGTTGACCATGGCCTGCAACCTGGCCTGCCCCTACTGTTTTGAAGAACTGTTTCGGGACGGCCAGGAGATGAGCAGGGAGACCGGCCAATTGCTGGTTGACTATCTTGTCAGAGAACATCTTGACCAGGGCCGCAACCTGGAGCTGCGATTTTACGGTGGAGAGCCGCTGATGGCAACCGGCCGGCTGAAGGAGATTGCGGCACCGTTGTTGGCAGCGGCCGAAAACCTCGGCAGAACCTTTTCATTCTCTCTGGTGACCAATGCCACCCTGTTGACGCGGGTTGTGGTGGAGGAACTGCTGCCCCTGGGCCTGAAGAGCGCACTCATTACCCTGGATGGCCCGCCGGAGATTCACGACTGCCAGCGTCCTTACGTATCGGGCAAGGGCAGTTTCACAACCATCATCGACAACCTTGCATCTGTGTACGATCTGCTTACCATCAAACCTGGCGGTAACTATACCCGCGAAAACTATCGCCGTTTCCCTGAAATGCTGGATCTGCTGTTGGAGGCCGGTCTTGATCCGGCGCAGCTGGGGCCGGTGCAATTCTCGCCGATCCATCCCAAATCCGGCCTGTTTGACCCCCACGCAGCAGCCTGCGTCGTTTGCAACGAGCCCTGGCTGATTGAGGCCAACCTGTTCCTACGGGGTGAGATCCTGCAACGCGGCTTTTCTGTGGACAAGTTGCAGATGGGCATCTGCATGATCGATCTGGAACACACGTTGGTGGTCAACTATGACGGCAGCTTGTACAAATGCCCCAGCCTGATGGGCTGGCCGGAATACTGCGTCGGCACCCTGGCCGACGGGGTGAGCGATTACCGGAAGTCACATCGGTTGGATATCTGGCAGAACGATGAATGCCTGGACTGTGCCTACCTGCCGCTCTGTTTCGGTGGCTGCCGCCTGCTGACGTTGCAGAATAACGGCACGATCGACATGGTTGAATGTCATCGCCCCATGTTGGATGCCTCTTTGCAGCAGTTGGTGCTGCAGGATCTGGGGCGGCTCTAGCCATTCTGGCTGGGCAGTGCCGGGCCGCTGCGCTGCGGCCCGGTACCCGCCGTCTAGTGGTCAGGCCTGCTGGGCAACATTGAAGGCCTCATGCAGGACCCGCACGGCCAGTTCGGTGTATTTTTCCTCAATGGCCACCGAGACCTTGATTTCTGAGGTGGAGATCATCTGGATATTGATGTTGTTGTAGGCCAGGGCCGAGAACATGCGCGCCGCAACGCCGGCATGGTTCCGCATGCCCAGGCCCACGATGGAGACCTTGCTGATGTTCTTGTCGGCAATCACCTCGCGGGCATTGACCTCTGTTGCAATCTGGGCCGTGATGCGGTGCGCGTTTTCCAGGTCGGTCTTGGAAACCGAGAAGGTGATGTCGGCCTGGCCGTCCTGGCCAACGTTCTGCACGATCATGTCGACCGAGATATCCTTGTCTGCCAGCCCGTTTAAGATCCGTGCCGCTGTGCCCGGCTTGTCGGGCACCCCCAGCACCGCAATCTTTGCCTCGTTTTTGTCGTAGACGATTCCTGTTACCAGTACACCTTCCATGGCTAGCTGTTCTCCTGTCACCAGCGTTCCGGGTTCGGTGGTGAAACCGGAACGGATATGAATGGTTACGTTGTGTTGCTTGGCGTATTCAAGGGCGCGGATCTGGACTCCGCGCGCCCCCTGGCTGGCCAGCTCCAGCATTTCGTCGTAGGAGATGGCGGCAATCTTGCGGGCCTCGCTGCAGATTGACGGCTCGGCGGTGAAGACCCCGTCAACATCCGAATACAGCTCGCATTCTTCGGCCCCAAGGGCATGGGCCAGCGCCACGGCAGAGGTGTCGCCGCCGCCCCGTCCCAGGGTGGTGATGGTTCCTTTGCGATCGATCCCCTGGAAGCCGGCCACCACCACGATTGATCCCAGGGCCAGCTCGGTGGTGATCTTGCGGGGATCGATGGTGTCAATGGCGGCATGGGTGTGGTGCGAGTCGGTGATGATCGGGACCTGCCAGCCCAGGAAGGTCTTGACCTTGTAGCCGTTCTTGGCAATGCAGAGGGCCAGCAGCCCCATGGAGACCTGTTCGCCGGCTGAAATCAACAGATCGTACTCGCAACCGGCCTGCGGCGTGCCCATTTCCTGGGCCATCTCGATCAGGCGGTTGGTCTCGCCGGCCCGGGCGGAAATGACCACCACCACGTCCTTGTCGGCATTATACGAATCAATAATGCGCTGGGCTGTTTTCTCGATCTGCTCCGGCGTTGCCATGAATACGCCGCCGTATTTTTGAACAATACACGCCATGCTGAAACCTTTCTCCGGCAGATAGGTTGTACCTTGGTGCCACAGGCCGCCTGCGGCGCCAGACCTCGCTCGCCCCGGCCTGTCTAATAATGATGTTACGGTCCTGATAACAGCGCCTCTACTGCGCCTTAACGCCAAGGGTACCACGAGCTGGGCTCGGGTACAACACCGCCCCGGCGCCAGGGGGCGCGTCGGGGCGGTGAGAGCTGCTGCAGACGGTTGCTTAGACCAGACCGTGTGCGACCATGGCGTCGGCCACCTTGACGAAACCGGCGATGTTGGCGCCGAGCACGTAGTTGCCCTTGTCGCCGTACTCCTCGGCGGTTTCGTGGCAGAGCCTGTGGATGTTGATCATGATGTTTTCGAGCTTTTTCTCGGTCTCTTCAAAGCTCCAGGAATCCCGCTGGGCGTTTTGCTGCATCTCAAGGGCCGAGGTGGCAACGCCTCCGGCGTTGGCAGCCTTGCCCGGTCCGTAGGCAATTTTTGCGTCCAGAAAGACTTTGACCCCTTCCGGCGTGGTGGGCATGTTGGCGCCTTCGCCGACGGCAATGCAGCCGTTCTTTACTAAGGTGGCGGCATCCTTGCCGTTTATTTCGTTCTGGGTGGCAGACGGCATGGCCACCTGGCAGGGGATCTCCCAGATGTTGCCGTTTGGAATATACTTTGCATCCTTGTGGGTTGTGGCATAGTCGGCAATGCGGCGGCGCTCGACCTCTTTGAGCTGCTTGATCAGCTCAACATCGAGCCCCTTGGCGTGGTAGATCACGCCGTTTGAGTCGGAACAGGCCACGCAGGTGCCGCCCAGCTGATGGATCTTTTCAATGGTATAGATGGCGACATTGCCCGAGCCCGAAACCGTGCAGACCTTGCCGTCAAAGGAGTCCTTTCTGGCCTTCAGGGCTTCGTTGATGAAATAGGTGGCGCCGTAGCCGGTTGCCTCGGGGCGTACCAGCGAGCCGCCCCACTTGAGTCCCTTGCCGGTCAGCACGCCGGCCTCCCAGCGATTGGTGATCCGCTTGTACTGGCCGAACATGTAGCCGATTTCCCGGCCTCCCACGCCGATGTCGCCGGCCGGCACGTCGGTGTGCTCACCCAGGTGGCGGTAGAGTTCGGTCATGAAACTTTGGCAAAAGCGCATGATTTCATCGTCGGACTTGCCCTTGGGGTCGAAGTCTGAACCACCCTTGCCGCCGCCGATCGGCATGCCGGTCAGGGAGTTTTTGAAGATCTGTTCGAAGCCGAGGAATTTGATGATCCCGAGATATACGGAGGGGTGGAAGCGCAGCCCGCCCTTGTAGGGGCCTAGGGCGCTGTTGAACTCGACCCTGAAGCCGCGGTTGATGTGGACATGGCCCTTGTCGTCCTGCCAGGGTACCCGGAAGATGATCTGGCGCTCGGGTTCGCAGATGCGCTCGATAATCTTGCGTTCAAGGTATTCCGGGTGTTTGGTGACGACCGGCCCGAGTGATTCCAGGACCTCCAGAACGGCCTGATGGAATTCGATTTCGCCGGGGTTGCGTTTCAGGACATCGGTGTAGATGGATGCAATCTTTTCGTCCAGCTTGGCCATGTACCTCTCCTTTGTGCGGTTGGTGTGACAACACAGAAATCGCCTATATTTTAAACAGTAGTTGACGGGCGCGGCACGTGCTAATGAAAAAAGTGCACATATTTTGTGCTTGCGCATTCAAAATTGCAAGTTTTTTGTGCTGACAAAGACCTTGAAAATGATTTATGCTTAATATTTGTGCAAGTGTGTGCTGTGCGGCTGGGCAGTGAAAAGATAATGAGCCATTATGACTTGCGTCAAAGACATGCATACAGTATGAACGCACTGTTGTGTACGCATGACCCGGCGTGATGAACAAACCCAAGCTGAAAATGCGTGAATCCCGGCTGAGCGAGGTACCCATGCTGATTGTTGCCTGTATCAAACAAGTTCCCGACACCACCCAGGTCAAGATCGACCCGGTTACCAATACCTTGGTGCGGGAAGGTATTCCGTTTATCATGAACCCCTACGATACCCACGCCCTGGAGGCGGCCCTGCAGTTGAAGGACCAGTTCGGCGGCCGGGTTGCGGTGCTGTCGATGGGACCGCCCAACGCCGAGGCCACCCTGCGCAAGGCCCTGTCGGTCGGGGTTGACCGGGCGATCCTCTTGTCCGACCGGGTCTTCGGCGGGGCCGATACCCTGGCCACCAGCAAGGTGCTGGCGGCGGCCATCAAGAAGTTGAACGACGAGGTCGAGCCGGTGGCGCTGGTGATCTGCGGCAAGCAGACCATTGACGGCGACACGGCCCAGGTTGGTCCGGGGATTGCCGTGCGGCTGGGGTATCAGCAGCTGACCCTGGTGGACAAGGTTGAGGAGCTGGACCTGGAGGCCAAACAACTGGTGGTGAGCCGCAAGCTGGAGGGACGTCACGAGCGGGTGCAGTCGCCCCTGCCGGCCCTACTGACGGTGGTGCGGGAGCTGAACCGTCCCCGCTACCCCACCGTACCGATGCGCCTGGCTGCCGCCGAGGCCTCCGTGGAGGTCTGGAACAACGAGGTGCTGCAGCTGGATGTGCAGACCATCGGCCTGAAGGGCTCGCCCACCTGGGTTTCCAAGATTTTTTCACCGCAACGGGATAAGGGGGAGATCGTCGGCGACGGGTATGCCGATGCAGAGGGAACCGTTGCGCTGTTGCTGGGCAAACTGATGGAAAAGGATCTGTTGCCGCTATGAGTGAGACGACGCAGAAAATCAAGAAGCCGCGCGGCCGCGCCCGTTTGCTGGAGGGCAAGTGCATTGCCTGCGGCGCCCGTTGCGAGAGTTCCTGTCCGGTCAACTGTATCAGCATGAACGAGGCCGGCGAGCCGGTGATTGTTGCTGAAAAATGTATCGGCTGCCTCAAGTGCGTCAAGGTCTGTCCGGCCCAGGCGCTTGAGATGGCCTTTACCCCGGAGGAGCTGAAGATCCTTGAGCAGCTGGCTGCCGCCGGCGCGGCTCCGGCCGAGGAGGAAGACCCGGAGGCCGCGGCCGTGGCCAAGCTGCAGGCCCAGTACCGCGGGGTGTGGGTCTTTGTGGAGCAGACCGACGGCGAGGCGGCCAAGGTCTCGTGGGAGCTGTTGGGCAAGGGCAAGGAGCTGGCCGCCAAGCTGGGGGTGGAGCTGTGCGCGGTGGTGATCGGCCACAAGGTTGAGAAGCTGTGCAACGAGGCCTTCAGCTACGGGGCCGAAAAGGCCTATCTGCTGGATGCGCCGCTCTACGCCGACTACCGTACCCAGTCCTACCTTGAGGCGATGTGTCACCTGATCGGGCAGTACAAGCCGGAGGTGATCCTGATGGGGGCCACCGGCATGGGGCGCGACCTGGCCGGGGCGGTGGCCACCCGGGTCGGCACCGGCCTGACGGCCGACTGTACCGGGCTGGATATCGACGACAAGCGCAACCTGATGCAGACCCGTCCGGCCTTTGGCGGTAACATCATGGCCACGATCATGTGCGACAAGTACCGGCCCCAGATGGCCACGGTGCGGCCCCACGTGATGCAGATGCCGGAACAGCAGCCCGGCGCCACCGGCCAGGTGGTGCTCAGCAACTTTACCGTGCCTGAGGAGCAGGTGCTGGTGAAGGTGCTGGAGATCATCCGGGACGGTGACAGCAAGCACAAGGTGGATATCGGCGGGGCCGAGTTCATCATCTCCGGCGGCCGCGGCATGATGGGGCCGGAAAACTTCGCCCTGCTGGAGGAGCTGGCCAAGGAGTTAAACGGCGTGGTGGGCGCCTCCCGCTCGGCCGTGGATGCGGGCTGGATGCCCCACGAGCGTCAGGTGGGCCAGACCGGCAAGACCGTGCGCCCCAAGATCTACATCGCCTGCGGCATCTCCGGCGCCATCCAGCACCTGGTGGGGATGCAGGATTCCGACCTGATCATTGCCATCAACCGCGACAAGGATGCGCCGATCTTTGAAGTGGCCCATTACGGTATTGTCGGCGACCTGTTCCAGGTGGTGCCGGCCATGACCCGTCAAATCAGAGCATTGAAAGCGAGGGGCAAGAAGCCATGACACCAACCCCAACCCTCTTCGCCCCGATCGTTATCGCCGGTGTGGTTGTCTTTCTGTACAGCTGCTGGAAACGGCTGTCGCTGACCGCCCTGGGACGGCCCGATGAGCGCCTGAACGACCTGGGACAGCGGATCGGCGACACCATCACCTATGCCTTTGCCCAGAAACGGGTGCTGGCCAAGCCGGTCGGCCTGATCCATGCCGTGATCTTCTGGTGTTTCCTGGTATTGATGATCGCCAACACCGAGTTTCTGTTACACGGCCTGTTCCCGGCCATCAACTTCACCCGGCTGCCGGACGGCATCTTCATGCCACTGATGCAGATGATCGACGTGGTCTCGCTGATCACCCTGGTGGTGGTCTGCATCGCCGCCATCCGCCGGGTGGTGGCGCCGCCCTACCCGGAGGCCCGCACCTTTGAGGCGTTCTTCATCCTGTTCCTGATCGCCACCCTGATGCTGGGCAACTTTGGGGTCAATGCCGCCAAGATCACCCGCTTCGAGGGCTCGACCCTGGCGATGGTGCAGCAGATCCTGCCGGTCTCCAGCAGGTTTGCGCCACTGATCCCGGTTGCATCGGCCAAGCTGGTGCATGACCTGTCCTGGTGGACCCATGCCCTGGTGCTGCTGCTGTTCATGAACCTGCTGCCGCTCAGCAAGCATTTCCATATTATCACCGCCATCCCCAATGTGCTGCTGCGCCGCCGGGAACAGCCGGTACTGCCGGAGCCGGAGGAGTTCAGACCCGGCAACCGCTTCGGTATCGACCGGGTTGACGGCTACACCTGGAAGGAGCTGCTGGATTCGTTTTCCTGTACCGAATGCGGCCGTTGCCAGATGGCCTGCCCGGCCAGCCAGACCGGCAAGCCGCTCAACCCGCGGGGGGTGATCGCCACTCTCAAGCATAACCTGATGCAGAACGGCCCGCTGCTGAAGCAGGGCCAGGCGCCTGCGGTGCCGCTGATCGGCAGCGGCGAGGACTCCATCTCGGAAGAGGCGATCTGGTCCTGCACCACCTGCGGGGCCTGCCTGCAGGCCTGCCCTGTCTTTATCGAACAGATGCCCAAGCTGATCCCGCTGCGGCGTCACCTGGTTGAGATGGAGGCCCGCTTCCCGGCAGAACTGTTGAACCTGTTCGAGAACATGGAAGGCCGCAGCAACCCCTGGGGCATCGCCCCGACCGAGCGGGGCAAGTGGGCCACCCTGCTGGGTGAGCGCCCCTTTGAACCAGGCACGACCGAGTACCTCTTCTACGTGGGCTGCGCTGGTTCCTTTGATGCACGGGCCAAGCAGATCACCGTGTCGCTGGCGCTCTTGCTGGACAAGGCCGGGGTTTCCTGGGGCATCCTGGGCAAGGATGAGAAGTGCTGCGGCGACTCCTTGCGGCGGCTGGGCAATGAGTACGTCTTTGACAAGATGGCCCGTGAAAATGTGGCGCTCTTCAAGGAGCGCGGCATCAAGAAGGTGATCGTGCAGTGTCCCCACTGTCTGACCACCCTCAAGAACGACTACAAACAGTACGGCATAGAGCTGGAGGTGATCCACCACAGCCAGCTACTCTTGTATCTGGTGCAGGACGGCCGCCTGAAGCTGCCCAAGCAGGCCGAGGGACTGGGCAAGCTGGTCTACCACGACTCCTGCTACCTGGGGCGGCATAACGGCATCTACGAAGAACCCCGCGAGGCGTTGGAGCTGGCCACCGGGAGTGCGCCGCTGGAGATGCCGCGCAGCCGTGAAGACGGGTTCTGCTGTGGCGCCGGTGGCGGCCGGATGTGGATGGAGGAGTTCACCGGCGAGCGGATCAACCTGGAGCGGGCCAAGGAGGCCTTGGAGCAGCAGCCGGATACCATCTGTACCGCCTGCCCCTATTGCCTGACCATGCTGGACGACGGGGTCAAGGATCTGAAGGCGGCTGACCGGGTGCAGGTCAAGGATATTGCCGAGGTGATGGCGGAGGCGGCCCTGCGCTGAAGTGCTAACCTGAAAACGGCAGTTGGCGTCACCCCCAGCTCGCTCCGACGCCCGACATCTGTAGCTCTAAGCTCATTGCGCTGCAGCCGATAAACTCGCCCAGAGGGCTCGGACAGCATCGGCTGCTTAACGCTCCATTTCGCCAAGAGCTACAACGATGTACGGACGAGTCGCTCGCTCGGGGTGACGCCTGCACCGTTTTCAGGGATAATGATGTTACGCCAGTAACTGTTCGGGGCTTTTCAAGCGATAGCCGACCCCCGGTTCCGTCATGATATGGCAGGGCCGCGCAGGGTCGGCTTCCAGTTTGCGGCGCAGGTTACTGATATTGACCCGCAGCACGTGCGGTTGCTCCAGATAGGCGATCCCCCAGACCTGCTTCAGGATCTGGCTGTGGGTCAGCACCCGACCCGCCTGCAGCACCAACAGGCGCAGGATGTCGTATTCCGTCGGCGTCAACGCCACCTCTTCCCCGCGGCAGATCACCCGCCGCTCATGCAGGTCCACGGTCAGGTCGCCGCACACAAAGACCGGTTCCGGGACCTGCTGCAAGGTCCGTCTGAGGGCCGCCCGGATGCGAGCCTTCAGCTCGCTGACCCCGAACGGCTTGCTCAGGTAGTCGTCGGCCCCGGCATCCAGCGCCGCCACCTTGTCATCCTCCCGCTCCCTGACCGACAGTATGATGACCGGTACCGCTGACCATTCGCGAATCCGTTTCAGCACCTCAAGGCCGTCAAGGTCGGGGAGCCCCAGGTCGAGCAGGATCAGGTCCGGTTTGGCCGCGGCCGCGGCTGCCAGCCCCTGGTGACCGTTTTCCGCCAGATGCAGGTTGAACTCGTCCTCCAGGATGGTCTGCAGAAAACGCCGGATGGAGAGTTCGTCATCAACGATCAGGATGCGGAACAGCTGGGCCTCAGGCATGTTTTTCTCCCTCTGCCGCGGCGGCAGGCAGCAGCAGTTCTACCAGCAGTCCTCCGTCGGGGCGGTTGGCAGCCCGCAACGTCCCCCGGTGCGCCTCCACAATCCCTCTGGCGATCGAAAGTCCCAGGCCGGTGCCGCTGGTCTTTTCCGGCACCTCGATCCGGTAAAATTTCTCAAAGATACGCTGTTCCTCGCCCGGCGGCACACCGGGACCGCAATCGCTCACGCTGAAGACCACCTGTGGGCCACTGCAACAGGCCGACAGCTTGATCTCGCTGCCGAGCGGGGCATGTTTCAGGGCATTGTCCAGCAGATTCACCAGGGCCTGCGTCAGCAGGGCCAGGTCGATGCAGACCGGCGGCAGATCTGGTTCAAGCGCGGTCACAACCCGGTGTTGGCTGCTGCGGGGGCTGATCGCCTCCAGGGCGCAGCCGATCAGTTCCTCGGGTTCGCAGGGGGCCGGGTGCAGGGTAAGCACGCCGGCCTCTAGCCTGGTCATATCCAGCAGCTTGC
>Ga0302238_1001802_pt1 | contig 16442 bp, 14 predicted proteins | sample AAG_UR_Asn_MG_FD_193527 | JGI IMG/M metagenome (GOLD analysis project Ga0302238, IMG submission 193527) | Enriched activated sludge microbial communities from anaerobic digester in WTTP, New Holstein, Wisconsin, United States - AAG_UR_Asn | ecosystem: Engineered > Bioreactor > Anaerobic >...
AGAACAATAACCAGATAGCAGGTTCAGAATGCTTGAACTGTTGAAGGAAATAATACTTGATTCCCAGAACGAGGAGCTTTTCCTCGGGACGCAGAGGCATTTGAAGCATCAGGGCGTCAAGGGGAAGGCTTTTGTCTGCATCGGTGTGAGAAGATGCGGCAAATCAACCCTTATGGCTCAGATAATGTCTGAACTTGCAGGCAAAGGAGTGTCTAGGAAGAACATACTGTATCTGAACTTCTTTGACGACAGGCTCGATGCTCTCAAGGAAGGGAAGCTCAATCTTGTTACGGAAGCATTCTTCTCACTCTATCCCGAAAAGAAAACAAAGGAACGCATATATTTCTTCTTTGACGAGCTACAGGAGATGCCGGGATGGGAGAAATTTGTCGACCGTCTGCTGAGAACGGAAAACTGCGATGTCTTCATATCGGGTTCATCCGCCAAGCTTCTTTCAAAGGAAATATCCACCCATATGAGAGGGAGATCCCTGACTTGGGAGCTGTTCCCTTTCTCATTTGCCGAGTTCCTGGATTACAATCGGACAGAACATAAGACAATGACATCAAGGAACAGGCATCTTGTCCAGAATGCCTTTGACAAGTATTTCACAGTTGGCGGTTTCCCTGAAGTCATGGGTATGAACGACAAGCTCAGGATAATGACTCATCAGGAATATTTTAATTCCATCCTGCACAGGGATATAATCGAGCGGTTTGATGCCATACACCCAAAGGCGGTTGTCCAACTCGGGCACAGGCTTGTAAACAATGTCTCCTCCCTGCATTCATTGAACAGGCTTACAGACTATCTCAAATCATCGGGATATAAGTTGAGCAAGGCGTTTGTAAAGGACTGTCTTGAATGGTCAAATGATGCCTTCCTTTTCTTCCCTGTCAAGATAAATTCGCCTTCTGTTTCAAAGCAGAACGCCAATCCACAGAAGATATATGCCATAGACCATTCCCTTGTGAAATCTATGAGTTCCAGCGTACTCCTCAACAACGGGCATCTCCTTGAAAATCTGATATTCTGCCATTTAAGAAGGAAAACCGATAAAATCTGGTATCACAGGACAGCAAGTGGCAAGGAAACAGACTTTGTCTACCTTTCAGAAGACAAGAAGATCTTGCCAGTCCAAGTCTGCTACAGCCTCGCAGAACCGGATACTAAAAAGCGTGAATTGTCCGCTCTTGCCGAGACGGCAAGGGAGATAGGGTCAAAAACAGCGAGCATTGTCACTTATGCAGAAGAAGAAAGCCTTGAAATAGACGGGCTGAGCGTAAAGGTCATTCCTGCTTGGAAATACTGTATCTGATAAGAAATGTCAGTATCAATTATTCCCGTCCTCCCTGTTTGAAAATCCATATTGATACCTTATGTTAGAAAAATTGGTACACATTTGGGACACATTTATCATGTTTTGATAAAGAAAACGAGGTCTCAAAAAGTGTGATTTTGTATTCAAAATGCATGACATCGTGGAGGTCGTTGGTTCGAGTCCAATTGTGCCCACCATATTTCACCTATATGGTTACTCATGGCACTGCCATGAATATGGAATTATACCTCAATTGCTGGATGCTGAAAACGAAGCATTTTCCGTTTGGTTTTATTGCAAAGGAGGGTTTTGTCAAATTCGTACTGGCAGGTGAGGGACAATCATGTTCCGCTTACTTCATTAATACTGAGAAGTACCACATAACCGAATTTTTCTGTTGAGATCCTGTAAGAGGGATGCTTGATGGAAGAATAAAATTCGAAGTCCGGATATGCCGGAATATCTTTAAAACCCTTTCCTGTCTTGAATGTTTCTGTCACTGCATGCTTGATGGCACAGCTTTTGCAGTGGATGTCCTTTCCGCAGCCTCCGGGCTTTTTCGAATATATGCATCCAAGGACATCTCCGGAAGAATGATCCATGATTTCATCTAGATCTTTTCCCAGAACATTTTGTGCAAGCTGGTTCGCTGTCCTGACAGAAAGTCCCGGCTCAATTAGGATCACTGGAACTGGAAGCTTGTCCAGGAAATCATGGATGTCTTTGGGGCTGGATGAGATGACGGCATCCCTGCATTTTCTGCAGATGCCGTGAGTAATCGTGAAGTGTCCCAAGGGATTTCCATTTACCTGCCCCAGGGTCTTCTTGCACCATGCGCATACTTTTTTCATCAATGAACCGTGCTTTTCTATATGGTTTCTGTTTTCAATATTATGTCTTGATCGTAAAGCTAAATATAGTACCTTCCGGTTCCGATGTTGTGAAAGAGACCTTGCCTCCAAGTATTTCCTCACCGAAAAGTTTCATGGAATAAGTGCCAAGCCCCCTGCCAGAGCCTGGCTTCGTACTGAAGTTACGTTGAAATATCCTCATTGCTACGTCTTTCGGAATGACTTTCCTGTTCCATATTGAGAATGTCACAACGCTGTCTGAGGATTTGAAATCCATTCTGACCTCGCCACCATCCTCCGTCTCTTCAAATGCGTTGAGAACCATATTGCTCAATACTCGTAAGAGGAGTGAAGGTTCCGTCTTCAAATATAAACGTGGCATGTTCGCTGGAAGAACAAAATTCTTATTCTTAGCCGCAGGATGTTTTGAGAAGATGTCACTGAGCTCCTGGATAACCTGGGTTGCCGGGACAAAGCTGAATGTCGGTTGATGAGTATGTATTTCATTCCGGTTGAGACAGCGTTGTGCTTCCACTTCGCTGCAAAGGCGCATTGTGAGACGATTTATTGCCTGCGCGAGTTCTCTGCTTTCATTGTCCTTGGCTGAAAGCTCGATCAGGTCGCTGGCGCATACAAGTCCCTGTATGATGCTGTTGATGTCGTGAAAGAATACCCTTTCAAGTGCGGCAAGGCTCTGGAAATATGTGATGTCCTGCATGAAGAGGAGAAGAAAACGCTTTGTGCGGTATTTTATAGGCACACACCGGACACGGAAGTAAAGATCCTGTTTCCTTCCAAGTTTTTCCGTAACCAATGCGCAATTCATCTCTTTGGGAGTGTCTGTCGCAAGGGTTGAGACGATGCTTATAGCCGCACCGCAGGTGGAGCAGGACTTACTTGTACCGCATCCCCCAGGCATCTCAGCGGAATGTATGCAATGCAAAGCTTCGCCAAGCCTCAGACCAAAGACCTTGCCAGGATCCCCAACGCCAAGCATTTCCAGGAGAAGTGTGTTCAAGGAGAGTATTTGACGATGCTCGTTAAGCACGGCAAGAAGACCGCTGACGGAATTCAGTAGTCCGTCGATAACCGAATTCTTGGTTATAAGCGCAATTTCTTCCTTCAGGTCATCAGCACTTACACGTTCTGCCAGTGCATAATGTGTATCCATGACATTCCCCCTGTCACATTACACGAATTTAAAGGCGCCCTTAAATTGAGCTTTTTCGGCTTATAATGTAATGATCCGGGAATGAGTTTGCAACAGCAGTTTGCTTATTATATCCTTTTGAGAATTGCATCCAAAGTCAGGTGATGTTGTATGGATCGCGTTCGGCGATGATCTTGCGGATATAGGTATTCAGCTTCTGCACGATGAAGTCCGAGTTGATGGAACCTTTTTCCCTGTAGAGCTCGGAGTGATCAAGCTTGAACGGATAATTGAGCTTGTCAATGTCAATGATAGCCTTCAGGTAGTCCTTGAAGAATTTCTCCTGGAGGTCGAAGATGACAGTTCCGGAGATGTCACCGCCTGCGAGCTGCCTGAGCTCGAAAGCCACATAGTCGAATTCCTTCTTGAGCTCTTCGTCTGGAAGAAGCCTGAAGTATGTGGAGCCTGAAGAACTGTCCCAGCGCCAGGAGTTTGCCTTCTCCTTGAAGTTAAGCCTGCCCTGGAGTGTTCCCGAGAGGTCTCGGAATTCCTTTGCCGGAACAATGTTGAGGCGTATCCTTTTTTCAGGATCGATGGCGTTGGGCACATCGATGTTCACCATGAGGCTCCAGCCGGTGCTGCTTGTGGAAAGACGGCAGTTGAGCGGGAGTTTCATGCTGAATGGATGAACATATTCCATCCCTTCTTCGAGTGTGAAGTCCTTCGCGAAAAGGACGCTTGCCCTCGGTTGCCTTACAGTGACATTCCTCCTGTTCTTTCCAGTGCCACGACGCTCCTGCCAGTATTCTTCAAGCACAATTCCGATGGTATTGCCGGAAATCCCATAGTCGCCACACTTAATCAGAACCTGCCCCTTGACCTCACCGCCCTGAGGGAAGGAATTATCTCCAGCGAGTATCTCGATATTTGCCCCGCCGATATTGAATGTTCTCTTTAATGTCTCGAGAATACCCATGCATTACCCATGTTTAAATTATGCTCATTTTAAATATAGCGTTATCCATATTCAATATCAATAAGGACTAAATCTCCCGTGAGAGATTTACTTTTCTCCGCACTATGCTAACTTTCATCGCATATGAAAACACAGCCATTGGAATTTTTTGCTACTGCGAGCAGCGGTACTGAAAGGGCCCTTCAGAACGAGCTGATTGAACTCGGTTTCAAGAGTGTCCGCCTTAACAGCGGGGGTACGCCGTTCCTCGGACCGATCGAGGACGGATGGCGCGCCTGCCTGACCTCACGCATAGCCCAGAGGATCCAGCTTGTCCTTAAACGCTTTCCTGCTTTCAGCGAACTCGATCTGTATAATGGTGTAAAGAGCATTGACTGGTCGCCTTATTTGACGCCTGAGCATACTCTGGCTGTGAGCGCCTTCTGCCATTCAAGCAACCTTACGCACACAAACTATATCGCGCAGAAAACCAAAGATGCAATAGTCGATCAGCTCCGAGAGATCCATGGTTCGCGTCCTGATGTCGACCGCGAAGATTCTGACGTGAGGATCTTTGTCTTCCTGGGTAATAACAAGGCGACGATATATCTTGACCTCTGCGGGAAACCTCTTTTTCAAAGAGGATACCGGCTCGAAAAGGGAGAAGCGCCGCTTAAGGAGACTCTTGCAGCAGCGATGCTGATGTATTCCGGCTGGGACAGGAAGACGCCGTTATGGGATCCAATGTGCGGTTCGGGAACGATAGCGATCGAGGCTGGCCTATGGGCAAGGAATATCGCTCCAGGTATTTTCAGGGACAAGTTCGGATTCGAACGATGGGCGAACTTCAATGAGAATGATGCTGAGACTTTGAAGCGTATGCGTGGTGAATGCCGTCGTTATGTCAACAATGAGATGCCGAAGATAATTGCTTCGGACTGCGATCCGGCGGTACTTGAAACTGCAGAAGCCAACGCAAAGCGTGCAGGTTTGAAGATGTCTTTCCGGCAGGCGCGGCTAGAGGACATTCAGGCCGACGGGGCGAAACGTGTTGTGGTTACGAATCCTCCGTTCAATGAAAGGATGGAAGCCGGCATTGATTTCTACAGGAAGATGGGGGCTGCATTCAGCAGGCTGCATGGTTGTCGCGTGTCGCTCATCAGCGCAAATCCATCCGCTTTTAAGTCGATTCCAGTTAAACCCCTGAATATCTTCAGGATGAAGAACGGAAACCTCGACTGTGACTTTGCGGTCTATGAAATTCCATAATTCTTATCTTTTTTACCTAATCACATAATATTCTTGCTTTTCTAACGTATTTTGATATAATACTGAACTAGTAAACATTTAAAATACGGGAATACCACTATGAAAAAAATGATGCTTGCAGCAGCTTTCGGAATTGTCCTTACGCTCATATATGTGTCAGACATGGATTCCTGGGCTGCCGACAATGCCACGAAGAAGGATGCTGCAAAGCCCGCTGACCCGAACCAGGCGGCGCCCGTGATTCCTACTGAGGATGAATTTATGAAACTGATCAAGGATAAATGTGCAAGATGTCATCCCAAGGCGACTCCTTCCCTTGATGCATTGAAGAAGATGAAATGGATCCAGCCGGGAAAACCGGAAAGCAGTCCTGTCTACAAGGTGATCGGCAAGAACAAGAAACCCGGTGGCACATATCATAACCTTACGGATACCGAGAAGAAACTGGTCTACGACTTCATAAAGAACATGAAATAAAATTCAGCTGTTGCAGAGAATTATCATGGTCTTTCAATTTCGACTGCCACGCTTCTTGCGTAGCGCAACGCTCCAGGCTTGTCGACAGTCACTTTGACTTTCTCCACTCCTGTCGTAGATAGGCAGAGTTCAGCTACTGATTCGGCGGTCTTTTCAATGAGGAAGTATTCAGCCTTCATGATCAGGTCGATTATCCTTTTCTTCATTGTCTTGTAATCCACAGTGTCATCTATCCTGTCGCTTTTACCGGCCTTGCGGAGATCGCAGTATAGTTCGATGTTCAGTATTATCTCCTGCTTTTCCTTTCGCTCCCATTCGAAGGTTCCGATTATGGTTGGCACCTTGAGATCCCTGATGATTATCTTATCCATGATATGCTCCAGTGTCAGGTTTTAGGTTTTATGTCATGTTTAAATTACGAACTCCAGAAACTACACACTTCCTTTTGCTTCCTTTCTGATCTCCTCCAGATTGATACCAGTCACCTTGAGGATGGGATTGAATGCAGAAGGCTTGTAGGATGTCCGTTTCCCTGAAAATATCTCCGCCAATGCCTCGCCCTGTTCCTTTGCCGCAGCCCATAACCCGAATGATTTACCATCGAACTGGGCGCAGTCTCCGATCGCGAAAATATCCTTTTCGGAAGTCTCGAACATTTCATTGACGATAATGCCGAATTCGGTCTTGATGCCGGCGTATTCGGCAAGATTAACCTCTGTCTTGATGCCGGTGGAAACAACCACGAAATCTGTCGGGATCTCATCGCCCCTGTTTGTCATCACCATAAGTCCGCCATCTTTGGCCGCGATCTCCGTGGTGATCCTGTCGAGATGGAAGGACATGGAAAGAGACTCAAGCTTCTTGAGGAGTATGGCCCCTTCAATCTCATTGAGTTGTTTCGGGAGGAGGCGTGGGAAGAACTCGATAACATCCACTTTCATGGATCTGGTGTTCAGCGCCTGAGCGAGCTCAAGACCGAGCAGTCCGCCTCCGAGTACGACCGCCTTTCCTGATGTGCGCATCTTCTCCATGATCATGCGTGCATCGGATATCGTCCTTAGCACAAATACGCCATCATGGCTGATACCTTTGATATTCCCCGGCCTGAACGCCTTTGCGCCTGTAGCGATGACTAGCCTGTCATAATGAAAAATTTGGCCGGTTGATGTGACAATGGCCTTGTCCTTCACATTCACGGATGATATCTCTGTGCCCAGGTGGCTTTCTATTTTGAATTTTTCATACTCTTCGATGGAGGAGAGGAAGAGCTTCTTTTCCTCGACCTTGCCGGCGATGAGATCAGGGAGGCGGATCTTCGTGTAAAAGGGCAGGGGTTCGCGGTCAAATATGTTTATCGAAGAGTCAGGCAGCTCGGTTCTGAGCTTCCTTGCAGCATAGAATCCTGCAGGTCCGTTGCCGATTATTATAAATTTCTGCATTTGCATATGAACGTTTAAGATACAAATCCTCGCGTGTTTTACAAGTCAGTGGCCATCTGGGTGAGGAATTGCTGGCATGGTCATAGGAAACCATTTTTCTCCAAGATGGCTTCGACCATGGCACGGGCATCCTTTCCCATCAAAGATTCACCCTTTACTGTACAGGCAAAAGCGTATTTCTTGCCGTTGCTTTCAACATAGCCGACAAACCAGCCAAGATTGTATTTGCCGGTATCGTCGGCACCGGATCCGGTTTTCCCGTAGAGAAGTCCGCGCTCTGTTTTTTTGATGGCCATGATGTCCTTGAGGACCGCTATGGCTTTTTCTGAAAAAGGAAGTTTGCCAGTGATGAGACTGCATATCAATCTGGCCTGTTCCTCCGGTGAAATCAGGATTGTCTTTCTACCTTTTGCGGGAAGCCAGAAGACATCTATCCCTGAGGACATGTCGCAGTCACCATATTTGATCTTGTCCAGCCATGACTGCATGCTTCCGGCTCCGATCTTTCGGGCGAGATTCTGGAAAGCCGGGACGCAGGATACCTTGAAGGCTTCCTTCAAATCCATGTCCTTGTTCCATTCTTGAATGGAACGTGTTTTCCCATCCCATTTATAGAATGCCTCATCAGGAGAGGAGATTACTTTTGTTTCAAGGCCTATCAGTGTGTTCCAGATTTTAAAGGTTGAGCAAGGGGGAAGTTTTTCCGAAGCTGCCTCAGTGTTAAAAATGCTGATAGCCTGTGATGAGCAGTCTATCATCACGAAAGTGCCGTTCCTGTTACCAAAGATTTCATGGACCGAATCCTGATGAACAGGGAAGACAATGGCGTTCGCCATAGAAGCCATTGATGAGAGGATTATGGAAATCAAGATTAGGATGTGTTTCATGTTTTCTTATCCCGTAATTCTCATTTCCCTATGAAATCCTTGACGAAGACGTTTACCGGCTTGCTAAAGACTTCCTCGACAGAGCCCGTCTGTTCGATACGTCCCATGTTGAGGACCGCGGCCTTCTGGTTGACGAATCTCGCCTCCTCCCGGTGGTGTGACACCTGGATTATCGTGAGATTCAGTTTGCTGTGAACTTCCATGAACTTCTCAAGCAATGAGAAACGCGCATTGTGATCAAGCATACCGAGGGGTTCATCAAGAAGGAGTATCCTTGGATGCACAGCCAAAGCTCTGGCCATCATTACCTTCTTGCCTTCCCCGCCCGACAAGGTCCTCACATCTCTCCTTACCAGATTCTGGAGTCCGAAAATTTCGATATATTTTCCGATCCTCTGACTGATGTCCCATGATGTCATTCCATTGAACCGAAGGCCGAAGGCGATGTTGTCATAAACATTCAAGTGCGGGAAAAGATCGTTGTGCTGGGAAAGATAGACGATGCCACGCCTGTAGGCCGGTATTCCGGTGATATCATTGCCCTCAAGGATTATTCTGCCGGAGTCCGGGACGTTGAAACCTGCGATTGTCCGAAGGAGGATCGTCTTTCCACTTCCTGTCGGTCCGAGCAATATGAGATAATCATTGTCCTCAAGCGACAGATTGATCCCTGAGACCGAGAACAGCCCTTTTGTAACGCGGAGGTCTTGGATTTGCAATAGTGTTTTCATTGTACCGTTGCGTTATGGCTCTTCATTGTATTTATCACGAACTGCAGGAGGAAGAACATGGCCAGCGAGAAAATCAGGAACGCTGCGACAAGAGGTGCTGTCTCCACCATTCCTATGCTCTGGAAACGGTTGAAGGCGAGAACCGGCACCGACTCAGGGGATGGGGCGAGAAGCAGTACGGCGCCAAACTCGCCGGCGGCGCGGCCCCAGGCGATGACCGTGCCTATGAGTATGCCTTTTGCTGCGAGGGGAAGGGCTACCCGGAAGAATGTTCCTGCAGGAGAGGAACCCAGGCTGCAAGCCGCGTGCTCCAGATTTGCCGGGACGTTCTCAAAAGACTGGATGGCAGGTTTCAGGAAGAATGGAAGCGAGACGAATATCTGCGCCAGGCATATTCCGAATAGAGTGTCGTCGAAATAAATGCCTAAGGTGTCATACAGGAACTGGCCGATGACCTGTTCCCTGCCAAAGATCTTGATAAGTGCTATTCCAGCTACTGACTGGGGGATTATTATCGGCACATCGATCAGTGCGAAGAGAAGGTTCCTGCCAGGGAAATGAAGTCTTGCGGCAGCATAAGCAAACGGTGTCAGGACAAGAAGAAGGATAACTGAGCAGGCCGTTGCAGATATGAGCGTGGTCTTCAGTGCGGAAAGGACACGTGCATCCTTGAGTACATTTATGATGTTCCTGGGATCCTCTCCGATAAGCACGGAGACCACTGGAAGCAGGACCAGGAATATGAAGACAAGTCCGACGAGAAGTGCGAACTTCGCAGGTGTTGAACTGAATGATCCCCGGATGTTGAACATTATATTCAGTACTATGATCACGGTGACTGCGGCCTCCCAGGCGAAAGGCTGGCAGAAACTGAAGGCCATCACAAAACCCCAGAAATATGACATCAGCCTGAAGTTCCTTGCGACCGCACACAATCCCATCAGGGATGCAAGGAAGAGGGCTTCGGCATTGTCCTGCCGGAGTATGAAGAGCCAGAAAAGCGCAAAATAGCTTCCAACGAAAGCATACCAGTAACATGATGGCAGATGACGGACAAGCTGTACGCCGGTATATACCGTGAGGATGTTTATGAGCAGTATGGCCCCGCTTGTGAGAGAATCCGGGGCGAGGAATTGGCCGATGAATGCATGGGAACCGATGAGGAACATTGCTGAGAGGCCTATTGTGTAGTCTGAGATCTTCGCCTTGAGGAACATGATGAAGATGATGATGTTTGCCACAAGCAGCATCATGTTAAAAAGTTCAAAAGGGGAGATTTTTCCATTGATTGAGAAGAAGGCATATGAACCAATGTGGAGCAGGAGTATCGTTGCAGGGATTGTTTTCAGGATCATTGGCATATGCTGTGTTTCCGTTCCGGAGAAGATTTTTCAATAGCGCAGTATCCGAGCATTCTTGGAAGCGGGGGTTGCGCGGGAGAGGGCCCAGTTGCGGATACCCTTTATCTGTTGTTCCATTGTCGTCGAGAGCGGGACTGTGTTGTTTATGTTGTGGGTGACGTCGCCTTGGTTGAAAGGACGGTTCTCGTAGTGGGCGTCGGTACGCGCAGCGGATATGACCTGGGCGATTTCCGCGCCGTTCCACCCGTTGGTCATTATGGCCAGCATCTTCAGGTCGAATTTTGTCATGTCGGCCTTATACTGTGCCAGGTAGATAGAGAAGATCTCCTTGCGTTCCTGTTCGTCCGGAAGGTCGACAAAGAACACCTGGTCGAATCTGCCTTTTCTTATGATCTCCGCCGGTAGTGCATGGATCTTGTTTGCGGTGGCGGCGACGAAGATTAGCGGTGGCTTCTCCTGAAGCCATGTCAGGAACGACGAGAAGATGTGTGAACTGATCGTCAGCCTGCCTTCTTCCTCAAGGCCAAGGGCATTTTCAATTTCATCGATCCATAGGACGACAGGGGCTACGGCGCCTACCGTCTGCAGGGCTTTGTGGAATGTGGCCTCAGGACTCCCATAAAGTCCGGAGAAAATTAAGTTCATATCAAGTCGGAAAAGTGGGATTCTCCAGAGGGATGAGATGGCTTTGACCGCGAGGCTTTTTCCGCAGCCGCTTACCCCCATGATGAGAAGACCCTTTGGGGGCATGATGCCGGCGTCAATAGCCTCCTTGGAAAAGACCTTTTCGCGTTTGACGAGCCAGTCCTTTAGGTTGCCAAGACCGCCGATGTTTGTCATGAGTTCGCGTGGGGGCACGAATTCCAGGTATCCTGTCTTCTTTATGATCACTTCCTTTTCGTCGAAAATCTCGTTGAAAAGGTCGGTCTTCTTAGTCCTGTCTGATTTGAATATCCTGTGCAGGATACTGTCGATCCCCGCCATCGTGAGTCCCTTGAGAGCTATCATGATCTCATTGTTATACGTGTCCGGTACTTTGGTGTCCGGATACATCTTCCTGATCTTGTTGAACTCCTCGGTGATCTCCTCGTCGCTCGGTGGCGGAACATCGATCAGATGGATTTCCTCGCGTAGATTGTCGGGGAGCTTGAGTTCCGGACTTATCATGAAGAGGAATTTGCCCGTGCCAGCGGTCTTGCAGTAGTTGAATTCCCTGAGTCCGCGCCTGACCTCGGCGTCGTCCAGGAATTCTGCCAGGTCCTGGAACGCGTATATGGTGTTCTTTCCCTCATCAATTATTGCCTTGAGGGCTTCAGCAGGATTAGCGGTCTTTTCAGATTTTCCGGTCTTTGAGAGGCCGGTGACACAGCTCCAGGTTTCAAACTTCAATGATCTTTCAGAAGCGATCTGTTCGAGCATTGGAAGTATGCGTGTTTCCTCGGGGCAAAGGACATATATAAGGGCCTTCTGCCCGAGTATAGCCTTTTCGATCTGTGTCTTCAATGATGCCATGGTGAGTTCCTTTTGCAAAACAATATTATAGGATGGCGTTTTGCGGTTTCAAGCTGTCATGAGATGAATATGTTGACGTCATTTGGAAGTCTCGTCTGGAAATATCCTGGCATGTGGGTGTAATTAATATCACAAAAATGCTTACTTGTTTTCAGATTTCTTGTCGACGGGGAATTTCGTATTTGTGAACACATCCCTGTTGTCACTCCACCACTTGCGCCATTTGGCTATGTCCTGGCCGAACTGCTGTCCGGTTATGACTTCCAAGGCGCTCTGGGCCGTGACGACAATCTTTGTCTTTGCCTGTGAAGTCTTGAATATTGGCATTGTCATCTTTACGGGGATTACCATGCTTTTGTTGCCTGAATTTACGGACATGTCGTGGGAATAATTCGTATCACCGACATGTTCCCTGGTGGTGACATTCAGGTCCATGCCGACATTTGTTGACTTTCCAACGACCAGGAAGGCTTCAAATATGTCCAGGATATCATCAATACACCTTGCGTCGCCGACCGCCTTGATGAAGAATGCCGACATCGCCCTCTGTTTTTGTGAATAAGCCGGATCTGTCGCAATGCGGACCAGCTGCTTCCTGGAGATATCCGGCCAGGATTCCTTGATGAAAACACCGAGTTTGATCACCGATTTCGGGTTTGATTCGTTGCATAATATCTCCGCCGTCGCCTTTTCAGCGTTCTCACCACCGATTGCAGCGAGTGTCCTGATGAAATTGACCCGATATGACGAGTTCGCCCTGTCAGCTGCGCTGGCGATGGTCGGTACGGCCTTTTCCCCATATAAGGAAATTGCGCGTATGGCCTGAGTGACTGTTACATCGTCAGGTGAACTCAGTGACTTAATCTGTGCCGCAATCAGTTCAGGATTGAAATCGTCCTTAATGGCGTTTCCAGCGGATTCAGCAAGGAAAGCCAGAGAGAACAATAGTGCCGGAATCAGATATCTTACCTTGTTTTCCATGGTGTCCTTTCTTCAAATAATACGCTGGCTAGACATTGAAATTACGATGTATATTAATAACCGGATAAAGGTGAAGGGATTGGATATCATTTATAGGCTTGCAATTTTCATTACTGCATATAATTTCAAACTATAGGAACTTATTCAGGCTATTTTTTGTTGGCATATAGATGGCGGATGAAAATACAGTTCCGGTGAAACCGGAAAAGAAGATATTCACACGACTCCTCAAGCTGAGCTGGCAGTACCGTGCCGGCTGCATCAAGGTGATAATCCTACAGACTTTGCTGCTTGCCTTTGAGATCTGCGGTCTTGCCCTGATCGGTGTCGGAGTGGATTATATAAAGTTCGTGGCTGTCACCACGAACTCCCATGAGTTGCGCCATGCTGGTATCTATTCGATGACTGGTTCAAAGACCCTCCACGAGGATGCACATTCTGGAATCATTGCTTATGCTGTCTCCAAGACACCGTCCTGGCCTTTTCATATAAAGCCCCCTGCGGAATGGACTACGATTGAAATTCTTATTGCGATTGCAATAGCCAACATCATCCTCGCACTGGTGCGTTATTTCCTCACATACCAGTGCAGTATTGCGGTCGTCAAGCTCCTGCAGCAGGGAATAGTGGTTGACCTGAGGTCCAAGATATACGAGAAACTGCAGAGGCTCAGCTTCAGGTTCTTCGATTCGCGCACAAGCGGTACGCTTATCAACAGGGTGACTGGAGATGTGCAGTCGGTCAGGCTGTTCATCGACGGGGTCATAATCCAAGGCGTCGTGATCATCATCTCGCTTACAGTATACGTGTCATATATGGTCATGATACATGCCGGATTGACGCTTGCATGCATGATCGCGGTCCCTCTGATGTGGGTTCTCTCGGTCTATTTCTCGAAGAAGCTGAAGCCGGCATACATAAAGGACCGCGACAATGTCGACAAGATGATCCTTGACATGGTTGAAAGTGTCCAGGGTATCCATGTCGTGAAAGGGTTCGCCCGTGAGAAAGAGGAACTTGTCAAGCTTGCAGCGGACAACAAAGTCGTACTCGGGCAGAAGATGAAGATTTTCTGGTTCGTCAGCATCTTCCATCCTCTCATAGACATGCTTTCACAGCTGAACATCATTGTGCTTCTGGCTTTCGGAGGATATCTGGTGATACTCGACAAGCTTCCGCTCGGAACCGGGCTTATCGTCTTCCTCGGGTTGCTCCAGAGGTTCTCCGGACGTGTAAATACCCTCGCGGGGCTCGTTGATCACCTCCAGCAGAGTGTCGCTGCCGCCGGCCGCGTTTTCGAGATTCTTGACGCGCCAATAGATATCCAGAGTCCTGTGAACCCCCTGAAGATAAAGAAGGCGACTGGAGCTGTTTCATTCAAGGGAGTTTCATTCGAATACAATCCTGGTGAACGAGTGCTCGACAAGATCGATTTTGATATCAAGCCCGGTCAGTTTGTGGGCATACTCGGTACGACAGGTTCCGGCAAGAGCACCATCCTCAGCCTGATCCCGAGGTTCTACGATGTGAACATGGGGACGGTGATGGTCGACGGGAAAGATGTTAGGAAGTATGACATTGACGATCTGCGCAGGCAGATCGGAATAGTCTTCCAGGAGAGCTTCCTTTTCAGCAACACAATAGCTTCCAACATTTCATTCGGGCATCCGGACGCGACCAGGGATGAGGTCATCAGGGCCGCGAAGATCGCAGCCGTCCACGATTTCATCATTACCCTGCCCAAGGGCTACGATACGGTCATAGGAGAGGCTGGCTCTGATCTTTCCGGAGGACAGAAGCAGAGGCTTGCGATCGCGAGATCCATACTCCTGGATCCGCCTATATTCCTACTTGACGATCCAACGGCGTCGGTCGATCCGGAAACGGAGAAGGAGATTTTCGAAGGTATAGACGGAGCCATGAAAGGCAGGACTACTTTTATGGTCACAAACAGGATCAGTATGCTTAAACGCTCGGACATAGTCCTTGTGATGCACCGCGGACAGATCATCCAGCACGGTACCCACGAGGAGCTGATAAAGGCCAAGGGGCATTACCGCAGGTCAGCGGTGATCCAGTCAGAATTCGAGAAGGCGCAGCAGGAGTTTCCCTTGAAGGCGGAGGGTTCATGAGCAAGGTAATACAATCACCTATCGCATATGTAAGAAGCGAGCATAGGGAGAAGCACAGGCCACTCGACTATGGAATGTTCGTAAGGATATTCTCATATACGAAGCCCTACGCCCTTAAGAGGAACATCCTTTTATGCCTCGTGATAACGCGTTCAATACAGCTGCCGCTGATAGCATGGGGTGTCGGCGCCATAATCAATGGTCCGATCGCCAACCATGACATCCCCGGAATGATATGGGCTGTAAGCATGTTCCTGGCATTCATCCTTTTTACGCAGTTTACATTCCACTTCAGACAAAGGCTTTCATCTGAGCTAGGAGAGTCAGTGATACATGATGTCCGCCGCGATCTTTTCCAGCACATGATGGCGATGCCAATGGGATTCTTCAGCCGTACAAGACTTGGCAGGCTGATAAGCCATTTTACTTCCGACGCAGAGGCTGTCAGGAACGGCATACAGTCCGTGGTCTTCGTCACTATGGTCCAGGCGGGGAACATGATCGTGGCTGCCGTGCTGATGTTCTGGTACGACTGGAGGATGTTCTTGGTTGTACTCGCCATGGCCCCAATCATTTGGGGGCTTAACAGGTACTTCCGTCAGAGGCTGATAAACGCATACCGTGCTGTACAGGAGAGCTTCAGTCGAGTAACCGCCACGGTGGTGGAATCCATAAAGGGTATGAAGATAATACAGGGGTATTCGAGGCAGGACCTTAATTCGGAGATGTTCCGCGACCTTGTCTATGATCATTCGACTTACAATCTGAGGGTGACACAGGCTGAAGCGACCTTCCTGCCCATGCTCGAGGTGAACAGCCAGTTCTTCCTGTCTGCACTCCTTATATACGGAGGTTCACGTGTCCTCGGGCACGACATGACACTTGGCAGTTTCGTCTATTTCTTCTTCCTTTCGAATCTTTTCTTTTCGCCGATACAGACCCTTGCTGGCCAATACAATCAGGCTCTAACGGCCATGGCGGGTGCTGAAAGACTTTTCGGATTCCTCGATTCGAAGCCCGACTGGAAGGACGTTGAGAATCCCATCATGCTCAAGGATGTCGACGGAAAAGTGGAGTTCAAGGATGTCACTTTCGAATATAAGCAGGGGCGTCCTGTCCTTTTCAACATAAACTTCACGGCTGATCCCGGAAAGACCATCGCCCTTGTAGGCTCAACGGGCAGCGGTAAGACGACGATCACCAATCTCATCGCCAAGTTCTATCTCCCGACACAGGGAAAAATCTTCATCGATGGCATGGACATCGTTGATATAGATACCAAGTCCCTCAGACGGCATCTTGGCATTGTCCTGCAGGTTAATTTCCTTTTTACCGGAACAGTAATGGAGAACATCCTTGTCGGCAAGCCCGGAGCT
>Ga0302238_1001805_pt1 | contig 16384 bp, 17 predicted proteins | sample AAG_UR_Asn_MG_FD_193527 | JGI IMG/M metagenome (GOLD analysis project Ga0302238, IMG submission 193527) | Enriched activated sludge microbial communities from anaerobic digester in WTTP, New Holstein, Wisconsin, United States - AAG_UR_Asn | ecosystem: Engineered > Bioreactor > Anaerobic >...
GGACCCGGAAGTGAAAGAAAAACTTGCTTTATCGGGCTTTTCACCCAGATATGGGGCCCGGCCCATTGTGGGAGTCATCAGAAACCAGTTAAGACGTCCCCTCTCCAGGATGATCATTGCCGGAGAAATTGGCCGGGGATCAGTAGTAAAATTGTTACTTTCGGACAATGGAGAGGTAACTTGGAACGTTAAATAGTTTGAACAGGGAATTATTAATCATAACAAACAAATAATACTTAATTTATGGAAACATATGGAATAGGCGGCACCGAGGTGAAAGGGGATGCCAGTGAAGCTGTTGGTGATATCCCGCAGAACCGGACGCTTCTCGTTGAAAAACTCACTGCAGAACCACCGGTCAAGCCGCAAGTAGTGGAAGGACTGACAACCATCGAAGAGGTATTCGACAGGTTCAAACCTTCCGTGGATATTGAATTTGAGGATTCAGAAGGAAAAGGCAGGGAAGAACAACTCTCTTTTCGCGGTCTTTCCGATTTCGGGGTGAAGGGGATAGTCAACCAGAGCGCTTTTCTCCAGGGACTCACGCAGCAGAAGGAACAGTACCTGAAAATCATCAAACAACTGAAAAGCAACAAATTGCTGCGGAAGGCACTTGAGAATCCGGAAACACGTCAGGCCGTACTCAACGCAATTTATGCAATGAGCAAAGAGATAGAACAGGCACAATAATATTTAAAAACAGAAATATGGCACTCCAGGAAAAATCAAAACAAAATATTGAGCAATACAGGGAAAAAGTAGCAGAAAAAATCGGTGCTGTTGAAAAACCCGATGAATTGTTGGATACATCCATCAACCAACTGGCGAAAGTAGGAGGATTTGATCTGCTTGAATCTACCCTGGACGGGGTTCAGAACCTGAATCCCGAAAGAAAAGCCAGGAAGAAAATATTCCTGGCGGAAGCAGAGCGTAAAAAAGAGCGGGAAGAGCTCATGAAAACGCTGCAGCTTTGGGCTGCCGTCATCAACTCTTCGGAAGATATTTCCTCGATGATTGAGAATTGTGAGGCCAATGCTGAAATTGCGGACAAAACCCTGAAGAACAATCTTCAGACAGCCATGGAAGCGACCCGTGAACTTGAAAAATCGTACCGCTCGGTAGCACTTTTCTTCAAGAACACAGGCCTTGCCAAAGTCAAAAACATCAGTTTCATGAATGCTGATGCCGAGCAGTTGAAAGATTTAGACGACACCCGGTTTATCGATGCTATCAGAGAGGAACTGGTTCAGAAATATGACCGCCTTGACCTCAGGGAAAACTACAGTTTACTTGTTGTACCGGGTTACCTCGGATCTAATAAGGTGATTGAAAAATGGGCCAAAATTGCCCATGAGAACAAAGTGATGCTGGTGACCGATTTTGAACATCTCGACACCCCTGACGATGTGATGGAACTTTTTGAAGCCAGCAATCTTACGGGAGGGGACGCCTACCGCTCCAATGTGATCATGACCTGTAACTGGCTCGTCGGACGCGACAAATTTGCCGAAGTCGGCGAGGAGGAAGCTCTTTATGTCCCGCCATCCGGAGCATTAGCAGGGAACATCTATCAAACCCTGATGTCACAGGTAGCTGCGGGTAAAAAACACGGGAGTCTCAGTGAAATCGACGGGGTGAAATTCGATCTTAAAAAAAGCGAAATTGCCAACCTCGAAAAACTGGGTCTGATCCCCATGGTGAATGAATATGGGAAAGTGATGGCCTTTTCGGCCAAAACTCTGTTTAACGGCGACAATCTGGGTTTGCAGACCTATTCCGTTGTTAGAGTATTTGATTATGTGACCAAAGTACTGATGGATTTTCTCAACAGGAGGGCTTTCGAGAATTTCAACGTAAAAACCCGTAAAGAACTTCTGGGCCAGATTACCCGCTTCCTCGACGATATCACAGGACCCGGTAAACTGATTGAGAAATTTTCAGTGAGACGTTTTGAGCAGGATCCCGTACAAAAAGACCGTATTTACCTCGACATCCATATGACCCCTTACTTTCCGGCCAAAAACTTTATGATCAAAATGGACGGTCAGAAGGGAGATGACGGGAATGAATGGGATACTGAATATGCACAGAATTAAAGGAAACAATTTCTTTATGATAACCTTTTAAAAAATTCACAATTATGTCATTTAAAGCAAAACTTGAAGTAGATGGCAAGGAGTACAGAGTCGTCTACTGTAATTACAGTCTGAAACAATTCGTCGATGACACAGGTCGTCCTTCATCAACAGTCAGGGCAGGGACCATTGATATTATCGTTGAATCGACCGATGACACCACCCTTTTTGAGTGGATGTGCGACAGCTATATGCGGAAAGACGGAAAGATCACCTTCAACAAAAGGGATGAAGATGCCAAAATGAAGGAGCTTGAGTTTAAAGAAGCATACATGGTGTCGTACAAGGAATCGTTCGACAACGCCGGAACCGGTGCCATGCAGGAAAAATTTTCCCTTTCCGCCCATTCAATCAAGATGGGGAACGGGGAACATGAAAATGAATGGGTGATGTGATCACGCTGATCTGACAGAACCCAGATTGCTGAACCGGGGCGGGAAATGGTTATTCCGGCTCCGGATATTCTCTTGTCTGACTGGTCGGGGGAAAAGATCCCGGGGACCTGTTCATACATTTGACACTATTATATTCAAACTTTTAAGATATGTCCATTACTGCGAGATTGCATATAGAAGGCCACAGTAAGGAGAAAGAGGGCATCCGGGTGCTTTCCTGTAATTTTGGCTTTCGGCAGGATGTAGATGCACGCGGCATGCAAACATCACGGGTGAAACCGGGACTCATCAACCTGTCGGTGAAGGGAACCGAGGATGCGGAAATTGTACAGTGGATGTTCGGACAGGATACCATGAAAAACGGACGAATTTCCTATTCCGGTTTCACGGAATCCGGACCCGTCAGAAAAGTGATCTTCCAGGATGCGGTGCTGGTTAGTTACTCCGAGAATTTTTCTGACCAGTCCGACATCATTCTGAACCTGACCATTTCAGCCAGAAAAATCACAATTGCCGGGGTTGATTTTGAGAATTTCTGGTCTGACAAATTAAACAGATAAACAATATTGCCATGGCATTTTTGTCTGAAATCGAGGTAACGATCGACGGGGAACAATTCAGGGATTTTATCCGGATCAGCATATCCCAAAGTCTGTACAAAAACGGGCAATTCACAATGGTCTGCCGCTTCGATGCGATGGAAGATCCGGACACCTTCCTGATTCAGCAATCCCATAAAATGCTCGGCAAGCTGGTTGTTATCAAAACCAAAGCCAGGGAATTCAATGAGGATGAAACAAAAGAAGCTCAGGTATTCCGCGGAATCATCACCCATGTGACAGGGGCAAAGACCGGTATGGCTGAAGGAAACCAGATCATTCTCCGAGGAGGCAGTCCTGAAATTCTGCTGAACAGAAAACCTGTCAGCAGGGTTTGGCTGGATGTGTCGCTGAAAGATGTGGTAAGCCAAATCCTCCAGCCATACGATGCCTCCCTGCTCAACCCCAATATTGAACCGCGCAACAAACAAAAATTCAGCTATATCGTCCAGTATGAGGAAAGTGATCTGGACTTCTTAAGAAGGCTGTCGGTCCGTTACGGCGAATGGTTTTATTATACCGGTGAAAGACTGGTGTTTGGTGAATTGCTGAAAGATAATGTGGATCTCACCATCGGTATTGACGCACAGGAAATGAACTTTTCTGTATTGGCCAATCCCCTGAATTTTTCCATCTGCTCTTCTGATCTCCTCAACCGGGAATTGTATGAGGCCAATAACGGAATGACCAATGTCGACTCCGATCTGAACAGTTACGGGAAAGATGCAAAAAAAACTTCCCTCGACCTGTACCCTGAAAAGGGAAATGACTATTTTGAACATATCAGCATTGCCGAAAGCGATGTGAAGGACAAAATCTCCATGGCCGGGGAACTTATCGCCAAAGCAGATGCCATTAACCTTACCAGGATGAAAGGATCCTCAAAAAATCCTTTTATCAGGATCGGCTGGAACGGGAAATTCAAAATTGTAAAGGAAAAAGAGCGGGGAGTGGTTGATTATGGCGAATTCTCATTCACGGCAATCAATTTCCTTTTCGATAATATATTGAATTACTGGAATGATTTCCTGTGTACACCCTCCACTACCACCATCCCTGAAAATACCGATCCCTATTATGTCACAAAAGTGCATCCGCAGTTGGCTGTTGTGAAAGACAACAAAGATCCCGAAAAACTGGGCCGGATCAAGGTATGGTTTGCATGGATGCCTGATGATCAGGTTTCCCCCTGGATCCATATGATCACTCCTTACGCAGAAAAATCTTCCGGCTTTTATTTCGTTCCTTCCATAGGTACCGCTGTTCTTGTGGGTTATGAAGCGGGCGACATTGAACGTCCGTTTTGTATGGGAACCCTTTATGAAAAAACCCTGCCGCCCGAAGCTGCCTGGGCAGGCAATTTCAACGACGACAATGCAAAAATCCATGCAATCAGGACTTTCAGCGGCAATACTGTTGAATTTCACGATGCCGATGGGGAGGAAAAAATCAGGATTTACGATGCCGGAGAGGAAAACGAAATTGTATTAGACAGCGCCAACAAAAATCTGAAAATAAAGGCCAGCGGCAGTATGAATATCGAGGTTGCCGGAACCTTGAATATCAGTGCCAAGAACATTAAGATTTCCACCGAGGAAAATTTCACCCAGCAAGCACAGGGGAAAGCCTCCATGTCAGCCGACATGGATATTGAAATCAATGCTGCCGCTAACTATAAGATCAACGCCGCCCAGAACCTGGAATTGCAAGCGAATGGCGGTTTAAAAATAAACTCCGACGCATCTGTGGAGATCAGCGGCCTTACGCTGAAAGCTGATGGGAAGACCAGCGCTGAACTTTCATCGGCGGCGCTGGCAGTAGTAAAGGCAGCTATGGTAAAAATCAATTAATGCTCAGCTTTAGGAAGTATGTTCCCTGCCGCGAGAATTGGTGATATGCATGTTTGTCCGATGGTTACCGGGTTGGTTCCACATGTAGGCGGACCTGTGATGCCTCCGGGCTGGCCGACGGTTTTGATTGCCGGCATCCCGGCTGCACGGGCTACCGACATGGTCACCTGCACCGGCCCTCCCGACGTGATCATTATGGGATCCTCTACCGTTCTCATTGGCGGAAAGCCTGCCGCAAGGGTGACCTCCACCACTGCCCACGGCGGAACCATCACCCTGGGCGCTCCTACTGTGCTTATCGGGGGACCATCAGTGGTCCTGAATATCAAACCCCTGGTGGTAAAGACCGGCCGCCTGGCTTCTTTCAAGGATTGGCTCAAATGTGCCTTCTCCAAGGAATATAAATTCAGCGACCATATTACTGTAAAGGGAGACCTGGCTTTCCGCCTGGAGACAAGAGAAAACCTCCGTAAGCTCTATGGTACCAATTCCGGCAGAGCCTTGCTGAACTCCTTGGAAACCAGCGGCAATAGCGTTAAAATCCATGAATGTGCCCACGGGAATGACGCTGCGGGGGATGGCCCCAACTGGGCCGATCCGGACCTTTTCAACGGACGTGGAAAAGATGCCTACGTCAAGCACAATCCGTACGGCGGTCCTTTATATAATAACGGCTCTGCCTGGGACAATCCCGATCCTGCTGTTACCCTGGGACATGAACTCACCCATGCCAGCCATATTGCCAACGGCAATTTACCGGGAGATATCACTAGCGGAAGTAAGGTCCCCAATGATCCTGTCACAGGATTGCCTTTAACCCGTGCACTTGAAGAACGGAGAACCACAGGACTGCCGGGCGATGCCGCCCATAACCTGCCCGATTACTCGAATGAACCCTTTTCGGAAAATGCCATACGCAATGAATTGGGCGAACCTCCAAGAACCAGCTATCTTAATCCGGATCAGAATTTATGGTAACCTTGTATATCATGATCGCAATCAACCTGCCTTTGGTTTTACAAACCAGCATCGTCAGAGAAAAGAATAACTTCTCCATCACCTATACCATACGGAATGATTCGGAGAAGCTGGTTTATCTGACCAACCTGAACGTGCGTTCCACCGATGAAAAAGGAGCGGTGCCTGACCCCTCCGTGGTTGAAATATTCCCGGAAAAGGATAAGCTGCACATCAGCAAAAGAAAACCCGTGGATCCTTCCGACCGGTTTTACACCCCTAAGCCTTATTACGTTACCCCTTTGCCGCCAGGTGACACCTTTCGCGAAACGGTGTCGTTGCCGCTTCCAATCCTGCTGATGGCTCCTGAAATTAAAGAAAAAAAGAAAAGGGAGTGGCTGAAATTTGACAAAATTTACTTTAGCTGTGGCTATTTCATCGGAAATGAATTCATCGAAGCAAAAGAAAAAACGGTTGCCGGGAAACGGGTATTTGTACTGGCTGCAACCGACCGGATAAAAAACCTTCAGCCTGATGAAAAAGTTCCCCCCGCCGAGGAATTATATATAACCTCCGGGATAATTACGGTTGAAAAACCTGTGGAAGTGGTGATCGATACACCGGGAAAATAATCCGCTTCTCGCTCCTCCCGGGGAAACACATCATCATCGTTTCCAGAATACCCGGTATAACCCTGGCCAATCGTTCCACCGGGAGAAAATCACCGATCTCTTTGCCCCCTGTCCTGAAGGCCAGGGATCGTAAACCCTCACCAGGGTTTCCTCTCCCGATGCGTTGATTCCTCCCCGGATACCCGCCAGAACCACCCAATGACCTTCACTGCCTTCCCCCTGAAAAAAAGTACGGGGATTCTCCGGTATCTCTACCATGGCCGGACCTTCGGCCAGGATGGGGTATATGGCGGCCGGCGTCAGTGACTGGGAAAAAAGCTGATACTCCAGTCCAAACGCAAAAGCAAATTCTTCCATCTTTTCATAAGCTGCCTGATAGGAATATTCCGGGTAATTCCTGAGCCCTTCCTCAGAGAACAGGGTTGAAGGAACCCGGTTAATCACCTCCGGAATACTCGATTGGGTAATCATAGCGGTACAGGCTGCATAACACTGGCTGTCATTTTCCTGTGCAATGAAAGGAACCTGGTGCAGTATCGGCCAGATTTCCTCAGTACCCATTAAAGCATTCCAGGTGGTGGCCTCCACCACGCCGTCTTCAATCAGCCATTCCGACCGCTGGAACTCCATCACCGCCCTTTCTGTTTCTTGCCCGAAAAACCCATCCTCAGGCAACCAGAAAGAGGATATCTGCCGCCGTTTCAGTTTCATCTGTATCTCTTTTACCGGCTTACCCGAAGAACCCAACTTGTACTCAATCCTGGCCATTCTGATCTGTAAGTATTCAATAATGTAAATTTAAAAAGAATTACGCTAAGAATTTCAGGTATTCAGCAAAAATCCTGATTTTAAGGGAGGATGATTTGCAGATACTCCATGAATAAATAGGCTTTCATTATAAAAATAATGATAATAAAAGGATTGGATTATATTCTATTCTTTCCTATTTTTACAAAACCATTGTGAAAGAAATATAAAATATGAGTTCTACGGGTATGACATTGAAAATTGCGGCCCTGGTTGCTCCCATGATATTTGCAGGGGGCATTTTTATGGTTTTGTTCAAACGGATTAAAGCTCTTAAAAAATATGGAATTATCTCCATGCTTTATGTTCTGCTGATTTCCATGCTTCTTGCCATTCCCACTCTTTTGAACCTGTTTGAATTGAACATCCGGGATATCCTCCTGCTTGTTTTTGCGCAGGTCTTCATTCTGTTGCTGGGTATTCTGCATGTGAGCACGACAAAATCTACCCTGCCCTGGTACAGGGATCAATCTTTCAGCATGCAGTTGCTCTTTGTCATTTGCATCTTGTTACTTGCCTATTTTTTCAGCAACCTGTCGCTCTCGTTTTTATCCGGTGCGAGGCTGCACATTGTATGGTATTTGTCATTGCTCTGGTTTTTAATTCCGGTTCTTTTAAATCAGACCGTTGAAGAACTGCTGAAAGTTCCTCCCAGGGTTTATAAGGAGTGGTATTATCCTCTCGGGCAGAGTATAGATGATCCAAGTGATGAAGAGCTTGAAAATCCGATTGTGATCAGCTTTATTTTCAGAAAGAACGAAAACAGCCAGGAGCTTACCACGTTCCGGGCCAAGGCGCCCATTGGAATGAAGCTGGGCCGTCTGTTTTACTTTTTCATCAACGATTATAACAGTAGGCATCCCGAGGGGCTGATCTCATTCCTGGATGAGGAGCGTGAACCCTGCGGATGGGTATTTATGAAGAAAAAGAAGTCTCTTTTTGGAGGGGAGGAGGCTTTGGATCCCGACGACCCGATTTATATCAACAGCATCAGGGAAAACGATATTCTGCGATGCTATAGAATCAAGAAAAACGAAAAGGAATAAAAAATGGAACCATTGAATAAAAAAGAGCGGGCCAACGCATTCAAAAAAGTGATCGGTTTTTTTGTGCTATCCTTTGCGCTGGCCATTTTTGTGGGATTCACCACCATGAATGTCAATAAACTGGCTGAATCAAAATCGATGAACGAGCTTAAAAAGCTCAAGGATAATCTGAAGTTCCAGCAGGACATTTTTGCCCCGAACATCGATCAGGCCACAAAAATAATGGCCAAAGTTCCAGTGGCAAAAGAATCGGGTGAAAACAGCGAAATCCTTCACCAGGACATTGCCACGCTGCTCAGCACCACAAAAAACAGCACATCTACGGATGAATCCTGGGAATCGAAGATGTATCAGAACATTCTGAAAGTATATTCCGACCTGCAGCTTGCCTATAAAGAACAGACAAAACTCAAAGAGCAGTTGGATGACTGCATGAACAACACCCAGGGAAGCGATGTTCAGCTTCAGCGATGCCTTGACGAAAAAAGGAGTCTTCAGAATGAACTGACCATGCTGAAACTTACCGGGGGAGGCGGAGGCGGCGGAGGAAACACCGCTGAACTTGAAAGAAATCTGAGAAATGCCAATGAACAACTCCGGCAGTGCAAACTGGAAAACAAAAGCCTTCTGAGTGAAATTACAAAACTGAGAAACAGGTAGTCTCCCCTTTTATCCGACAATTATGAATCCTTACCAGGATCCCGGGCAACAGGTCAATAGTTCGAAAACGGCAGCGATCATGATGGTCCTCCTTCTGATCGTTGTTGGCTCTGTAGTTGTTCTTATTTACTTTTTCAAACCGAAAACCAAGGATTTTGACACCAAAACCGGAGAGGTAAGAAATACCCCGAAAGAACATATCGAAGCCATCGATCCCCAAATCCTTAAAATATCCAATCTCTCGGCAGAGATAGAACTTTTCGATGAGCTTTTCGATGAGCTTGTCTACGCTGAAACCCCTGATGTCAACAGGATCGGTGACTTTGTGAGCCATTACCACGATTTTTCCTCTTTGTATGCCGCTGATGGGGAAAGGCTGAAAACAACCGTGACGGGTGAGGATGAGGATACCACCATAATAAGTTTCGCCCGCCAGAACAGGTATCTGAAAAGCAGTATATCAGCACTGCTCCTCTCCATTGAAAAGAAGAAAAAAGTCTTTATGACCATTCCTGTTACCTTTCCCATGGAAAAGAATGTTGCCAGGATTGTATCAGGATTTGGCCCGCGCCAACATCCCATCCTGAAGGAAATGAGGATGCACAGCGGAATTGACATTGCCGCTCCGGTCGGTACAGCGGTAGTGGCAGCAGCCAGTGGAAAAGTGATTCTGACCGAAGAAAAGCCGGGTTACGGCCGAAACTGCATCGTAGAACACCGGTTTGGTTATCAAACCCTGTACGGGCATCTGGTGAGGCTCGTGGTAGGCAAAGAGCAGTGGCTCCAGAAAGGAGATGTGGTTGGGTACGTGGGAAACACCGGACTGAGTGAAGCTCCCCATCTCCATTACGAAATCAGGAAGAACGGGAAACCCCTGAATCCTTCCTTCTTCATTTTTGAGGGGCTTAATAAGGAGGAATACAAAGAGATTATTACCCTCGGATCAAAAATCAACGAAGTGCTTTCGTTCTGAAAGAATCCGGCACACAGAGATGTTTTACCCTCCCTGAATCAGATAATATAGCAGTCAATATGAATTGTATAATTATGATAAGCCAGATTTAAACAGCGGAGTAAAAAGGCTTGTGGTGTGTGAACGGTTAATGAGCTTTCCGGAATATAAACCAAATATTCCGGAAGAATTTTTACAAGAAAGAGATGCAATTCTGAAAGAAATGGAAAAGGAGGATCTGACGTTTTCCAGGATTCGGACAAGTAGTGAACGGACGAATGAATTAATTGATTTTATGCAAGTTTTTTTAAATCGAAATCATAACAATAAATAGTATACTTATTATCATACGATTAACTCATATCGTTAATTTTCATGGAAATTGAAAACTCGTCTAGAATATTGTGGAGTATTATACTTTTTAAATATTCGATGACTTCACCATATTATCATAAAAGAATTCAGGAAGTAACCTGTAATTTAGCCTTTTTCGTCTGCAATTAATTTCAAGATATCCATTCTTTAACAGGTTAATCCATGAGTTTCGTTGTTTACTATCCTCTATATATAACAATGCATCAAGAACACAGTTGATGCATTGTTCATCAGAGCCATGATTTGCTGATTCTCGTTTATCGACACTATCAGCTTTAAAGATACATGATTGTACTCCACAGGGCACATGATTTGATTTATCTTTCATCTATGTAAACATGAAATAGGAGTAAGCCAATAATCCAAGAAAAACAAATAGAATTACCAACAGCATTTACAACAGTTCGTTAAAAACAATGTTAAATAATTGATAATCAACAAAATAAGCTGTAAATAAATTTGTTTAAGTCCATGATAATCAGTAAATTAACGGGATTTTCCAAAATCTTCGTTAACATGAGAATCAGGGACATTAAACCTTACAGATCATTAATTATCAATACATTAGATAAAATATCAAAATTAAACAAACGCAGGAAAGATTTCCTGTATGAAACAATCATTCTGTTCCTTTCCATCAAGGGAAGAATTTACTTTCTTTAACTTTCCAGGTTTGGAACGCATTGCGAGCAAAGGTACAGGATGCAATTCGAAAAACCATTTGATTTTATCGGTTTTAACAAAGAATTGGTACAATCTCATGGCAGCGGGCATTATGTGATAGCTTTTGACCCAAGCTACATTGACAAATCAGGGAAAAAGATACCTGGTGTCGGATGGTTCTGGTCCGGCTGTGCAAACCAGGCCAAATGGGGACTTGAAATTGGTGGTATCGCTGCCATAGACATTGATAACCATACTGCTTTTCACCTTGAATCGGTCCAAACCCTTATTGCTGCTACACTTTGTTGTGGGCATGGTTTTTTTTGATTCACCAGGATGAAATATGGTCTATATCCTTTCCACTATATGAACGAATTATACTCAATGCATCTTCGAAGTTTTTTGTTTTCCCGATGTCATATTTATCATCAGATATAAATCCAACTTTTACTTTATAAACATAATAAGTTCCATCATAGTAACTTACTTTAAATAAGTTACTTCCTCCTCCTTTTACAACAACCTTTTTCGCTTCCATAGTGTGAATTTTAATGTTTGTGCATACTTTTTTTGGGATTTTAAGCATTCTCCATTATTAAATTGGTGGCATGTAAAACTCAAATGGTTTCACATGCCACATTAAAATTACTTACGAACACCGCTGCCATTACATTCAGGGCATATGTGTCCGTCTTTCTTTCCACTACCTTTACAGACAGGGCAAGGAGTTGGTGGTTTTGGTCCTTGTTCTAAACCCATAATAATTTTGTTTAAAGTTATGCCTACTCTTTTCTGGATTTTCGGCTTGCTCCTTAAATATAGACTTTCTAATTTATACTATCCCTAAATTTAAGAAAATATTCATATGTTACACTAATATCAACATATACTCCCATTTCATCATTTCGGTGTACACCGATATCATGACCATTAGGATGATCAAAGAGAAGAAATTCTTTATTCCCTTCGATAAATTCTTTAGCCTCATATTCACTAAATACTCCGCCAAGTTCTCCATCAACTTTACATGATTGTACAATGGATTCAATTGCAAAAGCAATCTGATTTTTATTTAACCTAAATTGAGCGATTTAGTAAGCGCCCAGCCAACTGCATCTTGTGAATCTTGCCCGGGAGTAGCAACTTGCCCGCAAAAATTTCATGAGCACAACTTACACTTCTCAACAAGTTAAAGAGATTGTTGCCGGCTGGCATAATTCAGGAATGACCCAGGTGGACTTTGCTAAGTCCAACAACATTTCCATTCGTACACTCCGGTACTGGTTATATAAGCGGCAGAAAAAAGCGGGCAACGGGAATGCATTTATCGAGCTTAAAAATGTTTTTAATGGAAGCGGCATTTTATTGCGGTACACCAATGGGGTAGAACTGCAATTACTTACAGGAACTTCTCTGCAAATGCTGAAGGCATTGATCAACCTGTAGGGATCATGTTTTCGGTTACCTCCGCCAGATACTTCCTTTTCAGGGAGAAAACTGACATGCGAAAGAGTTTTGACGGGCTCTGCGGATTAGTAAGCGGCCGGTTGGGACAAGACCCACGTAGCGGTGATGTGTTTATCTTCATAAATAAAGGTAGAAATCGCATAAAACTTCTCAGGTGGGAACCCGGTGGGTTCGTTTTGTTTTACAAGCGTCTTGAACAAGGCACTTTTGAATTGCCACAAATTGAAAAACCGGGTTTGAGTCAGGATATTGAATACGGACAACTGGCGATGATTATTACTGGTTTTTCCATGAAATATGCAAAAAAACGGAGGCGTTTTTAGTAACAAAAATTTGTTGGTAAATCGTCTGTAATGCCAATAAAATCAATGCTTTTCATGAGTATTTTTACCTCATGGCAAGCGAAGAAATGATCACCATATCGAAGACAGAATACCAGGAGTTGATTACCTTCAAGTCCGAGGTTGAATGGCTTAAACACCAGCTTGCCCAACTTCAGAGGATGATGTTCGGAGCCAAAAGCGAACGTTTTATAGCCCCGGACCCGCTTCAGGGATCTCTGTTTGATTTTCCTGCGCTGCAAGCACCTGAAAAGACGATGGAAGAGATCACCTACACCCGGGAGAAGCCTGAAAAGGGAAAGAAGAAACATTCTTACCGTGCTGAGATCCCCTCTCATTTTCCACGCAGAACTGAGATAATTGAACCGGAGAACCTTCCCGAAGGTGCCAAGAAGATCGGCACCATTACTACGGAAATTTTGGAATACAAACCTGCCAGTATCTTTGTTCAACAGATCGTGAGACCTAAATATGTGGTTGAGACCAACGATGAAGCCCCCCGTATTATTACGGCTGAACTTCCTTCTCTTCCTGTCCCAAAGGGGAATGCCGGTGCCTCGATGCTTGCTCATATCCTGGTCAGCAAGTTTGTTGATCATCTTCCGTACTACCGCCAAAGTCAGATCTTCAAGCGTCAGAAACTCCATATTCCTGATTCAACCATTGGTGGATGGGCCAACCGTTCCCTTGAAGACTGGTTGGTTTTGCCATGGGAAGCATTAAAAAAGGAAGTTCGTTCATCGGATTATCTGAAAGCAGATGAAACACCTATCCCGGTTCTTTCGGAAGACAAGCCCGGTGCTACTCACCGGGGATTCTTCTGGGTTTATCATGATCCCATCAAACGCATGGTGGTCTTTGATTACCGGCAAACCAGGGGTCAGGATGGTCCGAAAAGTTTTCTGAAAGATTTTAAAGGCTATCTTCAAACAGATGGTTATTCGGTTTACGACAACTTAGCCCCGCCTGAAAAGATAAAACTACTGACCTGTTTTGTACATAGCAGGAGAAAATTTGACCAGGCCAAGGCCAATGATCCTAAACGAGCTGGTGAAGCCTTAGCCATGATCCAGGATCTGTATGAGATTGAGGGAAAAGTCCGTGAACAGGAACTCTCGTTTGACCAAATCAAGGAGTTGCGGAAGAATGAAGCTGTGCCGATATTGGATAAGTTGGAAAATTGGTTGATTGACCAATCCATAAAGGTCTTACCTAAAAGTGCCATTGGCATAGCAGTGAACTATACAAAAAATCTTTGGCCAAGGTTAAGAAGATATGTTGATGATGGAAGGTTCCAAATAGACAACAATTTAACCCAGATTGCAGGTATATACTCCCAAAGTGTTGATTTTACGGGCTTTCATTTTTAAAAATTTCAGCCGGGAGGACTACGGATTTTTTCCGGTTGAAAGGTTTGTATTTGTATTTCAATTTATCGTAGATTTCTTTGACTTCCGCAGTTGGCTCGGTGCACTGCCGTATTGATATGGTTTGCTGGTTTATGTTTTCAACTGATGTTGTAACACATTTCTGGGTGTTCATTTTTCGGACTATCTCACGCCAGTTGGAGTTTATCCCGCCTTGTTTTAGCTGATAACGTATGGTTGATACTAACCAATAAGCCAGCAGCCCTAAATTCAGGTGAGCCATTGAGGCATCGTCGGTTTTATGGTAAATGGGCCGAAGGTCAAGGTCGGTTTTCAACACCCTGAAGGTGTATTCTATTTCGCGGATGATGTTGTAGATTGTCCAAAACAGATGTTCATCAAGGTTCATGAGCGATGTCCTGAGAAAGTAAATACCGGCCTGTTTGTCCATGTCCTCACCTGTTTTGTGCCTGCAACTGATGCTTGTTGCTGTACCCTTCCCGTCATCAAAAACGGCTATATCGTAATGCGAGTGTACCGATGGATATTTCTGTTTCAGGCGGCCAATGCGTTCATATACTTTGTTTAGTTTTTTGACGCCACCTTTTTTAACTATACCTTCCTGAATGTTTTGTATGCCCTCTTCGAACCTTTGCGAAAGCAGCCCGTTCATGCTGTCTTCTTTCATAGCCTTGGCCTGGCTGCGCACCCAAAGGTATTGGTCGGTATCGCCATTGGCCTTTACTTCTAGCAATTCAATCGGTTGTTTTCTTTTATCGCATATCTGTAACGGCGCAGCCGATATGTCGGCATAATATTCTTTCAACGATGAACGTGATACGCAAAGGTAATCATATCCCTTGCTTTTGAGCATCTTCAGGTTGTCATCGGTAGCTATGCCGGCATCCATTACCACAATGGGCTTACGGCTTGTAAAAGATGTTTGGGTGCTCAATGCATTTACAATATCTTCGAGTGTTTTACAGTCAGCCATGTTGCCCTCAAAGATGTTGGAGTATTTTAAAAATCCCTCACGGTTGACAACCACGGCCAATACTATAATTTTTGCATCGTTGCGCTTTTCTTTACTGCGGCCAAATCTGGCTTTCCTGCTGCCCCGCATTTGTCCTTCAAAGTAGGTATTGGTCAGATCATACAGGATGATTTTGTCTTCAAGGTCAAACAACTCGTTGGTACGTTTTGACAAGTATTGTTCCAGCGGGTCTTTTATCTCGTACAGCTTATGCGATATACCGTACAACAGGTCTTTGGTTATTTTGTCACGGTCAAAACCGGTTATTTCGGTTATGGCCGAGTTTTCTTTGATGTACGAAACGGTTTTTAATTCGGATGCCGGATAAACAGCACGGCTTATGATATGGGTGGTTGCCAGGGCTATTTTATCCTCGGCCCATTTGTTTTGCCTCAGAAAACTGCCTATCCCCAACTGGTCGAAAGCCTGCTGGCACAGCCATTCTGCACCTATCTCGCGGCCATCTTTGTTTTTCAGTGTCGACATGTTTACCGTTTCCCAATCGCCCCCTTTAATGTCACATGTGCCTTTATCCCTTATCTCACCGTAAAAGTGGCCTGCCAGCCGCTCTACTTCCTGGTCTGCAATACTCGTTGGAAGTGTATTGCCACCACCCATGATAAGTTCCCCGATACGTTGGGCCAACATCTTGCGTTGCTCAGCCGACGAAAGGGTCTCGAGCCTGCCAAAGTTTGCTATGACCCTGTGACAAACTGTACCTGACTTACGGTAGCTCTCTACCAGCTTATAATACCAATAGTATTCCCTGGTGGTTTTGTTGTATTTGTTATAAGCCTTTATAAACATGCTACAAAGCTATGTTACCCACTGGAATTCAACAATATACTCAAGGGTACTACATATGCAATTTTAAAATTTTAAAAACGTAACAAATTGATTATCTGATGTCAACTTTATAATGATTTAAAACTTGTTGATAACTTTACAGGTTATTAACCGATTTTTCTCGATTTTTGTCCTGTTGCCTGCAATGTGGGTTAATCGAGAACTGTATTAGACCGGTGGCTCTGGGTCGGAAAAATAATATGTTTGCCGGTTCACACCAGGGAGCCAGGAATGCTGCTGTGATTTACTCATTGCTGGC
>Ga0302238_1001807_pt1 | contig 16380 bp, 13 predicted proteins | sample AAG_UR_Asn_MG_FD_193527 | JGI IMG/M metagenome (GOLD analysis project Ga0302238, IMG submission 193527) | Enriched activated sludge microbial communities from anaerobic digester in WTTP, New Holstein, Wisconsin, United States - AAG_UR_Asn | ecosystem: Engineered > Bioreactor > Anaerobic >...
GACGGTCTCGGGGGTGGGTGGGTTGGTCGCAAAGAACTGGAGCTGCCCGTCAAGGTCCAGAACCCGCCGTTCCAGGTCCGCCCTCTGCCCATCGAGCCGCGTCAGCTCTTCGCCCACGAAGCTGCCGCCGTTGCTCACCGCCTGCACCAGACGACCAGCGCCTGCCTTGACCACAGCCAGCTCGTTCTCGACCGCTGCCTTCTCTGCGTTCAGCCGTGTCGTCTCTTCAGCCTCCCGGCTCTGCACCGCCCGAATCGTGCCAGCCAGCACCTCGGGTGACTGGAAGACCCTGCGCAGTTGAAGCATCACCGCCTGCTCGATGTCTCCGGCGGGGACGGTCTTCACGGGGCAGGCATCATAGCCGCTCTTGTTTGCTTTGAGGCAGAGGTAGTATCGGTAGCGACGGCCGCCCTTGGACGCGAAGGTGATGCTCATGTTCGTGCCGCAGCATCCGCACCGCAGGAGGCCTCGCAGCATCGCCGGCGTCTGGGCCCGAGTGGCGTTGCCGCGGGCCACACCGCTTTGCGCCAGAACCTTCTGCACTTCGTCCCAAAGCGACTTCTCGATGATGGACTCGTGTTGCCCAGAGAATGTCTTCTCTTTGTGTCGTATGAGTCCGATGTATGCCGGGTTGTTGAGAATGCGGTAGACGTTGCCCTTGTCCCAGGGACGGCCGCTGATGACTTTGCCCTTCTGGGTGGTCCAGGCCTTGGTCTTGTGTCCGTCCTTATTGAGTTCGGCCACCAGCGAAACGGTGGACTTGACTTGCAGGAATCGGCGGAAGAGGTGCCGCACAACCACGGCCTCGGCATCGTTGATGACCAGCCGTCTGTTGGCGCGGTCCACGTCGTAGCCCAGCGGCGGGACTCCGGCAACCCATCGCCCCTTCTGCTTGTCCGCCGCTATCTTGTCCCGAATGCGCTCTGTAATAACCTCACGTTCAAACTGCGCAAAGCTCAATAGTATATTTAGCGTAAGGCGGCCCATGCTGGTGGTCGTGTTGAACTGCTGGGTAACAGATACCACAGAAACGGCATGCTGTTCAAGCTCCTCGACGAGCTTCGTGAAGTCAAGCAGGGAGCGGGAGAGTCGGTCGATTTTGTAGACGATAATGGCATCCACTCGGCCGGCCCGCACATCGCCCATGAGCCGCTGGAGGGCTGGCCGCACCAGCGTGGCACCAGAGAAGGCCCCGTCGTCGTAGTGCTGCGGCAGCGCCACCCAGCCCTCGCTGTGCTGAGAGCGAATGTAGTTTTCGGCTGCTTCCCGCTGTGCGTCCAGGGTATTGAACCCATTGTCCAGGTTCTCGTCCGTGGACTTGCGGGTGTAGATGGCGCATCGGACCGCGGGCCGGTCGGCGGGCGGAGTAGTGGATTGGGGGGCGCCCGGCCTACTTCGAACCATGGTCGTCTCCCTCTTTGTCGCTGCGCAGGCCGAAGAAGGCGGGGCCCGACCATTGCGTTCCCGTAATCAAGCGGGCGAGCGCTGACAGCGAGCGGTAGAACATCCCTCGGTATTCGAATCCGACATCCAGCACTCGCACCTCGTGCCGCTCGTTCCCCCACTCCCGAATCAAAAGCGTGCCCGGGATGAACCGGCCGTCCTTGCTGGCGGGCCGAGGCTTCTTCGCTGCCTGCCGCAGCCCCGTTCCGTCGTACCCCGAGTCATCGATGACGCGGGCCATGCGGTCTCGGTCCTCCTGGTTGAGACCGCCGTACGCCAGTTCCTGGATGCGGAACGCCAGCCGCTTCACGATGAACTGTCGGTTGTATCGGGGTGGCTCCGTGCCGTTGAGGACACGCCATCGTTCCTGCAGGTCGGCGAACGACAGGCGGTCCAATTCCGAGATCTGCCGGAGCACGCTTCCCCGTTTGTCGTCCTTATCCTTCGGCGCTGTTACTTTCATGCATTCCCTCCGTTCTTCGGAGTTCGATTCTCCGTAGTCCGGACCCTCGCTCTTGGGGCGACATCATCAAGGGGTTTCTCGGCCTGGCGGAGGGAGGTTGCAGGCATTCGCTGGGCCAACTGGCGGCGGTGGCGAAGGAGGCCCAAAGCGAGGAGGTCGCTCAGTTCAGCAAGGGTGCGGGAGCTGTGCTGAAGCCTATCGGACACTGCAGCCCCCCCGGTTTCTGAAGATCGCTGCGATGGCCATTTCCATCTTGTACAGGAATGCCAGTGCCACATACGGCCGCTCGTCCGCCCCCTGAAACTCCACCAACTCGCCACCCTCGACCAGAATGGCCAGGGCCTCACGCACCCGGTCAAACGCGTCGTCGTCGTCCAGCACGAGCAGGTCGACGGCCTGGCGAAGGAAGTCGGGGCGGCTAAGACAGGTGTTGCCGTCCTCGGAGGCCTTCTGCATGGCGTACAGCAGGCCGGCTCGGATCCGGTGCGGGTTGGTACGGAGGACCCCGGTCTTGAGGGCCACTTCGTCGGCCCGGCGGAAACCGAAACCGTCGACCTTCTCCATGAGAATGTACGGGTTGTCCCGCACCACCTGGACCGCCGAATCCCCGAAGGCCTCCAGCAGCTTGTCCACCTGGTGCGGAGTCAGCCCAAATGCTGCCAGAAACGTGATGGCATTGGCCTGCTGCCTGCGTCGCAACCACTCTTCCCGGATCCCGTCTGCAATCTCGTGGCTGATGCCCCGAACTTCGCAAAGGCGCTCGGGCTCGTCCACGACGATGTGGTCGAAGTCCTCGCCGAAGCGCTTGACCAATTCTCGGGCTCGAACCTCCCCCACACCCTTGAACCGCTTGCTGGTGGCAAGAAACCTCATCAGGCCGTGGGCATCGAGCTTCACATCAGGGCTGTACTGCGTGACTCGCAGTTGGAGACCATACTTGGAGCTTTCATACTTGCCCTCGAACAAGACGAGGTCGTCCTCGGACACGCAGAAGGGGCCAGCGAAACGAACCATGGCCCCTTCACAATCCAGGATGCCGGCGCTGAACCCGCCCGCCGAGAAGTAGACCTTGGCGATGCGTCCCCGCAAGGTGGTCACCGGTGCTGTGCTGGGTGCCTGCGTCTTCACGGCGTCCGCCCCTTCCAGATGCGGGAGAGGAGATCCTCCAGCATCTGGCGACAGTGAGGTCGGTCGCCCCAGAAGAAGACCGGGACCCCGTAATGAAGGAAGATGGCATTGGTGGAGGCCAGCACCGCGTTGGGATGGGCCTCGCTTCGGTAGCGTCGGTTCACAACGTCGGCGATGGTGCCTTCCACCACGACGGCCCGATACTTCATCGGGGCCAGGCGGGCGAGTTCGGCAGCAAAACGCTGCTTGTCATGGATGAGACAGTTGACCAGGTCATCCAAACTCTTGCGCTCGAAGGAGACCTGCGCCTCCAAGCCGACCAGCGAGTAGTCGCCCGTGGCCAGGGCCTTCCTCTCCACGGCAAGCCCAGGGCTGAACTCGAACGGCAGTTGCTCTCTCGTATCAATGACAATGGTAATGGTCTCCATGGCTTCCTCCCTTTCAGAACACGAAGTCGTCGGGGGGAGTGCCCCCGCCGGTGGCTTCGGTGGTCCCTTCGGGGCGCCGAATCCGCTTGTTGATGAAGGTGTTTTGCCGCTCGCCCTTGGTCTTGAGCTGCACTTCGAGGGTGACGCCGCTCAGGTCGCCCTGGCGATTGGGAAGGTCCGAGAGCTTGCCCAACTCCAGGCCGGCGACGGTCAAGTCGTGCTTGAGCCAGCGCAGGTTCTCCTTGGTCACGATCATGTTTCGGTGCCAGTGCTTGCGGCCGGCGTAGCGGGGCCCCAGGATCCGGAAGCGCCAGACCAGCATGGGATTGCCCTTCTGGGAACTCTGGAATTCCGCCTTCTCCACAATCATCTGGTACTTGCCATCCGGCAATTCGACGGCGTCGGTGTCGGCGTCGCACTCGGCGGCAGCATATCCATCATCGAACTGTTCCAGATCCAACGGGTTGTTTCCTTTGTCTTCCAACATGGTCTTATCTCCTTATTGTTTGCTGTTGTTTGTTTTGGGCCGAGGCGGCTGCTCTACGGTCAAGGCAGCGGCGAAGGCCGAGTAGTCCAGAGGCAGGACTTCGGGCAATCTGCCCGTTCGGTCCCCGGCCTCGTAATGCATGCTGGGCTTGGTTCTCACGACCCGGCGGTACGTCGTTGCTGCCCCGTCCGCCCCTTTGTCCGCCTCGACGTCGACGAAGGCGATGATGTCCACAAAACCCAGAAGAGCCTTACGGGCGCCATCGGGAAGGGTCGGCGTGGTCTTCGTGTACGTGCCGTTGCGCCCTTCCACTTCCCGGTCCTGGGCATGGCTGGTAAGCACCAACCCCATGCCGAGTTGAGCCATGCGGGTCACAACCCTGGTGAACTCGCCGTTGACCAGGGCATGGCCTTTGCCATAGGCCAAGTCACTCGGGTGTTTCACACCGTGCTTATTGCAGACGTACTCGAGGCAGTGTTTGAACATGAGGTCCACGGTGTCGACGACCAAGCACTTGAATCCGTGCTTGCCTTTGGCGACCTCGTTGAGCACATCGAGCATCTGCTCCCAGTTTGAGATTGGTACTTGATACACTTCGAGGTGGTTGAGGCCGGGCTCGGTGGCCAGGAACAGGGCGTCCGGGATCTGAGCGCAGAAGGTCGAGTTGTGGACCACGAAGTCGTTGGCGACGAAGTTGTGCGATTCGGAGATGGTGAGGTCGAACACCGGTTCGACGCCAATCGCTTTGACGGAAGCGACGCGGTCGAAGAGGATGGATCCGACTCGGTCGAGCTGGGTCTCCGCACTGCGGATGTTGTACAGAGCCGCTCTCAGTTGTTCGGCCTTGACTGCCTTCTCTCCGATGAACCCGATCTGGTCGATGAATGCGAGCACGTTGTCGCGGCTGCTGATGGCGATCTCGGCCCCGTACAGGCTTCCATTGAGGTAGCGGTCCCGGATGATCCCAACGATGCCGTAACGGAGAAGAAGGTGTTGGACCTGCCGCACCATGCGGATCGATGTGGAGGAGTAGGAGACACGGCCGCACGCCTCGAGTGAACCGTCACAGGAGAATAGTCGGTTGAGGAAAAGCGCCATCCGGTGGCGCTTGAGACCGAAGACGAAGTCCGGAATGAACTTCTCACTGGAGCCGAGCCCGGCGACTCCAACGTCCTTCAGGTAGCCGATGACGTTGTTTCGCTGACCGCGCTTTCCCCGGACTCGGACGTGGACGATACCGGTAGAGTTCAGGAACTCAACGCACTCGTCGCCCTTTGCTTCCACCGCGTTCTCGAAGTCGAGGCGGACCTCGGGGTCGCTCTTGGTGAATATTGGAGATGTGCTTGTGAGTGAACCGTCCGCAAGGAGATAGGCCAGGATCTTGACCAACTCGTCGTCGGTTCTGGTGGTTCCGAACAGACACGGATATTCGGCCACTACCGCCACGCGGTCGGCTGGGCCCAGCTCACCAAGGGTCTTCCAACCTTCTCGCGTCAAGAAGGGGTGTGACGCAGTGGCATCAATGGTGCGACCAGTCTGCGTGCAAAGACGGAAGAGTTGCTCTGGCGGGTTCTCAAGGTAGGCGGCGGGTTCCGCAGGAGCCAGATGGCCGCCGATGCGCAGGCTGTGGACTGAGCCCTGCTTGGAGTGCACTATCTCGCTGAGCGTTCTGAGCCGGCCCGTCACAGGGTCGACGAGCAGAGTATCGCCGGCGAGACACTTCCCGATCTTGGGCGCACCGTAGGCGAGGACCGTCAGCCCCGCCATGTCCGTTTTCTTGGGTGTCTTCTTTTCCGGTAGCATTCCCATGGTTTTCCTCCTTCTTAGAAAGCCGGCGAATCGTCGCCGTCGGTTTTGAGTTCGCAGTGGGCGGGTCGCCGCTCGTACAGGTTCTCGACCAGGTTCGGATTGCCTCCGGAGCGGCAGAGCGGCACGTACGGGCAGGTCCGGCCGGGCTGGAAGCACATGCTGTCGTTGCGATACCAGCGGTTGTCTCGGTAGGCCTTGAGCAGTTGCTGCGTCAGGTCCCAGACCTCGGCCACCAGTTCGTCGATGTCGGTGGTGGACAGGTACAGGATTTCCCGGTGGTACATGTCCGGCTCGAGGTACTTCTCCGCCAGGCGAGCCTGGTAGTCCTCGTCGCTTTCGCCCTGGCGCTGGTTGGCATTCGACGTGCCGCTCTTGGATTTGGCCATGAGCTCGGCTTTGCGGACGGCAAACTCCTCAGCACTCTCCGCCTGCTTCTGCTTGAGCTGGGCCTTGCAGATGGCGTCGTACAGCACGCCGGTGATGGGCAGGCCGGTGGCACGGGCGAGATAGTGCGCATAGATGTGAATCTGGAAATCAAGCGGCAGTCGCTCGATGTAATCACCTGAGATCTGGCTGGTGGTCTTGTGTTCCACGATGAAGTATTCGGCGTCGTCCCGCATCTGGACGAACAGATCCACCTTGCCGGCCATCACAAAGGAATTCGAAGTGCGCCCGGTCTTGGGATTGTGGATGGGGCAAGAGAAGGTCTTCTCCACCGCCACGACAGAGTAGGGTTCGTGCTGGTACTTCCGGGCATAGCCCAGGAACATGGCCCGAGTGAGGTGCCACTGGCGGTTCTGTTCCGGGTCACCGGCACGGTTGGGATAGGCCTGATCCAGGTACTCGAGGATCTCGGCAATGGCCGCTTCATCCCTTGCCCGCCCAGCCAACTCCAACCCAGCCCACCGCTCCAGGCACTCGTGGAACAGGCTGCCAATACGGAGATTGGCATCGGTGCGAATCGGGGCCAGTTCAAGGACGTTGCGGTAGAAGTACCGTCGTCGGCAGTTGCGGAAATCCCGAAGGGCGCTGTACGTGAGAATGCGCTTATCCATGGAACGTACCTCCCCCGGTTTCGACATGCACTTTGAGAGGGCAGCCGTGCGCCACGTCGAGGCGGCGAATGCGGATGTCCGGAGTGCGCGCAGCCAGTTCGAAGACCTCGGCCCACTGCTGACGCAGCGGCGAAGAGGGAGAAGGGGGCGGCTGTGCGGGGCCATTGTCCTTGTTGGGGCCGGGCATCACCTTCTTGACGGACGCCGCATAGCTCAGCGGAAGCCCATCTCGGATTTCGATGTTCTCGACCTGACCGAAGTTGATGGTTTCGCAAAGATCAATCAATGCGATCCACTGAGACGGTAATTCGCTTTTGTATAACAGTTTCATCCCTGGCCTCCCACGTCGATGAGTCGGATGAGTTCCTGCATGGCCTGGTGGCCGGACAGGTCCTGCGCCGGATCCGCTGTCTCTGCGCTCCGCACGCTGCGAAGGGCTCCCCGCCAGAGGGAGTGCAGCTTCCGGGCAAGCTCCCAGACTCGGTCGTCGCCAATCTCCATGTCCTTCGTGGCCTCGCCCACGGCCAGCACCAGGTCTCGAAAGAGCTTGGTGAGTGCCGCAGTGGTGTCGTCGTTCTTCATTCCATCCTCCGTTTCCAGTGGCAGCGTCCGTTGCTGCCTCCATGCCCTGACTAAGTGGGGGCTGGGTTCCAAACCGGGACATCACAGGTCGAAAAGGGGGTGGTCTTTCAGGCGGTCGCACAGGCGCTGGTGCCGCTTGCGGGCCGACTCGGGCTTCATTTGGAGGTGGTTTCCGATGGCTTCCCAGGAGTAGCGGCAGGGGCCTTTGAGCAGGAGCAACGTGATGTCGTCGTCTTCCAACCCCACTTCGCTGGCGAGCAGGTCCCGCAGGTCACCCAGTTCCGGGTCGTCCGGGGAGTACCGGTCGTCACCACCGGACATCCGCTGCCAGAGGCCCGAAACGAGAACCTTCCCAGGCGATTCGGCACTGGCCAGAGTGATGGCCCATGTGAGCACTTCGACGCCTCGCCCGTGGTCGTCCCACTCCTTGCGCAGGTCGTCCAGCACGCCATGCAAAGTCGAGAGGCACAGGTTCACGGCGATGCCTGAACGGTTCCCCAAACTCCAGCGAGCTACCTTGGCAAAGAACCAAAGGGTGACTTGGCCGCAGCACTCCGCCTCGGAGTAGAAATGGCGGCGCGTGCGTGCAATCACGCCTGAGAGTCCCGGCACCAATGCCACGAAGAGCAGGCTTCCGGCGGCCGATGCATCGGGGCCGCTTCCCTGGGCAGCACTGAGAAGTGCATGGAAGAGGGGGTCCTTGTCTCTGGACAGGGGCACCCTGCTCTGAAGGTGGGCGGCAAGCGCCCTTGGCGTGCGGAACTCCCCAAGCACGGGATGGCCGGCTTGGAGTCTTCGGTACACAAACATGAAACCGGAAGAGTAAACTTGATCCTCGAACGAACGACACGTTTTCAACCAGGAGGTGCCCATGGTACGCCAGCCTTTCGACCGGGCGTCATGCACCTCATCAGGTCATCTAAGGGTGTCTATGCACCTCCGTGGAGTCGGGGTTGCCGACCGATTTGTCTTACCCTTTGGCTAGCTGGCGGCAGTCGTGGTCCGCCACCAGTTGGGATGTACGAAGACATTTGGAAGATTGCAGCGATAGCAGACGATGCTGACTCGGTCGCTGGCTACGAGTTGTACGTCCCTGCGACAGACTTCGAAGCCGTCGCTACGCTCCAGTGCCAGGACAGCGCCGCACTTCGAGCACCTCTTCTTCAAATCCGGATTAGCCTTCATGACTTCCTCCATGTTGGGACTTTGGCCTCCACAGGGGGATACGCAGGTTTGCGCGGCAAAAAGGTCGGAACTACTTTCCGGTGGCCGTCGATTTTTGCCGATGGCCGAAAGGGATGCCTCATCGAAGCAACTACCGGGGCTCGGCGGACGGCCGCAAGATCTGGGGTTGGAACTACGCTCAAGGCACCTTCTTGCTGAACTCGGATTTGCCTTCATGACTCCCTCCATCTGGGCCGATTGCCCTCTTCAACTGCAAACGCACCCCTGTGCGCTGATCCGGGACATTCTTTTTTCAATGGCCGACCCTCCTTCGACGGGTCGAGCCTCATCGAAGCAGCCACCCTTGGTTGGCGCGTACCCCTCACTCAGTTACATACCGGAAGGGACGCCAAACCGTCGGGGCATGGCCGTGACAAAGGGATTGAAGAAACGTCCCCCTGGGCCGCCTGTCGAAAGCGCTGCCCATTGCAGCGGCCATTCTGGGGTTGCGGCCGGTCGCCGAAACTGGGTCCACTGCGATCGCACATTGAAGCGCCCTCCTTTGTTCGCCGCCTTCCACACCCAACCGGATGATGGCAAAGCGGTCCTGCGGTCGACGGAGCGCTGCGTCGCCACCCGTTGCTCCCTGCGAAGTTCCCTCATCGGCTTCTTGCCTCCTGCCTTGAAGTGCCCGACCCGGGGGCACCACCAAACCTGGGTTTGCACGCTTCGAGAATTCCTGCCCCTCAGTTAGGTACTTACCCGATGCGACCGGAAAACGTCGGCCCGTGAGGGTGACAAAAGAGCCAATCGCATGTCCGACGACGGCCGAGAACTCTTCCATGGCAACGTCCAACTCGCGCATTCGTCCCCCCCTTACCGTAGAAGCACTTGAGACCCGGAAAGGGGACATTCTTCGTCAGCACCATCAAAGGCCCGGGGGGCGGAACGGGGACATTTCTTTGGGGCAGCGATGGCACGAGAGCCGGGCTAAACGTCGTTGTCTGCCAGGTTCGCTGCGTCTTTGCGCCGCACCTTCGGGCCAGAGTTCCAAGTCGGACGACGACGGCCTGAGCCTGTCCACATGCGCCACTGAAGGCAGCTGTCGGAGGCCCAAACTCTGGCGTAACTGGGGCAACAATCGGGTCGTAGGAATGGTCGGTTCTTCCCACCAACGTTCGAGCCGAACTTCATCAACCCCTACACGGAGCGGAGAGCGGCCAGGCCAGGAGCAGAACAGTCCGACGAGTTGCATGCACCGATGTCCCGATTCCGCGTCCAGCCCCCACTTAGTGCTGACAGAGGGCGAGATCGTTCGCCCCACGCAAAGGGAGTCGGCACGATGGATCAACTCACGCACTGCCAGGGCCTGGCCATCCGCATGGCACTCAGTCAACGAATCAGTTTAGTAACAGGGCCTGCTGGGACAGGAAAGACACATATAATAAGTAAATGTATGGAAGTATTCGAGGCCCAGGGACTCAAGGTGGAGCTTGCGGCACCCACCGGGAAGGCAGCGAAGCGGCTGGAGCAGATGACCGGGCGAAGGGCCCAGACCATCCACAGGCTGCTGGGCTACACCGGGGAGGTGTGGCAGAAGAACGGGGAGAACCCCATTGAAGCCGATGTAGTAATACTTGATGAAGTTTCTATGTGTGACTCAGCGCTGATGTATCATTTGATGTCAGCTATCAACTTCAATCGTACAAAGCTGCTTCTGGCTGGCGACCACAACCAACTGCCGCCGGTGGGTCCTGGCAATGTGCTGCGGGATATCCTGAACCTCAAGCTCATCCCGTACACGGTGCTGGACGAAGTGGTGCGGCAAGCGGGGCCGCTGCGGCACAACAGCCTCGAGATCCTGAAGGGCCATGTGCTGGGCCTTCGCAAAGACGACCCCCGAACGCCCGACTGGATTGTGCTGCCCAAGCACGACGACCCCGACGACGCCCTGAACTACCTGCTGCACCTGCACGAGGCCGTGCTCAAGGAGCGGCTGGGGTACGACTTGCTTCGGGATGTCCAGGTGCTGAGCCCGCAGCGCAGTGGGGTCCTCGGGGTCGAGAACCTGAACGTGGCCCTCCAGGCCGTGCTGCAGCGGAAGCTCTACCGTCGCGACGTTCCACCTGTCCCACCCAACCGCCGGCCCCCGCTCTATCCCGGCGACAAGGTCATGCAGATCAAGAACGACTACGGCATCGACGTCATGAACGGCCACATCGGATTCGTGGTGGAGTCCGATCCCAAGGAGAAACACTGGGTCGTGGACTTCGACGACCGAGGACACGTGGAGCTGGATGAGCAGAAGATACAAAACGTAGTTCTGGCATACGCATGTACTATACATAAGTGCGTCACGGGGGACACGCTCATTCCGACGGACCATGGCTTGACCCGGATTCGGGATGTAGCCAGCGGAGTCGCAGATGGACAGTCGGGGGAGTGCTCGTTCCCGGTTGCCACAGAGGCCGGTTGGGGACGCGCAGTTCGCGCATTCAACGGAGGTCGCAAGCCGGTCCTGCGGATCGAGACGAGGTGCGGGTTCTCGGTAACCGGATCGCACGAGCATCCGGTGCGAGTGGCCACGACGGACGGGATGGAGTGGCGACTCTTGAAGGACGTCCGTCCGGGGGACTCCCTGGTCCTTCGAAAGGGGACAGTCTACCCGGATACTCCACCGCTCAGGACTCCCGTCGAGGCACCCATCGACGCAGTGAACGAGGAGCTGGGCTGGGTCCTGGGCGTGCTGGTCGGCGACGGGAACTACACCGACACCGAGGACGGGAGGGTCGAGTTCGGGAAGATCGCTCCCGAAATGGTGCTCCGCTATGTCGCTGCGGTCCAGACGTGTCTCGGTGTGCGAACGACCGTGAGGCGGTCCAGTCGCCAGAATTGCCAGTTCTACTCGACCTATTTTCACTCCCGATCCGTTCGGGCATTCCTGCGCTGGTGCGGCCTCGGTCACGACCTCTCCCACCGGAAATGCGTTCCGAGCGCGATCCTCAACAGTCCTGCCGCGGTCCAGCGCGCCTTCCTACAGGGGCTATTCGACTCGGACGGGTCCGTTGTCGGGAACGCTGTGATCCTTGGCACAACAAGCGAGAGCCTCGCCCGAGAGGTTCAGATAATGCTGATGGCTCACGGGATGGTTTCGACGTGCTTTATGGAACGGCCGGAGTCAAACGATGGCCACTGGCACTCCTACTGGAAGGTGGGACTGTTCGGAGCCAATGCCGTCAAGTTCGGCATGACGGTCGGCTTCTCCCACGAACTGAAGGACGTGCGCATGGCTGTGGCCATACATGCGCGCAACGATGAGGCAACCAAGACGAACGTCGGTGAGATCCCGTTCGGCGCCGCGCTGGCTTCGGGGCTGCGAGACGAGTTGCGTCGCCGAGGGGGGCGCAACTACCCTGAGGCGGCCACGGTTGGACGCTTCTTGTCGGCGGTCGTTGCCGGAACCAGAAGCCTCAACGACATGAATCTTGAGATCGTTGCCAAGGGGGTATCCGGACTCGGCCAGATTGGTCCCTGGGGGGCGCTGGCTCAGCTCATCTCCGACCGTGGGTTGTTCTTCGACAAGGTCACGGACGTCTCGTCTGGAGAAGCCGAAGTCTTCGACATTGAGGTTCCCGGCGACCATAGCTTCATCGGGAACGGGATCGTCTGCCACAACTCACAGGGCTCGGAAGTTCCCTGTGCCCTATGCGTCGTCCACTCCTCACATAGCTACATGCTTCACAGAAACCTCTTCTATACGGCGGTCACTCGGGCCAGGCAGCGGGCAATCATCCTGGGCGATGCCAAGGGGATCCAGCGTGCGGCCCGCATTCATCGAGTCGACGAGCGGCAGACGATTCTGGCAGCGACCCGGGGAGGAGTGGCATGAGCCGTGCACTCGCCAACTGCCCCGCGCTCTTTCTGGAGATGGCGGACCACTTCCTGAAGCTGCCTGCGGATACCCTGGTCCGCGATATGTGGCATACCCACACGAAGAAGCAACTGGGGACGTTCATTCGCCGGACCGACTTCGCCGACCGGACCCGTGAGGAGGTGGGGTACCTCATCCCGCAGGTGTACTCGGAGCACTTGCGCACCCACGACTACCGGATCCGCTGGATTCCCATTGAGGACGACCCCGCCGCCGTCGAGGCCTTCTGCCGTATCTTCGACCGCTTCAATGTGTACACGACGTTGAATCGCTACCCGCTGGCGTACGCCAAGGCCCGGCTCAAGGCCATGACGTCCGAGTACAGGCTGTGGCTGGCGGAACAGAATGAGCGCGTGCCCAAGAAACGTGCGGAGATCCCCGGCCTCAAGGAGAAGCTGGCGGAAGCCGAGGCCTCCATCCCGAAGGCCTGCTACGTGGATTTGGCCTTCGACTTCGACGCCGGCGCCAACGGATCCAGCGCCAGCCTGGGAGACCTGATTCCACGGGTGCTTCGCCTGCTGGATTTCTGCACTTCGTACGGCGTACCCCACGGGCTCTTCTATTCGGGCGGCCGTGGGTTCCACGTGGTCATTCCGTACACCGCCCTGGCGCAGCCGTTGGCCGAGGACAACCACCTGGTCAATCGGCGGGTGGCGGAACTCATCCAGGAAGAGACCGGGGACCTGGGCATCGACTGGGCCATCTACTCCAACCGCAGGCAGTTCCGGCTCCCCAACACTCGGCACCAGAAGAGCGGGCTGTTCAAGGTAGCGCTGCAGCGGTCCGACCTGGACTCTGGCGAACAACACATTCTGGAGTGGGCGAAGACCGCTGTGCCCGTCCCTGCGGTCGCCGACAGGCGTTGTGAGTATTTGGCGGATTTGTACGCCTTGGCCGCTTCCGAAGTGCGAGCCAGCAAGCGCTTCGTCGCAACCCCCAAGCGGGTCCAGAGCCTGCCTGCGGCTCGGCAGTCCCAGCCCCGAGTAGTGCGCAACGACAAGGGCGAGGCGACGCACGTCATGGTCACGGCCCTCGAGGAGCTGACGCACCCTCCCTGCGTGTTGGAGGCCTTCCGAGTCGGCGTTCCGGATCCGGCCACGGCCAATCGAAACCAGGTCACCGTGCTGCTGGCCTGCTACTTGAAGGCCATCGGTCGCACCCCCGAGGAGTCCGCCGGTTTCCTGGTGAGACATGCTGCAAAGATCCTGGCCCCCTTCTCCCACTCGTCCGGACAGGAAATTGAAAACTCGACCCGGACGGCTGTGGCCACGGTGTTTCGCCACGAGCAGTACGAGTTCAATTGCCACACCGCTCGGCGGATGGGGTTCGAGTGCAACGATACCTGCGAACTCCACGCCCACATGCGGGAGACCGCGACGTCCCGCCGCCTGCACAAAATGACCGGTGGCCAACCGAAAAGCCCAGCTCACCTGGCTGGTAGGAAGGTCTTCACCGAGGTCGAAGCGCTGCGGGCCGACATGGCCCTGGAGGTCACGAACTACCTCGACCAGGCCCGCTCTGGAGCCCACGGCACCAAGCCCATCACGCCGCTGCTGGTGAAGAGCCCGGCCGGCACCGGAAAGACCACGGTAGTGTTTGACCGCATGGACGACCTGGAGCTGCGCACCCTTTGGGTCGCTACCCGGCTCGACCTCTTCGACAACATCCCCTCGCACATCAAGCACCGCTGGCGTCGCATTGAAGGCCGCCACGGCGAAGTCGCCCTTCCCGGCGGCGGGGTCCTGCCCGCCAACTGTGCGTTTCCGGAGTTGGCCCATCGCCTGCGAGAGCGGCGTATCAACGTCAACGAGCGCCTGTGCAAGGAATGCGACAACCGTGCTGGCTGCGACTACTTCGCCCAGTTCGACGACGAGACCCGCAGCTTCTTTGTGCAGCAGCCCATGTACCTGCACAAGGTCAAAGAGTATGCGGACCAGTTTGATGTGGTGGTGTTCGATGAAGACGTGCTGGGACAGTTCATTGAAGAGGTGCGTATCCGGGAGCAGGACGTGCGGCAGCTCGTGAGGTTGCTGCGGCAGCTTCGGGAAGACCTGGAGTGCATCGAGAACCACAAAGAAGCTGCCGGGTTGACGCCGCTCATCTGCCTTCTGGAGGGGCTGGCCTATATGCTGGCCGAGACCAAGGTCTCCCAGCCCATCAGTGGTGCGGTGCTTCACCAGCGTCTCGCTGAGGCCTACGAAACCGTCTTTGAAGGCACCGGAGCCGAGGGCATTCCCATTCGCCTGGCCGAAGCGTTGGGAGCCATCCCGACGTCGCTGGACTCTATAGTCGATAGTTTGCACTTCGACCCACACGACCTCAAGCAGCCGCTGCCCCTCCAATTCCTGGATGCGCTGCTCCCCGTGTTGCGCCACGAACTGTTCGACCGGGATCCCAAGTCGAACCTCTCCCGCCTCCACTTCCGGGCCCAGCGAGTACCCGCCAAAGAGGGAGATGAAGCAGGCAAGAGGCGGTTTACCAACGTGTTGGAGGTGGTCTTCAAGGCCGAGCCGCCGCCCCTTCCCACGCCAACCATCCTGCTGGATGCCACGGGCAAGCCGGAAATCTACGAGCGCCTTTTCGGTGTCCTGCCGCTGGTCTATGCACCCACCATGAAGTTGGAGAACGATGTTACACAAGTGTACTCGACCTCGGGCTCCTACGCCACGCTGCGCAGGGCGGTTTTCTTGAAGCATCTTCTCGATTTGCTCGGCAAGGTTCTGACAGACGAACCCTGCTCGCTGGTCATCTGCAAGCAGGGGCTGGAGCATCACCTCAAGCCGCACTTGCCTCCCGAAGCTGGCCTTACTCATTATTATGGCAATCGTGGCTCGAATGCGTACAAGGACTTCAAGCAGGTCGTCATTTTCGGAATGCCAGGAATGACTCCAGACTCGGTGCTGCGATACGCTGGAGCCCTGTACTACGAAGACAACCTGATTTCGGACACGGAGTATGCCGTCCGCCGCTACGAGGGCCACGACGTCGGGGTCCAGGTGCTGGTATACAAGGAGCCGCTCATTCAGGCCATAGCCGAGACGGCCAGGGAAGACGAGGTGCTCCAGTCTGTCCACCGGATCCGCCCCGGACTTGATGCCGGCAAGGGCATCTTGCTCCTCACGAATCTGGTGGTGCCAGACTTGCCCGTCACGAGGTTGCTCTCGGTGCGGGAGATGCTGGACCGGCCTCCGCCAACCAGGCCAAACGCTCGGCGCAGCTTCCTGGAGCACCTGGCCAACCAGCAGTTCGCTGCCTTGGGCTTCGTGTCGCCGGCTCGAACGCTGTGGCCCGTCGTGGGTCCAGACCAGCAGCATTGCGACGCCTTGCGTGAGGCACTCTCCCGCAGTGGGGCAGCACCACCTGTGCCTCCAGAGCTCCGTTACACACGCAGCCGGTTCTACGAGGCCAAGGACGCGGTGCGAGCGGTTTGCAAATTCCAGCGGTTCGATGTAGTACTCGTCACTGCAAGTGGCAGGGTTGCGGTGGAAGTGTGGGGCCGCGATCAAGCAAGCCTTGACGCGGCCCGATGCTTCTTGCGTGACCACCCGTTGGAACTATCCGAAGTGGCCGAAGGCCAATCCCAAAAGACAGAGCAGGAAGGAGAGGGCGTGTCCCGGTTGAAAGCCACTAAAGATAGATAAGGAATCTCTTTCTCATGAAGAGTCTTTAGTGGCTTCGTACCGGGACACGCCCGGTTCTTGACAACCAGCAAGGCACCCCATCCGGTCGCACAAAGCGAAGGCTGGCGGGCCTCCAATCCAAACTGACTCTTGATCACATTTCTTGCCCGTTCCAGAGGGCCAGGGCCGCTCGAAAACCCTCGACCCTTTCGTTGAGTAGTACCCATCCCTGGTAGAGAGTCTGCCATCCTGGATGGCCGATCCGTTTCG
>Ga0302238_1001820_pt1 | contig 16326 bp, 18 predicted proteins | sample AAG_UR_Asn_MG_FD_193527 | JGI IMG/M metagenome (GOLD analysis project Ga0302238, IMG submission 193527) | Enriched activated sludge microbial communities from anaerobic digester in WTTP, New Holstein, Wisconsin, United States - AAG_UR_Asn | ecosystem: Engineered > Bioreactor > Anaerobic >...
CCTTACCTTTAAAAGAGGACCTAGTAATCCTATCCTTGTTTGCGACCCTGAACACCCTTGGGAGGCAAAAGCAGTCTTCAATCCTGCTGCTATTTATCTGGATAATAAAGTTCATATACTATACAGAGCTATGTCTGAAGATAATACCTCAGTCATCGGCTATGCTAGTAGTAGGGATGGATTTACTATCGACTATAGGCATCCTGAACCGATATATGTCCCTAGAGAACCTTTCGAGCAAAAAGCTAATCCGGGAGGCAATTCAGGATGCGAAGATGCAAGGATAATCCTTCTAGAAGATAAGATATACATGTTCTATACAGGGTTTGATGGTAGGAACCCTCCAAGAGTAGCTCTTACTTCAATATCTAAAGAGGATTTCATTAATCAAGAATGGCGTTGGGAAAAACCTATCCTCATCTCTCCTCCAGGAATCGATGACAAGAATTCAGCCGTCTTTCCTGAGAAAATCGGAGGTAAGTATGCAATTATTCACAGAATAGGAAAGGATATCAATATTTCCTTCCATAAGCAGATGGATTTCAAAGCCAAGGATGAATGGTTAGAAGGGTATCGATGGATATCTCCCAGGAAAGGTAGTTGGGATTCATTAAAAATAGGAATATCAGCTCCTCCTATTAAGACTAAAGATGGGTGGTTGTTACTCTATCATGGTGTCTCAGAAAAGGATAGGCATTACAGGATTGGGGCTTTATTGCTTGACCTCAAATCGCCCCTTAAGATAATTGCTAGGACTGAAGATCCATTGATTGAACCAGAGACATATCATGAAAGGGTTGGGCAGGTTCCAAATGTCGTTTTCCCTTGCGGAGCTGTAGTTATTAAGGATGATATATATATCTATTACGGAGAAGCTGATCAGACAGTCGGAGTCGCTACTATCAGCATGAAGAAATTACTAAAGCTACTTGATAAGAATAAATTATAATATGGAAAAGACAGAAAGGCCGTGGGGTTATTATATTACCCTTTATCATGACGACAAGATTAATATCAAAATCATAGAAGTAAAACCTAAGCAAAGGCTTAGCCTCCAATATCATCATAATAGGGAAGAGAACTGGCTCCTTATCGAAGGAACAGCTATCTGTGAAATAGGAGACAAAGAGCCAGAGCAAATGAAGCCGAACATTGCCTATAATATCCCCAAGGAAGCCATTCACAGGCTTTCTGGGGGCGATGAAGGCTGTAAGATACTCGAATTCGCTACTGGCCATTTCTCTGAAGAAGATATAGTTAGAATTGAGGATGATTATGCTAGAGTAGAAGACCCGCAATTATAGCGGGTTTTTTTGACCATATTTGACATTATGCAGATACTTGTATATTATACCTATACCTAGGGTATAGGTATAATAATAACTACAATAATATGGAAAATAGAAAAGAGAAAGCACTTATAGGATTTAAAAAAGCTAGAAGTCTTTTAGACAGAGTGATTAGTATGACAGAAAATGATTCATATTGCATTGAAATTATGCAACAGAATTTAGCAGTAATTGGGTTATTAAAATCTGCTAATGAAAAAATCATGGAAAATCATTTAGGTTCATGCTTTAAAAATGCAATGGAATCTGCTGATAATAAAAAGAAAGATGAAATGATAGTAGAGATATTAACAGTATGCAAGATGTCGAAATAGTATGAAGAATCATCTAAAAAAAGATTCATGTTGTTGTCATGATAATATTGACTCTGGAGCTAAATCAGGAATAATTTATGGAATAATTCCTCATTCTTTTTGTATTATATTTATTGTGTGTTCAGTGTTTGGTATTACTGCTGGTTCTCAGCTTTTAAGGCCTATCATGTTGTTGCCATACTTTATTCCAATCCTAATAGGGGTATCTTTGTTATTTGCTAGCATTGCAGCAATAATTTATCTTAAGAAAACCGGAAACCTATCAAAAGCGGGTGTGATAAGAAAAAAAATATATCTCTTAACTCTTTTTGGAAGTATTATCATAGTTAATGTCACATTCTTTAAATATATTATGCCCATAATGGGAGGTATGGAAACTAGGGAAAAAGTAGATTTATTAAATAATGTAGGTGAAACATGTGATAGTGGTCCAGTATGTGTATTATCAGACTTACAAGAGGGTAGTTATGTAGGAGCAGATATTCTAATGATAGAAGTAGATATTCCTTGTCCAGGGCACGCTTTTCTAGTAAGGGAAGATATTGAAAAACTTCCTGGTATTAGTGATGTTGCATTTCAGTCCCCAAACATATTTTCCGTAACATATAATCCTTCTCTGATTGGACCAGATGATATCTTAAAGGTAGAGATATTTAAAAACTATAAAGCAGTAATAAAATAATATGAAGAAAAATCTACTTATTAAAGGAATGTCTTGTGTTTCTTGCGCTACAGGAATAGAAAAAAGACTAAAAAATGTCAAGGGCATCCATAAATCAAATATTAACTTTACTAATAAGTCAATGTATTTGGAATATGATGGTAGTATAGTGTCTTACGATTGGATAAAGAGAGAATTATCTTCATTAGGTTATGAAATTTTTGAAGACAATAAAAGCGAAGATTTTATAGCTGCAGATAAAAAATATCTAAAAGAATTAAAGAAAAAATTCTTTCTTTCTTTTGCACTTGGTTTACCAGTAATAATTTTCTCAATGATGAAATTATTCTCGTTACCAACGGATTTTATTGACATGAAGTATGCTGCTTTAATTCAGTTAATTTTAGCTACTATAGTTATTGGAATTAATTCTAATATATATGTATCAGGATTTAAAAAATTGATTAATAGAGATCCAGGTATGGATTCGTTAATTGAGATAGGGACTTTTGCTGCATATCTATATAGCATTGCAATTACTATTATTATTTGGTTTTATCCAAACATAGACACAAAAGCGCTATACTTCGAAAGCACTATCATGATATTGATATTTATATCTCTTGGAAAATACCTTGAATATTCAGCTAGAAATAAAACTAATGATTCATTAAAAGAAATCATAAGCTTAAAGCCGACTATTGCGCACCTTGTTCATTCTGATAAAAGGATTGATGTATTAGTAGAAGATATTAGAAAAGGAGATTTAGTAATGATACTTCCAGGGGAAAAGATACCTATTGATGGAATAATTAGAAAAGGGAAAACCTCTGTTGATGAAAAGATGATTACTGGAGAAAGTCTTCCAGTTAATAAGGGAGTAGGTGATAATGTTATAGGGGGGACAATTAATCTTAATGGGAGTTTAGAAGTTGAAGCAATTAATGTTGGAAAAAATTCCGTATTATCGAAGATTATGCAGATAATGCAGGACGCCGCCTCCTCTAAAGCCCCAGCTCAACTACTAGCCGATAAGGTTTCTTACTACTTCGTGCCAATAATATTTAGTATAGCTTTACTTTCATCACTTTATTGGCTTCTAGTCGGAAAAGATGCATTCTTTATATTAACGATATTCGTTTCAGTATTAATTGTTGCATGTCCATGTACTTTAGGGTTAGCTACTCCAACAGCAGTTATGATGGGAATTGGATTAGGGGCAAAACGAGGAATACTAATTAAAAGCGGTAAAGCACTAGAACTTGCTCATAGGCTTAACTATGTATTATTTGATAAAACAGGCACACTTACTAATGGTAATCCAGAGGTTATAAATTTTGATTGTGATATATTAAAGAATGAATTCCTTGGAATTATCTATTCGCTGGAGTATATGTCAGAACACTCCTTAGCGAAACCTATTATTAAGCTTGCCGAAAAAAATGATATTAAAAGACTGAAAGTTAATCATTTTAATTCAATCGTAGGAAAGGGTATAGAAGGGGTGATAGGTGAAGAAAAGTATATACTTGGATCATATTCCATGATGATCGATAATCATATAAGTTTAGGAAGATTTCGCAAGATATATCTGAATTCGGAAAAGAAAGGTATTACAACTATTTTCTTAACGAAGGAGAGTAATGTTATAGGAATTGTTGGTATAAAGGATACTATCAGAACCGAAGCAAAAGAAGCTATTTCTTCATTAAGGAAAAGGGGTATTAAGGTGGGGATGATTACGGGGGATAGCGCAGAAGCTGCTAATGCAATAAGTAGAGATGTTGGAATAGAAGAAGTTTACAGTAAAGTTATGCCTCATGAAAAAGCAGAGATTATAAAAATAATTCAATCCCAGGGGTATAAAGTTGCAATGGTAGGAGATGGGGTTAACGATGCACCATCTCTGGCTATTTCTGATCTGGGAATAGTGATGTCTTCTGGTTCTAGTATATCACTAGAAGCAGGAGAAGTTATATTAATGCAGGATGATTTAAGACACATTGAGGAACTATTTAACCTCAGCAAGTATTCCTTATATAAAATTAAGCAGAATCTATTTTGGGCCTTTTTCTATAACCTTCTAGGAGTTTCTGTAGCTATGGGATTATTTTATCCAATTACTGGATGGTTGATGGATCCAGCTATTGCCGCTGCCGCTATGGCATTATCTTCATTTAGTGTCGTCATGAATTCTCTCTCGATGAAGTATTATAAGGATTGATTAATAAAAAATCCCATTATAAAATGGGTATTATCTTTGAGTTGATAACATAGTTTTTAGCCCTATTACTATCATTAAGATACTTGCTCCTATAGCAAGAAAAATTAGTAATCCTGTAAAATAGAAGAAAGTCGTGTAGGGTAACCAGATAAAAATGTCCATAGCCTTAAACAAGACTTCTGGCCGGATGTATATTATTACCAAGGCTAATAAAATACATAAGAGCGAGAACTTTACTAGCTCTATGAACTTCCTAACACTAACCCCTTCCTTCCATATCATTACCCAAGGAAAGAAAATAGATAAAAATCCTCCAGTTATCAGAGCGATCACATCCAATCCTGGTAATAAAGAACCAGAAATATAGGCATGTAGAATTACTAATCCGACCAGAAAGCCAGTTAACGAATTATCAAGTTGCCTTTTTATGAACTCAACCTCAGCGAACATGTATTAATCATAATACAAATAGCAAAATTGTCAAATCTATTATCCTACATTATCCTACATTCTAGTCCCAATCTTAATTTAATACAAAAGACATCTAAGTTCTGGTAAGATAGTTATGTCTAATAATTATTAAACCAGAAAACAAAGATGTCCCATTCACATTTTACATCAAAACAGCGAAATGAGCTATCCGCTCTTTTGAGAGCGGGTCACAGTCAGGTTGAGATAGCAAAATTAATTGGCAAGACACCATCAGCTATCTGCCAGGAATTACAGCGTAACCCAGCAAATACTAAAACAGGATATGATGCTGGTCTGGCTGAAAAACGGGCTAAACAGGTCCGTATAGAAGCTAATCAACGATTCAGAAAGATAGAGAACAATAAATGGATAAGAATTTATGTCATCAAGAAAACAAAGCTGTACTGGTCACCAGAACAGATCAGTGGCCGAATAAAGAAGAATTGGCCGGATAAGAAAGAACGGCATATAGGCAAAGATAGCATCTATGAATTCATCTATGAGAAGCGACCTGACTTAGTTAAATACCTAAGATGTCAGAAAGGTAAGTATAGACGTCGCTATGGCACCAAAATACGTGAGAAACAAAGGGAAGAAATGAAAAAGAAGAGAATAGATAAAAGACCTGATATAGTAGAAAGACGTGAAAGGATTGGCGACTGGGAAGGAGACACCATCGTAGGCAAGGACAAACAACATATCCTGACTCACGTTGACCGTAAGAGCGGACTACTATTTGCTGACAAGCTAGAAAGAGGCACGGCAGAACTGACGAAGATAAAGACGGTTGAGAGGTTTGAAAAAGTACCTAAAGACAAGAAGTATACCCTTACCTACGACAACGGAGTGACCTTTGCAGAATATGAGGAAACCGAGAAGAAGACTGGAATGGATATATATTTTGCCAACCCTTATCATTCCTGGGAAAGAGGTACTGATGAAAATACTAACGGATTACTGAGACAGTTCTTTCCAAAAAAATCATCCTTTGCTATGATTACCCAAGAACAAATTGATGAGGCTACAGACCTCATCAATAATCGTCCAAGAAAAAGACATGGTTATCTGACTCCGAAAGAGGTGTTTAACCGTATGAATAATTAAGATTTGGATTAGAATTCAAGCATCCTGCTCGAAATAAAAAGAACTCATTGTGTTAATGAGTTTTATTGTAAGAAAAAAGCATTATACTTAAACCTGAGAGTACGACTAATATCCAGATACTAATAGAGTATAGTAATATCATTACTAAAATGTTTAAGACTAGTGAACGGTTAAGAATACTAGAGTCAAATAGTAAGACAATAAACCATAACACAATCAGTGGATAGGCTGATAGGGCTAATAGTAAACTACTACTCATATAATTCTTTTTCAAGAATTGAAAAGCCGAATATGTAGCAACTGCTATACCAGTAATAAATCCTCCGAGATATATCTCTTCTGGACTATCTATAATAATAACCCCGTAGATTATCATTAAAAATACTCCAATTGAGTAGCAGAATAGATCGCTTTCAATTATCCCTATAGGGTCAATTTTAACGAGCATACGTATATGATAGAATAATAAAAGATTGCTATCAATAGTTATATTAAGCATTCTTCTTCCAGTTGCAAGGATTTAATGTTATAATTTTAATATCATAATCAATTATTCTTATGGATCAAATAAAGAATTCAAAATCCAAATTATTATCCTATGTTTATATATTTCTCGATATTGCTACAATTGGACTTTTAGCTGTTATACCTTTTGATCTTTGCAGTGAAGTAAAGTTTTCAGAATATATAATATCAATTGGTATTATTTTGATTTCCTATTTACTTTGGAGGCCTTTGCCATTTATACTGATGTTTGCAAGTCTTCTCTCGGAAAATGGTTCTTTTTCATTATATTTACTTGCTAGTTTTTTGATGACTTCCTACGTACTTAAGAATAAATTGAAAACCATATTTCAAGCAGCACTATTTTTATGGATGATTTCTTGTCTTTTTAGTGGGTACGATATATTTACTCATGCAATGACGCGCGGCTTGGATTGTTGGGCTCCTAATATTTCGATAGGTGAATTATATGCTATTTGTTCAATTCTTACGACAATGACAATTACAAGACTTGCGACACCTTTATTAAGTAAGGTAAAAAAATCACCAGGTATAAAGCTTTCTATAGTATTAATCATTTTAGCATTAGTATCTCTCTATTTCGCTTCTATTGAATTTGCGGTAACAATGAACAAGTGGTTGCCAGTTAAAGGAATGATTTATTAATTAGTATTAATCGTATGGTTATTAATTTTAAAAATAGTATTATATTTATCTTTGCCTTATTATTTTTTTACGGCAATATAGTATTTGCTGAAACTCCCCAGGACATCTATACTGAATATTTAAAGAGTTTTAGTAATATGAACACTGAGCAACTTAAAAAGAAGTTTTCGTATACTGAGCTAGTAAATAATAAAATACCTCAGTCTATTGAATTCTGGGCTGAAGCTTATTGCCCTTTTACTGACCCACAGTACTCTTATGTTATTCCACATGATTTTGATTTAGTATCTTGCGAGCAGGGTGAGGTCGGTAGTCATGGAGGTTGTTCTACTTGTATTATGAGTAAAATAAAGCTGAAGGTTAAAGGCATTGATAAATTTTATCAAACTAGTGATATTGAATATAAAGAAGATGATTTTGAGTCTATTATCAGTAATTATGGATTAAATAAAAGTGATTTCAGTACAAGTAATAATTATTGGTATCTTAATTGGGATAAAAACAGAAATTTGAGTTCGGACAAAAAAATAATTAGCGTTACTCAAGAAAAATGGAATCATTATATTACTCTAGATGAGAAGAAATATGGACCCTATCAAGAAATTATAAATCGCACACAAGACCCTAATTATCCAATCATACAGTATAGATATGATAATAAGTATTATGTTATAATGGGTCGTATCTCTGGACCATATGATACAATTATGTATGCTAATTACGACGATAAAGGGTATTTAATATTATACCGTAAAGATAAGCAGTTCTATATCGACTTCAATGGAAAAATTATTACACCCAAGATGTGTTATGGTATGGATGTGGTATATACTCAAGGAAAATATATATACGACTGCGTCAATGGTAGCGCTATAAGAAGTATTCCTAATTACGGAGTGTATATTGATAATGAGTTTAAAATGCTTGGAGAATTTCCTGATCCGAACAGTAACTGTGGAACATCTCAGATAATATCTATTAACGGAGAGTTAGTAGTAATATTTTTTAAGTATCATCACTATCAGCATTATGTCTATTACAGAGACATGGTTTTTGGTTCTTACGATTTTATTACTCAATTCGCTTATAAGAACGACTCCTTATACTTTTCATACATGAAAGGAAATAAACATTACTTAAAAATTATTAAAAACCTGATATGAAAAACTATAAAACCATATTCTTAGTATTTTCTATTCTTGTATTTATAATCCTGGTCATTACACTTTGGAATAATGACCAATCTGCTGATAATAGCCCAGGTACAGATAATAACACTAATTATTCAACCATTGATCCTCCAAAAGAAGATACGCCCCATCCTGATGAAGAATTTCTTAAAGAATTATTTCATGCTAAAGAAATTGAGTCATTTTTTCAGGATAAGAAAAAATTTCCGATGGAATTATCTGTATGGGTAGAAGGATTGTGTATTGATGATTATGCAGTTCCAGTTGGTTATTCAATAGAGAAATGTGAAGATAAAGAGATTGGTTCCCATGGAGGATGTGAAACATGCAAGATGAAGCTAATAACCTTGTCGTCATCTAATAAGCTTCCTAATACACTTCCTTCGTTTATCAAGTCAGCTGAAAGTACAGATAAAATAGCTATTGGATGGTATAACTATAATCCAAATTCCAATTCATCATACTGTAATTTATCATATGATAAAAAGCAAGAAATTGCAGAATATGATGAAAATTATGGCCTTGGGCTATTTTCATATAAGCAACATGTAGGTGGGGGATATGGTACATATGTGGGCTTTGATGATGAGTATAATTTAGAGTACATTGGACTCAGATTCTCTGCCGGTGCTGAAATTATTAATGACCTTTATCTGGAATTTTTTGGAACTTTCCCATTCACTTCATCGAAGGCCAGTCCAAAAGTTAAACACTCTGACCTTATTCCTACAGCATCAGCCTGTTCTTTTGTTGACGTACAAGGTATTGGCTCATATATCTTGTCTTCAGAACTAGAATTTATCAAAGAAGAAAAAGGTGTAAGATGGTATTCTCCCAAGAAAAAGATTAAAGTTGATTCAGAGATAGGGAATATGCAGATTAGTTTATACAAGAAAAAAGGAGAGAAAGGTCTACTAATGGTGGGATTAGATAATATTATTTTTTCTAAGAATAATATTTATATATATCCAGTTAATATTGCTGACGAAGAGGGGTGGAGTTCAGATATGAAAAGATTTGGAGGGTATAACCAGGCTAAAGGGTGCCAATTCGGTAACTTCTATTACGGACTCTTCCCAGGACTAGAAAGAGGTAATCTTTCCTTTAGGTATGACAACGAGAACCATAAACTATATCTTACTGTTAAAAATATAGGGGAAGAAGAGCTTATTATTGACAATAGTAATATCAATGCTTTAATGCTTACATCAGTAACGCTATTTAGCGGAAACGATTTGAATGGAAACGAAGAATTAATGAAAATCAATATGCGACAATATGATGATTTTGCTAATCAGATTAGAGGGGAAAAACTATCTCCGGGGGAGATATTAGAAATTCCATATGACTTGACTCTAGAGCCAGGAAAAGTTTTGAGTGCTTATTTGCAGCCAGACATTAATAGGATTGATTCTGCTTTTGAGTATCGAGATATTCAATGGTCAATCGCTGATCCGTATGTGTATTATGGTGATAGAATCAAGATATATTAGGTTTATGGATAGGAAAAACATAATTATTATCTCCTTCTTTATTTTATGCTTTTTTATCTTTCTTCCGTTCACAGATACTACTAATGAATCTTTACGAAAAAACAGCGAAATAAGTCTTCGTGATTGCTTGGGAGAAGTTTTTGTAGTTGGCATATCAGGCCATGAAGTCACAGAAGAAGAGAGGATGATTATTAAAAGGATACAGCCAGGTGGAGTAATTCTTTACTCAAGGAATTTCAAGGATAATGATCAGTTCAAGGCTCTTATTAATAATATTAGGGGATTAGTAGAGGACGATATACTTATAATGATAGACGAAGAGCCTGGTGGCGCTCAGAGACTTGGAGTTTTTGATGGGGGATTTGCGAATGGAATCCCTAATTGGGACGTAATTAATATAGGGACGGATAAGCTTAAGGACCTAGGAATTAATGTTGACCTCGCTCCAGTATTAGATTATCCTTTTGATAAAAGTACTTTTATGAGGAAAAGAGTTCCTGTCAAAGATATTGACAACTTCAGAAAATTTAATAGAAGTTTTATATCTATTTTAAAAGAGAAAAAAATGATTGCTACTCTAAAACATTTTCCAGGAATGGGGTTCTTTAATGACGATCCTCATATCAAGACTCCTCAACAGAATATCGACGAGCAAATCTTTAATGATTCACTACTTTTGTTCCGAGATGGAATAGATGCTGGTGCTGAATTTGTGATGAGTAGTCATGCTGTGTATGAGAATGTCGATAAAGATAGCATAGCGACCTTTTCTTCAAAAGTAATTAATGACTTACTGATTAAAGAGATGGGATTTAACGGATTAGTAATTACTGATGATCTCTCTGATATGCCAGTAAGTAATCAAGATAATACCCATTCAATAATAGGCATTAAAGCTCTTCAATCTGGACACCATCTCATTACATATTCCCATCAACTAGAGAGAACTGCAAAAGTATACGATGAGATTTTAAATCAAATAATGACGGACAAGATATTAGAAGAATCAGTCTTAAATAAATGTAAGACTATTAAAGAATTTAAGAGCCATTATTTTGAGAAAAGTAATAATGATATTAAATAAAAACTCGTTTATTAACGAGTTAATCAATGCCTTCACTTATACGACTTAGATAATTATAATAATTCTTTTCGTAGAAATCTGGAAGGATTTTCACCTCTCCGAGGTTTTGTTTTTCTGCTAATAACCTAGATACTTCCTCTGCTAATTCTTGAGGATAATCTCCTGTGAGATTGCATATAGTACGAAAAATACCATTAGTAGGAGAGCCATACAGAATATGATGAAATCCATAGGGTGGAATTAATCCATCAGTTTCATATTTCCCATCTATTCCGATTTTGCAAGGAACTAACACTACGCAATACCTTTCGGTCATGTATATTCTATAAAATATTAAAATAATAATGTCAATGGAAGGTACCTAATTTGACAATAATGAGTATTTATTATAATTTTTAAGAGTATCTTGCGGAGGAAGCATGATATTAAGTGATGAAGATATACAAGAATTTAATAAATCCTTTAATCAAGAATCTGCCAGGGCGCTAACCAGGACCAGACAATTCAGAAAGTTAATGGGTAAGGTAAATAAATTATCTTCTGGAAATGTCATCATGCCTATGGTCATGATTGATGTGATGTATGCTGGAATCGGTAGAATTAAGGGGTTTCCAGAAGAAAAATGCATCAAGTACAGCGGAGAGGTTGCTGAAGTTTGGGGATACTTAGTTGAGAAAATCGACTCTTGTACAGAAAAGAAAGAACTTTATAACAGGCTGATGATAATCTGCATAATAGCAGATAGATTAAACAAGATGTCGTTTTAATCAAGGCTTTCAAAAGCCTTTTTATTTTATAAACAAGTCTACACAGCCGAACAAGGCCTATAATCCCATGTTTAGAAAATGTAGAAAGAAAAATTTGACAGTAACCAATAGGAGAGTATAATAGTATTAAACAACAACATAAAAGAGCGATAAATGTCGCTTTATAGTTCATGGTATTAATGTCGTACAATGTAGGTTAAGCGACATTGGAGGGGGTTAAAATACCGTAATATCAATAAATATATAAATAATCATGCAGAATTCCAATATTCCCATAATTAAGCACATTCCTGATTTTCTAGATTACTGTGAAATCGAACGTGGACTCGCCTCTAAGACTCAAGAAAATTATGGACGATACCTTAAAAAGTTTTCTGATTGGCTTACTAATAATCATAAAGATGATATTAAACCTCACGAATTGACTCCAGAACATATTTGGGATTACCGCTTATATCTAGCCAGGTTCAAAGACCCCACTACAGACAAAGTATTATCCAAATTGACACAGAACTATTACTTGATTGCTTTAAGGTCTCTTTTGGCCTATTTTTCGGCTAAGGATATCATTTCTCTGCCAGCAGACAAGATACAGCTTCCAAAAGATGCTAAAACTGGTAAAGATATAAAATTTCTTAGCCTAGAACAGATTGAAAAACTTCTCTTAGCTCCAGATGCCGAAAGCCTGGATGGTATTAGGGACCGGGCTATCTTAGAGTCATTGTTTTCAACCGGACTAAGGATAGCCGAACTAGTAGCTCTTAATAAGGAGCAATTCAAGAACATTGATCACAAGGAAGACTTGGAAATAAGTGTTATAGGAAAAGGAAATCATACAAGAACTGTGTATTTCTCAGAACGTGCCTTATCTTGGGTTAAGAGATATCTCAAGACTCGGGATGACGAAGAAAAAGCTCTATTTATAAATTACCGCAGAAGAAAAGATTCAGACTCTAGATTGACCCCTAGATCCGTAGAAAGATTGGTTAAAAGATATTCTACCTTGGCCAATATACCATTCTTTACGACTCCGCATACATTAAGGCACAGTATGGCTACGGATCTTCTCAATCAAGGAGTTGACCTTAGAATCATTCAGGAGTTCTTAGGTCATAGGAACATAGCCACTACTCAGATATATACCCATGTCACAAATAAGAAATTAAGGGATATACACAGACAATTTCATAGTGGCAAAGACTTGAAGGAATAGCAGTTTTAATATATCATATAAACAGATACTTCAAGGAGGTGTTAATAATGGGAGGATTTGGTAGTTGTATTATCCTAGCCTGACAATACAGTCAATTTTCGTCAAAAAAGGGTTTATACAAACTCATTTTCTTAATCTCTTTATAATCTTCATTAATTAAGAGCGAATCCGCTCTTTTTCTTTAATAATATAGATATATGTGAAATGAGATGATGTCCAATACCTTTATCTTTCTTAGAAGCGATTATACGGCCTTGTTTTAATCACATCTCTTGCAAAAATAATGGAATAGTGGTAAGTTACTCTTTGGCTCGTTTCTTTTGAGTCAAGGAGAATTGAAATGCGAGAATTACGTTGCTACGTAAAGCATCTTATGATGCAGAATAGTTATAGACCATACGTCTTTTACCGCTTACAGTTAAGATAAGCACTCCAAGACCAATATACTACAATCGTAGTATTTTTTTATTATAAAACCTATCCATAAGGATAGGCTTTGATTAACATGCAGATATCTTAGAGAATTCAACTGGATCGAGAGAGGCACCTCCCACAAGAACCCCATCCATTAGACATTTATTCACAATCATTTCAATATTATTACTATTGACACTTCCCCCATATATTATATTAATTTTAGACACAATCTCTTTTGCATAAATGTCGCACAATATACTAGATATATGTATTTTTGCATCAACAATCTGCTCTTCATCTGCATGTATTCCTGTACCTATTGCCCACAAAGGTTCATAGGCAACAATTATCTTTTTTGCCTGTTCTGCAGAAACACCTTTTAAGCATTCGTTCAATTGCCTATAGATTACCTCGTGTGTTTGGCTATTCTCCCTCTCTCCCCTATTTTCACCAATGCATAGTATAGGGATGAGTTTTGTTTCTTCGAGAACTTTTTTAATTTTCATATTAATCTCTTTATCACCTTCTTTGAATATTGACCTTCTTTCTGAGTGACCAAGGATTACATACTTCACCCCGGAATTAGTCAGCATATTAGGAGATATTTCGCCCGTATAAGCCCCTTTCTGCTCTGAGTAACAGTTCTGTGCCCCGAACAAGAAATCACCTCCGTATTGACTTATTAATTCTCTTAAAAAGATATCAGGCGGACATATTATCGTTTTATTCTTTGTACTAATTAGTTTTTTTAAGGATTCTAATATCTTAATACTTTTCTTAAAAGTTTCTGGATTACACTTCCAATTAGCTATGATTAATTTCTTCATATTATTTTAGGTATTTAACTTGTTCTTCTGGGTACATTGATATAATTTCCATATTAGCACTTATCTCGAATCCTGCTAAATTAGTCATTCTCGGCATGAAAGCAAAGTACCAATGGAAAAATCCATAATCCTTATTATCGCAAGGAGAGTTATGTAGATAGAAGTTATAGGAAGGGTTATTTAATTTCTTAGTATATTTCTTAAGAATGACCTTAAAAGCCTCAGCAAGTAAAGCTCTATCGTCTTCTGATATATCTTCAAAATGCGATTGGTGTTTCTTCGGAGTAAGTATAATCTGAAATAAGAATTTAGGTGCAAATGGTATATATGCTATAAATGACTCATTCTCAAAGACTATTCTTGCTTTTTCTTTTAGTTCATTCTTGACTAGGTCACAATGAAGGCATCTATGATTCTTTCGGAAGTATTTTCGAGAGCTGTCGATAATTCCCTCAAGTTCATGATCTACAAATGGTAAGGTAATTATTTGTGAATGAGGATGCTTCTGACTAGCTCCAGCCATTGGCCCATGGTTCTGGAAAACAAATACATAAGAGACTGCTTTTTCGTTCCTTAAAACAGATATTCTTTGATGATAACAATCTATTATTTCTTTTATCTCCCAAGTTTTCATCTCAGCAATGCTCCTATCATGATCTTTAGATATTACAAGTTCATGGTGTCCTGGAGAGCTTATTGAGCGACAATAATCATCCATATTCTCTTTTGGCTCTATCTTAGGATTTAATACAGGAAATTTATTAGGAATAACAATTGTAGTCCATTTATCAATACTATTAACAACTTTCCCTTTATTAATTATTAGTATAGGAATTTCCTGTTCTTCTAAAACACAGAAAGGGCAATGCCCTAAAGGTTTCTGAAGTCTTAGTCCTCTCGAAGGCGCTATAATAACCCAATCTCCAGTCAAAATATTTTTCCTGATTTCAGATTTATTATTGATATTTTTCATAAGCAGATTATAGCATTATTTAGAAAATAAAAAAACTTGAATTATTTTCAAGTTCTCCTTACTGAGTATTCCTGGTGTGGGCCAGGTATTCGCTGTGCCTTGATCTGTATCCAAGACTGTTTAATTCTTCTTCGGTTAATAGCCTTCTTTACATTTTTCATGGTGTTCACCAACGAACTTAATTTATAATATACGAAAAACAATATTTGTCAATAAAAAAAGACCTTTCAAAGAAAGGTATTATATTTCATTCTTCTTCACAGGGAACCCTGCCTTCTTAAGAGATTTTCTAATCTTCTTCTTCCTTTGCTGTATTTTATGCTCCTGCATAAAAGCTGAATTGATTGCCGGTGGACGACACTTATCTACCTTGACTGTTTCCAGGGTTCCTAAGCCGATTGCCTCGGCTAATTCCGTATATCTACACATATCACTTTGCCTCATGTGTATCCTGTAAAGATACCTTGTATATCATAAGGCAAGATACTATTTTCTGTCAATATTCCCCAAAAATAAAAAAGGAGCCTTAAGAATAATCTTAAAGGCTATATTACTTAATGCAATTTACATTGCATTAATTTCTTCCATTTTTCCCTGGGCATCCAGATACCAGTCGTACTGGGTTACTCGGACCTTACGGGGCTCGAATATCTTTCCGTTAACTTCGGTTCCAACCTGGGCTGCCAGTTCAATGAAATTTACTTTCATGCTTTTATTATACACTAATTATATAATTTGTCAATAGCTACCAATCTCTTGTATATCCTATCCCCCACAAGGAAGATATCGCCCCTAATTCACAGACAAATAAAGATACCTGTATTCCCATAGACTTATATAGAATCAAGCACCCTACCGTAATCATTACGATGGGTATCAGGCATTCTATAGGAGCCCAATCATTACACTTCTTGGAACAAATCCATCCTATTAGCGAGCACAGTACTAAAAACAATATTGGTTCAATAGATAGGGGGTTGTTAGCAAACAGTTCATACATTATCGCAATTAATACAATTACAATAATCAGATAATTATATAATCTCATAATTTTCACCAATGTACTGAT
>Ga0302238_1001825_pt1 | contig 16285 bp, 13 predicted proteins | sample AAG_UR_Asn_MG_FD_193527 | JGI IMG/M metagenome (GOLD analysis project Ga0302238, IMG submission 193527) | Enriched activated sludge microbial communities from anaerobic digester in WTTP, New Holstein, Wisconsin, United States - AAG_UR_Asn | ecosystem: Engineered > Bioreactor > Anaerobic >...
TACTTCTCTGTTTTCTTGCGATGATCCTTGTGTCAAGGTCGGTTTAAATTTTCCGGTTTTGGTCGGTTTGGACTTTCCGGTTTCTAGCCATTATTCGAAACCGACAGCCCCCACGCGGAGGCGTTCTTTCATGCGGTAGGAGTCAGCTTTAAGACTGAACACCTGTGCATGATGTAAGAGCCGATCGAGCATTGCGGTAGCAACTGCTTCGTCGGACATGAGTTCCGCCCATTTTGAGAATGACTTGTTGGAGGTCATGATGATTGAGCCTGTTTCGTAACGGGCGTTGATCAGTTGGAAAAAGACATGAGCTTGCTCTGGTGTGAGCGGTTCGTAGCCCACTTCATCGAGTAAGAGCACATGGGGCTTTTTAAGCCAGGTAAGCCGTTTTCTGAGTCGTCCTTGCTCTCGGGCACGAATGAGCGAATCGATCGCTTCATAGCAGGTCATGTAGTAGGCAGTATAGCCGGAAATACAGGCTTTCTGTCCAATCGCCAACAAGAGGTGTGTTTTACCGACACCAGAGGGACCCAGAAAGAGCACATTCTCCTTACGTTCAACAAACGCGAGGCTTTTGAGCTCCTCAAAGCGTTCCCGCGTAAGGCCTCCCTTGAGCCAGGAGAGGTCGAATTCCTCGAAATATTTGGCCTGTGGCATTCCGGAGAGCTTAAGACGTGTACGTGCAGTCCGCTCTTTTCTGGCATCATATTCGATCTCTATGAGTGCCGAAAGCGACTCTGTGAGTGTCTGGTTCTTTCCAGCCTGCTCAGAGAGGAATGACTCAAGGCCTGCTGCCATGAAGCCAAGGCCAAGCTCCTCCATACGGCCCGAAAGAAAGGCCGTGGGCGACAGTGTTCGGTTCATACCGGCGCCTCCCTGGCGGCAACAATCAGAGCATCGTAGGCAGAAGGAGCTCGGACATCAACGTCGATCCAGGGCTTGGCGACTTTCTTGCACGAAGCTCTCCAGCCTTGTACCCGATCTTGATCATGTTTCCAGCGAGCAAGGAGTTGTGCACGGTCCTCTGGGAAGAATATGGTGGTATGACTCCCTGCAGCAGAGAGTGGAAAACAGCGAATGAGGCCTTCAGGCCCCATCACAGCCACACTTCGGTGCAAGGGGTGAATCAGCATCTGGAGCGTTGTGCCGATATACTGAGGCGGCACAGAGTAACGGTTTGTTTCATAGCGGATTGTTGACTCTCTTGAGACAATGAGCGGTACAGGATCCCGAACATCAAAACAGTCCGCCGGAAGCGCGCTAAGCAGTGGCCTTTCGTGTTTGAAGCGGGTACTCCTCGATTCCTGCAGTTCCTCCAAAGGCTTTGTACTGATTTCGTCGATCCACTCCAGGACCTTCTCATTGAGAGAGCTAAGAGTATACGGCACCATAGCTTCGATCCGATCCCAAAAATTGTGGTCCAGATAGCCGATGAGCCGTTCCACCTTGCCCTTCGTCTCAGGTCGGCGTACCCTGCACCGTTGGGGGACAAAACCGTAATGGACCGCACAGGCAGCAAGGCGTTTTGTCGGGTGCCAACTACCTTCATCGTCAGGTTCAAACGCTGTCCGCATGTTGTCGTAGAGAATCTCCTTAGGAATCCCTCCAAAGTACGCAAAGGCAAGCGTATGGCACGCCAGCAGTGTTGACTGTCGCATATCGGTAGTAAACCGTACAAAAGGCATGCGTGAGTAGCCCAACACCATCACAAAGGCATACAGCTTCGCCTCTCTGCCATCTACGAACTGTCTGCCAAACTCCTTCCAGTCCACTTGGGCTTGGCGCCCTGGCTCTGTTTCAAAGCGTAGGACTGCCTGGTGGCTCAATTTCCGTCTAAGCTGTGCCACATAGGCTTTCATAACAGTTTTCTTACCGCTATAGCCCTGGGCAACGATCCGCTCGTACAAAAGTTCGCCATTGTACGATGGGTTCTTCTCAAGCTTCTCCTCAAGAAAGGCTTTAAAGGGATCGAGCTTACTGGGTCGTACCGGCTTTTTTCGCGCGCACGGTCGTGCTTTGAGATACGTTCTCACTGTCCTGTCCGTGACGCCGAGCTCTTCTGCAATCTGCATCTGCGTGTAGCCCTGTGCTTGCAAGATTCGGGCTTCCAACATACATTGCTCCTTGTCCATGGGGTTCTCTCCAATATGCGTAGTGTCTGCTAACACCACCAGTATATCGGAGGCTGAGCCCCAGTTTTATTGCCCGACAACGTCAGGCTATGGACAAGAAACCGGAAAATTCTCCCCGACTAAAACCGGAAAATTATCACCGACTGTGACACAGGTCGTTTAAGTAGGGGAATCTAGCTCATTACTCTCTATTCTTCTATTTGCCATATAGTATCGATAAGACTGCCATCGCGCCATTCAACAAGGGCAACAGGGTGGTCAGTGAAATGAGGTTTTTCTGGGACACCGGTGATCTGATACACATCGTGCATGAGCTGCGAGATGTCCACGCAGGGTAAGTCCGCTTTCTTGGCACTCCATAGAAGGTCGTCGCGTCTGGAATTTATGGCTATTCCGCGCTCGGTGATGAGCACATCGATGAGCTCACCAGGGCAGGTGATTGTAGTTACTTCTTCTTTAATGATGGGGATTCTCTTGCGGAAGGATGGTGCAGTGATAATTGTACACCCTGCGCCGCTGCTGGCGTCGCTATGACCACCAATACCATGCAGGAGTATTCCATCAGAATGGGTGACGACATTTACGTTGAAATTGAGATCGATCTCAGTTGCACCAAGCAGTGCAATATCCAGCATGTTTGCTACGCAGCCGTTGGCATGAGGACCGTATGAGCTAAATGGATCTGATTCTATATGCTTTTCATTTTTTGCGCAGGAGCGCACTGCATCCAGATCAAAGCTTTGAAGATCAATGATCGAGTCTAAAAGCCCTTCTTCTAGAAGATCGACTAGAATTTTTGTTGCGCCTCCATGAGCAAATGACGCCTTTATCCCCGCATTGCGCATGCGTTCAGCAAGAAAAACGGTTGCTGCGAGCGATATGCCTCCTGCACCTGCTTGAAATGAAAAACCATCTTTCATAAGGCCTGCTGCCTCAATAAATCGCGCAGCAAGGCGTGCAATGACCAATTGCGTAGGGCTTTTTGTGAGTTGTGTAGTACCTGAGACTATCCGTGAACTGTCGCCAATGCTCTCAACGTTTAAGACATAATCGACATTTCCACCTCGAATTGACCAAGAGCTGCAAGGATATGGCACTAGATTGTCGGTTATAATCACAACCTTTTTGGCATATTCTGAATCGGGTTTTGCATAGCTGAGCGGTCCACAGGCTGAGGAACCATAAAGGCCATTTGCATTGCCAAATAAATCGGCGCAAGGTGCAGCGATAAACGCGACATCGATTGGCAGGTCGCCTTCTCGAATTGCTCTTTGACGGCCTCCATGAGAACGCAATATACATGTTTGGGCTATTTCACCATGGGAGCAAGCCGCTCCAATTGCGCCATTCATCGAGCCTTCGATTTTAGCAATGACTCCATCTTTTATGTACGGCAAGAGGGCATCGTGAACAGAAAAGAGCGCTGAAGGAGCTAAAGTCAATCCCATGATACCTCGCGATGCAAGCCGTGCAACTACTTCATTGACTATTTTATCGCCATTTCTCAAGTGATGATGAAACGAGATTGTTGCACCATCTTGAATATCGAGTCGTTCAAAGAGTTCATCCCACGATGCTACAAGCTTGTCTGGTTTTTGACGCTGTGAAATTGCCGACGGCTGTACTGCTCGCTCTTTGATTTTTCTCCCTCTTTGTTCCTGTGTAGCATCCGAAAATACGTCTTGAAATGGCTTATTCAAACGGCCATCTATATTCAATGGTATTTTTCTACCGAGCGCATTGTTTATCCATTGGATATCATTCTGCATGCATGCTCTCCTCAATGATGCGCCTTGCTTTTTCGACCACAGGAATATCGATCATCTGTCCATCGATAGCGACTGCTCCTTTGCCAGCTTTGAGCGACTCTTCGTAAGCAGCGATGACGGCTTTCGCATACTGTACTTCCTCGTCTGAAGGCAAGAATGCCTTTTTTACATATGGAATCTGCGAAGGATGGATAACTGATTTCCCTGTAAAACCAAGTGCACGCGCTTCGTAGCAGGAATTGAGTAATCCCTTGGTATTTTCTATATCGCTATATGAGGAATCGAGCGGCTCTATGTCGGCAGCGCGCGACGCAAGGATGATTATCTGCCGCGCAAGCAGCGAATCGATGGAGCTGACAGGATTTAATTGAATATTCACCTTCTGTGAACCATCATCCTGAACGTGCGCAACTTTTACTATATCAGGCTTTGATTGAATATCCCTCGAAAAATCTTCATAGCCAAAACAGAGTGCGCTATTCCGCTGCGAGGCACGCGCAATTTCATATGCTGCAAGCACTCCTTTGGCACTCTCAATAATTGGCATGATACGAATAGAGCCTGGAACGAGACCATATTCTTCTTCATTGGCTGTGAGAAGTGTATCAAGTCGCTCTACGTCCATGGCGGACTCGCATTTTGGCAAGAGAATAATGTCCGGCATTGCAGGCACAATTTCAGCAATATCATGCACCGATTCTTCAGTAGAGAGCGGATTGATCCTCACCGCGCGCTCGCTTTTCCTAAACAAGAATGAATTTTCTAAAAATCGACGCACAAGAATTCGAGCTTCGAATTTTCGGGCTAGAGGGACCGAGTCTTCGAGATCGAATATCAGAATATCAGCACCATAGAAATCAGCATTGATGGCGAAATGGGGCTGATCGCCTGGCATATAGAGTCGTGCTTGCTGCTTTACAAGGCTGCAAACTGGCCGCTCGATGCCGCCATCCAGACTCGCGCTGTTCTCAGCTCGACTCGCGTTTTTCTCACTTTCAATAGTCGATACGCCCGTTTGCCACGATATCCCAGACGATGCATCAACAAACAATCGTTTTTGCGATAAATACCCTGCGCTCCGTAGCACCGCCTCAATTCTCGCGCGAATTACAAGATCGAGCGCCCCATCATCATCAACCAAAAGCGCTCCTGTTGTCACTTTAAACTCTTCGAGCATTTGCATGGCACACGTACGAATCGCATTTCCAAAAAGCGACTGCACACTTGAATGTACTTCTATCGATAGCGGTTCCGCTGTAGCTTGATATTTTACTAAACAATCCGATTTTGAAACAAAACCAGCTTCAAATTGGTCCCGAATGCTCATAATTCTTCTACTATAAAGGGGCCAAAGAGCGTTCGCGAAGCTCGCAGCGTACCACATCCAACCATTCCGCTCTTCAGAGCCTCATCATGTGCTTCGAGCATTTTTTGCCCATCGATCCACAAAGAAATATCTTTCCCTATCGCTTCGAGCGCTATTTCTATATCCATATCATACGCCCAATCAAAATCCGCCTCTGCCATTTTCTCAAACCCAAAATTTTGGCGGTAGAGAGCTATCTTTCCTTTGCCATCGAGCCCGCCCCAGTATGCCTGCTGGGCACCCTTTGCTCTGACTACGAGCATATGGCAATCCCCCGCCTGGGGAGTTATCGTTGTACTTATTTTTTGGTCGCCGACTCTATATCCTCCGGTATATGATGCAGCTTTTGCAGGCGTCATGAGCTGAAGCCTGCTGCCTTCAATCGACCAGGTACCACCTTCGTGAGAAAATGGTGTTATCGATCCAAATTCGATTGCCTGCTTTGAAAGATCGATTTCATAGCATGCTTTTCCTTCGATGGCAAAACGATGAATAAAAAGTCTGCCAGAATCGCGTTTTCCTTTACCTGAGAAGCTTGTGATCTTAAGGCCAATTTCATCGGCGGATGATCCGTGCATACCAGGAATATCAAATGATAAATTATATTCCTCCATCGATTCGGATGCCTGCTCTTTTGAGGCTTCAATAAAAATTGTGGGCGTTGTGATAATTTCTTTACGAGACCACGTGTCGCGCACATAACCTTCTATTCCAATGCGCTGACCTTCCCAGCATTCAACGCAAAACGTAATTTCGACATGCTGCCCAGGACGAGCAATTGGCGAGAATACAGGGCTATAGCGCTCATCATCAAAATCATACCTTCGATAGAAGGGTTTAAAAAAACAAGTTCCACTCTCCTCGCGAATGAGTCGCTCAAATCGAAATTCCAGTGCGCCTTGCTGCGCTCCTTTATATTCGAGAGTACGGTGGCAGGTCCCAAAGCGAACAGGATCTGAGACTCTCATGCCGTGCGTCGATCCAGAGAGACGAAAATCGAAGTATATCGCCTGTTCTCCATCACCTCTTTCGAGGCTCTCTGCAATAGTCTTTGGAACATCCTCCCCAGCAAGGACATAGCCAACTGCAGCAAGCCTTCTTGCAAACGTGGGCAGATCGAGCACATTGAGCGCACCAGGCAATCCTGAAAGTACGATGCTGTCGTTGATGGGTTTTCGATAATGATCTGGCAAAGCGTCGAGCCCATAAAGGACTCCAGCAATAGTACCTACATTGCCTGCATTGCAGTCTGTATCCCAGCCACACATCGTTGCAATCTCAACAGTACGCGAGAAACTCCCTCGACCATAGAGCAATGCAAGTGCGCATACTCCTGCATTCGGTATTATATGGCAAAGCCCCGGCCATTTGTCGTATCCCCATTCGGCAATGAGATACTCCTGGCATAGGCGCCAATTATCTGGATTTGTTTTATAAAACTGTTTGACTGCCTGTATCACGGCAGCATAGGCTGAATTTGGTGGCATGAGGCTAAGACCAATATCCATCACAATAGATATATCTGGTTCGCAAAATGCTGCGGCGATACAGCCTGCAATAAAGCGAGCACCATTGAGGCCTTCTCCATCATGCGAAACAGATGCTGCACTCTCAGCGAATTGAGCGGCTTTTTGAGGATTCCCTGGCCATACGAGCCCCCAGGTATCAATAAAAATTTGACCACCGATCTGTTCAGCAACCACTTTGCTATTTCTGCGCGCCGACCCAGATTCTGGCGCAGGAATACCATTTTTAAGATTGAGATACGCAGTATGCTCTGTGCTTCTGCCGTAACCACCCCACCAAAACATGCCAGCGCCCTCACGGGCATAGTTAAGCCAGGCTTTAGCTATGTCCGATGGCTGAATCTGTATTTGATTGAGCCCTTTCTCATTATTCGCAGTATTTTGTGTCTCATTTCTTTGATTCTTCTTAAGTTCCTCATCTTTGAGAGCCTTCAGCTTGAGAGCCTTCAGCGCCTCTTCGACCTTTTCAAGCAGCGGACGAACAAAATATACTGGTCCATTTGCATCGTCGTCCGCTGCAAAATTCCGATATGGCTTAAGGTAAGAGGAGACTTCTCCATAGACATCGCGGATGCGCTCATAAGTCCAGATTGCGGGCTCAACCGGTGCGCCGAGCCGAATGCCGATATTTTTCCCTATTAGCCCTGCATAGACGCGTTCTATATAGTCTTCTGGAATATGATTGGCCATAGATTGTTCTTTTTCTCCTAAAATTATTGGCACAAGGGAAATTTTGCAAAATCTATAAAATATTCAATCATTGCGCGTCTAGATTGCGCATCTAGATCGCGCATGCGCTTTCAAATTGCCCCTGTGCTTCTTTCGCTATTACTCGATTACTCGTGCCTCTTTAACTATTACTTGCGCCTTTATCGCTATTACTTCAAATCTGTACTTCAATATCGATAGGCTCTTTCGATGGTTTAAATAGAAAATTTAGCTCTATTTCAACACAGTCTGCGCATACTTTGTCAAATCCGTACCTCCTGCTCGATACCATTTCTGAACAAACTCATCAAATGCTGAAATAGGCTTTTTGCCAGTTATGATGTCTGCTTCGTATTCTTTATAGAGATTAGTCATTGCGTCCCAATTCGTTATATATTGTTCAGGAATAAGAAATGTCTTATCAGGCATCATATATTTGATTGCGAGCTTTCCAGATTCTACCGCAGCATCAGTTATAATCGGACGCGAGAGCGGCTTGTCGGGATTAAAACCATTAAATGAATCGCCAAACCAACTATTGACCCATTCGGGATATCTGTCAGTAATTACATAACGATTTGGCTCTTCGATATAATGCACACCGGGGATACCAAGCTTCGCAATTTTAAGGCCAGCAGGGCTCCAGATGAAGTCTAAAATAGCAAAGGCCGAATCTTTTACCTTTGAAGTGACAGGGATTGCAAATCCTCGAGACTCCTTAATCACATCGACGAATGGCCCAAGGCCTTGTGCCTTGCCTGCAGGAGGAGGAAGCGGAACAATTGTTGTATTTTGAGTCTTCATCATTTTATTTGCATACACATCAATGCTCGATGGTGCGACTCCAGGCACAATCCCTGCTTTTCCCTCATAAAAGGCTTGCTCTTTTGTATCCCATTTTTTTGTCAGATATTCAGGATCAAGTAAGCCTTCTTTGTAGAGCTTTACGTAGAATTCAAGCTTTTCTTTTTCATTTGGTGTCACCCTGCAATATACCCAGTGGCCATCGCTGCCTTTCATCCAGGTAGATGTGATCCCAAAAGCCGCATCAAAAATAGAATCGAGTTCTTCTGCACCATTTGTGGCTCCTGTTACAGAGATACCATACTGTGCACCTTTCTTCTGTACGAGATCTTTGAAGAGTGTGTAATATGCATCAACTGTCGGTTTTGCTACCAGGGCTTTTGCAGAAGGAAGAGAATCATACCAATCCTTTCTTATAACAGGAGCTCGCACACGGGGAGGGGCAACCCATATAAGATAAGGGTAGTTTTCAAGCCTTGCTTTGCTATGCGGATCAAGAACGTTCTTTATATTCTTCGATTTATTCACATATGGTGTTAAGTCCTCAAGCAGACCTTGCATCGCTATCCTATCATCCCCTCCTTGAAAATAAATGAGATCTGGAATATCGCCAGACATTATCATGAGGCTGATCTTTTCTGCATAGTTACCAGCTGGAACTTTCACCACCTCTATTTTTACTGGCGTCCCTGCAGCTGCCATTCCTTTTTCAATGAGTTGAATGAACTGCGGCGTATTTGGATCTGTATCGAGATCTTTTAGGACTAACCGCACCTTTGGCTGAGCGCCTACAATTGTACATCCAAGAATTGCCATGGCAGCAACACATACAAGCATAAACCTGTTCTTTTTCATAAGAACCTCCTATTCTTTTAATCCGCCCTCCATTACTCCTCGCGCATAGTATTTGAGAACAAGAGGGTAGATAATGAGCACTGGTAAAATTGCCACAATAATGGTACTTGCTTGTAATGCATCATAATTAAGCCTTGCGGCCTCGTTATAACTAAAGAGAGCGCCTGAACCAATGAGCGATGCAGTATCATCAAGTACCACAAATTGTCGAAGAATGAGTTGTAAGGGATATTTCATAGGATCCGTGAGATAGATGCTTGCACGGAAATACTCATTCCAATGAAACACTCCATAGAAAAGCCCTATAGTTGCAAGTGCAGATTTCGATAGCGGAAGCACAATATCTTTGAGGACCGTTATATTTGTTGCACCATCCACTTCTGCAGCTTCTATAAGAGATGTAGGAATTTCCTCAAAGTATCGCATCATGATAATGAGGTAATACACGTTGACAGTCTTATAGAGGATCACTGCCCATAGGCTGCCCATGAGCCCAATTTTCTTAATCGCAAGGTATTCTGCAACGAGCGGAGGTTCGAGAATCATTATGACGATAACAAGAACCATGAAAAAGTGCCTGAACGGCAGTTTTGGTCTTGTCAACGCAAAAGCCGCCATGGATGTCACAATAAGATTCAGTGCTGTGCCTATCACAGTAATAAGGATTGAATTCAAAATACTGCGCATAAAAAGCGGATTTGCATACAGTACTTTGTAATTGATAAGTGAAAAACCCTTAGGGATTATAGTGAGCCCTCGAACTTCAGAGACCCTCGAAGGGTCTGAAAGCGATAGAGCAAGTAAATTGAGTAGTGGAACAAGCACTGCGACAGACACTAATAGTAAAATTATTGCAAAGCACCATCTCCAAAAGAGTTCTGTTCGAGGTGTTCGTACTTTGCTTGAAGGGGGTATAGCTTTTACCATAAGCCTTTTCCTGTTATTTTCTTTGACCCTAAATGTGAAGACACAATTAGAATAAGGCCAATAATCCCTTTGAAAAGGCTTGCTGCTGTGGAAAATGAATATTGCATATTGACAAGACCAATCCGATACACATATGTATCGAGGATATCTATCACACTGATTACAGAATCATTCATCATGTTAAAGACCTGATCGAAGCCTGCATTCAAGAAGAACCCCATATTGAGAATAAATACAGTCACCACTGTTGGGACGAGTTCAGGAAGGGTAATGAAGCGCATTTTCTGCAGCGCGCTTGCTCCGTCGAGGTCAGCTGATTCATATAGACTTGGACTGATAGAAGTCAATGCTGCAAGGTAAATAATCGAATCCCAACCGACACTGCGCCATGTCTCTGAGGAAAACAGAACCCATCGAATAGCAGATTTATCAGTCATATAATCATGCGAAGGAAGACCAAATATCTCTCTCAGTTGATTAAATCCACCATTTGCAGGCGAAAGAAAGGCAATCCAAATACCTGCAATGACAACCCATGAGAGAAAGTGAGGCAAATAAGTGGTTGATTGGATAAATTTGCGAAGAAATGCTGAACGAACTTCATTCAGCATAAGTGCAAAAATAATAGGCAAAGGAAAATACAACACAATCTTCATGAAGCTAATGATGAGGGTGTTGCGTAGGACCTGGAAAAATGCTGGTGAAGAAAAAAGTATGCGAAAATGCTTTAGCCCAACAAAAGGACTCTTACCAATGATACGATAATCCTGAAAAGCCATCGACATCCCAAAGATGGGAATAATATGGTAGATAAGAAAGTAAATCAGTGCTGGCGCGAGCAATAGCACAAGTCCCCAGTCTCTTTTCTTTGTCAGTACGTGCATCTCTTATTCCCGCAAGCTGCAAGATAATGCAACTAAGTCCTTTGCGAGCTGCACAATATCTTCTTCCGCTGCAAATTCAAGGCAAGTTCCGGATGGTTTTTTCAATCTTTCGATCCATTCATTTGGGAAAGCACAATCGCCATGCATCGCACCTGAGAGTGCACAAACCAAGCCAGAAATTGTATCTGCATCCCTTCCAAAATTTGCGCTCCAGAGAAGCCCTCGGCGCGGTTCACCGTTACAAAGCTTGAATATTGCAAACACCTGTGGGATAGCTTCAGCAGCGGTAGCATGTTCAGGAGTCCACAGTTTTGTATGCAAATCCTCGTATGCATCTTCAATATTGGGAGCATTTTCGCAAACATGCATTGCAATGTTCATCGCATGCGCTATCCAGCTCTCAGGTGGCAACATCGATTGTGCTGCGTGTAGAACTTCTTCTGTAGTACCTTCTGCAATGGCCACTGCTGTTGCTGCAGCAACAGCTTGCGCTGCCCAAATACCATCAGCATCGTGGCTCACACAAGCATCAGCCGCTGCTGAATCCGCGGCTCGGGACGGGCTGCCAGCAAAGAGAATGCCATGTGGTATTGCTCGCATCGCTGCACCATCATCGATATTCATCACATTGAATTTGCCGGATTGTGGCGGTTCCATGCCTCGACTGAGATTTTCTATTGCACCGTAGAGCGGCCGGCCTGCTCTTTTCTTTGCACCACCTCGCGCGAGAATGTAACGACGCCACGCCTCCGCAGTTTTCTGCGCCGTGAGCGCACCGTGAGCATCGAGCAACGCACGCGCAGTGAGCACGCCGAATTCGGTATCATCGGTGCTTTTACCATCTTCAAAAAGCCGAGAGATAAGTCCATATCGGTTGCGATATTCCTGATCTCGCCCAAGATCACCAACTGCATCACCAATCGCAAGTCCAATAAAAGCGCCAATAGCTCTTGATTGAAATATTGCTGGCTGTACAAGAATGTCTGCTCGAGATTTCATTTTTCCTTCCTTCTATCAATGACACTATTCCGGATGACAAGTTCACCAGGAAAAAGATGTTTTTCTATTGGGCTATGTGGGTCCTCAATACGCCTTAATAATAATTTTGCTGCAGCAACACCGATCAGCTCACGCGGCTTACGCACAGTAGTTAGTGGAGGAAAGGTCTGGGAAGATGCGGGGATATCGTCCATTCCAATGATAGAAAGATCCACTCCAGCGATAACACCAAATTTTCTAAGCTCATTCATTGCAGAAATTGCGACAATATCATTGCCACAGAACAAGCTATCAACCCTATTCTTCCAATCATGGCTTGTGAGCAATTGCTTCACAAGCTCTTTACCGCCTTCTTCATTCAAATTTACAGAGAATAATAAAGAGGAATCGATAGGAAGCGACTTTTCATAAAGAAAATCTTTATATGCTCGCGCTCTTAATGAAAGATACCGCTCGCTGCCCTGATTGCTTGTTGCGAGGGCAATTTTTCTATGGCCTGTTTCATAGAGATATTCCATGCCAATTTCCGTAGCCTGGAGTGTATCAGTTCCTACTGTATCGATATGCTGTGCTGCAGCTCGCTCTCCAATGAGCACTGATGGCACTCCAAGATTCTTGATAAGTTCAATATTGTCGGTAACACTATTCAAGATAACACCATCAAATCGGGACATTCGAGCAAGCTCGTAATAGCGTGCTTCTCGTTCCTCGGCAAAATCAGTATTTCCGATCACCACTGAATAGCCCTCTGGCTCAAGCGAATCTTGAACTGATCGTGCTATTTCGGACCAGAATGGATTTGCTACATCTGGAATCATTAGAAGTACCATATATGTCTTTTGTGTTCTAAAGCCTGCTGCTATGATATTTTTCCGATATCCAAGCTGATCGATAGCTGTTTGCACTAGCCGGGCTGTTTCTTGACTGACAGAGCCACCTTTTTCAGATATTACTCGAGAAACTGTGCTCTTTGAGACTCCTGCGAGGCGTGCAACCTCATGAATGCTGATCTTTTGATTACCCATAGTGGGAACGTTCCCAAAAGCATTATACTACAGGTTTTCAAAATATGCAATGATTATTTTGGGAACGTTCCCTTTACGGAGACTTGCGAAGCGTTATCGATTCAAAAGCCTAGCCTAAACGGCAAGGAAAGCGCGAGCGGGATAGGCCGCTCAGCCTCCTCTCCCGAAATCGGATCACGATCAGAAACATGGAAGCAGCGCATTCCATCCAGACAAATCTGCGCGGAGCCACCTCCGTCAAGATTGACTGCGTCATCGAATTCCAAATCCTCGCAGATTTCCGCGAATTCAGCAAGCGAAGCACCGGCACTATCGCGCTCCCAGAGATCGCTAGTTTTGTCAGGTCCAGCCGCCCAGACAACAGAGGGCTTTCCACTCCGCACACCTATCGCCATACGCGCAGCGCGCCCATGATCCCAGTCGGACGGATAGACTGTCGGTGGGAAAAGAACTCCTGAACTCATATACATCGGGGCATGGAATTTTCTCAATTTTTCTCCACCAATGATCATCGCTGGCCCAACCTGGATTGCAAAACGCTCACCATGCTTATTAGGATAAGAGAGCATGAGGTCATCTGGAGGCGAAGAGCCCGGGATGTGGATGATAAAACCACCTTCGGGGATCTCAGTATCGCCGCCAGCAACAAAGCCAAGGAGCCTTTTCCCGACGATAACAAGGTCGATACCCGGTTGGCTAGGAGTCCTCGCAATATCGGGCCGAGAGTAGAATTCGCAGTTCTGGCCGTGGTGGTACACTTGTGTGCCTATCATAACCGGCTGGTCTTTGATAGATCGTGTCTGAATCGAGATGTTTCCGTTCGCGTCTACAATAAGGGCTTCTCGGTCGAACATTGGAGGGAGTTGAATTTTGCCCCCTAGAATAAGAAGACCGAAAGGATTGCCAACAGAATCCCAATATGTCTCACAGTCGCTGAACTCCATCTGGAAGAAGTGTGAATTGAAGACAATTTGCCCCTTGCTGTTATCCCGGATTAATCCCATATGAGGATACACGGAGAGGAATCGCGGTGGGTTGTCGTTTTGGTGGATTATTATGATCATACCACGGGAGCGCAACGTCTCGAAGTAATCATGGTATTCCGGCCGCTTACAAAAGAGCCCTTCTGGGCTTAACTCTAGGTCTCCCTCGAGGTAGAGTCGCTCAATCCAGTAGCGCGCCCTGCAAGCTGGATCGATCAAGTACCCTATCTCAGTTTTCGCCGGGAAGGGAGGGAGCCCCACGTTACGGAAAAGCACAAGCGTGCCGATTTCGGGGTGAGAGGGCAAAATGTTCACCCGGAAGAGGCGAGAAAGAGAGCACATCGTGGCTTCGTTGCTATGTCCTTGGAAGCACGATAATTCCTCCAGCGATCGGAACTCGACAATTTGATATTTGATTTTCAGTCCGTTCTCGACAGACATCTCTCTGAACTGGATTCTTGCCGACGGCTGCGAGATCAACAAAGGAATGGCGGCTCGGCTCATCCTTTGACTCCTGAAGAAATCGAGCTCTCAATAATATATTTCTGCATGAAAATGTAGAGTATGAGAATCGGTAGCACAGAGAGCACGCTTCCTGTCAAAATCAGGTTCCATTTTGCCGAGTATTGGGACTGGAATTGCGTCAGAGCTTGTGTAACAGTTTGCCACTTATCGGACGATATGTAGAGGATTGGCCTTAGAAGATCATTCCAATTGTTCATAAAGCTGATGATTAGAAGCGTCGCGATTTGGCTGCTGCTCATGGGTAGGTAGACCTTGCTGTAGATGTTGAAAGGTCCCGCTCCGTCGATTGACGAGGCATCGATAAACTCAGGAGGGATATTCTCGTAGTATTCCTTGAATAAGAACGAGCCAAAGGAGCCTACCAGCGCAGAGGGTACGATCATGGGGAGGTAGGAGTCCAGCCAGCCAAGCTTCATCATGATAAGAAATTCTGGAATAATCGTGGACTGAATTGGTACCATCATGGTGCCCAAGAGAAGGGCAAATATCAAGTTTTTGCCCCGGAAGCGCATCGTTGCAAAAACGAAACCTGCCAGCGAGCAGGTGAAAAGCTGGCCTATGGCAGAGGAGCCCGCAACTATGAAGCTATTCAGCGTGTAGCGGCCCCAATGGAATTCCTTGAAAATTCTGAGGTAATTGTCGAACGCTTGTTTCGTGCCCAGAAGGTCAGGTATGAACTTGGGCGGAACTGAGAAAATATTGCCTTCCGAATTGAATGAGTTAAGCAACATCCAAAGGAAGGGGAATAAGGTAATGATGCCAGCCACAATAAGGACGGCATAATAAATGACTGTACGAATCCGTTTCATTGGTGTGTCATCCTTCAATACTGGGACTTTACCCATCGTTTCTTGACGATGAAATTGATAATCGTAATGATCGCTACGCAGGCCAACAGGAAATATGAAACAGCAGAGGCGTAGCCTAAGCGGAAATGGATGAAACCATTGATGTAAACATCGTATACGAGCGTGTTGGTGGCATTCTGCGGGCCGCCTTTCGTCATAGCATAAATAATCTCGAAATTCTTGAACGAATCGATGATTGCAACGTTGAGAACGAAAAAAGTCATATGCGAAAGAAGGGGCAGTGTCACCTTGAAGAAACGCTGTCGCCCATTGGCACCATCAACGATTGCTGCCTCTCGGATTGTGTCAGGTATGTCCTGCAGCCCGGCGAGAAAGAGGATCATATAATAGCCTGTCATTTTCCAGACTTGAATCACAGCCACGACAGGCAAGGCGAGCTTCGGATCTCCGAGCCAGTATACTTCGTTCAGCCCAAGCGCCAATAGGAGCTGATTGAGAATGCCGATACGTGGACTCAAAATCCATGACCAGACAATGCCAACAGCTACCGCTGAAGTGACAACGGGCGAATAGAATGCCCCACGAAAAAAGCCAATCCCCTTAGCCTTTTTGTTAAGCAATAAAGCGAGGCTAAGGCCAAGGAACATTACTCCCAGGACATAGATCAGCGAGAATATAAAGGTATTCTTAGCAGTCTGAATGAACGAAGGATTATGGAACATTTCCTTATAGTTCGCAAGGCCAACAAAGGTTGCGGAAGTCAGCATATTCCAGTCCGTAAAGCTTATAGCAAGAGAGCCAAGGAGCGGTCCGAGACGGAATATGAGAAGACCTATCATAGTTGGGATCAGCATCACATAGGGCACCCAGACCCTATACCAGGACAGCTTATGTTTCGACATTCAAGTTTCTCTGAATTTGATACCGCTGATCGCTTTCGCGGTCAGCGGCTGTTGTGAAGCAAAGATACCTA
>Ga0302238_1001833_pt1 | contig 16236 bp, 13 predicted proteins | sample AAG_UR_Asn_MG_FD_193527 | JGI IMG/M metagenome (GOLD analysis project Ga0302238, IMG submission 193527) | Enriched activated sludge microbial communities from anaerobic digester in WTTP, New Holstein, Wisconsin, United States - AAG_UR_Asn | ecosystem: Engineered > Bioreactor > Anaerobic >...
CGAGCTGCACTATGACATTACTACGCGGCATGGAAGTCTGTGGGGGAGTCCAGGGGCCTACTGCTATTCCCGTGACGTTGTGCTTCGGGACCTTGGGCAGTTCTTAGCAGACATAATCACTGGTCAGTGAGGAACCGATGGCCTTCAATCTCTCGCTCTCAAATATCGGTTGGGAACAGACAGAAACCCAGCGCCTGTTCCCAATGTTCAGAAGATACGGAGTGACCGGAATCGAGGTAGCTCCAACGAAGATCTGGCCGAATTGGCAGGGCGCCACAGTGGAGAATGCCCGGCGATACGGAGAAGAACTCCTCGACGAGGGGTTTGCCGTGCCGGCGCTCCAGGCGATTCTCTTTGGAAGACCCGACCTTCAGCTCTTCGACCAGCGGACTCACTCTGCTTTCGTGGAACACATCAAGCACGTCTCCGACCTAGCCGCAGGTCTGAACGCCAAGGTGCTGGTCTTCGGGGCACCAAAGAACAGGCGGCGGGGCCAGGTGGCCATGAACGACGCTATGAAGATAGCTGCTGAGCTGTTTCGCAATTTGGGCGACATCTGCCTTAAACGGGGCTGTTGCCTTGGAATAGAGCATAACCCTGTGGAATATGGATGTGACTTTCTTACCAATGTTGCTGATGTTCGGGCTCTGGTGGAGATCGTGGACCATCCAGGAGTTCAGTTGCACTTGGATTCGGGTGGTATCCACATGTGCGGCGGCAATATTGCTGATATAATTCAATCTACTGATTTATTTTGCCACTACCACATCAGCGAGCCCATGCTGGCTCCTATTGCCGGAGGTCAGGTCAGTCACGAATCGGCTCTCTTGGCGCTTAAGAGGCGTGGATACAACAATTGGGTAAGCGTAGAAATGGCAGCGGTTCCCGATTTGGAGCCCTCTCTTAGAGAAGTCAGGAGAGTTCTCGAAGCGACGGAGCAGTAGAGATGGGGCTCCTTCTCTCCACTGCGAAGCTTCTGCTCCTGCCTATTGCACTGCTGCTTAGCTTCTACGGTTACGGTGGGGCCCTGGCCAGGATAGGCCGCCTTGGCCTCTCCCGCTGGTTCTACCCCGCCCTGGGAGTCATCTTCTGCCTCGGCATCTCAGGCCCCTTCATCCTCGCCCATGCTGCCAACCAAACCTACCTGCTGGTTCTCACCGGTGCCGGGCTGCTTTGTGCTGCAGCACTGCTCTGGCACGACAAGGGGGTTCTGGTCTCCCACATTCGAGGTCTCCTGACAGACATCTCCGGGGTTGCCTGGCTTGCCGTTTTCGGAGCCCTTCTGTTGCTGGCCCTTCTCAGCGGCCTTGGTGGTGTTGCTCCCGTCTCCGACAAGAACGGCTATCTTGTTCATGTCGTCAGGTTGGTTGCTTCCGGACAGTATGGCCCCGATCCTTTCAACTCTCGGATAGCCGAGAGCTCGCTGGGAGGCCATAACCTCCTCCTGGGTATGTTGCACGCCATGGGGCTGGCCCCCTACCATTTACGGGCTCTCGAACGCTTCGTGGGACCGCTGCTGACCCTCATCACGGCCTGGGGGGTATTCCGATCGTTAGGTTTGGCGAAGTGGACCAGCCAGATCAGCACGTGGGTTCTCCTTGTGGCGGTATTTGTCGGCTTCGGCATGAAAGAAGGCTACAATCTAACTGGTACATTTATGTCACTGCCATTTTACCTTCTCATTATTTGGGTTGGTTTGACAAGAGGGGTTCCCAACGTCGCATGGAGTCTCTTCATGGGGCTGTGTGTTGCCTCGGCCGTCTGCCTCAAGACCACGCATCTCCCTGCCATGGCCATGCTCCTTGCGGCCATAGCGGCCTACCGTCTCTGGCAACGTCAGTGGCGGATAGTGCATTCCATGGGCATTCTTGGCCTGACAACCATCATTTTTCTGAGCCCATGGATGTTGAATTTATATTTTAGCAATGGCACTTTGCTCTACCCATTTCTTGGGAAGGGCTACCATGGTAGTCAGTATGGACACTACTTTACCACATCTTTGCTGTCGGCCTTTCATTCCAAACCCGGAATATATGAGTTTGCTTTAGCATTATCGGTATCTGGCGCTCTGCTGGGCCTGGCGCTCCTTACTCAGTGGGTCAGCGCAAGGAGAGGGCGAGGTTTCGCTGACCAACTCAATGCTGAACTGTGCTGCGCCGGTGCTGATGAGGCCATTGATGGCAGGTTGATCGTTATCATCGCGGTGGCACTGTTCACCACGGCTTTGGTTTTAGTTTCTACTACTACCTATTTCCGGTACAGTTTCGCAACCCTCTTCTCATTGTTGTTCATCGTTGTCTTGGGGGCACCCCGCCTCTGGTGGCGCCATTCTGGTTCGGTGCTTCTGGCAACTCTGATCTGCATCACGGCTCTGGCACTGCTGAGTCCTTTGAAAGAGGGGCTGCTCGGGTGCGCCAAAGAGGCTGTGGCGGGGATCAGAACCAGGGGCGAGATGACGGAGCCCATCCCCCGTGAAGAGGTAATCAGAGCCCAGGCAACAATCCCGGCGGGTGAGAGGATCATGGCGAGAATGGGACAGGCATACTTCCTGGACTTCTCCCGCAACGAGGTGTGGCACCTGGACATTCCGGGCGCTAGCAGCCTGCCCCCGGGCATTCCTCTGGATGGCGGTCCCGAAGAACTGGCCCAGTACCTCAGGATGGTGAATGTCAGGTATCTCATCTACTCCGAAGCCGACGACGGTGGCCATCCCCTGGAGGGGTTCGTGAAGAGCCTTGAAAGCGGTGATGGCGGACTCTGGGAGATGAGCTACAGCAAGAACATCGTGGCGTTCGACTGGCTGTTGCGCCACCTGGGCACCGTTTGCCACGTTCACTGCCGTCATGCCGGCCTGGTGGTCTTTGACACGCAGCGCCCAGCAGCTACACCCCTGGTTCTGACACGCTCTGGAGGGGATTAATTGTGATACTTATCATCGGCGGCGGCTTCTTCGGCATGTATATTGCTGAACACTTTGCCCGGCATAACAAAGACGTTATGTTATGCGAGAAAGATGAGGATTTTATGACCAGGGCCAGTTATGCAAATCAGGCCCGTGTGCATAATGGATATCACTATCCCAGAAGTGTGTTAACAGCCCTTAGATCGCGCATATCCTTTCCTCGGTTCTGTGCTGAGTTTCCATCTTGCATAGATAGCTCTTTTGAGAAGTATTATCTTGTTGGCCGATTGCTCAGCAAGGTAACTGCCAGACAGTTCGAGAGATTCTGCGATAGAATCGGTGCCCCTTGTGAGGTGGCCCCCGGTCGAGTGAAGCGCCTGGTGAATCCCAGGCTGGTCGAGGAGGTATTCCTGACAACGGAGTTCGCCTTCGACGCCGTCAAGCTCAGGCAGATTATGAAGGCCAGGCTTGAAGAGGCGGGGGTCACAGTCCGCCTTGGCACCACCGTAACCTCTCTTCGCTCCGAAGGTGGGAGAATCAGCGCTACACTTAGCCATGGCGCCAGTCGCACAGAGCCCGAAACCGTACATGCCCACAAGGTCTTCAATTGTACCTATTCCATGCTCAACTTCGTCTGCTCAGAGTCTGGAATCGCAGCGGTGCCGCTCAAGAAGGAGATGACGGAGATGTGTCTGGTAGAGGTGCCCGACGAACTGAAAAGCGTTGGCCTTACCGTCATGTGCGGCCCTTTCTTCTCCGTCATGCCTTTCCCGTCCAGGGGGCTCCACTCGTTCAGCCACGTGCGCTACACCCCCCACTTCGAGTGGCACGAGGGGCCCGGCAAGCCCTTTAGAGAGTTTGCCAACCAGCCGAATCGATACGGTTGGGAGTCGGCCTGGACGAGGATGAGGCTCGACGCCAGCCGCTACGTTCCTCTCCTCTCTCAGTGCCGATACGTTGACTCCATCTGGGAAACCAAGGCCGTTCTGCCACGCAGTGAAGTGGATGATTCGAGGCCCATTCTCTTCAAGGCTCATCCGGAGATAGATGGTCTCTTCAGCGTCCTGGGCGGTAAGATAGACAATATATATGAGGCCGTCACCATTATCAATGAGTTGGGGTTGGCATGATGAGCATAACAGGTTCTGAGCATGGCAAGCTGGATACATTTGTTTCAGTTATTTGTATCACGGATAACGATGCAACTACCATTGGGGCCTTCCTGCCTTCTCTCTCTGCTGAACTGGCCCGCTCCTTTTCTGATTATGAAATACTCCTTATCGACCAACGCTCAGATGATGGCACACTTGGCGTCGTAGAGTCCCTACTCTCCCAGATCCCCTCCGTCAGGTTCATCGAGCTTTCGTTCCGTGTCCCCGGCGACGTTGCGCTTGCCGCCGGACTGGAAAACGCCATTGGCGACATAGTCGTCCTCATGTCGCCAACGCACGACCCGGTCAGCGTCGTCAGGCCCATGGTGGAACAGTGCCACTCAGGATCCGATATCGTCGTGGGTACCAGCCGCCAACCCGAAACCGCCATGTATCAACTTGCCGGCCCCCTCATTCACAGCCTGCAAGCAAGAATCGGCTACCGGTTCCCTCGGAACGCTACCTCGCTGCTCTGCATGAGCCGAAGAGCCGTGAACACCGTGACCCAGACGGGCCGCTTTCACCATCAACTCTCAATCCGCATTGCCAATTCCGGCTACAAGCTGACCAGCTTCCCTTATGACCTCCAAGGCACTCCCCCCAAGAGAGGCTTCCTCCAACAGCTTCGCAGCACCATCAGGATGCTGGTCTTTAACTCCAATCGCCCCCTCCGTTGGATGAGCGCCATCGGCCTCATGGGTAGTGGATTGGCGTTCCTGTTCAGTCTCTATAGCTTATTGGTTCATCTTGTTAAGAGCAATGTCGTTGAGGGATGGACTACAACAATTCTGGTTATATCATCCTTATCGTTTCTGCAGTTTGTTATCTTGGCCTTCTTCGGTGAATACCTGGGGCGGCTACTGGATAATCGTGGTGAGCACCATGAGTATAGCGTCGTATTTGAAAAGAACAGCTCAGTGATGGTTGACGAGAATCGGCATAATGTATTACATGAGCCACTTAGCGAGCGGCCCAGTGCCATTCAAACAGGTAGGGACAGATGAATCGAATTTATGATAATGCCGCAGTTAGAGAGGTCCCGCCCTTCCAGGCGTCAGAGCTGGGGCCCAAGAGTGCCCCCTATTGCGTCTGCCTCTTCGTGATAAATGAGAACGGTAAGCTGCACAAGCAACTTAAACGCATGCATGATGCTGCCATTTCCCGATGGGCAGACATCGTCATCGCCGACGGAGGCAGCACCGACGGTTCGACGGACCTGGCCGCATTGGGCTCCTTCGGGGTAAATACCCTGCTGGTCAAGAGGGGCCCGGGAAAGCTGGGGGCCCAGATGAGAATGGCCTTCGCATGGGCCCTGGAACGAGGCTACAAGGGGATAGTGGTCATAGACGGAAACAACAAAGACAGCGTTGAGGATATCCCCAACTTCGTGCGCAAACTCGAAGAGGGCTTCGACCACGTACAGGGCTCCCGTTTCATCGCCGGGGGCCGCCATGAGAACACCCCGCTCAGCCGGCTGGTCGCAGTGAAGGCCATTCACGCACCGTTGATGAGGCTCTCATCGGGCTTCAGATATACCGACACCACTAACGGCTTCCGTGGCTACAGCCGTGCCCTGCTCGAATCACCCAGAATAGCACCCTTCAGGAGTGTCTTTGCTGGTTATGAACTACACTACTATCTCGCCATAAGAGCAGCACAACTGGGCTTCAATTGCTGCGAAGTACCAGTTACCAGAAAGTATCCGGCGACAGGGAAAATTCCGACCAAAATAAGCCCCATAAAGGGCAATGTTGATGTATTGGTCCGGCTTCTGTCGGCATGCCTTGGCCGCTACAATGTCTGAGGTTCAATCACCCGAGTTCTCGCCCCTGAACCAGTGACCTTCATTCTTGCGACACCCTGAAGCGCCCATGGACCGGTTGCATCTATGGTGGTCGGGTTCGAGGCATCGCTGCCATCATAGGTCAGGCTCACAACGCAATCTGAACCCGTACCTCTGCTGTAAGGAGACACCTGCGTCTCCTTTGGCCAGCCCGGTGTAGCCCTCCGCAGAATCCCCAGCACCGATGTCTACGTGTGGAGTTGCGCAGGCAACCACTGGAGTATATATTCGCCCGAGTGCAGCTAATGAGGTGACGCTCGCTGAACAGCCGGTGTGACGGATGCATGCGGGCCGGCAATCACCTCCCTGGAGGGCCCCATGTCGACTTTGCTTCCACTCTTCGTTTTGACTCTCCTGGCCACGGCGCCACAGAACGGCGACGCTGACCTGGCGGCACACTTCGCCGATGCAGGCGTGGAAGGCACGCTGGTGCTGGCCAGCCTGGACGGAGAGACGCAGTTCGTGCACAACCCCGAGAGGGCGGCACGGCGCTACTGCCCGGCCTCAACCTTCAAGATTCCCAACACCCTCATCGCCCTGGAAACTGGTGCTTTGAAAGACAAGGACGAACTCCTCAAGTGGGACGGCAAGAAGCACCAGTTCGCCGACTGGAACAAAGACCAGACCCTGGCAAGCGCCTTTGCTGCATCGTGCGTCTGGAATTCTACCAGCGCCTGGCCGCGAAAATTGGCCACAAGAGTTACCGAGTCTTCCTTGAGCGCTTCAACTACGGCAACAAGAGCCCCGGCAGCGATGTGGAGAGATTCTGGCTGGATGATTCGTTGAAGATAAGCGCGCTGGAGCAGATTGGCTTTTTGCGCAGCCTTGTCACAGGAGACCTTGGGCTATCGGAACGAACCACCTCCCTGTTGAAAGAGGTCATGGAGACCCAAGGCCTCGGATCTTGCCGAATCTGGGCCAAGACCGGCTGGGCCATGGGCATCAAGAGCCCCGTGGGCTGGTACGTGGGATACGCCGTAGATGGCTCGAAGCAATGGCTCTTTGCCATGAACATGGGTCTCTCAACTATGGAAAGAGCCCACCTTCGCCGAGAGATGGTGCTCAAAGCCCTGACCGCCAAGAAGCTCTGCACCGCCCCGTGACGGGTACCGAGTTTGGGCCTTACCGAACGAAGAGTTGACCCGGCACCATGCCCGCACTACCATTAACCGGCTTGTTGGATGGGGAACGGTGGAGGCTGTGGCGATCCCACCCAGGAGCTCTTCTTCTCACTTTAGGGGATATCAAATGAGTATTGGTTCTAGTAGACTCGTGTTTATTGCCATTTCCGTGCTTTTTGTTATTACGATGGGCTGCAGTCAGCGTTCCAGGTCCTCGTACACTCCGGATACCCAGCAGCCAGACGGCGACGTGGCGCAACAGGATGGCACGACAGAGACTCTGGAGCAGGAGGTTGCGGAGGACAACGTCGTAGACCCGGACGCACCACAGGGTGAGACATCCTCCGCCGACACCAAGGACGATGGGTTGTGCACTCCAAGCTGCGATGGCGAAGAGTGCGGAGACGATGGATGCGGCGGGCTGTGCGGGAAGTGCCCCGAGGTGGCCCCCTTCTGCAACGAACTAGGCAAGTGCGAGATTCAGTGCGTCCCCGATTGTGAGGGGAAGGAGTGCGGCAGCGATGGATGCGATGGAGAGTGCGGGGTCTGCCCTGAGATAGCGCCCGTTTGTGGGGAGAATCAGAAGTGCACTCTGGCCTGCGAGCCTCAGTGCGATGGAAAGGAGTGCGGCCCTGACGGATGCGGAGCCCAGTGCGGAAGTTGCGACGACGAGGATACCTTCTGCGACGACAACGGCCTCTGCAAACCCGTCTGCCACCCCGACTGCACGGACAAGGTCTGCGGCGACGATGGCTGCGGTGGCGATTGTGGCCAGTGCCAGGGAAGCGACTTCTGCGATGATGGCGTCTGCCTCGACCAGTTGTGCCAGGGTGTCGAATGTGGCGAGCATGGCGTCTGCGGCGTCGAACCCGGCTTTGCCATCTGCAACTGCGACGTTGGCCACATATTCCTGGGCAGCGGCTGCGTGGCCACCACCGCTGACTATGTCATCCAAGGCGTAGTAGAATTCGGCACCCCCACTCCCCCAACAGGGGTGTTCCAGCACCTCACCGGGAAAAAGAGCCACTTCACCCTGACCCTGGAGCCTACGGGCTTCACCAACACCACATGCGGATTGGATCCTTGGCAGCAGTCCAACTGTGTTGAGATTGAGGGCAAAATCGTCGAGGCGTTCGTTGACTCTGCCGATTCCACGGTCAATGCAGGACTACAGGGGCTGGCTAACAAGTCGATAGAAATGGTCCTTACTGTGAGCGGTTCCCTGGTCTCTATAGAACTTGGTAATATGGTAACTAATAACTATCCATCAGGTATCTCATGGGCGATGGAATTTCACAAAACCACCACTGAGGATATCGCCATTGTAAGTGACTATCCGGTACTTTCGGACTTCTATGTGGAAAAGTCGACATTCATTTTGCGTAGGTACTCTGATTGGGACATGGCAGGATACCTCTCCGGCCAGGCGAGCTACGAGCTGGACGTTGTCAACGACGCTCCCTGAGCCGAGGCCCGCCGCCACCGAAAACGCACCCGCCTTTGAGTTTCCCTTCTTGAACTGCGAGCCTCTTTGATTCACCATTGCACAGGTGTTTTATCTGGGAGGGGTCCATGAAGGTGTTGTCCAGAGTTTCGTCGGTCGTTTTGTCAGTCACTGTCATTATCGCATTTGCATCGTGTGACAGGCCCCCAATCGAACGTGGGGTGGGCCCGGGAGGAAAAGACACCGCCTCACCTTCGGATCTTGCCACGCAGGACAACGGCGGCCCTGCTCAGGGGCTGGCCGTGTGCCAGGACAGGCCTCGGGGAACCGTGCAAACCCTGGAGACCGACGAACGGGTGGAGGAGATCCTGGGAAGCCTTACCCTGGCCGAGAAGATCTTGCAGATGGGGGGCGACGCCAACCCGGCCGAGATGTTCATCACGCCCGACAACGAGAAGCTGGGGGTTCGGGGGCTGAAGTTCCGGGACGGCCCCCGGGGCGTTCGCATGGAGTCGGGCACCGCAACCTGCTTCCCCGTTGCCGTGGCCCGTGCTGCCTCATTCGACCTGGAGCTCGAGGAGCGCATCGGTGCGGCCATCGGCCGTGAAACCAAGGCGGTGGGATACAACGTGACGCTTGCGCCTACTATCAACACCCTGCGCCACCCGGCATGGGGCCGTGGCCAGGAGACCTACGGTGAAGACCCCTGGTACCTTGGCAAGATGGGAATCGCCTCGGTGAGAGGCATTCAGAAGTATGTCCCGGCGTGCGTCAAGCACTTCGCTTGTAATAATATTGAAGACACCAGAATGACCAACAATGCCGTAGTTGACCCTCAGACACTGCGAGAGAACTATGCACGCCAGTTCGAAATGGTGATCAAGCAGTCAGACGTGGCTTGCGTTATGGGCGCGTACAACAAGGTTAATGGCGCCTACTGCTGCGAGAACGAGCCCCTGCTGCGAACTCTGCTCAAGGGCGAATGGAAGTTCGACGGCTTCGTAGTCAGCGACTGGCTTGCCACGCAGAGCACGGTGGAGTCGGCCCTGGCGGGCCTCGATGTGGAGATGCCCTGGCGCTTGAAATACAACAAACTTCAGTCAGCCATAACGGCCAACCAGGTGAGCGAGTCGCTCATCGACGATGCCGTGCGCAGAATCCTGAGGATCAAGTTCAAGTGGGGCTTTGGTCTGCTCACGGACCAGTTCAGCGAGGATCCCACCGTTGTTGAAGGGCCCGAGCACACGGCCCTGGCGTTGGAGGCAGCGGTCAAAGGAAGCGTGCTGCTGAAGAACAGTGGCGTTCTCCCGCTGGCCCGTGAGGGGCGCGTGGCAGTGGTGGGAACCTTCGCCGACGTTGCCAGGTTGGGCGATGCGGGCAGCAGCGACGTGAAGCCGTCGTACGCCGTAACCCCATACGCCGGCATTAAGAAGGCAGCGGGTGGCGGGGTCACGGTGGTCACCAGCGAAGATGCCTCCGCAGCAGAAGGTGCAGACGTGGCCATCGTTGTGGTGGCCCTCACCCAGTTGGAAGAGGGCGAGGCCGTCTTCGGAGGTGGTGACCGAATATCGCTCAACGTTTCCCAAGACCAGGAGGAGCTAATCAAGGCCGTGGCATCCAAGGCAGGCAAAACCGTGGTCATAATGGAAGCCGGTGGTCCCATCACCATGGAGAGCTGGAAAGCGAAGGCCGACGCCATCGTCATGGCATGGTATCCGGGCATGGAAGGCGGCACCGCCCTTGGGCAGTTGTTGTTCGGAGACCACAACTTCACCGGCCGATTGCCCCAGACGTGGCCCGTTGCCTGGGAGGACTGCCTGGAGTTCGGCAACAAGTTGGCTGAGACCACGATGGAATACCTGCACGGCTATCGCTACTTCGACCAGAACAAGACCAAGGCTCTCTATCCTTTCGGGTTCGGCCTCTCATACACAAGCTTCAGCTATGCCAACCTGAGCCTGCCCTGCCGCACCTTGACGCCCAAGGCCAGGCTGCTGGTCTCCTTCGACGTCACGAACACCGGAGCTGTGGCCGGAGCAGCGGTGCCCCAGGTCTATGTGGGGTATCCTGAGACCAAGGTGCGCAGGCCGGTGAAGGAGTTCAAAGGCTTCGCCAGGGTAGAACTTGACCCCGGGGAGACCCGCCGAGTGGAGATCGAGGTCGATGTGGAGGATCTGGCCTACTTCGATGCTGCATCGAACTCCTGGAAGGTGGAGTTGGCCCGCCACCAGCTCTTCGTGGGTGACAACGCCGAGGAGCTGCCTTTGAGCGGAGAGTTTTTTGTTGGAGAGCAGGCCGAGTTGAGCCAGGAGGTGGGGCAATGAGCGGAAGAGCAGTAGTTCGGCGACTCTGTTGTGTATTGTCGATGGCCGTGGCAGTGGGGCTCTGGCTGTTTGGGGCGGGGCCAGCAATGGCCGGGGATGGGGAGACCGCTGACGGCACTGAGAGGGCCCTTCATGCCCCCGAGCCCGAGGGCGTGGGGTCTGAGAGCTGGATCTATTCTGGTATCCCGGGGGACGACGAGGTTCGGCCCTGGGGTGAGCTTCGGGGCAACCCCTACTATCCCGGTGCGGGCCTCCAGTCTCCCTTCCGAAAGTCGGGGATACACCTGGGTGGCGACGCGTGGATTGACACGGGATACGAGGCAAGCCAGAAGGGGCTGGCCAGCCAACCGGACCAGCAGTTCTGGCTTATGCAGGGGCGCTTCATGCTTGACGTCACTGCCACACGGACGCACGGCCGCTTCTTTGCCCAGGCTAAGGCTCAGCTTCTGGCCCATGTGGAGGAGATCCCTGGTGATGAGCACATCGACACCGACGACGCCTGGATAAGATTCGGCATCTGGGACCTCTTCGACCTTCAGGTGGGCCGCTTCGAGGCATGGGAGGTCTACCACAAGGGCGAGGGTTTGGAGCGTGACACCCTGGAGGACCTGGGCGCTTTCGAGGGGCCGGACATCTATGAAGTGAACTACGCATTCTACCGCCAGAACGGGTTTGGACAGCTGGCAGCGCACCTTTACGCCACGCCGTGGCTTCGATTCGAGGTGGCGTCGGTCTTCGGCAACGAGTTGGGGTTCAACTCGGCGGGCGTTCGCACATCGGGCATCCTGGATTTCGACTGGGTCAGGCTCAACCTGGCAGGCGAATACCGCAAGCTGACCAACCAGGACGAGGGAAAGAAGCAGTGGGAGGAGAAGCGCGGCCTGGGCGGCGGACTCCAGTTCAAGCTAGGGGAGCCCACCAGCCGAATCCGGGCCCTCTTCGGGGCCAACGCAGCATACGGCGTGGTGGACAAAGTCGACGGCTTCGGCAAGGTCGACGAAAAAGGGAGCCCGGACACGCTCTCTGTAGGCGGTTTCGCCAACCTGGGGCTCTTTTCGGCAATTGTGGGCCTGGGGTACAACCATACCATTCAGGGAGACCGGCAGTGGAACAGTGAGACCGGTGACGAGGGGCTCTACGTCCACCAGCAGGCCTTCGCATCGGTGCGTCACCCGCTCTACTTCCAGTGGCTTACCGCCAAAGTGGTCTTCGCCTGGGCCAAGGCAGACCTGCAGCCCGCAGTGGACAACCACCGAGAGAACGACATGTACAGCGTCAGGCTGAGACTCAACATGGTCTTCTGAGGCTCGTCATCGTTCATCCAAGATCTCGGCCCGCTTGCCCAGGGCGTTCCACATGTGCATTCTTGCGTGGTACTGGAGGGATACTCATGAAGATAGTGCGATACGAAGACATTGAACCCGTTGCGGTAGATACGCCGGGGGCCAAGGGAGCCTCGGTGCGCATCCCCATTGGAATAGCAGACGGAGCGCCCAACTTCACCATGCGGGTCTTCACCATGGCCCCGGGGGGCAACACTCCCTTCCACCGCCACGACTACGAGCACGAGGTTCTGATAGTGAAGGGGCGAGGTGAGCTGCGCCTTCCGGACCGTGCTGTGCAGGTTGAGCCGGGAACGGCCATTCTTGTTCCGGCAGACCAGTGGCACGGCTTCAAGGCCGACGCCGAGCAGGGTCTGGAGATGGTCTGCCTGGTGCCCAACAGGGCCTATACCGGACCAATCAAGGTCGAAGCTGGCCCTTCCTCTCGGATGGACGACTGAGTCGTCAGGCTTGAGACCAAATCGGCAGGCTTCAGAACGTCCAACGAAACTACATACAAACCGAAGAAGTCGGGGTGGACTGGCCGAATCTGGGTACATCGGGCGTACAGGCATAGCCCGCCGGGCAGTCATCCTGCAACACGCACTTCTGAACACACTCCCCGCTGCCTGACCCTGCGTCGACGCAGAAAGTCGTGGGGAAGCCTGCCAGGTCCGAGCAGTACTTCGAACAGGAGACGGTGCAGAAGCCCGGGCGCCCTTCACCCAGGTCGGCTTCGTGGCAGTTGCCCCCCGAGAGGGCGCAGTCCAGGTCGCTGAAGCAGGGGGCTCCAACCCAGCCGCTGCTTCCAGGCAGGCAGACATCGGCCTTCACCGACGGGTCTGAAAAACGAGGCGTACCGGCCCACAGCTCGAAGCCCGGGAATCGACGGCAGCTGTTGTTGGTTGCCGTGGACTTCAGGATGCAGATACCCGATGCGTCGTCTTCGGGGTCGGCAACGCAGAAGGAGGTGGGATAACCGAACTTGTCCAACGAGCAGTACTTTGTGCAAGCAGCGGTGCAGAATCCCGCCGACCCATATTCGTTCATCTTGCAGAAGCCGCCGGGGAAGTTGCACTCCTCGTCCTTGGTGCATTCCGAGAGAAGCCAGCGCTGGGGAATATCCACGGCCTTGCCAAGAGCGTCCCGCTCCACGGACTGCTGAATTCTCACGGGAACCTTCGAGCCCTGAGTCAGAGCGAAGAGTTCCACAACGTCGGCCGCTTCCATGCGGATGCAACCATGGGATACGAAGCCTCGTGTAAGCTTGCCGCCCGAGGGAATGGTGTAGGAGTCGATAGGCCCATGAATGGCGTATCCCAGCGTAGGAGCCCCTTCGAGGCGGATGAAAGGCAGACCGGCGAAGACTGGGATCTTCTTGCCCTTGTCCGGGTCGGGCCACCAGATTTTGCACGAGTAGTTCATTCCAAAGACGGCCTTGTTGGGGTTGCTGGTCTCCTGCACCGTCTTCTGGTCCATGCGAAGGTAGTACACCTGGCCGGGGCGCCCAAGGCTGGTGGGGGTAAGCGACTTGCCACCTTCAATCTTGCCGGGGCCAATTGGATAGACCTTGTCAAAATCCCCCTCTGCGTCCCGAAGGCGCAGGGTAAGCCCATCCAGCGATACCACAATCTCCGGTCTCTTGAGGGGTTCCAGGTCGGGAATGGCCTTGCAGGTCAGAGCCGAGCCCCAGGCGCCGTCGGCCTTGAGGTCGTCCACGTCACCCACAGGAAGCTCTTCATCCTCGGAGTACTGCTCTTCGGGCAGTGGCTCTTGCTGGTCAACTTGGACAGCATCATCGCCACAGGCAGTGCAGGTAAGGGAGGCCAATACTAAAAGGGCGAAGAGCGCAGTACTTTTCATGAACATCCTCCGGACAGGGCAAGACAGCTAACCCCCGACTTCTCAAGGGCCGGAAATCATGGCACCACCCACCCGAAAAAGCAAAAGATTTCGTGGGGTTGCCCCGTTGAAACCGGGGCCCCACTCCCCTACCCCTCGGCGCCCTAGTCGATTCCATCGCCGGTCACCCCATCAAGTTCCGAGGCCTGGGCAGCACTCTCTGCGTGGGCCTCTTCGTGGGCCCTGGCCAACTCCAGGTCAGCGACCCTGGTCAACTCCTTGCGGAGTGCCTCAGCGATGAAACGACTTCTGTGACGGGCCGGCACGGCAGCGCGAAGCTTGTGGGCCAGTTTCTCATCCAGCACCAACGTCATCTTGACACCGGCCATAACCGCACCTCCTGATTGGGGAGCAATACTGGACATGAAATATGATGGCTTTGGGCCAACAGGCGGGTTCAATCCAACCGGGGGCACGTTCGTTCACCCCTTGAGCATGACCAGCATCATCTTGAAATCCGTTACGGACTGCACGGCGTGGGGCACGTTGGCTGGCATGAGGATGGATTCACCGGCCTTCATGGGATACTGAGTCTCGTCGATGATGATTATGGCCTCGCCATCGAGCAGTTGAATGAAGGCATCGAAGGGGGCGGAGTGCTTGCTCAGGCCCTGGCCTTTGCCGAATGCGAAGAAGGTGATGTTGCCGGCATCGTTCTTCACGAGTGTTCTGCTCACCACCGAATCCTGGACGTAGCCCGAAATCTCGTTGAGCGCCACAACCTGAGAGTGTTTCATAGTTGAGATATTCTGCATCATGTCGTTTTTCGACCTCCTGCCAGACTATTAGGAATTTGGAGGCTAGTTTCAAGGGGCAGACGAAGACCGGAAGACGACTATGGACTGGGCCGGCACATCACCAACAGAGTAGCCGGTGGGGGTTGCTGGCACTACTGCATCCCCTGGAGGGAACAGTGTTGCAGCAGATTCTCGTTGGCCGGGTGCGGCCCCACCTGCCTGGAACTCCACGGTGACGTTCACGGCGGGGTTGTTGGAGAAGTTGGCCACGACGTAGACCTGCTGCTGGCCCAGGTAGCGCACGAAGGCCCATACAAGGGGGGTGGTAGCGGACTTCGCCTGCACCAGTTGGAAGCCACCGGCATCCAGGGCGGGTGTTGAGCGCCTCAGGGCGATGAGGCTTCTGTACCAGGACAGCAGGCTGTCGCTTTGGGCCGCCTGGGCCTGGACGTTGACCTCTGGGTAGTCGGCAGCGGGCTTCTGCCAGGGGGTTCCCGTGGAGAAGCCGGCGTTGGCCGTGGCATCCCACTGCATGGGGAGGCGCTTGTGCTCATCTTTGGGCAGGGGGCCATTCTGCATGCCTATCTCGTCGCCGTAGTAGACCATGGGTGTGCCCGGCAGGGTGAAGAGAAGCGCTGCTGCGAACTTCATGGCCGAGGCGCCGGCCTTGAGACGGGAGAAGACCCTGGTAAGGTCGTGGTTCGAGAGGAAGGTAACCTCGCTGCTTCCGGAGGGGAACTGGCCTGGCAGTCGGCAGAGCACCCCTTCGAGATCAGCGGGTTCTTCGGCCAGGACGCCGGCCACGATGGACTCCATCAAGTCGAAGTCGAAGGAGATGTTGAGGCCCTTCCCATCTTTGCGATAGGCCGAGATGATGCTGTTGGAGGCCCACGCCTCGCCAAGCAGCATGGCTTCGGGGTAGGAGGCCAGCACCCCCGAAGCGAACTCACGCCAGTACTCAAGGGTGCCCGGCGTATCCTGCTGCCCTTCCTTGGGCCCCGTCTCTACAAGGTAACGAACCGCATCCAGGCGATACCCGTCGATGCCGGTCTCCTTCATCCACCACTTGGCAATGTCGATGAGCTCCGAGCGAACAAGAGGCTCGTTGAAATTGAGGTCGGGCATGCCGGACCAGAAGACGCCGTAGTACCACTGGTCACCCCACTTGTGCCAGACGGGGGACGACGACCAGGGCTGGGTCCACTCTTTGGGTTCCTGAGACCAGACGAACCAGTTCCGCTTCTCTGAGGTGGGGCCTTTGCTGGCGACGAACCAGGGATGTGAACTGCTGGCATGGTTCAGCACCAGGTCGAGCACCACCTTGATGCCCCTCTTATGGCACTCCTGCACAAGCTCTTTGAGGTCGTCCATGGTTCCGAACTGGGGATTCACGGCGTAGTAGTCCGTCACGTCGTAGCCATGGTAGCTTGGGCTTGCGAAGATGGGCGTAAGCCAGATCCAGGAGATGCCCAGGTCTTCGTTGGTCTGCG
>Ga0302238_1001841_pt1 | contig 16184 bp, 14 predicted proteins | sample AAG_UR_Asn_MG_FD_193527 | JGI IMG/M metagenome (GOLD analysis project Ga0302238, IMG submission 193527) | Enriched activated sludge microbial communities from anaerobic digester in WTTP, New Holstein, Wisconsin, United States - AAG_UR_Asn | ecosystem: Engineered > Bioreactor > Anaerobic >...
CACAAAGGACTCCACCCCTCCGTCCCCTTCTCGAAGTCGCCGTTTACAACGAGATTATCAACGGGGGAATCCCCCCCAGCCTGACCGAAGCAAAGTTCGGAAACAAGAATCAAAAAGATTATTATTGAATACGTGTATTTCATACAGATGAAAAAGCTTAATAGACACTTCAACAAGTTAGCATACGGCAGACAAAAGTAAACAATAAAAATCCCCCAGTTTGACGTGGGGGATTTTTCCATGTGCTGACGACCGACGACTATCTACCGTCGACTGTATTTCACGGCGCAACCTTTAGCTCTACCTTGTCGATCATCATCGAGCCTTTCTTGTTTTCCTTGACCTTCAGAAATCCTTTGTCGAGAACGATTGACATTCCCTTCGCTGGACCAGCCCAGTTACCATCACCGGCCCCGCCCCACGACGCCATGATCTTCCCGGCAACAAGATCCTTGACTGCAAGAGTGACAGTCTGCCATTCCGGACTGTCCTTCAGCGGGATCTTCACCTGGAACGTCTGGTTTGTGGAATCAATAAGACGCAGGACAATGTTCGTCAGATCCTGGGTCTTCACCTGAAGCGTCAATTCCTTCACATTCTGAGCTTCAGAGAAGGTTTTGTTCATCGACACATAATTCCCGCCGGAACTGAAATTTCCTTCGAGGGAAGCTGCGCCTGCACCTTGGACGCCTTCCTTTTCCTCTCTCCATAAATTTCCTTCCGCTCCTGGAAATTCCTTGCCGAGATAAAGTTCCCAGCCGTCCGCATCCGTTGCGAACTCTCCTACCATCACCTTCTTCAGATCCTCCGCGTAGATTGCGAATCCCGCAAGAAGGATCACGAGTGTTACAATGCCGACTTTTCTTATCTTCATATTATTCCTCCAATGTTATCCAGTTATAAAGCGAAGGATCCTTGCTGTGTCCGATTCCGTCTCCCCAGTGGAGATAGCCTTTTCTCCCCTTGCCGTCATTGTCGTTCACGAGAACTGAAAATCCAAAAATAGTTCCCGCCTTCAACGGCGGAAGATTCACAGCCTTCACCGGAATCGTAAGATCATAGACAGTTTTCTTTCCATTCTGCGTGATCTTCGCCTGAATTTCATTTGTCAGCGCAGAAGGAAGCGAAGCCGGACGCTTGTAGACGACAGGCCCGTTCTTAGTAAGCGCCACATCCAGATCCGTATGCTCCTCGGCATCGGCTGTTCCCTTGCTGAACGGCTGGAACGCGATCTGAAGTCCATCGCCCTTCCAAGTCTCTTCTCCGGAAAATTCCTGGGTGAAGGTATCGTCACTTACATTAATAAGAAGGTGAATTGCAGACTCATCCCACTTCATGCTGAAGCTCGCATCAATATCGTCCTTACCTTTCCGGGGATCCATTACTGCACGATATGACCTGTCCTCGCCGAAACTGTAAACTTCAGGCGTCTTCTTCGATGAAACCGAAGCGGCGGTCCCGATCTTCTCGGGAACTACTACGACTCTGTTCTTCGGGCGCATGCTTTCCTGGAACACCCTTCTCTCGACCTTGGCTGAACTTACAGATGCAAGATCTCCCTTGAGCAGGTAAGGTCTTTCACGAACAGTCAGGCGGAATGTATCGTTGCTAACCGTCTTCTTGTCGGCAAGCCAGTCCTTCATCATAAATGATCTTTCCGTGAATCCTTCACCGAGACATGCCATCGAGAATTTTGATTTTATTTCTGAATCAGTTTTCAGCGTGATCGACCAGTCGTCATCGGTGTATGTACTCCATGCGGCAATAATGGTCTGCCCGTCTGGCGCCTTGAACTTCATTAGCCATATCTTCGGATCGCCGACATCGATCCTTCCGGTAAATACGGCTTGTTTGATCACTGGTGCGAGATCCTTGAGCACGTAATAGGATTTCTTAGGCGTGAGATCACCCCTGACAGTTCCGAAGTTGCTTTCATTATCCTTCGGATTCCAGCCGTCGTCCTGGAAGTCGTACCACCATATTCCTTTTATAAATGGCATTGTCTTAGCAAGGATGTAGAGACGGGCAAGGAAATCTGCCGAACGCGTCTGACTGCTTCCGGAATTATCGACATGGGTCGGCCAACCCATCTCGGTTATGAACAATGGCACTTCCTTGCCACCGCTGAACTCGCGGAGCATCTTGTCGACCCCCTGCATCCTCTCATACCATTTCTCAGGGGCTCCGTCAGTTCCGACATGGCTGTAATTGTATGTGTGAAGTCCGACGACATCGCAAAATTTCAGCATATCGAGTTCAAGAAGTGACTTGAGATAGGCATCCCCGGTACACACCGAATTGCTGATGACTACTGCTGACGGATCGATCTTCTTGATTCGGGGATAAACGACCTTCAGCAGATTAATGTAGCTCTGAGGATCTCCTTTGCCTTTATATTGCGCCGGCATCCCGCAACCACCATCCCATTCATTCCAGACCTGGTAGTATTTGCATTTGCCCTTGAATGCTGTGACGATCGCTTCACTGTAACGGGCAAATCCCTCGATCGCCTCAGGCGAGCGCGGATAGTCACCTCCATCATAGAACTTATTCGCATAATCCAGGATCAGCAGAGGCTCTATTCCCTGCTCCGCCGCCGCCCTGACGAATTCTCCGGCGCTCTCGGAAATGTTCAATTTCCCCTTGACGGTCTCGCATCCTCCCCAGGAGATCTCATCGCGCAATGCCATGATGCCCGCTTGCTTCAACACCGAGAGATTTTCCTTCAGGAGGCCCTTTCCCTGCCCGAAATGCGTGCAGGCCCCAAAGATGAATGAAGGATTGTCGCCGGCTTTATCCTGTCCGAAAACACCGAAAGGAACCGCAGCGAGAAGCGATGCCAGAACTGAACAACCGATGAGTTTCCATTTTCTTCCTGCCATATCAAATCTCCTTATAAATAACTTTTTAAGGTCTTACTTCTGTGTAATCTGTGTGTTCTGTGGTTTGATAAATTATTATTACGGTATTGATCTCTTCTGCTTTTTCCTATCGACATAGACCTTGAACTGGTTTGCGGCATTTTTCATTTCCCCCGGATCAATTCCCGCAGCATGGCCATCGTTGAAACTGCAGTTGGCGACCCCGTTATGCTGGAGGAAGATCGCTGAGTCCTCGATATAATCGGCCGGTGACATGCTCCAGTGCGGCTTGCCGGTAAGCAGAGGATTGGTAGGATGGCTTACGCAATAGGTGTCCGCAACCAGGACAAATGCTGAAGGATTCGGTATCTTCTCCATTGCGTAGAAGATGAATCCTGAATTCGGGTGATAAGCAAACTTGAATCCCTTCGCGTCATATTCGCTGTCGAAACGCGACTTATACATTCCGTATACCGTCCACTGGTACTGATAGTCCTTGACCGCCGAGGAAGGGCACACGAAAATATTATTGTTGGTGATGTATTTTTCCTGGGGATACAGGTTTCCACCGGCGATACACTGCGTCCAGGTGTCGTAGATCATCGGATCATATCCGACCATCCAGATCCAACCGCCGTTGTCATTGGCATAGCTGGTCTGGGAAAGGGAGATCTGTTTAAGGTTGTTCAGGCAGACTATCTTCCTGGCGGTCTCCTTCGCCTGTTGAAGTGCCGGCAAGAGGAGAGCCGCGAGGATTGCGATGATCGCAATAACGACCAGAAGTTCTATCAAGGTAAATGCCGATGCCGGATACTTGATACTGGATACTGGAATGGAAAACCTAGGATCCAGAAGCCTGCATCCGGAATCTCTTGTTTTCAAATTCATAGGAATCCTCCCCTTGCTTGCCATGATCTCTGCCTGTTGCCGTTCATAATATACTCAAAAGAAAGCAAGTCAAGTCGTTTTTTGATTATTTTATATAAATTTGTTATATTCTGCACTTGTATTATATATTATTATGTTATATTTATTATTTTAACAGAGGATAATGAAAACCTGAAGGTGCATATAATGAAAAAATTCGAAGTCATCACCAACATACTCGAAAAGAGGATCTTGTCCGGAGACTATTCGCTCCATCCGATATCCTCCGAAAGGATCCTTGCGGAAGAACTGGGAATCAGCCACATGACGCTCCGCAAGGCGGTACAGGTACTGATCGACAGGAAGATAATGTTCCGCGAGCCCAATGGAAGGCTTTCCGTGGCCCAGCAGAAGGAAAACCACCATCAGCTGACCATAGCTTTCCTGATGCCAACCTTCATGTCACCCTATTTCATGAGCATCTTCTATTCCCTGATGGATGTCGCATCAAAAATGCAGATCGGGGTGCGCTCTGTCAATTTCCTGCACTGGAATGATCCGGTCATCAGGAGATCCCTCGATGGATTCGACGGGGTGTTCCTTCTCAGATGTTCAGAACCGATGCCTGAAAATGTCATCCACATGCTCAGTTCAGGTAAATGTCCTCTTGTCATATTCGACGAGGATCTTGCCGAATGGAACATCCCCAGCATAACTACATGTCCAAAAAGATCCGTAGGACTGCTCCTCGAGCATCTGAGAAAGCTCGGACATCACCGGATCGACTGTCTGAACACACAGCCTCTTGACAGCATAATGGAAGGCCGGATAGATGAATGGAGGAAATGGATCTCAAGGAAGCACCTGCAGGGGGAGCTCATAAGTGATCCGGTGAAGTCCTATGAACAACCGCTTGCAAGGGCCTGCGATGTGATGGGAAATCTTCTTGATACCGACAGGTTCGGGGCAACTGCGCTTTACTGTACGACAGAACCAGCTGCCATCGGAGCCGTCCGTGCCATTACCGAACATAAGATCCCGATCGGCTCAGGCATATCCGTATGTTCGGCAAATGATGAAGGACTCTCGCGCTTCCTGACCCCTTCTCTCACCACTATCAGCATGCCCGACCTTTCACCGATGCTTTCAAAATGCCTCAGATGGATAGCGAAGGGAGGAGGAAAATGGGAAGGACCTCTTCTCCTCGAACCGGATGAGATCTTGCTTTTCAAAGGGGAAAGCACAGCAAGTCCAAAATAAAAATGCCTCTTCCTTTTGGAAAGAGGCATTTAGTAAACCTAATATGTCTGCAGAGTTACTTTGCAGCTTTTGGCGGGATCTTCAGCGTGACGCCGATTTTCAGAGGTTTGTCGATGGACATGTTGTTGTATGCGGCAAGTTCCTGCATGTTGACACCGAATTTCTTAGCTATCTTCCAGAATGAGTCTCCTTTTTCAACGGTATATTTCACAGGTTCAACCGGAACAACTGGAACGGCAGGGAGCGGAGCCGGCGCAACTACCGGAGCTGCAGGAATCGGCTGAACTACCGGTGCCGGCACGATTGGATTTTCCTGCGGAGGCTGGCTTTTGCAGCCACCGGCAAAACAGATCATTGCAACTGAGAAAACGGCAATTATCGACACGCCTGTTACCTTCAAATACTTTTCTTTCATTAATAACCTCCCGGTTGTTATTTAAGGGCAATAAGATTGCCTTGAAACCTGATAATTCAAGTTAAAGGGTAGTTTTTATCTATGGAGGCTTTCTTGCAATCCTATACCGGCTAAGAGTTCCTCTAATCTGGCAGATCACCTTATAAACCAATGGCTCAACTTCCTGTCCTGCGGATTTTCCCGGGAGACATCCCGAACCTACTCCGGAATGTCCTTGAAAAATGTGCGGCGCTGGCAAACCCGCAGATGTCTGCAATCTCCTTGACGCTTGCCGTACTCATCTGAAGAAGGTGGCGGGCACGGGACAGCCGTACCTCACGGATGTATTCACTCGGTGGAATACCGACATTCTTCTTGAACTGACGGACGAAGTGATATTGGCTGAAACCGGAAACCTTGGCCAGGTCTCCGACCGACAGGGAATGATTTGCATGCGCCGCACAATATTCGATTGCCAGTCTTATGGAAGAAGGATATGAACGCCCTTTGGAACTTGTGGAAAGATCCCTGGCAGTGCTCATCATAAGTTCATAGGCGAGATTTGATGCGATCCAGCGGGATCTGATCTTCCGGCCATGGGCCCATGAAAGTATCTTGCGGGCCATGGAGACCGACGATGATGATTCCGACAGCGTGTTCACGGGGCCATAGAACGAAGTCAGTTCACGGCAGAAGCTGAGGGCGGTATCGCCGTTCATGCATACGAACAGGAAATCCCAGTCATGGGACTTTTCCGCAGGATAATACAGATATTTATGCGGAGCTGTAAGCAACATCAATGTCCCGGGCGATAATAATATCCCTTTCCTGTCTTCGAAATCCAGAACCCCTTTCCCTGCCAAGGTATACTGCCAGACGGCAAACGGAATGATAGCAGGATGCTGTCCGTCGCAGAGATAGTCCGGATATCTGGAGGCATTGCTGTGTCCGCACGAGAGCAGCATCGCAGGTAGCGGCATATCATGTCCGCTTCCGGCACCGCCGAAAGAGAAAAGTTCCGAGAAATAGGAGATGTCCTTATACTTCAATAGCATGAAAAATCAATTAAATAGCAAGTTTTGATATCTATATTTTCCCTTTTACATATGGTAATTAGTTCGCATTTTTTATATAATAGAGCATGAAATATCATATGCAAGGTAAAAGGGCTGAGTCAGTGAAACAGGAAAGAACTAATATTTTCATCCTGACTGAATTGCTTGCTGTGCCAGCCGTAGCTGTCGGACAGTTCTGGCCGAGGCGAAGGCAAGTTCGAACAATGTTTACATTGATCGAACTGCTGGTCGTGATTGCGATCATCGCAATCCTTGCGGCGCTTCTCCTTCCTGCACTTCAGAATGCCAAGGAACAGGCGAAACGCATCGCCTGCCTTTCGAATCTGAAGCAGATAGGACTAGCCATACTCACATATGCCGAAGACAACAACAACTTCAGGCCATATCCCCCTGGAACCTGGGTCTGGGATGGAGGACGAGGCATCAGGCTGGAACAGATGATTGGTTCCTATGTAGGATACACCGGAGATTCCAACAGCGTGATAGGCGGTATCTTCCTGTGCCCAAGTTCCAACATGTCCGTATATACCGCACCGAACAGCTGGCCGGCCTGGGGAGGGAAACGATATAAGCACGGAGATAATACAGGGCAGTATGATTTGAACTCATATAACGGCACCAGAATTTACTGGACAGCCAACAACAGCGACGGATTGAAGGTTCAATATTACAGTCAACCCTCAAGATATCCCCTCCACTTCTGCTCCCGCGGAAGATCAGAAAATCCGGAAGACACAAAGTTCGGCTCTACAAACGATTGGAATGGTCCTGCATCGAGCTTCCATGGCTGGATCGGTCCACGCCCCACTGTCATGCTCGATGGACACGGTGTCATCCTGACGACATTGAAATACCGGCAGAACGTCTGGCTCAACCTCGACTGCGATCCCTTCACAAGCACATGGTTCTGGGAGAACACCACGACTCAGGGTTGCAAAAGGCTTGAAACCAGGCTCGATGAATACTGAGACAGGATCCTTATGGATGGGATTTCATTATGACAAAATTCCATTGCGCCGGGCCTTCCAATAAGCCGCAAGCAAATAGAATATGCCTCCGCTTGAAACATGTCCATAATCAATCCTTTTGATTGCTTCCTCCAGGAGATTCTTCTGCGGATGGGCAAACTTCCCACTATCTCCAATCAGTTGAACGAGAGCCGCTTCACCGCTTTCACGGATGCAGTACCAGACCTTGCGATATTCCCCGACAAGTCCCCCGCTCTTTCGCCAGTCGGGCCCTGGCATGCCCAGATCCAGGTTCTTCGCCAAGGTATCGGCGTTCACAGCACGTGCGGTACAAAGTCCGGATGCTTTCACCATTATCCTGCGAATCTTTTTCTTTATAGTCATGTCCTTCTCCAATTCGGACAGCAATTCCAAGGAACATTGCATTTGCAGCAACGCATAGGTCAGCTGATCTTCTTCGAACATGGCAGACTGATTCACTGCCGGTTCTAGATACTTCCTATACAGTTCAAGGTATTTTTTTCTGCCTGTCATATCCCATGCCGTGGCATAGATCATCGGAAGCCGCGCCACCTCATGTCCTTTGACATTCCACATCCGGCTGATGCCATGGGTGTCACGCGAGCCATCGGCTCTGAGCGAATCATAATCGTTTTCAGGAGTGACATTCCGGATCATGCGGTCGGCAATCGCGGAAACTATGGATGATATTTCCTGTTTCCGAGTGGAACTGCAAAGTGGGCTATGGAAGTAGTGCCATAGCCCATGGACAGCATGCGTATACTGATCCCGCGAGGAATTCAAATAGATGCTCTTCAGGTCTTCATGGCAGACTGCTCGCGCCAGAAAACCTGGCACGCCATGGGCAGTTGCGCAGAGCCTGATACCTTGGAAGGCTTCATCGGCAGATCCTTGAAGGGTTTCTTCTCCGGTTACTGCATACCTGTCAACGATCATGGTCAGTATAACTCCAGCAGAGATCATGCAGTCTTCCATTCCAGTACCGTAACCATAGATGTTTGGATATTGTCGACGAACCTCGTCTGCGCTTGGAAGATGCGCCAGTCCACTTCCAGATCGATAGCTGGAGAGATAGTCGTAGAACAGGTGAGTATCTTTCCTGTAGAAGCGATTCCATATTGTATTCCAGGTCTGATTACATTTTGAATGGATATGTCCTCCTCCTGAAGGATACCGAATGCCATCTGCCAGTGTCTTACCACCTGCCTCAGAAAAATATTTGTTTTTACATCTTGACATGGTGCCTAAAATAGGATATTATATATGATAGTACGTAATATCACATAGAAAAATGAGTTTTCAAGGTGGCGAAGGATGAAAACAACCGGAAAAAGAAAGAATATAATGCCCACACAGGCTGCAGTAGCAGATGCCGCAGGCGTCAGCCAGCAGACCGTGTCTCAGGTACTGAGTGGAACCGGAAGGATCAGCGAATCTGTCCGCAGGCATGTCCTTGATGTCGTGAACAGACTTGATTACAGGCCGAACAAGGTAGCCCTCGCCCTGAGGAACAACGTCCATGGCACGATAGGCCTCATCGGCCTGGGCGACAACAACCGAAGTTTTGTCCCGAACATGCTGATGCAGAACCTTCAGACGAGTCTTCACAGGATAAACAAACATTTGTCTCTCATACCCGTAATGAATGATGAGATCAAAACTGTCAAGGAGAATCCTGCAAAACTCGGAATCGATGGCGCGTTCCTAAGTATAACCAAGGGGGATGTAAGCTCCATGCTCAACATCTTCCAGTCCGCAGGCATACCTGAGATTTGGCTGAATATCAAGATGCCGAACAACTGCGTCTACCCCGACGATTACGAAGGTGCCTCTCAGGTCACAACCTTCCTCATATCACAGCAGCACACCGGAATAGGTTACGTCGGATACAACCGCTGGCAAGACTTGAACTCAGTCGACTGGCATTACAGCGTAAAGGACAGATATATGGGCTACAAGGATGCCATGGTGGAATCGGGACTCAGTCCGGTGCACCTCATCATCGGTGAGATGACCACCACCTCACTGCTCGAGTTCATGAGACTGGCGCAGCCTTCTCCAGTGCTCCTGTGCTATGAGCTCAGCATGGCACTGCGCGTGCTCCTGTTTGCAAGATCCGCCGGAATCGATGTCCCATCCAGATTGAAGATCATATACTTCCATGAGTCTCCTTTCTGGGACAATGATCTTGACTCTCTCATAAGATGCATTCCCGTCCCCAATGACAAGCTCGCTGAGGTGGCAATTGACATGTTCAACAGTAAAAATGGCAGCCGTACAAAAAATGCCAGGTCTGTTGCCGTCCCATATGATCCATATTTTTTCAAGCACTTGCTGACCACCAGGAGCTATATCGAGATCATGGAGGAGAAGAAGGAATCATGAAGGTAAAATCGCATCCTATACATCTGTTAACCGCACCTGCGTTACCTGCAGCCCGCTCACTGCCTGCATCATGTCATAGAAGATGGAAATTCACTTTGCTCGAGCTACTTGTGGTCATTGCGCTTATTGCAATTCTGATCGCACTGCTCCTGCCCGCTCTCCAACAGGCCAAGGACACCGCTTGGAGCACAGCTTGCAAGTCAAATCTGAAACAGCTTGCCGGAGCAGGTTTGATGTATGCCGGCGACAACGAGCAATATTTCGCTCCTCTGGCCACTTATTATTCAAGCCTTACATGGAAGGGAATGACCAGAACCGGTGCATGGGTATACTGGCAGTCGGCAATTTACATGGGCTCTTATCTCGGTAATACAAATTCATGCTGCACCGCCTTCCCTGACCAAATCCCAACCAACAAGGTTTTTTTCTGTCCAAAATGGTTAAATGGCTGGAACGGATCCGGATCCCAGGTCAACCTCGGATTAGGACTAAGGACCAGCAATTTCAACGGCAACACCGGATGGCGGCCTCTTACCAGCGGACAAAACATCAGCAAGGTTGTCACTTTTATCGACACTCCCGGAATATGGGAGTGGAACAGCACCGCAATAACAGGACAGTATCCGCCATCATACAGGCATTTTGATCGCTGCAACATTGCATTCCTGGATGGTCGTGTCGATTCATCCACAAGTTTATACAATGATTATAACAACGCTCTTATCGATGTTAATTTGAAATAGTTTAATTGATTTCCCGGATAGGATGAAGAGGATATTATGAAAACAAATACAACGGCCTTAGAAAAGGCATCTAAAAGCGTAAATAAAAGATCTTTCACCTTGATAGAGCTTTTAGTCGTAATTGCGATCATTGCGATCCTCGCAGCCCTCCTGCTGCCTGCATTGAAACAGGCGCAGGAAACGGCCAAGTCGATTAAATGCCTCAGCAATGAAAAGCAGATATCGCTTGCAATGTTCAGTTATGCTGATGAATGGGATGATTATCTTCCAAACATGACGGCATGGGGAATAAAGGAAACAGCCGACTACTATTCCAATGCCTGGGTTGTGCATGTCTCAAAATATACATCAGGCAAGAACGTATCGACAATATCGGCGGTGGCAAACACCATCTTCGAATGTCCAAATTATCTCCAGACCTCAAATCTGAACGGTACAGTGAATGGCTGGATTGGCAACAACTACGCCGTCAACTGCCGCATTTATATACCTCCGGGCGCGCCACCTTGGCAGTTCGCCAGGCTCTCAAGGGCGTCGGCAAAGGCGTCAGCTGTCTATCTAATGGGTGACGGAGGTATTTACAACAGCGTTTTCTGCTTGTGCAAGTATGACCACAACCATTACTCCTGCAGGCATATGAATAAAAAACTGATCAACTGCGCATATGTCGACGGACACGCGGAGTCCCTGACCCGCAGTGATTATTTGAAAGGGCAGTTTACCGCCTATTAATTAAAACTGGCACGTATGCCGGCAATTAGCGTCAAAGGCTCGTATCATAGTTGTATTCTTAATTTTTAATAATCCTAATGGAGGAATTGTGAAAAGACAATTTGCAAGAACTGTGGCAATAGTCCCAATGTGTTTTCTATTGTCACTTTTCTCATCCGCCCAGGAAGGAATGATCCCGGCACCAGTCAAAATCGACCACAGGGGACTTCTGGAAATAAATGGTCTGCTCCGCATGAACAGCGAAAGCTCCTGGGGAGCGAGCAACCTTATTGTAAAACCACAGGGAGGCTTTGCCGCCCAGGACTACTGCCTGCAGAATATCAAGAAGACCGATGAAAAAGTGACGGCCGACTTCAACACGAGTCCGAAACTTAGAATGATCGAGACTATCAGTAGGGCAAAGGACTCCAAAGGGAAGGAATCTTATAATGTAAGATATGTTCTCACTTCTGCGGATGGAAAACCTGCCTCCTTTGAAAAGATATATGTTTTCTTTCCGTTTGCTTCAAAGGATTTTGCAGGAGGAAAGGCAATTTTGGATAATGGCGCCGAAATTGCAATCCCTGAACAGCCATCTGAAAATATCCCCTTGCCTGAAGGAACAAAGTCAATTACTATCACAAATGGCAAGGCCTCTTTCACCGTAAAAGCCCAAAAAATGCAGATCTCGCTGAAAGACTTGCGCCCCAAGACTACCGCTTTCCATATCTGGTTGGAATATCCAAATGCACAAAATCAGACATCTCTTAATATTGATTTTGAAATTTCCGCTGCAGTCCAGCCCTACAGCCTAAAAAGCAACGGAACAGAATGGATTGAACTGCCGTATAAGAACGGAATTCAGGACGGAAGCATACTGGACTTCTCGTTTCTATCCGATCCCCCCGCCGGGAAATATGGGAGGATAATCAACAAGGAGGGACACTTTGCCTATGAAAAGACCGGAGAGAGGGTGAAATTGATCGGCACCAACCTCTGCTACACTGCGAATTATCTCGAAAAGGAGGAGGCCGACAGGCTTGCCGGGTACTTCCGCAAGATGGGATATAACGTAATTCGCTTTCACCATACTGATGTACATATGAGAAAAGGAAACTGGAACACTAATAAGTCCGACGACATCGATCCTGATTATCTTGATAAGCTTGATTACACCTTTGCTGCGATGAAGAAAGCCGGGCTCTACGTCACAATCGATCTGTATACACAGCGGCGATTTGATAAAGGTGAAATTGCAGGGATTGACCAGGTGATCGAGGGGGAAATAAAGGGACTGGTGCCAATCCATGAACCTGCTTTCGAAGCGTGGAAAAAACTGGTCGTCAAATGGCTGAATCATGTGAATCCCTATACAGAAATGGCCTGGAAGGACGATCCGTCCCTGTTTGCAATATGCCCCTTAAATGAAGACAGCATCGCCGGTGCTTGGGGAGGAATCGCGAAGCCATTCTACCTGAAAGGATTTGAAAAATGGAAGAAGGAGAAAAACCTAACAAGCACAATTGACGATCCATCGAAGGATCCTTTATTCGCAAGATTCCTTGTCGAAGTCAAGATGGAGTCGAACAGGAGAATAGAGAAGTTCCTGCGCGAACTCGGTGTCAAAGCCATGATTACTGGCAGCAACTGGTGGGATACCATGGCGCAGACATTCACCCGCGACCAGTTTGATTTTGTCGACAACCATCAGTATTCCGACCATCCTCAGCCGCATTGGCTGCCGTCCAAGTATAATCAACAGAGCAACCTTAAATCACATTATACCTATATGACGCCTATCTTCATGGCGTCGACGCGAATTTTTGGTAAGCCGTTTACGGTCACCGAATACAACTACTGTTCACCAAACAAGTACCGTGCCGAAGGTGGAGCGCTGATGGGTGCTTATGCCTCGCTTCAGGACTGGGATGCCCTCTACCGTTTTGCATGGGCCCATGATCAGAAACGCGTGCTCGAAGGACAAAGCATGCAAGGATTCGATTTGAGCTCTGATCCATTGAACCAGTTGTCAGAACGGCAGATTGTCCTAATGTTCCGCCGCGGAGATGTCGCCAAGGGGAACAGGAGATATGTCTATGGCGTGACAATGGAGGATGCGACAAAACAGGGAGTCGGAGATATGTGGGGAAAGGGGATATTCCCTCATGAATTCAATGCAATGGCCCTGGTTTCACAGACAGGTTCACAGGTAGCAGAATCCGGCCGTAAGATAGAAGGGACTTTCGATGTTGTGGTTTCCAAGGATGTTCCATTGGACGAAAAAATTACAAACGGGAATAAATATATAGCAACAAAGGAGCTTCCCAAGATCGGGAAGGAAGTCGCTTCAGACACGAACGAGATATTCCTTGATAGCACGAAAGGATGCATGAAAGTCCAGTCTCCAAAGACGGAATGCATAGTTGCTCCAGAGAAACTGGACCTTTCTACGAAAAATCTTTCCATCAAGGAGAACTCCTCCTTCTGTTCGATATCAGCGTCTTCCATGGACAAGGGTAATCTGGAAAACAGCAAACGCATTCTCATTCTGCACCTTACAAACGTCTTGAACTCAGAGATAGCTTTCACCTCCAAGGATATGACGACCTTGGTAAGATGGGGCAAGCTGCCTTACATTGTCCATACCGGTTTTATCAAGGTAAATCTCAAAAACAGCAATCCTGGAATGAAGCTGTATGCCTGTGATTTCACAGGGGCACGCGTCAAGGAGATCAAAACCGAATATGCTGGCGGGGCATATTCTTTCAATGTGGTTATTTCTTCAGAAACCCCTTACATGATCTATGAATTGGCTGTAGAATAAGTGATTTTTCAATTCTTTTGGTAGCATGAATAAATACTGGTTGGAGGCACTCTGATGGCGAAAAAAGATATTCCCGGATGGAAACTCGTCTGGGCTGACGAATTCGATAGGGACGGGTTTCTCGACAGCTCGAAATGGACCTACGAGGTTGGCTTTGTCCGCAACAAGGAGGAGCAGTATTACACTGAAGCAAGATTGGAGAACGCCCGAGTTGAAAACAGCATGTTGATTCTGGAAGGTCGCAAGGAAAAATTTTTGAATCCGAAATTCAATACGGGATCTGACAAGTGGTTTGAGAACCGCGAATATGCAGAATACACCTCGGCAAGCATCACCACACAGGGAAAATTCGCTGTTAAATACGGCAGAATAGAGTTAAGGGCAAAACTCCCTCATGGAACTGGAATCTGGCCTGCGATCTGGATGCTTGGAACCAACATAACAGAAATCGGCTGGCCTCGCTGCGGGGAGATCGACATCATGGAGTTCGTCGGATTTGAGCCCAACAGCGTCCATGCCACTATCCACTACAGCAAAGATGGGAAACACGCGCAGAACGGAAAGAAGATCATTACTGAGAGACCCTACGATGATTTCCACATTTATGCTGTAGAATGGGACTCCCAGAAAATGGATTTCTTCTTTGACAACAAGATATATCAGAGCTTTGTAAATGATGACGCCGTCGAAAATGGATACAACCCCTTCCGTGATCCTCATTATCTCCTGTTGAACCTGGCAATCGGCGGAAGCTGGGGAGGCAAGGTGGATCCATCAATATTCCCTCAGAAGTTTCTGATAGATTATGTGAGGGTTTACCAGAAGGCATAGTCTTCCTATGTTTGAAGGCATTGCATATTCCATACTGGCAGGTTGCTTCTTTACAGCCGGAGCCGCCCTTTTCGCAGAAGTTTCAAGGCGCAGTCTGTCGTTCATGGTCTTTCTTTCCACTGGAGCTTTGATCGGCCTTGTAATCTCCTTGATGACCATGGTTGACTGGCATGCCGTCGTCTCTGAAAAAAGGGCAGGAGAACTGGCATTGTGGATCATTCCAGGAGCCCTGGGGAATGTCGCGGGACATCTTGCAATGTCACGCGCAATGGCGATCGGCCGAGGTCCTGTCGCCTGGGCCATAGGACAAGGAGGTCAGGCTTTGACCTTCATCGCCACGGTCCTCATATGGAGTGAAAAACCAGGTACTCTTTCATGGTTCGGATTGATCATAATTCTTCTGGGAGTGACGTTTCTGGCACGGACAAAAACTCCGACCGCTTCCGCATCTCCAGTCCGTAGCTGGGTATTCTGGTCGTTTACGGCAATGACCTGCTACGGTTTAAATCAGACTCTGATGTCAGTCCCCTCCCACTGGACCGGATGGCAGGATGCCGCACATCTCCGCCTGCCAATGACATTGGGCGTCATTGGACTTTCCGGATTCGTCTATTCTGGAAAGATTGACCTAAAGCTTCTGCGAGGGATACTCCCGTGGGCAGTTCCTTATGGAATTGTGATATGCGGATGCTTTGGACTGGTCTACCTATCGCTCGATCGGCTCAGCGCTGCAGGTTGTTCCGCCATTGGCTGGCCAATTTCATGCAGCACTGGAGTGCTGGGTTATGCTCTCTGGGAGCACATTGTCCAGCGTCGCCATGTGAAGCGCGATGAAATAATAGGCATCCTGACAGTAGTCGTTGGGATTTGTGCAATGGCTATCCGTAAATAAAAAGGAGTATAGAATATGATATCATTTCCTCATTATCCGAAACGAAGATCAATAAGCCTTGATGGAATATGGGATTTTTCATGGTTTGGCGATCTTCCAATGAAGAAACTTAATCCTGCTACTATGAATTTCACTGGAACTGCAGTTATACCGGGAGTTTTCGATGCCAGTGGCCCGTACTGCGGAACAAGAGGTGTCGGCGTGTATCGAAAAAAGATCATTCTTCCTTTTCCGGGAGGAACTTCATGCCGTCTTGACATAGGTGCACTGGGATTAAGAGGCAAGGCCTGGTGGGATGGCAAAATCCTTGGCGATATCGGAATCCCCTACTCCAGGGCCAGTTTTGAATTG